>Ga0308395_1000745_pt1 | contig 24212 bp, 16 predicted proteins | sample Hotspr20SampleP4_FD_202097 | JGI IMG/M metagenome (GOLD analysis project Ga0308395, IMG submission 202097) | Hot spring phototrophic mat microbial communities from Mushroom Spring, Yellowstone National Park, Wyoming, United States - 20050930_P4 ...
CGGCATTGCCCATTGCCGAAGAAGCGCTTGTCGTCCTGGCCAGCTTCGACCTCGAAACAGACACACACAACATCCTGCGCCTGCCGGTCACCCGCCTGGCCGGTTTGGGTTATCGATTCGAGGTAGTACAGCCGCCCTTAGCCCGGCACATCATCCAGGAGCTTGCTGTCGTGAGCGATGAATGGCTCATCACCGTCCAGAGCAGTGAGAAAAGTTTCTCACTGGGATGGTTTGATGAAAAATACGTGCGCACCACGCCGGTGGCAATCGTGCGTGCCCCCGAGGGTTTTGTGATCGCCTTTGCCAACCTGCTGCCGAGCTGCGATCACGCGGAAATCGGGGTGGATATGGTGCGCCATCGGCATGATGTGCCAGGCGGCCTGTTAGAATATTTGTTCGTGCATATGGTACAATGGGCAAAGGAGGAAGGCTACCGACACTTTAATATGGGAAGTGTCGCTTTGGAACGCGAACAGGGTGAGGTCGAAGAGGAAATGGAGATGAGATGGGCACAGCATTACCTGCGCGAGCACATCGCTCAGGTATACCGGTACAAGGGATCTCGTTCCTTTAAAGAGAAGTTCCGTCCGCACTGGTCGCCGCTCTATCTGGTCTATCCGCCAGAGGTGAGCTTGGCACTGGTGACGATGGCGATCATCCGCGCGGATTCGGGTGCTAATCTCGTGCGAGGATATGTGCGCGGGCTGCCGCGCCCGGTGCATTTCAAGCCGAGGGAAGTATGACACACCCCGAAATCGAGGCAACACTCAAAAGCCTGCCGGCTAAGCCGGGCGTCTATATTTTCAAAAACGCGCTGGATAAGGTGATCTATGTCGGCAAGGCGGTCAATTTGCGTGCCCGGGTGCGCTCTTATTTTCACGAATCGGCGCAACACACCCCCAAGATTCGCCGCCTGGTGGCCGAGGTAGCCCGTTTAGAATTCATCGTGTCGCGCAGCGAGCTGGAAGCGCTCCTGCTGGAAAACACGTTGATCAAGCAGCACCAGCCCCGTTTTAACGTGCGTCTCAAGGATGACAAGCGCTATCCTTATATCAAGGTGCATTGGCAGGATCCTTTTCCCCGGGTTACCACCACCCGTCACATCGAACAGGATGGCGCACGCTACTTTGGGCCCTATACGATGGCTTCCGCCGCTTATCAGACGCTCGACTTGGTGCGCAAGATCTTCCCATACCTCACCTGCACGCGCACCATCACGGGCAAGGATGAGCGTCCGTGCCTCTACTATTACATCAAGCGCTGCGCCGGTCCGTGTATTGGGGCGGTGAGCCAGGAGGAGTATCGGGCGATCATCGAGGGCCTGTGCGATTTCCTGTCCGGCCACGTCGATTCGGTGGTGGAGAAGCTGCGTCACCAAATGCAAGAAGCAGCCGAGGCCCTGGACTTTGAGAAAGCGGCAATGTTGCGGGATCAGATCGCGGCCATCGAGCACATCGTGCAGAAGCAAACCGTGGTCAGCCCGACGTTGGCCGACCACGATGTGATCGCCTTCGCGCGCGAAAATGGGGATGCATGTGTGCAGGTGTTTTTCATCCGCGATGGGCGGCTGATCGGGCGCGAGTACTTCGTGCTGGATGGTGCTGCCGAAGAGCCGGAGGAAACCATACTGGCCAGCTTCGTCAAACAGTTCTATGACAGCGTCAGCCAGGTGCCGCCGGAAATCCTCCTGCCGCATGAAATTGACGAAGTGATGATTGTGCGCGAATGGCTGCGCAGCAAGCGCGGCGCCGACGTCGTGGTGAAGGTGCCGCGCCGTGGGCCCAAGCTGGAGCTGGTCAAAATGGCCACCGAGAATGCCACTGAGACGCTGCGCCATCTGCGCAACCAGTGGCAAACGAATGAAGGCAAACAGAACGAGGCATTGGCCGAGCTCCAGCAGGCGCTCAATCTGGCCACTCCACCGCTGCGCATCGAGTGCTACGACGTCAGCACACTTCAGGGTGCCTATACGGTGGCCAGTATGGTGGTCTTTGTCAAGGGCACACCGCATAAATCGGATTACCGGCGTTTTCGCATTCAGGGTGTGCCCGGTCAAGACGATTTCGCCAGCATCCAGGAGGTGTTGCGCCGCCGCTTCCGACGGATGCAGGAGAGCACCTCAGGTGAGTCCCCTGAAGTTGGGCTGCCCGGTAGGAATCAGGCGAGTTGGCACATCCTGCCCGACCTCATCATCATAGACGGTGGCAAAGGCCAACTCAACGCTGCGCTGGCGGTGCTGGACGAGTTTGAATTGCGCGATGCGGTGCCGGTGGTAGGCCTGGCCAAACGTGAAGAAGAGCTGTTTCTGCCCGGCCAATCAGAACCGGTGGTGCTCCCACGCAATTCTCCCGCGCTGTTCTTGATACAACGTATTCGGGATGAGGCACACCGCTTCGCGCTTTCTTACCACCAACACCTGCGCACGCGCCAGAGCATCGCTTCGCAATTGGACAACATACCAGGTGTTGGCCCGCGCCGTAGAAAGGTGTTATTGGAACATTTCGGCTCACTTGAAGCGATCCGTCAGGCCAGTTTGGAAGAGCTTGTCAAACTACCCGGCATCACACGCCGCGTGGCGGAGCAGATTAAGGCCCATCTGTGAGGGAAACCCCTATGTCGAGCAGTGATCCGACGGTAAAACCATTCGAAGAAGCGGAACGGCCTAAAATATTGGTCGTAGAGGACGAGCCCGTTCTGTTGGAGACTCTTGAGTATAATCTGACACGCCAGGGCTATGTGGTCCTCACCGCCAGTGATGGTCGCAAGGCCCTTCAGGTGGCACGCTCGGAGCATCCCGATATGATCATCCTGGACCTTATGCTACCTGGCCTGGATGGCATCGAGGTATGCCGCATCTTGCGCCAGGAGATGAGCGTGCCCGTATTGATGTTGACAGCACGCACTGATGAGATCGACAAAATCGTGGGTCTCGAGGTGGGCGCAGACGACTATATGACCAAACCGTTCAGTATGCGCGAGCTGATGGCACGGGTCAAAGCGCTCCTGCGTCGGGTGCGATTGATTCGCGAAGAGATGGCGAGCAAAAGCGTAGAACCGTCGATTCAACCAGCGACAGCGCCATCGGATCAGGTGCTCGTCTTCAATGACCTGGTGATTGACCTGTCGCGACGCGAAGTGCTGCGTGGTCAACAGCCGCTGCGCCTCAAACCCAAAGAATTTGATTTGTTGCTCTTCCTGGCCCGCCACCGGGGTATTGTGTTGTCGCGCGACCTCATTCTGGAGCGCGTATGGGGGTGGGATTACGCCGGTGGGACGCGCACTGTGGATGTCCATGTGCGCTGGTTGCGTGAGAAGATCGAGCCTGTTCCGGCCCATCCAGAGCGCATCGTGACGGTGCGCGGCGTCGGTTATCGCTTTGAGGGATAAGATGTTTGCTTCGATCCGATGGCGCCAGGTGGTGCCCTTCGTCGTGGTGACATGGCTGGTGATGGCAGGTGTGGCCATCCTGGTCCCGGCGGATTTGCGCTTTATCATCGTGTTGGCGGCGCTGATCCAATCCGTTTGCCTCGCCATCGTGGCCATCCTCATCTCGCAGCAGCGGATACAGCTGATGCAACGCGTGATGCGCGTTATGCAACGCCTGAGCGAAGGGGATTGGGATGCCCAACTGCTGCCGGAACGTTACCGGGGTGCACAACCCTATGTCGGTGCCTTCAACAAGATGATCGAATACTTCCGGGATCAATTGCGGCGTGCAGAGCGGCAATGCGATGAACTCGCTGCGGTATTGGAACACATTGCGGATGGGGTGGTGCTGGTAAACGAGATAGGGCGTGTGGAGCTGCTGAACCGTGCGGCTGCCCGCATGTTCGACGTCCCACTCGCAGAGGCTGTGGGGCAATCATTTGCCTGGCTGGTGCGTGACCACACGCTGATCGAGCAAGAACGCAGTTGCCGCGAGCAAGGCGTGGAGAGCGTGCTCGGCGTGGAGATCGAACGAGGGGATGTTGTCCTGCGTGCTTCGATTGTGCCGCTGCGCCACCAAGCAGAGACGCGCTGCCTGGTGGTCTTGCAGGATATGACCCGCCTGCGCCATCTGCAGACGGTGCGGCGTGATTTCATCAGCAATGTCTCGCACGAGCTGCGCACTCCGCTGGCCTCGCTGAAAGCGCTGGTGGAGACATTGCGCGATGGCGCCCTGGATGACCCCGCGGCAACCCGGCGCTTTCTCGACCGCATCGAGGCGGAAGTCGATTCCATGACCCAAATCGTGGAAGAGCTGTTGGAGCTTGCGCGCACCGAGTCGGGACGCGCACCTCTGCGCCTGGTGCCCACGCCGCTGCCCGACATTGTGTTGCCGCCCATCGAACGTCTGCGCCCGCAGGCGGAACGGGCGGGCCTGGAACTCACTGTGCACCTGCCGGATGATCTTCCGCCGGTCTTGGCGGATGTAGAACGCGCCCGTCAGGTGGTGGGCAATCTGGTGCATAACGCGATCAAGTTCACCCCGCCAGGTGGCCAGATCAGCGTGCGCGCACAATTGCGCAATGGCGAGGTGCTGCTGACCGTGCAGGACACGGGGGTGGGCATCTCGGCCGAAGACCTGCCGCGCATCTTCGAGCGCTTCTACAAGGCCGATCGTGCACGCAGTGGCGGCGGCACCGGCCTGGGGCTGGCCATCGCGCGCCACATCGTCCAGGCCCACGGTGGGCGGATTTGGGCGGAAAGCACTGAAGGCAGCGGCAGCACCTTCTTCTTCACATTGCTCGTTGCCGAGAGCTCCTCTCCCTCGACGGCACCGGGATAAACCCCTTATTTAGCACGATCCCCGTCGCCGGTGACCCTCAGAGCAACCAGGCGACCACCAGAGCGAGCAATGAGAGCACCACCAGCGGATAGTGGACCGGTTGCGAGCTGCCATCCTCGGACGCGCGGGCAGAATCCGGATCAGCGGGCTGCAGTTCTGCACGGGGCATGATCATCTCATAGGCGGTTCCATCAATCACCACAATGACGCGCTCGCCGAGGGCAAAATAGCGCCCCGCTTCGGGATGCTGCGCCAGGAAATCCTCGAAGGCATCCGATCCAAAGATGAGCTGGACAGGGGTCATACGTGTCGGGTCGAACGTCGTGTCGGTCCACACTCCATCGCGCAGCACGAAGGCGCGCTCTCCCACCGTGCGCACTTGACCGCCATACTGGTCCGTTGGTGCCCCAGGGAGTGTCGCCTTCTCCAGCGCGCTCTGTGCGATCGACTGTTCGACCGCCGCTGCGCCGCTTTGCGGTGCCGGTCCGGCCGCCTCCAGAGCACGGTAGGCATCTTGGGCGACTCCGGCACGGCCTTCCTGGGTCAGCGCACGGGTGGGCTCTTCAATTAGGAAGGAGGTGTATGGGGTGACGATGCCGTAGCGTATGGACAGGTTCACAATCTGTTGTATCAGTTCCTGGGATTCGCCGTGCAAGCGAATCTCATTGAGCAGGTAGCCGATCTTGCGCGTAGCCCACAGGGGCGGGAGAAAATCTTCGCCGCCGACATCGCGAAAGGTGAGATCCTGGTAGGTAAAGACCTGCGCCTGATCGTTCATCGTGCCACGCAGAGTGATCGTCGCGGCACCGCCGGCGTAGTAGCGCCCCACGATGGCAAGCTGACTGCCAGCAAACAGGTCAGGCAAGGGATGCGGATAGAGATCATAGACACGCACTCCCTTGACTTCCAGGGTGACGTTGGCCAATACCGGAGTGCTCAGCTTGGCATAGAGGGCACTCACCTGCTCATCAATGCGCTCGCCGGGGCGTACATAGACGCTGGCGCCACGCGTGTCGCGCGTCAGATTGTCCAACAAGACCGTGTTCACATCATCACCCACCCCAAAGGCGAAGATGCGCGTGTTGGGCTGCAGCGCGCGTTTCACGTTGTCCAGGATGGCGGATATTTCCACTTCTCCTTCGGTTGGCAGACCATCGGTCAAGAAGATCAAAATGACAGGGCGTTCTGAACCGGCAGCATCGGCTGCAAGGCGCAGGGCTTCGCGCAGGGCACCATCAATGTTGGTGCCACCGGCAGCCCCCAAAGTGTGCACGAAGTCAATCCCTTCTTGGGCTTCGGCCGCCGGGCGCATGCGCTCGGCGAAGACATGAACGCCGGTGCTGAATGACACAATGTTAAAGCGATCCTGCGGATTGAGATGCTGGAGCACATATACCAGGGCATCCTTCGCCTGTTCCAGCTTCTCCCCTTCCATACTGCCCGAGATGTCCAGCACCAGAATCACATCCTTTGCCATAGCACGTTCACTCTCAACCCGCAGCGGTGGGGTGATCAGCAGCAGGAAGAAGCCGTCTTCCCCGCGCGCCTTATAGGTGAGCAGATTGGCGCTCAGCGCCTTTTGCGACACGCTGTAGAACAGCACAAAGTCCTTGTCCGGCTTGACGTTGCGCGCCTCCCATCCCACGCGCACGCGATATTCGCCTTGACGGTCTACGGCGACAGGATGGCTAGGGGAGTAGACCGCCTTGATGGGATCGCCGGAAGTGATGGACACACTAATGGAAGCATCCTGCAACGGTTGTGGCGAAAACTTTTCCGGGCTCAATGGGTAAACGTAACGGACCAACCCGTTTTCAGCCGACAACACCTGGGCATATTTCAGTTCAATGCGTCGTTCCTCGCCTGGGGCGATGGGAAAGATGCTGGCCTGGAACAGGTCGCGGCCAACGTATTCGAGCAGGGCGGGGTCGCGTCGCCCGCGCACAATTTCGTCATAGCGACGACGTGCCTCATCGCGCGTGAGAATCTGGCCAGACACGGGTTGACCATCCACCCACATGGTGAACTCCGAGATAGCCGCCTCTTCGGGGAGAGGGAATAAATAACTGCCCTCGACGGTGCCCCCCGTATCGTTCACAAACACTTGATCGATGGACGTGACCGCTACCTGATCCTGAATTGTGACGGTGACACGATGATACTTGACAGTCAGATAACTGGTGATAGGTGTATCGGGGATGATAATCCCATCCGCCGCGGCAGGGGCTATGGGGACAAAAACCAAACCCAGTGTCGTGAGGACTATCAGCCACCATCGTCTACGCATCGGCTTCTCTCCTTTCAGGTCTTGATCGGTTACCTGTGGGCTGCTTTGTTTCTCTTCCGAATCCCTGTTACTGAGACGTTGGATACACTTGCCCAGTTCCTTATTTGACAACTGTGGAAAGTGGTGGTAAAATAACTTATGGAAAAGTGAATAGAACATTGTGCTGGGGAGCTGGGTGAGCCCGGCTGAGAGGAGGCCCGATTGATGCCTCGACCCCTTGAACCTGACCTGGGTAATGCCAGCGTAGGGACTTTGCAGATAGAGTTGTGAAGCCACCTACCGTTTGGGGTCAGGTGGCTTTTCTGTTGTGCACACTCAGTATTGTCGAGAAAGGAGTGATGAGAAATGAGAGAACAAGGATGGTTCCGTCTGATGTGCCCGATTCTGGTGGTCAGTGTGCTCACAGCGCTGACGGGAATATCAATGGTGTCATCCGCGGCGCTCGCATCGCCGTTACCGCAGACTGCCACACCTGAACCCACCGCGACACCCGCGTTGCCTCCAGATGCGCCCACGATCACGCTGATGTCGCACGACAGCTTTAACATTAGTGAGCCCGTGTTGCGTGAATTTGAACTGGCCAACCAGGTGCGTGTGCAGCTGCTGCCGGCCGGCGATGCCGGCACAGCGCTCAACCAAGCCATCTTGAGCAAGAACAATCCCCTGGCGGATGTCTTTTTCGGGGTGGACAACACGTTCCTCAGCCGCGCGTTGCAAGCGGATATCTTTGAACCTTACGCATCGCCTGTGCTGAGCGAAATCCGTGATGAGCTCAAACTGGATGCGCAGAACCGCTTGCTGCCGGTGGACTACGGGGACGTTTGCCTGAACTACGACAAAGAGTGGTTCGCGCAGAAAGGGATTGAACCGCCACGCAATTTGGAATCCCTCATTGAGCCGGCTTATAAGGGACTGACCGTGGTGGAAAATCCGGCGACCTCTTCGCCTGGATTGGCTTTTCTGTTGACAACCATCGGTCACTTTGGTGAGGACAAGTATCTGGATTACTGGCGTGCTCTGCGCGACAACGACGTGCTGGTCGTAGATGGCTGGGAGGAGGCGTATTGGGGCCACTTCTCTGCAGCTTCGGATGGCAACCGTCCGATCGTGGTGAGCTACGCCAGCAGCCCACCAGCGGAGGTCTATTTTGCCGAGCAACCGCTGGAAGAAGCCCCCACTGCGGCGGTCACGGCCGATGAGTCCTGCTTCCGCCAGGTGGAGTTTGTGGGGATATTACGCGGCACCCCCCATCGCGCGCTGGCCGAAAAGCTGATGGATTATATGTTGAGCAAACGTTTCCAGGAGGACATTCCGCTCAACATGTTCATGTTCCCGGCCAACGTCAATGCCAGCTTACCGGAGGTGTTTGTGAAGTTCGCTCAAGTTCCCGAGCGACCGGCCGTGGTGCCTCCCGAAGCGATCGAGGCGAATCGCGAGCGCTGGATCGAGGAGTGGACGGAGGTCATGTTGCGGTGATGTCGCCATGATCCTCCATCAACGAGTGCTCGTCGGGATGCTCTATGCCATCCCGCTGCTCTTCCTGGGGTTGTTCTTTTTCTACCCGCTGCTGTCCATCTTGGTGGTCAGCTTCGCTCCGGAGGGGGTGTTTGACCTGCGGGCGTTGCACAAGTTGGCCAGCAGCGGGTATTACTTGCGCATATTGGGTTTTACCATCTGGCAGGCAGCGCTGTCCACCTTCCTGACAGTCGTGCTGGCGCTGCCGGGCACCTATATCTTCGCCCGTTACCGCTTCCCTGGAAAATGGCTTTTGCAAGCGCTGACCACGTTGCCCTTTGTGTTGCCCACGGTGGTGGTGGCCAACGCATTCACCGCTCTGCTCGGACCACAAGGACGTCTCAACCTGCTCCTTATGGCATTGTTGGGCCGTTCCGAACCTGTGATCAACCTGCAGCATACGATCTGGATCATCCTAGCGGCCCACGTCTTCTACAACTACGCTGTGGTCCTGCGCATCGTGAGCGGTTTCTGGGCCAACCTCAACCCGCGCCTCGAAGAAGCGGCCCGGGTGTTGGGGGCGCGTCCCTATGCCGTGTGGTGGCACGTGACCCTGCCCTTGCTGATGCCTGCGCTGACCGCTGCTGCGTTGCTCGTGTTCATCTTCTGTTTCACCAGTTTTGGGGTGATCCTCATCCTGGGAGGGCCGCGCTTTGCCACGCTCGAAGTGGAGATCTACCGCCAGACGGTCAGTTACTTTAATCTACCGATGGCGGCGGCCCTCTCGGTGATTCAGATTATTTTCACGTTCGGGTTGATGTGGCTCTACACCCAGCTGCAACGGCACAGCAGTGTGCCCCTGGACATGCGCGCCATTACCCAGACCCAAAGGCCTCCCACCAGCTGGCGTGCCCGTATTCTGGTAGGTGTTAACGTCTTTGCAATGATGACAGGGCTGTTGTTGCCCTTGCTGGCGCTGGTGGAACGTTCTTTCACCCTGGGCGGTGCGATCACCTTGCGGTATTATGCAGAATTATTCGTCAATCGGCGCGATGCAGTGCTGTATGTACCACCGATTCAGGCAGCACTGAACTCGCTCAGCTTCGCCGCTGCTACCATGGTCTTAGCACTGGCCCTCGGCATCCTGGGCGCCGCTATGCTGGCGCGGCCAGCGCGCACCAGGTCTGGTCAAAGCCTCCAATCGCTGCTCGATCCACTGCTCATGCTTCCACTGGGCACCTCTGCGGTGACATTAGGTTTTGGCTTTATTGTGGCTTTGGACGAACCACCGCTCAATTTGCGCACTTCGCCGCTGCTCATACCCTTGGCGCATACACTGGTTGCCTTCCCCTTCGTCGTGCGCGCCCTGTTGCCGGCGTTGCGCGGCATCAAGCCGGCGTTGCGCGAGGCCGCCGCTGTGCTGGGCGCCACCCCCTGGCGCGCCTGGCGTGAGGTGGTCTTGCCCATCATCGGCCGCGCCGTGCTGGCCGGAGCCGTGTTCGCCTTCACAATCAGTATGGGAGAGTTCGGTGCCACAGCCCTGATCGCACGCCCTCAGTTGCCGACTCTGCCGGTAGCGATCTTTCGCTTCCTGGGACAACCGGGCCTGCTCAATTACGGCCAAGCGCTGGCGATGAGCACGATCCTGATGTGCGTCTGCACAGTGGGCATGCTGGCGATCGAACGGTTTCGCATCGTCGGGGTGGGCGAATTTTGACCATTTGTCTGGCTTAATGCCACCCAGGACGTACCCCAGGTCTCTCGAATATCGACACGATCCAGGGTTCCCCGCGCCATTGTCTGAATCTCCACCGGAAAAGGCCCACCATGCGATCCGCCGAAGGGGTTGCGGCATCTGGGTGGGCAGGGTACAATAACAGATTAGGAAGTGAATTCGGCAACGTCATTTAAGGAGATCTCCCTGTATGCTCCGTATTGACGCGCATGTGCACTATATGCCTCCTTTGACGTCAGAAGAGCTCGACACGTTAAGCCACCGGGAACCCTACTGGGGATTGTTGCTGCACCCCCCTGTAGGCGCCCGCTCCTTGCAGGGCTGGGTGTCCGCGGAGCGCATGCTGCAGGACATGGACGCTGCCGGTGTCGATTACGTGGTGATCCAGGCGCAATATCGGCGCACCCACGCAGCGTGTGTGGAACATAACGACCAGTTGCTGACACTTGTGCGCCGCTGGCCACAGCGGGTGACCGCCTTCGCCGTCGTGCAGCCAATGGCGGGTGCGCAGGCACGCGATGAACTGCAGCGTTGCCTCGATAACGGCATGCGCGGCGTGGGCGAGCTGAACCCCTATGCTCAGGGTTTCGCGATTGACCATCCCGATTTTTTGCGCCTGGTGGAGATGTGCATCGCGTACGATGTGCCCTTGAGCCTGCATGTGAGCGAGGAAGTGGGCCGTTATTATTTGGGCAAGAGCACAACCCCGTTGCGGCATTATTATTGGCTGGCGTGCCGTTATCCCGAGCTGAAACTGATCCTGGCCCACTGGGGCGGTGGCCTGTTCTTCTACGAACTGATGCCCAGCGTGCGCAAGGCATTGCGCAACGTCTGGTATGACACGGCGGCTTCGCCCCTGTTGTATCCCACTGCTGAGATCTTTGAGGTGGCACTGCGCTGCATAGATTATCGGAAGCTGCTCTTCGGCTCCGATTATCCGCTCATCCTCTTCCCGCGTCGGCAATCCGAACCCGACCTGCACACTTTCCGCATGCAGGTGCAGTCGCTGTTGCCTTCTGAGGTTTGCGAGGCCGTTTTGGGAGGCAATGCAGCGCGGTTGCTCCGACTGGATGGCATCACCGAGAGCATCACAACCACATCTGAAACAGACAACACCGAAGTGGGACAGCCGTCGATGCAACCGTCAATCGCTGGAGCCACGGAGACACCCGTACATGGCCTGATGGCAGTGGCGATGGTGGCGGAACACTGGCCACAGACACGCGCCGTGTTCGAACGGTATGGCATCCCATGGCGGGACAGCCCGGTGCCTTTCTGGGAACCGATCGTGCAGGCAGCGGCAGCGCACGGCTACGGTCCCGCCGAGCAACAACGTTTGTTGGATGAGCTGAACGCCGCCATCGCATGAGCACCCATTACCTGAAGCGCTGATATTCTTCTAGATAAACGAGGAGACGTGGTACCCGATGGAGCAACTGGCAATATTGGGCGGGGATCCGGTGCGCACGGCGCCATGGCCACGCTGGCCAGTCTTTGATGCGCGCGAAGAGCGTGCGGTGTTGGAGGTGTTGCGTTCCGGCCATTGGTGGCGTCACTCCTATGGCCAGGGAGTCGAGCTGGCCGAGAGCGACGAGCAACCTCAGAGCATGGTGGCCCGTTTCCAGCGTGCTTTTGCCCGCGCGCACGACTGTCTTTATGGCATCTGTGCCGCCAACGGAACCGTCACGTTGGAGATCGCACTGCGCGCCGCGGGGGTCAAGCCGGGCGATGAGGTGATCGTGCCGGCCTATACCTATGTCGCCACGGCAACAGCCCCACTGATGGTGGGCGCCATCCCTATCTTCGTGGATATGGACCCCGACACATACACGATGGATGTGCAGTGCGTCGCCGAGGCGATCACCGAACACACGCGGGCGATCATCCCGGTGCATTTTGGTGGGCAGCCATGTAATATGGACGCCCTCAACGCGTTGGCGAACCGGCACGACCTCATCGTGATCGAAGATGCCGCCCATGCCCATGGAGCCTCGTACCATGGGCGTAAGTGTGGCTCGCTGGGTGCGTTGGGCTCATTCAGCTTCCAGGCGTCTAAGAATCTGACAGCCGGCGAGGGGGGCATTATCACCACCAACCACCGCGAGTACGCTGAAACGTGCGAAATGCTGGTGTGGGCGGGGCGCAGACGGGGGGAGCCATGGTATCGGCATTACGTGCTCGCTTCCAATGCCCGGATGACCGAGTTTCAGGGCGCCATCTTGCTGGTTCAGCTCGAACGCCTCGAAGAACAGATGCAGCGGCGCACGGCGAATGCCCTGTTGCTCAATCGCTTGCTGAGCGAAATCGAGGGCATCGAACCCCTTGCGATCGCGCCTTCCACCACGGCACACTCTTTTCACCTTTACATCTTTCGTTATCGGCCGGAAGCGTTTGCCGGCCTCGACAAGCACCGTTTTGTGCAAGCCTTGCAAGCGGAAGGGATCACCGGCGCATTTGCCGGCTATGCCACGCCGTTGTATGCCAACCCGATGTTTCTGGAAAAGCGGTTTATGGGTGGCCCATGGCCGGTGGATGCCTTTGCACACGGACGGCGCATCCATTACGGGGACTTCGCCGCGCGTTGTCCCGTCTCCGAGCGCGCGTGCGCGACCGAGGCGGTCTGGCTGCCACAGAGCATGCTCCTTGCGGACGCACAGGCCATGCACGACATTGCCACAGCCATCCGGAAGGTACAAGCGCACGCCCATCGGCTTGTGTAGATGGGGCGCAGACAGGAATTACCGTTCCGAAGGTCACCCTGTCCCAAGACAAAGGGCGGGGAGGCATAGGAACAGGATTGCAGTATGACAGGATTCACAGGAAGGTCCACGGAAGATTATCTACGCATCCTCAATCCCTCGGTAGTCGAACGTCTCGGATCCATCCGCCATGCCTTGTTCGATTTCGACGGCACTATTTCCACCCTGCGACAGGGATGGGAGGAAGCCATGATCCCCGTGATGTTGCAAGCGATCTGTGGTTCGCACCCGGTCACACCTGAGATTGAACAAGAGGTGCGGGAGTATGTGGATCGCTCTACAGGGATCCTCACTATTGAGCAAATGCGCTGGCTAGTGGATGCGGTGCGCCGCCACGGGTTGGCCGGTGAGCCGCTGACGGCGGCACAGTACAAGCAAATTTATCTGAATCGGCTGCTGGTGACGGTTAACCAACGGGTGGAACGCGTGATGCGCGGCGAGATCTCCCCTTCTGACGCGATGATCGTCGGAGCGGAGGATTTTCTGCGTGCTCTCCATTCCCGCGGAGTGAGGCTTTATCTGGCCAGCGGCACCGACCATCCCTATGTCATGCGCGAGGCATCTGTGCTGAAGATCGCTCACTACTTCACCGGTGGGATCTACGGCGCCTTGGATGCCACGGAGGCCAACAACAAGGAACGCATTATCCAACGCATCTTGGACGAGCACGGATTATCCGGCCGGGAGCTGCTGGTCGTCGGAGATGGTCCGGTGGAGATCCGTGAGGCCGTAGCACGCGGAGCCATTGCGCTGGGTATGGCAACCGATGAGGTAGCGCGCCGCGGCTGGAATCCCCACAAGGTGCGTCGGCTGACCAGCGCGGGTGCTGACATGCTGGCGCCCGATTTCAGCCGCTTGGATGCACTGTTGGGCATCCTGTTCGACAAAAAGGGATAACCCCACCGGAGACAGAATTGTGGAGAAAATCACATGGACAAAGGACTGACCAGACAGATTCTTAACGTAGTGGCTGCGGCTGCCACCATTGGCTTCAATGGGATGGCCAATGCCCTGCCCTTAAACAACCTGACCACTGGCGAGATATCAGATCGTTTCCGGGTTTACTTTGTGCCGGCCGGTTACGTCTTTTCCATCTGGGGACTGATCTATCTGGGAATCATCGCCTTCGCTATTTATCAGGCCCTGCCCGTCCAACGCGACAACCCAAGGCTGGGGCGGATCGGTTATCTGTTTGTGTTGAGCTGTCTTGCCAATGTAGCTTGGCTGTTCTTGTGGCATTACGAATATTTTCCATTGACCCTGATCGCAATGTTCGGCCTGCTGCTTTGTCTGATCGCCATTTACATCCGGCTGGGCATTGGGCGGACGAACGTGCCCCTGGCAGAGCGGTGGTTGGTACATGTACCGTTCAGCATCTACCTGGGCTGGGTGAGCGTCGCTTCGATCGCAAACACAACCATCGTGCTGGATTATCTGCGCTGGGATCGATGGGGTCTTGCCGCAGAGTGGTGGACACTTGGGATGCTCTTCGTCGGGGTGGGTTTAGCACTCGTGATGGCACTGACAAGACGGGATGTGGCCTACGTACTGGTGCTCATCTGGGCTTATATCGGGATTGCTGTCAAGCAGAGCTCCATCTCCATTGTCGCCCAAGGGGCATGGGCAACGACCGCGCTATTGATCTTGATCGTGATGGGGATTGTTTTCACCCATCTCAGGCGGAGCAGTTCCTCCCTATGAGAGAGTTTGTATCACCCCGTGTTGGACCGTTGCAGTCCCCCGATGAATTGTTATGTCTACCGATTGAGCAGGCGGAGGACGATGTTCAGCAGGATGGTCAGAAGAATGCTCAACAGGATGGAGCTGGCGATCGGTATCCAGCAGGAAAAGCGACCATCGGCACTTCGGAAGTGGATATCGCCCGGCAAACTGCCCAGTTGATGAAAGAACGGCACCCGACTGAGCAGCCAGAATAAGACGCCCAGCATTGCAATGGCGATTCCCAGCAGGATCAGCCAACGTCCTATTCCTTCCAACGAGAACATACACCCACCTCCATTTCACCTGTATACTACAACTTGAGCGTGCACGCAAAGGAAGATAGGACGCCAAAATACAGCTGGACGGCGTTAGCCGTCCAGCTGGGAGAGGGCTTCCCCGATTGGGTGCTCAGGCGATCACTTATGGAGTGGGTGTGGGTGTGGGGAAGTTAAATTGCACCTGGGATGGCATCTTGTCCAGTGGCTTGGCGTAGAGCATCTGCCACAGGTCGACACCCTCCTTACCCAACACCCATTTAGCCGTTTTCTCCGCATCGGCACCCGCTGCTGCCACCTCATCCAGGTTGCTGATGACAGGATAGGCAAGCTTGAACGCCGTGGCGTAATCGGCCGGCACCGGCACCACCTTGCCTTCTAAAGCTGGGAAGACCACCTTGTTCGCACTGGCATCCCACTGGCTGATGGTGATGCTGCCGGTTTCGTTGTACGCCTTGACGAGAGAGTTGTCATGACATTGGGCACACGCCTTATTCATATCTCCCTTCAAGCTGGCCACGCTGTGGCCGTAGTACGGAGCGATCACGGCAAACGTCTTGACCTCACCCGCGTCGTCTGTGTACACCGCAGCCATCAAATTGCCAACATCATACTTGCCCTCATCGTTTTGGATGAGGAATTTCCATCCGAAGACACGCTGGTAAGGAAACTCTGGAGCACCCTTCACGATGGCATTGATGTGGCAAGAGAAGCAAGACACCACGGTCTGGACATGGCATGCCGCACAAGTCATATCGTTGGCATGCACCTGATGGCCTATGTGTTGGGAGAGCTTATCGAGCTGATGGCAGTCGGTGCACTCGGTATTCGGCGATTCGAGCAGCGAGTTGTAAATCTTGCCGTCCCCGTGCGTGTCCCCGGTATCGTGGCAGTTCACGCATTGTAGGCCCTTGCCCGCCGGTGGGGCACTTCGATGCACGTCGGTGATGGCCGGCACCTGCATCTCGACCCCGCTCACCGGATCGGTAACCGGCTTGCCCTCTGGGTCCAGGCGCACTGTGGTGCGTGTCCACTCAAACGCCTGACGCCGATGGCATGAGAGACATCCCGATGGACCGGCCTCGGCAAATTGGGGCAATCTGACGGCACTCTGCGGCGGAGCAAAGCGCTCTGCATCGGCGATATGGCAGCTCTCACAACGCACCTGCCCTTTCTTGTCACCCTTGTTGTAGCGCGTGTGACAATTCTTGCAGGGCAAATCCTCGTAGGGGATGCCGGTCAGCAGCTCCATACCGCCTTGCTCTTTGCCGTAGAAGTACCCCATACCACGCGTCGTACCGTGTAGGGAGTCAGATAACCATGTGGCAATCTGATCCTCAGCGCTTGGGGATGGTTCTTGAGCATAGGCGGGAGCCGTGCCGAGCGTCAAAGGGTCTCCCAACCAGAAGCTTATCAGTGCGGGGATGACAAGCAAAGTTACACATCCTAGTGCTACACGTAGTTTGCCTCCTTGCATGACCCAGTCTCCTCCCTCGAAAAGAAATGCGAAGCACCATACGTTGCGGGGATAACCCTCTATTTTGATACTATATAACCTTTTCGCGAGTAAGTCAAGCGAATATGGTGAACAAAGCTCAGGACTGCACTGCCAGGGCAGTGTAACGCGCTTCGGCGGATTTTTCCAACACCCTCGCAAAAGAGGTCACGGTTGTTTGGTTGCCGGTGGAAACGTGTCGAAGGGGATACGCGCCTCAACAGGTGATTCAAACTTCAAGGGCACGATGCGCACTTCATAACGGGCCGGGGGTATCTTAAAGAGGTCGAAATCGGGATGGTCGGGCTGTGCCCTGAGCTCCAGTTCAAAACGGCCCTCCTCTTGAACCTCGCCACGCTGTGTCTCCGGAATGGCCCACTCCAGGACCTGGCCCTCGCGCCAGAGCTCGGCCTGGATCGGTTGTCCTGGTGGCAAAGGCAACGCGCCTTCAATGTGGATCAGCCCCGGTTTGATAGTCAGCCTCAGATCACGCACCGGTATCGGGATGCGGGTAGGCGTGGGTTCTGGCTCGGTTGGGCCGATGCTGGGGGCTTCCCCAATGCCTGGCTCGACCACAGTTGGCGTGACAGGCGCAACCTCTTTGGCAGTCGAGGGCGCAGTCTCCTCGGTCGGCGATGCGGTGGGCACTGCGGCAGGCACGGCCGGGAGCTCGGCTTCTGATGGCGCCGCCTCCGCCTCCACGGCAGGGGACGGCTCAGCCAATGCCGCAGGTGCCTCGACCGGAGGCGGTGTGGTGGGCACTGCGGCAGGCACGGCCGGGAGCTCGGCTTCTGAGGGCGCTACCTCCGTCTCCACGATAGGGGACGGCTCAGCCAATGCCGCAGGTGCCTCGACCGGAGGCGGTGTGGTGGGCACTGCGGCGGTTACTCCAGGTATTTCAGCAGGCTCGACCGGTGTCGTAATGGCAGGTGGAAGCTCAGATGGCGCTGCAGCCTTCTCGCCAGACGGCGTAGGTGTTACAGGCATCTCGATCGTCGGCGGCACGGCCGTTCCGAGGGCAGGAGACGGCTGAGGGGGTGTTATAACCTCTTCAGTTGAGGGCTGCGCCGCGGGTGGCTCGGTTGCGGCTGAAACCATCATCGCCCCTGCCGTAGGCGGAGCCGTCAATGACGGCTCAGGGGATACAGCACCCTCATAGCGCTGCGCACGCACGCCCTCCTCGACGGCTGCCTCCCCCAGTTCTTCGGTTCGCTGGGGTGATGGCTGAGTTCTTGCAACGCTTTCGCGTTCCGGTTGCACCATAGTTGGTGTGGGGGAGGGCGTTCCGTACCCTTCCATTGGAGCTGGAACTTCTGGTGGAGCTTCTGGCGATGGCGCGGGCGTCAACACAGGAAGTTCACCAGGCTGGCCCTGGATCGGTGCGGCCGGCGTTGGCCCGGGCGGAGGCGATTCGACAGACGGGCCCCGCTCATCGCGCGCAACCGTAGAACCCGAGATGGCTGGGGTGGCTGGGCTTATGACATCCGGGACGGATGCGACGGTGGGTGTGTCAGGTATCCTGTAGGTGACCGTCACCCGCGCGAGTGGTATCCCAGGCCTGTATGAGACAAGCTGGTTGTACAAGAGAACCCCTGCCAGCACGATGATACACATCAGGGCTGCCAGCCCGGTGGCCAAGCTTGGTATGCCGAAAAGCCAGCGCCATACCGGCGGCCTTGCCGGAGCAACCCATTCCGGCTGCAAAGTGAAGGCATGGGGTGGTGTGACGGGAGGCAACCGGTTCAACAAACGCACCACCTGGCGCAAGGATTCTAAATCACGTTGACATACTGGACAGGTGGACAGATGGCGCTCGACCAGATAGCGCTCCCGATCATCCACCTGACCGTCCAGGTAGGCCGAAAGCAGCTGGACAACCTTTTGATGGAACAGGTGATCCGGGCTAGATTGTTTCTTCTTCATCACGTATCAGCTGACGATACTTGTCGGGCAGAAGTTCCGGGTGCACGGCCAGAAGATAGTCACGCAGCTTGGCACGCGCACGACTCAATCTTGATTTAACCGTTCCCAACGGAATACCCGTGATCTCTGCGATTTCCTGATAGGTGAACCCCTGCACATCGGAGAGCACGATGATCGCACGTTGATCGGCCGGCAGACTGGCAATACCGCTCTGGAGGACGTCGGCGAGCTCATGGCTCATCATCTGTTCCTCCGGGCCAGCGCCTTCGTAAGTCATCCAGGAAAAATGCTCCGGATTTTCCCCGGTATTCTCGCTTGTCGTCAATTCCTCCAGGGAGTGTGCCGGCCGACGACGCTGATGCCGCAGGTGGTCATAGCACATATTGGTCACAATGCGCAACAGCCAGCTCTTGAAAGAGCTGCTGCGCAGCGCACGAATATGCTTGAAGGCAGAAAGAAACGCTTCCTGGCATACATCAGCGGCAGCATCTGCATCCCCCATAATGCGATAGGCCACATTATAAGCGAGATTCTGATAGGCCAGAACCAGGCGATTGAAGGCACTCAAATCACCGCGCTGGGCTCGCGCGATCGTCTCCATTTCATCCATAGAATGATACCTGTGCCCTGCTCAGGGGACAACCGGCCAGATTTGACGAACTTCTCCAACTCACCTATACTCGGTTGCGGCTGATGCCGGAGTGGCGGAACTGGCAGACGCGCACGACTCAAAATCGTGTGGGCTTGGCCCTTGTGGGTTCGATTCCCACCTCCGGCATTGTCCGTCAATGGAGACCAATTCAGACTATCGGGGCACAATGGCACTCGACCTAGAAATCGTCGCCTCACTGCGACCGTGCGCGATATGACACGGGGCATTGGGAACAGCTCGAGCTCACATCGCGTGAAACGCACTCGATTATAGTTGTGACCAGCGGAGATGCGCAAACTACATCGCAAACTTCTATTTTTGGTGGCCGGCATTCCGGTCGGCTGCCTGGCGGGGCTTCTCCTCGGCCTGTTCATCGGATGGCAGTTACTCCCCGTCGAATATGTGAATACTGAGATCAGCGACCTCGGCCCAGCCGAGAAAGAGGACTATGTCCTCATGGTGGCGGCCGAATACAGCGTGGATGGGGACGCTAACAAAGCACTGGCACGTCTGGAGGAGCTGGATGTCGCCAACCCAGACCAATTTGTGGCCTACTTGGCGGAGAAATACGTTCAGGAGGGACGTGATCCCAACGATCCGGACACGGTGAACTTGGTGCGGCTGGCCGATGTGTTGGGGGTCAGCAGTCCGATGATGTTGGAGTACGTGGCGACACCGACCCCGACGGCGACCGTCACCCCAACACCCACCCATACCCCGACGCCAACTGCAACGGCAACGCATACACCCATGCCCACACCGACACCAGAAGTCACCCCAACTGAGACGCCCCAACCCACTCGGCCGCCTCGCCCCACCCCTACTCCTGGCCCACCCACCGACACACCCACTCCGACACCGCCATCGGTTGACTTCGTGGTCAAGGAAGTGCGGATGTTGTCCATCTCCGAAAACGGCGGATGTCGTGGTCGTCACGAAGTCTCCATCTCTGTGCTCGATGTCAACGGACAACCCTTGTTGGGAGCGGTGGTGACCGACCTGCCGGAGTTCGGCAACTTCCGCGTGGTGACCGGCCAAAAGAACGAGCCTTTCTTCGACTGGGGCGTCAAGCTGGCCGAGATTGACTTATACAAGTCCAGCACGCGTCTTTTGGTGGCAGAGTATCCAGAAGGAAGACCCGTGACCAGTGAAGTGTCGCCCACCCTGAGCACCAATGATTGGGAAATCGGCATTCCTCTGCTGATCGAAAAGGGCTACTGCAGCGATGAAGCGCAATGCCGGCGCGATTGGAACAGCGGAGTGCCCGGTGTGGGTGCCAATGCATTGTGTTGGGGACATTATTCCTGGTGGCTCGTCTTCCAGGCAACGCATCCGTTCTAGGATGCCAGCACGACTGATGTGAAGAGCGGCGAGCGGATCTGGTGGATTGCTGGTTTCCTGGTCGGGCTGATGATCGGCATGAGCATGAGCCTGTTCTACACGTGGGTGCTGGATCCGCCTGCCTTGACCCTGGCGCCGCCTTCGTCGCTCAATCCACACGACAAAGAAATCTATATGATGCTCGTTGCAGCTGGCTATGCGGCGGATGGTGATCTAGCACGTGCCGAGCACCGGCTGGCCGCGTTACGAGACCCTCATATCGGTGCTACCCTGGTGGCACTGGCCGAACGATACATCGCCGAAGAGCGTGACGCACGCGAAGTGCGTGCCCTGGCACGGCTGGCAGATGCCCTGGGTCATACTTCGGCGGCGCTGCGTGCCTTCATCCCCACCCCTACTGTCACCCGCACCCCAAGTCCGACTGCAACGCCCTCACTGACCCATACCCCGACGACATCCCCGACACCGACGTATACGGTGTCGGCAACGCGCATCGCCACTCCTGTCCGGCGACCTACTTCCACTCCAACCCAGACGGTCACTCCCGCTCCGACGCAGACGGCCACCTCCACCGTGACCCCTACCGTTGAACACGACCGGTTCCGGGTGGTACAGTCGACACCCCTGTGCGATGCCCAATCTAACGGGATATTGCGCATCTACGTGCGGGACGCGGATGGCGAAGGGATACGGGGTGTCCAGATCGTGGTGAGATGGCCCGAAGGTGAAGACCGCTTTTACACCGGTTTCAAACCGGATATAGACCCTGGCTATGCCGATTTTGAGATGCAGCCCGGCCGAGTATACGAAGTGCATTTGGTGGACAAAAACAGCGATATAGCCGATAATGTTGGCAATATCACAGAACAGACCTGTCCGGATCTCCCGGCGGACAAACGTCCTTCTTGGCAGGTGGTCTTTCAGAGATGATGGGGAACGTGCGCTTGGACGAGAACTTGTTGCGGAATGTACCACTGTTTTCTGGCTTAAATGAAGCGGAATTACGCGCGTGGGCGCAATGTGGGCAGTCGGTGCGCTACGATGCGGGTGAGCAGTTGTTTGTCAAGGGTGATGCCAGCAATGCCTTTTATCTCATTCAGGAAGGATGGGTGCGCCTGACACCTCAGCCGGAGGGCACTCCGCTGGCAACGCTGGGGCCGGGCAGCCTTCTGGGTGAGACAGAGTTCTTCCAAGGTGCGGATCATTCCCTCTGTGCGATTGCCAATACCCCTGTGCAGGCATGGGCCTTCGAACAAGCGGCTGTGCAGGCCGTGATCGACCAAAATAAGGCCATAGGCCTCAAACTAGGCCTCACCCTGGGGATCGGGATTGTGCACTACCGTCGGCATTTGCTCGAGCAGCTGGGGCGTTTGCCCTTCTTGCGGATGCTGGAAAGCGAGGAGCAACGGCGGGCAGTAGTGGAGCGATTGGTGCCCCATTCCTACCAGCCCAACGAAGTGCTCTACCGCAGCGGTGATGCACCAAGCGGCATCTACATCATCGAAAGCGGCACGCTGCGCATCACCGATGACAGCGGTGACAGCGCAGAGGTGCGTCGGGGCGAGACTTTGGGTGTGCTCTCCGTCTTGGCCGGTAAATCCCATCCCGAAACGGCCCAAGCGATCACACCGACGATCGTCTGGCGCCTTGGCCCAGCCGAGTTCGCGCGCCTGGCCGATACCTACCCGCAACTGCGTTCCCTGCTGGGACGCAATCTCCGTGCGCCACTCAGCGCGGCCGACCGGGTGCGCGCGGTCGAAATGTTGAAGCGGATGCCCCTCTTCGCCGACCTGGAGCGCGTCCATTTGGACACGGTGGCCGCATGCCTGGTGCTGCGCTATGTGCCCGCCGGAGACACCCTCTTTAGACCAGGCGACCCCGGCGATGCTATGTATTTCATCGAGACGGGCCAGATCGAAATTCTCTCAGCAGACTCGGACGACACGCCGCATATCCTGGCACGCCTGATCCCAGGAGATTACTTCGGAGAAATGGCCCTCCTGACCGGCAAGTCGCGCACCGTGACGGCACGCGCGGCAAGACACACCAGCTTGTGGACATTGTATCGGTCTGATTTCGATGCCTTGCTGGTCAAATTGCCCACACTGATGACCGCCCTGAGTCGTGCTTTGCGCGAACGCCTCTCCCAGGCAACTGAGACTGCACTGCCTGTTCATTTGCATACGTTGGCATTGTCCAGTGGCTTGTCGCGCATCGAGCTGACAGCCCTGAACGAAAAGCTGCAACCACAGGCTTTCCGCCGTGGTGAGATTGTCTGCACAGAGGGTCACTTCGGCGATGTGATGTATTTCGTCGAATCCGGCCAGGTCGAGCTATCAGTCGGCACCCCGCGGGGAAGGAAGGTGCTGCAAGTCCTCGGTGAAGGGGATTTCTTCGGCGAAGCGGTGCTCTTGACCGCACAGCCTTATGCCGCGACGGCACGCATGATTGCCGACGGCACGTTGTGGACACTGCGCAAGTCGGACTTTGACACCCTCCTGTTCAAGTATCCCAACCTGGCCACGAGGTTCAGCCGGGTGCACAATGAGCGCCGGATTGATGCTCTGGGCAAGCCAGATGGCACTTCAAAGCCCTCCGGTGTTTCCCCAGAGAGGACAGTGTCACCCGTATCGTCATCGCGATCACCGAAGTCGCCTGCGCCGGCTATGTCACGCCCGGCGCCGGCCGGTCCACCGCGCAAGACGATGCCACAGCCACTTCCATCACGTCCCACACCGGCCGGTCCACCCCGTCAGGCAGCAGCGCAGCCACCAACAGCGCAATCCCTTGCACGTCCATCTCAGCCGTTGGCGTCGCCCTCGGGCGCTCAATCCCAAGAGCGTCCCGGGCGGCCGATTCAGCGGCCGCCCGCAGCTCCTACCAAGATATCAACAAGCACATCGCCGCGCGAGGGCACAAGGGAGATAGCACCGCGCCCCCAGGAAGCCAGGAAGGTGGAACCATCAGCCCCTTCACCTCGCGTCTTACCTCCCGATGCCGCAGCGACAGCAACGCGTCCTGAGGTAGATGCGGCACCAACTGGGAAACCTGCAGTAGGCCTCCCCCGCTCGGTCGAGCCGGTCGTGCCTTCCAAGGCCAAGGATCAACCTGTCCCTGCAGCCACAGGTAAAACTTTGCCGCCACGTCCGATAACGATGCCGGCACCGCCAAAAAGCGGTGTTGCCAAACCGTCGGTCGGCACGGCAGATTCTCTCCGGCGTGCCGAGGTCGAGAAGCGCAGCCGCCGCGACAGGATCAAAACCTCTCGTCTGGGCAAGTTCATCGGGGCGTCGGCGGTCTGGTTTACCACACGCAGCCGTCGGGTGAAGGTGGGGTTGCTGCTCCTCCTGCTGCTGTTCGTGTGGCTGTGTATGGTGACTCTGCCCTCTATGCTGATCCACGAGCTCTCTGCTAACCTAAATGGTGGGGATGGTGCGATCGGACAGGCCTATGCTCGGAACGGCGGCGAACGAGGTGGGAGCTCCACGGATCTGTTCCAGGGCGCGCCGGCACCAGGTATTGCCGCGGTACTCCCCTTCTTGGAGACCGTCACACCGACGCCGACTCAAACACCCACGCCAACCGATACACCGACCATCACCCCGACACCTACCGGGACGCTTTTGCCGACCTGGACGCCGACCCCGACCATCACACCGACGCCCACACGCACCCCTTCTCCCACGCCACCGCCGGCCACGCCGACACCGCGACCCAGGGCCCGTGCCACGCGTGCCCCCACGGATACTCCGACGCCGCCGCCAACACCGACGCCGGATGTCGACTACATCATTGCCAGC
>Ga0308395_1000752_pt1 | contig 24093 bp, 20 predicted proteins | sample Hotspr20SampleP4_FD_202097 | JGI IMG/M metagenome (GOLD analysis project Ga0308395, IMG submission 202097) | Hot spring phototrophic mat microbial communities from Mushroom Spring, Yellowstone National Park, Wyoming, United States - 20050930_P4 ...
CATCACCAAAGTCATACTCAAACCTACCCTGTGTAAGTGAAGGACAAGAAGATGGTTCAACAGCAACTATTCTCAGATTTTTCTTTTTGTTTATTTTATCTGGTATAAAAGGGAATGCTATTCCTGCAAAATTACTTCCACCACCTGCACAGCCTATTATTATATCAGGATAATCATTTACAGACTCTAACTGTTCTTTTGCTTCAAGTCCTATTACTGTCTGGTGTAGTAGTACATGATTTAATACACTTCCTAATGCGTAATGTGCCTTTCCTTCACTTTTTAATGCAACCTCAACTGCTTCACTTATTGCTATACCGAGACTTCCTGTACTGTTAGGGTCTTTTTCAAGTATTTTTCTTCCTGATTCTGTTGTATCAGATGGGCTTGGTATTACCTTTCCACCCCATGTCTCCATAAGAACTCTTCTATATGGTTTTTGATGATAACTTACTTTTACCATGTATACAAGTACTTCAATACCAAAGTATTGACCTGCAAAACAGAGAGCTGAACCCCATTGTCCTGCACCTGTCTCTGTTGTAAGTTTTTTTATTCCTTCCTTTGCATTGTAATATACCTGAGGCACTGCAGTATTAGGTTTGTGGCTTCCTGCCGGGCTTACACCTTCATACTTAAAGTATATTTTTGCTGGTGTATCAAGGTATTTCTCTAATTTGTCTGCCCTTATTAATGGAGTTGGCCTCCATATTTTGTATATTTCAAGTACTTCTTCAGGTATGTCTATCCATGTTTCTGTGGAAACTTCTTGTTCTAAAAGAGATACTGGAAACAGTATAGAAAGCTTTGATGGTTCCATCGGCTTATTTGTTGAAGGGTCCAAAGGTGGATCAGTAAGACCAATATCTCCTTGAATGTTGTACCATTTTTTAGGCATTCTATTATCAGGTAATGATATCTTTTTCATTTAAAACCTCCGTTCTTATATATAGAAACATTCCAACGTGTATAAAAGTTATAACATTATTATTAAAATCCAAAATTTTAATTTAAAATTTTTTACTATTTTTGATTTTGTGGTATCTAATGTAGTTGATAAATAGAAACTCAAAAATACTTATATTTTTATAGTCTTTACGTAAAAATAAAGGTCTATATGAATTAAGTTTTTTAAAAAATTATAATGTGCTTAAATCTTTTTTAGCCTATAAAAGAAAAAATTGGAGATTTTTTGTTATATACAGAAGTTTTTAAGTATTAAACTTTTTATTTATAAAAAAGACTTGACTTTTTTGTTTATTTTTATTTACTTTTATTAAAAATGACCATTGGTCATTTTTTTGACTTTTGGTCAAAAGTAGGTTTATGAGACTTAAAGAAAAAGAAAAACTGGAAAAGAAAGAAATTATAATAAATGTTGCAAGAAAACTTTTTTCTCAATATGGTTTTGAGCCTGTTACAATAAGTGAGATTGCTAAAAGAGCAGGAGTTGCTAAAGGTACTATATATACATATTTTGAAAATAAATATGAATTGTTTATAGAGGTATTAAAGTTTGCTGAGGATATAACTATAAAAAAAGTTGATGATTTTTTGAAGAAAAATAAAGATGCTACTAGTTTTGAAAAAATATTTAGTATTTTGAATATATTTAAAGACTTTATAAAAACTTATCCTGAATACATATCAATTTTTATGATACTTAATAACCAATTACCACAAGAGGTGAGAGAGAAGATAATAAAGACTATGGAAGAGATGGACTGCAAAAAGAAACATGTATGGAATATTATTGCACAAATAATAGAAGAAGGGAAAGAGAGGGGAGAAGTTAATAAAAATGTAAACTCTGTTAGAGGAGGAATTAAGATATGGTTTTTTCACGTTGCAAGGGTAATTATGTTAAGTATTTTAAACAGTCAATTTTTTGTAAACGTAATTGATGATTATAATAAAAAAGATATTGAGGCTATTATTTTAGAGTTTTTGACTTCACAAATAAAAAAAGTTTTGGAGGGTTAAATGAATCTTGATGAAAAATATTTAAAACCTAGGAAAAAGAACAAAAAATTAAGAAGATTTATAAAAATATTGATAATAGTTCTTATAGGTTTACTCGTAGTATTTAGGATAATATCTTCAATAAAAAATAAAAAAATATCTAAAAATCCTAATGAAAAAATAATATTACCTGTTAAGGCTGATAAAGTTGTTGAAGATATGGTAAGTGATATGGTTTATTCAACTGGTGATGTTGAGGGTATAAAAAAGTCTAACATATACTCAGATTATGTGGGAAAAATAGTAAAAATACTTGTTAAGACTGGAGACTACGTTAATTCTGGACAAACTTTGGCTTATATAAACAGGGATGTTGTTGCAGGTACTTTTTCCAATTATCCTATAAAGACACTTATAAATGGTATTGTAACAAAAGTCTTTCTTGAAGAGGGTGATACAGCAACAAACGTACAGCCTATATTTAGAGTTGAAAACTTTGAGTCTGTATTGGTCAAAGTTGGTCTTGCAGAAGATGCAATAAAGAAGGTTAAAAAGGGTCAGGAGGCTGAGGTTTATTCAGATGCTTATCCAAATACAAGGTATAAAGGTGTTGTATATGAGATTACCCCTATGCTTGACCCTGTCTCAAGATTACAAGAGGTAAAGATACTTGTTTCAAACTCAAACTATGCTGATAAGCTTTTACCTGGTATGTATGTTAGGGTCTGGATAAATGTTGCAACTATTGAAAAAGCACTACTTGTTCCTTATTCAGCAGTGCTTAAGGATGATAAGGAAAACTTTTATGTTTTTAAGTTTGATAATGGTATTGCAAGAAAGATAATTGTAAAGTTAGGATATACTAAGTATTATGGCGATGATACTGAGAAAGCAAAAATTCAAATAATAACCAAAGAAATCAAACCTGGTGACTTTGTTGTCTATATGGGGCATCAGTTCTTGACAGATGGAGATCTTATAAAGTTTGTTTATGATGATAAAGAGTATGGTCCCCAAGAAAATAATGGAAATGTAAAATGAGGAGCAGATTATGAAAATTACAGAGACTTCAGTAAGAAGACCTATTTCAATACTTATGATGATACTTGCTGTTATTGCCATATCTTTAGTTGCCTTATCAAAACTATCAGTTGACCTTCTACCTGACATATCTTTCCCTACAATAACTATAGCAACTCAAAACCCTGGGGCAGGGCCAAGAGAGATAGAAGAGAATGTCACAAGAAAGATAGAAGAGGCCGTAAGTACTGTCAACAATATTGAAAATATAAAATCAAGGTCTATGGATACTATGTCTATTGTCTCAGTTGAGTTTGCATGGGGTACTAATATGGCAGAGGCATCATCTGATATAAGAGAAAAAATAGACCTTATTATTGATAAACTCCCAGATACTGCTTCAAGACCAATGACTTTTAAGTTTGATACATCTATGATGCCTGTATATATTTTTTCCATTAGTGGGGTTGACCTTGCAAAGGCTAAGAAATATGGTGAAGATGTTATAAAACCTATGCTTGAGCAGCTAGAGGGTGTTTCATCTGTTGATATTCAAGGTGGAAGAGATGAGGAGATACAGATATACCTTAACAGTGCAAGGATAAATGCATTAGGTCTTAGCTTTGATGATATAATAAAGATAATTTCTGCTGAAAATGTTAATATTCCTGCAGGTAATATAAAAGTTGGATTTGATGATTATTTGATAAGGATAAGGGGTGAGTTTAAAAACATAGAGGAGATAAAAAATACTATTGTTTCAACTAAGGGTTCATATAGTCAGAAACCTGTTTTCTTAAAAGATATTGCAGAGGTTAAAAAGTCTTTTGCAGATAGGCAGCAGATAAGAACAATAGATGATAAAGAAGGTGTTGTTGCTGTATGTTTTAAGAGGTCGGGGTCAAACACAGTTGAGGTTACTGAGAGAATAATAAAAAAGTTGGCAAGTTTTGAGAAGATAAAACCTAAAAATATAGTCATTAGAAAAATATTTAATGGTGGGGACTATATAGAAAGGTCAATAGGAAACTTATCTTCCTCTGCTTACAATGCTGCTATACTAATAATAATTGTTGTATTCTTGTTCTTAAGGAGTTTAAGACCTACACTTATAGTTGGGGTTGCTATCCCTCTTTCAATAATTGTAACATTCCTACTTATGTATATTGGTAATCTTACACTTAATCTTATGTCATTTGGTGGTCTTGCTCTTGGAGTAGGTATGCTTATTGACAATGCTATTGTTGTAATTGAAAATATATATAGACACAGGACCTTAGGTGAGAACCCAAAGTCTGCAGCAATAATTGGTACAGAAGAGGTTGGTATGGCTATTTCTGCTTCCACTTTCACGACAATAGCAGTATTTTTGCCTCTACTTTTTGTTAAGGGTATAAGTGGTGTATTTTTCAAAGAAATGGCTTTAACTGTAACATTTTCTCTATTGGCTTCTCTCTTTGTTGCTATTACTATAGTACCAATGTTTGCATCTCAACTCTTTAAAGAAGGCTTTGATCTTAATAATGTAAATTATAGGATAAAATTTTTTAATAAAATTTTAAACTTTATTAAAAAGTCTATAGAAAAACTTATAGAGAAATATGCAAATGCTATAAACTGGTCTTTGTATCATAGAAAGTTTGTTGTTTTTGGGGTAATAATATTTTTCTTTTTTTCTCTTTTTATCTTTGGTTTTGTCCAAAAAGGTTTTATGCCAGATTCTAATGATGATATTATCAACTTTGTTATTGAACTTAAAGAGGGAACAAGGCTTGAGGTTACAGAAACACTTGCTTATCAGATTGCAGAAAAATTAAAAAATTCTTTGGAAGACTGTGAGATGGTTACATCAGTTGTTGGTGGTGGTAAGAGTTTTGTCTCTATAATGAGGGGTACTGCATCATACAAAATATCTGGTTCTATAAGACTTAAGGACCCAAGTATCAGAAAGTATAAGACAAGTCAAAACATTGAAATTGCAAGAAAGATACTTACTGGAATACCGGGGGCTAAGGTTAGGTTTACTCAGCCTAGTTTTCTTGGATCTCAAAAGAGTCCACTTGAAATAGAGGTTAGGGGAAATGATATTGATGCTATATATGAGGTTGCAAAGTCTATAAAAAATATTATGGAAAAGAAGTTTTCTAATGAACTTAAGGATATAGACATATCAAGGACTGATGGTGCTTTTGAGTATGTAATAAATATTGATAGGGTTAAGGCAGCAACACTTGGACTTAATGTCTATACAATAGCTTCAACACTTCAGAGTGCATTAAGTGGTATAGTAGCAACACAGTATAGGTTTAGGGGTGAAGAGACAGATATAGTAGTAAGGCTAAGGGAGCAGGATAGACTTACACTTGAGGATGTAAAGAATATTAACTTGAAGTCTTTTTTTGGCATAAAGGTCCCTCTCTCTAAGGTAGTTAATATAAATAAAGAACTTGGGCCAACGGTGATAGAGAGAAAGAATCAACAGAGGGTAGTATATGTTAAGGCTAATAATAGAGAAGGTGTGGGGCTTGTTAATGTTGTTGAGAGTTTAAAAGATTATATAGTAAAAAATCTTGTTGTTCCTGATGGTGTTACAATACTTTATGGTGGTAATTATGAGGATACTGAAAGTTCTTTTAAAGACCTTGGGATAGCATTTATGCTTGCAATCCTCCTTGTCTATATGATAATGGCAGCTCAGTTTGAGTCTCTGCTTGACCCTTTCTTAATACTGTTTACAATACCACTCTCACTTATAGGAGTTATATGGTTACTTTTCCTCACAGGTATTGAGTTTAATATTGTAGGATTTATTGGGGTAATAATACTTGTTGGTATAGTTGTAAATAATGGTATAGTGTTGATTGACTTTATTAAACAACTTAGAGAAAAACACGGTTATGGTCTGTTTGAGGCTATTGTTGAGGCTGGAAAGACAAGGTTAAGACCAATATTGATGACAAGTTTGACAACAGTTGTTGGTATGCTACCGATGGCATTAAGGACAGGTGCAGGAAGTGAGAATAAACCGATGGCTATAGTTATAATTGGTGGAATTTCTGTTTCAACATTTCTTACATTGTTATTTTTACCATCACTTTACTCTATAATAGAGTCTTATATTATAAGAAGAAGAAGGGAAAAAATAGAAGAGAGGAGCAAGGCATGATTAAACAGAGAAAGTGTTTTTATTGTAACACAGAACTTGAAGTTGTAAAAGAAGGGTATACAATAACAGACTTTTGTACATCAATAGATAAAAAGTGTCATGATTCAGTTGAGGTTTTGAAAACATATTTGTGTAGGTGTAATATTTGCAAAAGAGAGGAGACTATAAAAGAAGAGGAGCCAACCTTTATAAGTCTTGAAGAACTCTATAGTTCAGTAAAGAATGATAAGGTCTTTAGTGATAACCCTGAGGTGTTAGCATTGTTTAAGATTATTCAAAGGCTTATGAGTTAAAGGGGTGTGTTATGAAAAAGATTATTTTACTTACATTTTTACTACCTTTGATTATATATTCCAAGGAAGTTAGTATAAATGAGTTTGTTAAGTCATATATAGATAAGACATATAAGATCAAGCAGGATAAAGAACTATTAAACCAGGCAATAGCTGATGTTATTCGAACTTATGCTATTGATGACATATATCTATATGGAAATGGGGGGTATACATATTCCAAGGGTGTTTCAAGTGATTCTCTTATACCAAAAGAAAAGTCTAACATCTACTCTTTTATGTTTGGTGCATCTAAAACTTTCTCTGATACTGGTACAAGAGTAAAAGTTGATACAAGTGTTTCAAAGATAGACTCTGTTGCAGGTCTTTCGATGTATTCATCTTTTATCCCTGGCCTTGCTATGATGGCTGGACAAGAAAAGACTATTTATATGAACAGTTTAAAGTTTTCTATAACTCAACCACTCCTAAAAAACTTTTTTGGTATTATTGATAAGTCCCCCAACCAATTATCTACTATTGCGAAAGAGATTAGAGAAGTGCTTAATCAAGAGTCTTTTGAAAAAGAGTTGACTAATGCAATATCGCTATACCTTAGGTGGTTGTTTTTGTATAATCAGATAAAAATGCTTGAAGATATAGTTAAAGAAAATAAAGATGTTTTTAGACAGACAGAAGATATGGTTAAAGCAGGTGTATCTAATAAGGCTGACCTTGAAACTGCAAGGGTTGTAGTCATAATGTATGAAAAAACACTTCTTGAGGTAAAGAAGTCATATGAGGCTTTTCTTGAAGAGGTTAAAAAGTATTATGACTTGAATGGAGATGATATACCTTTATTTGAGTTTAATTTCAATATTAATGTTCAAAAACAAGACATAACAAGCATTAGAGCTATAAAAATGGTTGAGAAATATATATCTCAGGTTAATATTTCACTTGAAGTTGCAAAAAACAAGAGACTTCCATCACTTGACTTTGTTACTTATTACACACTCTATGGTAGTGGTGACTCTATAGGAAATTCTTATTCAAGTTTGAAGACATCTGAGTTTTTTATTGGACTTCAGTTATCTTTTCCTCTCTTTAATTTTGATTCTAGGGGAGAGATAAAAAAGTTAGAGTCAGAGTATGAAAGGCTTATGCTTGAAAAAGAAAAAACTATTAAAGACCTTAATGCTGTTTCTGATTCTTTGTTAGATAATATTAAAAATCTTAAGACTATAATAGAGAAACAGAAAGAATACATACTTTCTCTTGAAACCAAACTTAGATATCAGAGGGAACAGTATAGACAGGGTATACTTTCACTTGCTGAAGTAACAAGAACTTCTTCAGACTTGGCCAATGCTAAATTAGCACTTATAGGCTATAATGTTGACTTTTATACTAACTACTATAATTACCTTGAACTTACTGACAGTATAGAAAGTGTTTTTAAATATTGATAATTTTTTAAGGTTTAAATATAGTTTATTATTTATTTGTCTATTTGGGAATTAAAAACTTGAATATTTGAGTTTGTGTGAGTAAAAGTTTAACAAATTATTTAAAATTTTAAATTAAAATTTTATCTTACCCGTTATATAAAAACCTATTGTAAATATAAAGTATTTTTTAAATTTAAAGTGATTAATATTGAGTCTTAACCATAAGAAAACAAAAAATTGTAATTATTTAATATAAGCCATTTTAATTAAAACTAACTTTTTTATAATGAAATTATAAGATCCTTATTAGAAAAAATACTAAATTATCTTAGTGATTTTGATTTTAATATTTTGATATGTAAGTAACTCAACTATGATTTCTTTTAAAGATGTATCAATTTAAAAAATTAAAAAAAGTTTTTATTATTATTTAGATAATCAGCCTTATTTTATGAAACAAAAAGAAATGAAAAACTGATTTAAAGTTATAAAAAATAGTTTTTAAATATAAAATGACTTAATCTCTATATTAAGTTTTTACTTTATATGCTTACTATCTGTTTTATATTCTTAATTTAGTTTTAAAAATTGTTTTTTTTAAATTTAAGATATACATCTTAAAAATATAGATCTCAATAAGGGGGATTAAAATGTTGTTGGACCCTACGTATATAATAGTTTTACCTGCTTTAATACTTGCTATATGGGCTCAATATAAAGTTAGGTCTACTTTTAATTACTATTCACGGTTTAGGGTTTTTAGTGGTAAGTCAGCAAGAGAGGTTGCAAGAGATATATTAAACTCTTATGGTCTTTCATATGTTAAGATTGAGAGAGTTAGTGGTTCTTTAACAGACCATTATGATCCAAGGACTAATATTCTTAGGCTGTCTGATGATGTTTATGATTCAGAGTCTATAGCAGCAATTGGTGTTGCAGCCCATGAGGCAGGGCATGCAATCCAACATAACAAAGGGTATTTGCCTATATCTATTAGAAACTCTTTTGTGCCTGTTGTTAATATTGTTTCTTGGGCTGCATTTCCTCTGTTTATACTTGGGATGTTCTTACATAATGGTATTTTTATAAAGTTAGGTATAATATTTTTTTCATGCGTTGTTATCTTCCAACTTATTACTTTACCTGTTGAGTTTGATGCTTCAAGAAGGGCTTTAAAAATACTAAAAGGATACTTGAGTGGATCTGAATACGAAGGTGCAAAAAAGGTTCTTTCTGCTGCTGCTCTAACTTATATTGCTTCTGCACTTATGGGTATTTTAGAGCTGTTAAGGTTATTTTTGATTGCAAGAGGGGATGATGAATAAAGAATTGTTAAAAAACATTATAAGTGGAATACTGATAGGTGTTGCTAATATTATACCAGGTGTTTCAGGTGGGAGTATTGCATTATCACTTGGAATATTTGATAAACTTATATATTCTATAAACTCTGTACTAAACTCTTTTTTATCGTTTAAATTTTTTAAGAACAAACAAGAATTTGTATACCTACTAAAGATTGGTATAGGTATAGTTATAGGAATATTTGGTTTTGCAAAAATTGTATCTTATTTTCTTAATACCTATCCATCTTATACAATATTTTTCTTTGTAGGTTTGATACTTTCCTCTGTCCCAACTGTTATAAGAATGCTTGAAAATAAGACTAATATAAAAAACTATTTTTTTTTACTGCTTGGTATATCCATTGTTATATGGATAAGTTTTTTAAAGCCAGATAAAGGTGACTTAGAAATAAATATACTTTTATATTTTAAACTCTTTTTTATTGCAATAATAGCTGCATCTTTTATGGTTCTTCCTGGTATTTCAGGTTCTTTTATACTGCTTGTTTTTGGTTATTATCAGTTCATTATAGATGCACTTACATTTAAGTTTTCTTATATGAGTCTAAAAATACTCTTTGTTTTTGGGATTGGTGTTATTGTTGGTATTGTATTTATAGTAAAGTTGTTAAACCTTCTTTTTGAAAGGTTTAAAGACTTTATACTTTTTTTTATACTTGGACTTGTAATTGGTTCAATTTATATTATCTGGCCTGCTAATATTGAGACTGGATTTTTAAATATAATTTTGTATCTTATTTTTACGTTTTTTGGTTTTATACTTGTTTTAGGGATTAATAAATAGTTTAATAAAAAAATGGATTTTTTATGGACTTTTCTAATTCTAAGATACTTTTGGTTGATGATAATAAGAGTAATATAGAACTTATGAAAGTTATTCTTTCAGAAGAGGGTTTTAATGTTGTAACTTCTTCTGATTCTCAAGATGCTTTAAGGAAGCTTAAAAGAGATAACTTTGATCTTGTTATCACTGACTTTCTTATGCCGCCTGGTATTGATGGTATTGAACTTACTCAAGAGATAAAGAAGAAATGGCCTGGTACAGAGGTTATTATACTTACAGCATATGGTGATATAGACAGTGCTGTTAGGGCTATAAAGTCGGGAGCTTATGACTTTATTCAAAGGCCAATAAATAATGATATACTTATACTAAAGGTTAAGAGAGCATTACATAACAGGTTTTTAAACACTGAGCTTGATAAGATAAAAAAAATTATACAACAAGACTTTGAAATTCAGTATAAGATAGTTGGTATAAGTAAGTCTATAAAGACTATACTTGATAATATAAGAATTATTGCTTCAACAGACTCAACTGTACTTATAACAGGAGAGAGTGGGACAGGGAAAGAGCTTGTTGCAAGGACAATCCATCACCTTAGTAACAGAAGGAACCAAAACTTTGTTGCTGTTAACTGTGGTGCAATACCTGAGACATTGCTTGAGTCAGAGTTTTTTGGTTATAAAAAAGGTGCATTTACTGGGGCTGACTTTGATAAATCTGGGCTTTTTCAAGAGGCTAATAATGGTACTATTTTTCTTGATGAGATAGGGGAGTTGCCTTTACAGCTTCAGGTTAAGCTACTCAGAGTGCTTCAAGAGAGGGAGATTAGACCTCTTGGAAGCAATTCATCTATTAAGGTAAATGTCCGTGTTATTGCAGCAACTAATAAGAACTTGCAAAGTCTTATTGAAGAGGGTAAGTTTAGGAGTGACCTTTATTATAGGCTTAATGTTGTTAATATACATGTGCCTCCATTAAGAGAGAGACATGATGATATACCTTTGCTGGCAAACTATTTTCTTGCTAAGTTTTCTCATAAGTATAATAAGAATGTTGTGGGTTTCTCAAATATAGTGATGGACTCTTTTATAAAGTATGATTGGCCAGGAAATGTAAGAGAGATGGAAAATGTTATTGAAAGGGCTGTTATACTTGCAAGGAAAAACACAATAGAAGCAACTGAATTGCCGGAAGAGATTTTTGGGAATAAGAAGTTAGAAACTTTTTTTACAAATAATATGATTGTCTCATACAAAAAGGCTAAGGAAATGTTTGATAAAGAGTATATAACAAGATTACTTGAACATACAAAGGGCAATATAAAAAAGGCAGCAGAGATTTCTGGTAGGTATAGGACAGATATTTATGACATGATAAAAAAATATGAAATAGATATTGAAGGTTTTAGGAGGGAAGATGAAGAACTTTAATGATTATGTGATGAACACATATAAGAGACTTGATGTAAGTTTCTCATATGGTGATGGTATATTTTTGTTTGACTCTAACAATGATAGGTGGCTTGACATGCTTTCAGGGATTGCTGTCGTTAACCTGGGGCATTCAAATCCAAGACTTATAAGGGCACTTAAGAGACAAGCCAAGCTTTTATGGCATACCTCTAACCTTTTTTATATAGAGAATCAGTATAAGCTTGCAAAATACTTATCTGAAATAGCTTTTAAAGGAAAGAGTTTTTTCTGTAATAGTGGTACTGAGGCTAATGAGGCTGCGATAAAGCTTGCAAGAAAATGGGGCAGAAAGTTTTCTCATGATAAGTATAAGATAATAGCATTAAAGAATTCTTTTCACGGAAGAACATTAGGTGCTCTTACTCTAACAGGGCAGGAGGTTTATCAAAAAGACTTTATTCCGCTATTGCCAGGTGTTATTTATATTGAACCTAATAACATTGATGAATTAAGAAAATCTTTTAGTGATGATGTCTGTGCTATATTTATAGAGGTTGTACAGGGTGAGGGTGGTGTTTTACCTCTTGATAAGAGTTTTGTTAAAGAGGCACGTAGGTTATCCAAATCCTATAATGCATTACTCGTTATAGATGAAGTTCAAACAGGAATTGGCCGAACTGGAAAAACTTTTGGTTATCAGCACTTTGGAATTGAACCTGATGCAATAACTCTTGCAAAAGGTTTGGGTAACGGACTTCCTATAGGTGTTTTGCATGCAAGGGATGATGTTTGTGTTTTTGAGCCAGGAGATCATGCATCTACCTTTGGTGGTGGCCCTCTTATAACTGCAGTAGCGTATGAGGTCTTAAGAACAATATCAAAAAGAGCATTTTTAAGAAGGATAAACGATATTTCATCCTACTTTATGACAAGGCTTAATAGTCTAAAAGAGGCTTATCCTGATTTGATAAAAGAAGTAAGAGGGATTGGGCTTATGATAGGAATTGTAAGTGATTACACAAAAGATATATTTCTTAAACTCTTTGAGAATAAAGTTATTGTTTCAAACATAAAAGATAAGGTTATCAGACTTTTACCGCCACTTATAATAACAAAGTCTGAAATAGATTACTTTTTGGATGTTTTTGAGAATGTTCTAAAAGATATTGCTAAATGATGGAAAATAGAGTAGAGATATTAGATAACAAAAAGGTTACAAAAAACTTTTATGTTATGAGGTTTTCTTGGCCTTTTGATATTCCTTTGCCGGGACAGTTTATTAATCTAAAAGTGCCTGGTAAGTTTTTAAAAAGACCTTTTACTGTCTTTGATTATGAAAAAGGCCAGTTATGTATACTCTATAAGGTTGTGGGTGAAGGTACTGGTTATATGACTTCCTGGGAAAGAGGGTTTAAGACTACTTGTCTTGGACCATTGGGTAAACCTTTTGTGATCGATGATAATGTTAAAATATTAATTGGTGGTGGGACAGGTATTGCTTCACTCTATTATTTTTCAAAAACCCTTAAAGATGCTTATGTTTTTCTTGGTTTTTCCTCTGGTGATGAGGCTTATTTTTTCTATAATATTTTTTCAAAGTTTAGTAGTAATGTTTTTGTAAGCAGTATTGATGGTTCATACGGCTTTAAAGGAAATGTTGTTGATCTTTTCATGTCTAAGATGGATTTTATAAATGGTAAAAAGACTATATACTCATGCGGTCCTAAACCTATGCTCTCTAATTTAAAGAAATTTAGTAATACTAATAATGTTGAAAAGATATGGGTTTCTTTAGAAGAGAGGATGGGATGTGGTTTTGGTGCTTGTTTGGGATGTGCTGTTGAGACTAAAGACAATAGTTTTTTATATGTCTGTAAAGACGGACCTGCTTTTTTGATAGAAGATATATTGATATAGATTACCATGAGGCTTACTGATAAAGAAATTGATATGATTCTTGAAAAGATAAAGAGAAAGTATGAAGAATATGCGAAAAAGTATGGTAAAGAGTTTTTTTCTTACAAGGCTTTTCGTGAAAGATACTATGATTTCCTTAGGTCTAAGGGTGATATTCAAGTATTTTTGTATGCTGAGATTCAAGCATTAGAAGATAGGGTAAAAGAGATTGAAGAGAAAATAAGAAAGAAAAAGGTACAAGAGGAGATAAGTAATTATTTTAAGTCTAAAGAAGAAGAGATATTATCAAAAATAGCAAACTATCCAGAACTTGAGGGAATAACTGACAGAGCAAGACATGAGATAAAGAAACTTAGTGGAACTATAAAGGTTATTTATCATCTATTGGAGGAGTATTTTTATCTTGTTAAGAAGGAGTTTCAAGATGAATATAGAAAGTGTCTTAATGTATTTAAAGACTTTGTGATAAAACCATTTTCTGGATTTTTTTCTGATTATATAAATAAGATTTCAAATCCCTTTTTCAAAGAATATTCAGTGATAGAAAAAATGGAGCAGACACTGATAAAGGAATGGGGCATTGCACTTAATGACATTTTTTTCTTTTTGAAGAACTCAGACATTGCAAATGATGAGGTTAACGAGTTTTTAGATATACTTGATAGGATAATAAAGGACTTTAGACTTACAATATTTGTAAGAAATAGATGAAATTATTGAATTCATTAAAAACTTAAAAATCCTATTTTATATCATTATAGTCTGTTAGGAATTTAAAAGTTCATTATATTTTTATCTTTTTTTTAAAAACTTTAAAAAGTCTCAAAGTCTATAAAGTCTTTTCTTTCACTAAAGTTTTTTTCAAACTCAAAAAAGTCTTTATTTTCTTTTTCTTTTATTTTTTCTATAGTATTTTTATCATATATCTTTTTTAAGAGGACTTTTCCCCCAACAGGATAAAAAAATATTTTCATACCTATATTGTTACCAATTTTTTCTGATACTATATCTATTTCTTCAATCTCAAGATACTTTTTTGCAAAATAAAAGTTGTTAATAGTATCATTGCTTGATCCAAATATTTTTGCCCTTAAGTTTTTTCTCTTCCCACCTTTTTTCAATACTTCATTTATCAACATATCTATAATATGTATACCAATCCTTGTTTCTCTTGAGTATATTTTTTCTGGATTAAAGTCATAAGGCATTAGAAAATTGTTCATACCCCCTATTTTCTTTTCGTTATCAAATATACATACAGATACTGAACTGTAGATATTTGAAGATATTATTATATTATGCTCACTTGATAAATATTCACATGTGTTTAGTAAAAATATATACTGATTTATTTCATCGTTCTTTATAAGTGTCATTAAATAAAAATTATAATATTTTTATAAAATTTTAAAATTAAAATTTTTAATCTAATAATTTAATATCCATTATACAAACATAATTATCTATGCTTTATCTACAGTAACATATTCTTTTTTGTTATTACTCACACTTAAATGTCTTATTGTTTAACTGGGTAAAGATATGACTGTCATCATTATCACTACCTAATTTTCCAAATAGATTATGTCCTGTAGCCTATACTGTTTCATCTTCTTCCAATATAAATGAGTGATAACCTAACATCTTTATATTACTTACTAATTTTGTAGATGAATTATTTTTAATAGTATTCCCATTTCTTAATTGATACTAAATAATTAGTAAGGGTAGGGTGTCTTTTATACTTTCTTTAAACTCTTAAGTCTTTAAACTTAAGTTTTTAACTACACCCTTTCACCTAAATTTAAAAAGGCCAATTTAAAATAATTGACAATATTTATTTAAGTATTTACTAGAATATCTTTACATTTTTAAATATTGTGTTTCTAAAATTTTCTATCTCTAGTTTTAGTTTAGGCGTTATAGTTTTTACTTCCTTTCCAAGTTCAAAATACATTTCAAGTATATATATTTTTTTGTCTTTTCTTAAAAAATATAAGAAAGACCTATTGGTAATATATTCTTTATCAATATAATCAAATCCCATTAAGAAACCATCATTTACTCCTATTTCTTTTTTTTCTCCGTCATTTAACCACCTATACCCAATTCCTATTTCTTTGTTTCTAGTTATTTCTCTTATTAGATTATCTTTATACTGTTTTGCTTCCTTTAGAAAGTCTTCTTCTTTTTTAAGTTCTATTGCTGATAAAGATATATGGTCAAAATAGCCTGGTTTTTTGATTATTGCTATGTCTTTTAATACTTTTGTCCCTATCTTTTTTATATTTTTGGTTACTTGCCACCCCTTTGGATATTTTATTAGTATACCTATCTCTTTATCTTCGTATGTGTCTAGTTCAATATCTGATATTTTTATTTCTAACTCTTTTTGTGCAAATGATGTTAATGTTATTAACATTAATAAGACATATAGTTTTTTCATTATATCCCTCCTAGTTTTTATTACTTAAAATAATAATTTTCGAATTTTTATCAAGTAAAAATTATATTTTTTCTAATTCTGCAATATATTTTTTTGTCTTTGAATACTTACTTAAGTCTTTATGAGATGACAATATGTCTATTTTATAGAGTTTAAGTAGTTTTTTAAAATATTTGCTGTTTATTATTTTTTCTTTTTTTTCGTAAGAGAGTTTATCTATCATTGGAGGTATCATGTGATTTTCTATTAGAAAATAGGTCTCTTTTATTACTTCTTCATCATATTCCATCTTTTTTAGTATTTTGGCTGCTATTTCTGCCCCTATCTTTCCATGATTGCTAAACTTTCTATTTTCTTCTTTGTAGGAAAAAGGTTTACCAATATCATGTAATAATGTAGCCCAGGCAAATGCATAGTCTGTTGTTTTTATATAACTTGAGGTTTCTAAAAGATGATCAAATCCATCACCCTCGGGGTGAAAGTCTTTGTCATGATTAACTTCTTTTAGTTTTGTTATCTCAGGGATAAAATGTTCGAGTAGATGATATTCATCCATTAATAGTATTCCTTGATATGATACACCTCTTCTGAACATTTCTTCCATAATTATCCTAAAAAACTGAATTGAACTATTCCTTGTGTCTATTATGAAATTATTTTTTATTGGTATTTCTGTCAATGTTTTTGAAAGAATTATTTCTAGTAATGAGTTTATATCTACATATTTTTTTATTGATTGTATTTCTTTCAATGTGTAATAAAAGTCGAATGGATCAGAAAAAGTGTTTTTTGATTCTGTTACAAGTCCTTCTATATTGAAATAAAAGTTCTTTAATATAAAGTTTTTTACATCCCATTTTTGATCTATGTTTTCAATATGCAGGATGTATGTTATTTCTTTATCTCTTATGAAATAAAAGTTGTTATCAAAGGTTATTTTGTATGACTTTGCAATATTCTCTATTGGATAGTTTGTAATTATATGTGAATAGAGTGTGTTTATACCTTTATAATCAAGAAAAACTGGGGTGCCAACCTTGTATTTGATAATATCTTGTATTTTCAATAAGTTTACCTTTTAAATTAATTTCTTAAATCTAACTAAATTTAAGTTGTTTTTATATTATTTATTTTCTATATTTAATTCATACTATTTTAGTAGTAATATTTATTTGGAGGTTAATATGGATAATTTTAAGTTTGAAACACTTGCTCTTCATTATGGTCATAAAGTTGATCCTACTATGTCAAGGGCTGTTCCTCTTTATAGGACTACTTCTTATCTGTTCAAGTCAGCTACTCATGCTGAAAATCTTTTTAGTCTTAAAGAGGATGGTTTTATATATACAAGACTTGGTAATCCTACTCAAGACATTCTTGAAAAGAGAATGGCTGCTTTAGATAAAGGAAAGGCTGCAGTGGCTGTTTCATCTGGGACATCTGCTATTTTTTATACTGTGATAAACATATGCAAGGAAGGGGATGAGATTGTTTCTTCAAATAAACTTTATGGTGGGACTTTTATTATGTTTAATGATATACTGCCTCAGTTTGGTATAAAGGTCAGGTTTGTTGATCCTGAGCCTAAGAACTTTGAGAGAGAGATAAACTCGAAAACAAGACTTATTTTTACTGAGACTATTGGTAATCCTACTTTAGATGTTTCAGATATTTCTGAAATCTCAAAAGTAGCTAAAAAGTATAATATTCCTTTGGCTGTTGATTCTACTTTTACTCCACCTTGTATTTTAAGACCAATAGAGCATGGTGCAAATATAGTAATACACTCTCTTACAAAATGGATTGGTGGTCATGGGACAGTTATTGGTGGTATTGTTATTGATGCAGGTAATTTTGACTGGACTGATGAAAAGTTTGAACTCTATACCAAGCCTGAGCCAAGTTATCATGACATTGTTTTTTCCAGGGACCTGGGGGAGAATAATTCTATAGCCTTCTCTTTAAGACTTAGGCTTGTTCCTCTAAGGAATCTTGGTGCTGCTATAAGTCCTGATAATGCTTGGTTATTTTTACAAGGTATTGAGACTTTATCTCTTAGAATGGAAAGACACTCTGATAATGCTATTAATGTTGCAAAGTTTTTGCTTAATCACCCAAAGGTTGAATGGGTAAGATATCCTGGCCTTGAAACAGATCCTTCATACATGATTGCAACAAAGTATATGAGAAAATACTTTGGTGGTATGGTTGTTTTTGGAATAAAAGGTGGAAGAGAGGCGGGAAGAAAGTTTATCGAGAACCTTAAGATATTTTCTCACTTGGCTAATGTTGGAGATGCAAAGTCATTGGCAATACACCCTGCAAGTACAACACATTCTCAACTTACTAAAGAACAATTAATTAGCTGTGGGCTTTCAGAAGACCTTATAAGGCTTTCTATAGGTATAGAAAATATAGATGATATTATATGGGATATAGATCAGTCACTGAGTAAGATATAGTATAAATCTTTTCAAGAATGGGCGATACTGGAGTCGAACCAGTGACCTCTTGCGTGTCGAGCAAGCACTCTAGCCAACTGAGCTAATCGCCCTTTTTTATTAAAATACTTGACAAAATTTTATTTTTAAATTTATTATTTTCTTAGTAAAACTCAAAATATAAAACAAAAGTATTATTTTAATATATTTACTTGACTTTTTTATAGTGTTTAAACAAATTTAAAACAAAATCTTATTTGTAAGGAGATTGTATGGGTAAAGATTATGTTGGTATCGTAGGGTATGGTCTATACATACCATCTACTTATATGACAAGCGAAGATATAGCCAAGGCTACAAATGGTGCTTGGACAGCAGAAGCTGTTGAAAAAAAATTAGGTTTTACTAAGAAACCTATACCAGGCCCAGATGATGGTACTCAAGAGATGGGTGTTAGAGCAGGACTTGATGCTCTAAAGAGAACAGGTATTGACCCTAAAGACATTGATCTTATTTTATGTATAGGTGAAGAGTGGAAAGAATATCCTCTAACAACATCAGGTATATACATACAGGAAAAAATAGGTGCTAAAAATGCATGGTCAATAGATATTCAACAAAGGTGCAACACTACTGTTGCTGCTATGAAGATTGCAAAAGACATGATTTACGCTGACCCAGAGATAAATACAGTTATGATAGTTGGTGGTTATAGAAATGGTGACTTTATTGACTATACTGACCCAGATGTTTCATTTATGTATAATTTAGGAGCTGGTGCTGGTGCAATGATACTACAGAGAAACTATAAAAAGAATGTTATTCTTGGTACTCATATAATAACAGATGGCTCAATGGCAAGGGATGCTGGTGTATTATACGGTGGTACTGTAAATCCTATAGAAAAATTACCAGATGATATTCTTAATAAGTTAAGAAAGACTGGCAATAAGTCTTTAAAAGTTTTTGAACCAGAGCACATGAAAAATAGGCTTAATGAAGTTTCGATGAAAAACTGGTTTACATGTATAGATAAAGCACTTGAAAAGAGTGGGTTAACAAGAAAAGACCTTTCTTTCCTTAATGTTTTACACTTTAAATACTCTATGTACAAGTACATGCTCGATGAGTTGGGCTTAAAAGAGAATCAGTCTGTTTATTTAAGTGAATATGGACATATTGGTCAAATAGATCAGTTTATATCAATATATGAGGGTGAAAAACAAGGAAAGTTAAAAGATGGAGATGTTATGGTTATAATAGCTGCAGGTATAGGATATGTATGGGGTGCTTCTATTGTTAAGTGGGGGCATGTAAAGTAAACTTTAGCGTAGAATAAATATAAATTTAGGGGGTAATTGAATGTCTATGAATGAGATAATTAAGGAAAAATACAAAAAAAAATTAATATCTGTTGATGATGCTTTGAAGTTAGTTAAGTCTGATACTGATGTAATAGTAGGATTAGCTGCAGCTGAACCTAAGCTTTTTTTAAGAGGACTTTCTAAACTTAAAGGCAAGGTAAGTAATGTTAGTGTATACACCTGTCTGCCTATGGAGAATTATGAGTTTTTTATTAATCCTGAGCTTGAAGGTACTTTTTATCATAATGGTTGGTTTTATACAGGTCCAATCAGAAATGCACCTGTTGCTATAAATAGTTTTGTTCCAAATCACCTTCATATGGCAGGTACAGATAGGCTTACTATAAGAAAACCTCATATGTTTGTCGGTACTGCAACACCACCTGACAGGTTTGGTTATATGTCGCTATCTCTTTCTGCAACTTATGAGGTTGATATGTTAGAGAATGCTGATATTGTTATACTCGAGGTTAATGAAAAGTATCCAAGGACTTTTGGTGATGTAATAATACATATAGATCAGGTTCATCATATAATAGAGGCTGACTATGAACCTCCTCAACTTCCTATAGCTCCAGTTTCTGAGGAGGACAAAAAGATAGCAGAAAGTATATTTGAACACTTAGAGAATGGTATAACTCTTCAGTTAGGTATAGGTGGTATGCCTAATGCTGTTGGTAAACTCTTGTTAAGTTTAAAAGATGTTGGTATCCATACAGAGATGCTCACAGAGGGAATGATGGAGCTTTTTGAGGCTGGGGTTATAACAGGAAGGAAAAAGACTTTATATCCTAATAAGATGGTGTGTACTTTTGCTCTTGGCTCTAGAAAGCTTTATGACTTTATAAATGAAAATCCAGGAGTTATTATAAACAGGGGCAAATGGGTTAACAATCCTTATGTTATTGCTCAAAATTACAAACAGATTTCTATAAACAGTGCTCTTGAGGTTGACCTTACTGGGCAGGTCTGCTCTGAGTCTATTGGGCCAGATCAGTTTAGTGGTACTGGTGGACAGGCTGATACAGCAATAGGTGCTCAAATGTCACCAGGTGGAAAGTCTTTTATATGTCTTTACTCTACTGCTACAGTTAAGGGTAAAGATGGTAATAAAAAGGTAATATCAAAGATTACTCCTATGTTAAAAGAGGGAGCAAAAGTTACACTTCATAGAGCAAATGTTGACTATATTGTAACAGAGTATGGGTGTGTAAGACTTAAAGGACTTTCAGTAAGAGAAAGAGCAAAAAAACTTATTTCAATAGCTCATCCTGACTTTAGAGACTGGCTAACAGAAGAAGCTAAGAGATTAAGATATATATAAAATACTGTAAAGGGGACTTTTAAGTCCCCTTTTAAAAAGGAAAAAAAATGAGAGTTATATCTTTTTTATTAATCTTTTTATTTTATCTTATTTCTTGTTCGGGTAATGAAAAACTTAATATAAAACTTCCTTTTGTGACAATACTAAAGAGGGCATCACTCGACCTTAAGTATCCTAAAGGATTCCTTCAAATGGGACTTATGATAGAGAAAGAGGGAAAAGGTCTTTTAAATACAGAAAAAGACTTTGAAAAGATTAAGAGTATTAGAATTATTAATCAAGAGAAAACTTATATTATAGAAAAAAAACCTTTTGGTATGAAGAGTGCAACTGAGTTTAATGGGTATATAAGAATAGGAGATCTTAAACAGTATATGTTTATCTTTTCAGACTTTTCTTATAATGAGGCTAATGCACCAAGGGGTGTTTATAAGTTTATTGTTGAAGATATACATGGTAATTTAACAACAAGGGAATCGGAATTTAATCTTGATAAGTCTTCACTTGAAGGTTATCCTAAGAGTATAAAAGTAGATATTAAGACTATGGAAGTTTCTTAGAGGCCTATTACTGGTGCAACAAGCTACAGGATTTATGTCTTTAAGGGTGATAAAGGTATAGTTGAGGACTGGTCTTCACTTGTGTATGACACTTCATACACTATAATACCTAATAATAAATACTTATTACCTAAAGATAAGTTTGATAAAGGTAAATACTATCTATATGTTGAGGCCTATAATCCCCCATTTTTTAATCTGCAGGACAGAGATGATGAGATAGGTTACTTTAATATAGAATAGTTTTTGTTGGTTTTTTTATTTTTACTACATTAATAATTATAGAATAAAAAGTCTAATCGAGTATAGTTAAAATATATAATGTTAGTACTTGTACAAAGAGGACTACTTAGACTAAAATATAGAGGATAAATTGAGTTAGGTGATTACTTGATATAAACCTTAATTAAAACTAACTTTTTCTATAAAGACTGTAAGCCTTATTAAAAAATGCTAAATTATCTTAGTGATTTTAATTTTTTGAATATTTAAATAACTAGATATGATTTTTATTAAATGTGGTTTAATTCAAATAATCAGTGTGATTTATTTTAAACTTGATGCCTTGTTTGAGCCTTAGAAAATTAATGGCTTTCTAAGTTTGAACTTTTAAATATTCTTGTATGGCAGTAGTAAAAATAAAGCAGTTTTTATAATAATAAAAAATAATTTCTGGTAATTGGTTATTTTATTGTCCCTTCTCTTTTTAGTTCATCAATTACTCTATCTATTATTTTTGAATCAAAACCTCTCATGAACAAGTATCTTTTTACTCTATCTTTTATATGACCTTTTTCCTTATATGTCTTAATTTTTTTTATTGCTAATATTCTTGCTTGTTCAAAAAAGTCTTTTTCAAGTGATTCTTTTAGATATTCTTCTATTGTATATTTATCTATGCCTTTTTCTATAAGATTATCTTTTATTTTAAATAATCCATATCCTTTTTTTACATAGCTTTCGATTAATGTTTTTACAAATCTTTTGTCATCTAAGAGTTTGTTTTTTCTAAGAACATCTATAACGTATTCTATCTCATTTTCATAAAAACCTTTTTCATTTAGCCTTTTTTTTAGTTCTTCTGTACTTCTGTCTCTTATCTTTATTAGTCTTTCTACATATTTAAATGCTTCAGATATTGCTTTTTGGTATGCATCATTAAAATTAGAGAACTTATCAATATTTTTTGGGTTTATAGAAACTTTTTTATCTTCTATTATTACTGTAATTCTTCTCATTTTTACTAAATTTTTTTGTTTTTTATAAAATTTTTTATTAAATTTAATAATTAAAAATTTTAAGTAAAGGGTAATTCTATACCTTTAAACACTAAAGAAAATATAGCTGGTATCTTAAAGTCTAAAAATATATCTATAACTATTCCTAGAATAGAGATATTGAATTATCTCTTAGATACCAAGACTCACCCTTCAGCTGAAGATATATATAATCATATATTAAGTATTTATCCTAATATCTCAAGGGCTACAGTATATAACAATATTACAAGTTTAAAAGAAGCTGATATGATACAGGAAATTACTATAGAAAAAGATAAGGCAAGATATGATGCAAATTTAAAACCTCATGCTCATTTCTTTTGCAATGTCTGTAAAAGTGTAATAGATATTAACCTTGATAGCAGTATTAACTTATCTAATATAAACCTTGGGGATCTTATTGTAGAGTCATGCCATATATACTTTTATGGGGTCTGTGATAACTGTAGTATTGAAAAACGATTACAACTTATTGGTATAGAAACTTATGAATAGTCTTTTTAATTTTAAGTTTTAGTTTTAAAATTATCTTTTTTACAAAACTTTAATTAAGTGATTAAGAACTTAAGAAGTTTATTTTATAAGAGAAATGTTTTGTGGTTTTTAAAAAATTTTAAAATAAAATTTTAATAAAAAATTTATTTTTTTTAAAAACCATATAATAGACCTAACCTTATCTAAATTAAAATGCTCATATGTCTTTTTTTTTAACCTAAAAAAATGTATAAGAAAAATTGTAAAAGAGTTTTTACCCTAAAGACTAATTTCTCTAATTTTATAGCCTTATATCATTGTATGGCTTAAATAAAATAAAAGACTTGTAGTGATAGAACCTACTTTTTAATTAATAAATATCTTTTTGTTTTCAACATTAATAGCAAGCCTTTAATACATCAATTATGTCGTTTAAGTGCATAGGCTCTATGTTTAATAGAGTCTTCTCCTTATTTCCTTTTATCTCTAAAGTTTTTTCGGCTATTTTTTCTATATCTTCTTTTCTTATCCCTATATCCCTTAATCTCTTGTATGCATTTATTGACTTTAAAAAGTCCTCAATTCCTTTCCTTGCTTCTTTGTTGTCTTTTATTTCTTTTCCAAATATTTTTAGATATTGCTTTATCCTTTCTAAGTTTTTATTTGCATTCCATTCGACTATACCAGGTAATATTGCAGCAAGACCTGAGCCATGAGTTATTTCTGGATAAAAACCGCTTATTGAGTGTTCTATTGCGTGTAGAGGCCATCCACCTGATCTTGGGTATAGTATTCCAAACATTGCCATTGTACTTGCAAGTGATACATCTGTCCTTGCTTTTATGTTAGT
>Ga0308395_1000754_pt1 | contig 24020 bp, 21 predicted proteins | sample Hotspr20SampleP4_FD_202097 | JGI IMG/M metagenome (GOLD analysis project Ga0308395, IMG submission 202097) | Hot spring phototrophic mat microbial communities from Mushroom Spring, Yellowstone National Park, Wyoming, United States - 20050930_P4 ...
CGATTGTGTAAGACAGAAAGTCTGCATCTTTCAGGAGCCCTCTGTAGTTTTTGGGCAGGCGTTCTTTGAAACCTAGTCCTCTCCGGGCTATTACATAAGCACCCGCAGTATCCTTGTCTATGTTGTAAAGTGGTGCGTACTTAAGCTTGCCAATGATTGACGTGTAAGCTGGATTGACTTTGATTACTTGAAACCCATTTCGCCTCGCTACAATCTCAATCTTTTGTAGCAAGCCTTTGTACACCCACTTTTGTAGTTTCTGTCTTAGCTTAGGCATCCCATCACCTCTCTTACCTTTTGGGAGCTTCTCTAAATTCTCTACAACAATCGCTTTTCTTTCTCTTTTCGCGATCTCGACTACCTGATGAGCAACTTGCCAGCTTAAGTATTCTCTTTTTTCTGAATTGCCCTCTAACAGCTTGTCTAAGTTGATTCGCTCATACTTCTCCAAGTTCCCATCCTTTGTCGTATGAACTAACGCCAAGTGAAAAGGGTACGCGTTGATGTCAATCCCTATGACACCATTGTCTTTTGTGATAGTCCCTTCTGGGGGATTCTCTTCTCTGCTGAACTGAGCGTAGATTTTTCCGTTTCTTAGCTTGAGTCGTACTGCGTATGGGAACCACTCACCTGTTTTCTCGGCGTGCTCTATGTCGCTGATGAAACCTACCCACTTGTCCGTTTTTCTTTTTGCTGACCGAATCACCCTCGCCCACACATACTCGCCGTTTCCTAGATTAATCCGCAGATGCCATTGATTGTTCAGGTTGACAAGTCTGAGGTTTAGATTACCCTCTTTTGATTTGTCACCTCTTGAATACAAAATGCCGTATCTTCTTTCTTCCCATTTTTGTCTTAGTGCGTCTCTTCTCTTACCTGTTAAGTGTTTTTTCTTCAGCTGTTCAAATAGTTCCCTTGAACCAAAAACAATCTTTTTCGGATTCTGTCTTCTTTCTACACAAGAGTCTAGAGCTTGCTGTGCTAGGAGTATCGCATCGCCCGAGTATCGGGTGTTTATTCCATACTTTCTGGATATTAGTTTTTTCAGTTCTTTTCTTTCCGCTCCCTCCATCAGTCTTTTGTAGGCAAACCTGACCATTGATGAAAACTTACGCATGAGGGTTAATACCCGTCCTTTATCCTCATCTTTATCAAATGTCAATAAACACTCTACTGTTACGAAGTTGCTTTCACTTTTCTTTTTTGTCGGCATTTTTAGAACCTCTTTGTTCATAGATTCTGCCTACCCCTATTGACTACAACTATCTCCATCTCAAAACTATCGAAACCCTTTTACATTCTTTTACACTTAGAAGCTTCATAGCCATACCATGTTATAAATGTACCAATTTGTACATAAATTAGCAATTGTTGCTAGCCTCTTCTTGCTTGTTTTCCGACATACCAAACAATCTTTCTATATCTTCTACTCTGTATCTTCTTATTCCGCCTGGTGTTCTCAAAGGTTTTATCAATCCTTTCTTTTCGTAGTTTATTAGCGTTGCTCTGCTCAATCCATATATCTCCTTACACTCCTTTGTACTCAAAAGTTTCTTGGTCATATTATGTCGTAAATATACAAATTTAGACAAAAATTTACATCCTTCCGTATCCACATTCTCTTTATATCAGGGGCTAGAAAGGATAGTCTCTCTGGTAATCGAAAATGACTGATGAAAATTCAAAAAATAGGCGCATGTTCTTCTCTATGATATTCGCTCCAACCTACTAACATCAATCTTCGTCATATTTTCAAATGGACGAATCATCACATTCAATCTCATCGCTACTAATATTCTTAAATCTTGACATTGCACTAAAAATATTTTACTCGTATTCTTTATTTCATTTGACTTTATCACCTTATTAACACTTTCCACACATTCTTGATTGTTGTCTAATAAGCTTCTCACATATTCCCTCAGATCTTTAACTTTTTCAAATTTCTTTGTTTCTTTCACAAAGTCGTTACTATCCAGAATACCAATGTAGAATATCTCTCTAAAATTGCGATAGTAATCTCCATGTCGGTTATTTTCGTGTTTTTTAGCCATGTTACGAAGTTTTATCGAAATAAAAACGGTTGTTTTTGTATATTTAGAATGTGATAGTTTTAGATTTAGTACAGTTCTTAGGGCAGCCTTCGTACGGTAAGGTTATAGTGCCGCATACGCCATACGATTTAGACGGCGTGTGCAGTGCTTATGCATTAGGGAAGGTTTTAGATAGTTACGGGCACGAGGTTAAGGTTTGGCTACCCCATAAGCCATCGGTCAGCTTTATGCAAGTTATAAATGCAGTAACGTCTAGTACCGAACATCCTTTACTTTATGTAGGATATACAATTGACGAGCAAGAAGGATATAACCAACCTATAATTAGTAACATAGCATCTGATTTATTAAACAATTACAAAGTAATCATGGTTGATAAAAATGCTCCTGAGAAGCTATTCCCTGATGATGATGAACTTCGGGATGCGTTTATAAGGTCTTTAGAGCTTTTCGGGAAGAAGGGAGACCTAATAGTTATAGACCATCACGAAGTTGATAACAAATATGAGGGGGTTTTGTATTACGTGAAAGAACAATACTGCGCTAATTCCTTTTGGATGTTTGAAATAATAACCACATTCTTAGAGAATGTAAATGGCAGTCCTAACGTGGACTGTTCTATATTTTCTTTATTAGCCGCTGGTATATTGTCAGATACGTTATTACTCCGCTCTTGTGATCTTAGTGCTGATGAATATAAGAATCTATACAAGCTATCATACTATTTAGAGAGATGTGGAGATTGCTTAGGCAGGATAATGGATATCGTATCTAGTTATCATAAAAATAGCCTTTACTATGATCTACACGAGTTAGCTAGACGCAAGGTTTATACTAACAGTTTAGTACCTGACTTACTATTTGTCGTCTTATCTTACGCTGACCTATGGGCTATTTTTGAAGCTTACAGTGTTGAGAGTGTCTTACACTACGTAGGTAGTTTAGCAGTAGACCTACTGAGCGAGTTTGGTAAATACAACGCTGTATGTATGATGTTTGAAGACATACGGGAAGGTAGTATTTTCGTCGCACTTAATGCTAAGAAACACATAGACTTGACTCCACTTTGTCGTAGTTTAGGGGCAATGGGACGTAAAAACTATTGTGTTTTTTATCACACAGGTAGTTTAGACAATATTGTCGGGCATATGGTCAGTACTTGGCGCTCATACAACTTCTCATACAATAACATATGACAAACTATCACGATATAAACGATAATATAGAAAGCTTAGCAGGTAATAACCTACATAGAGGTAATGAAATAATACCAGTAGTATTAGACACGCTTACAAGTGATGTAAAGACTATAGACTTGTTTAGATACGACTATATGTGGGCTGATTCTTTACTGTCTTTGATGCATATGGAATGGCATTCCATGCCGGAGGTCAATGGTGCTCACCCTACTGTTGGATTAACAATTGCACAACCCTACACACCTGCGCCAAGTGGATGGGCTATACTTAACCGCCTGACAACTAAACCAGCTATCATTCACAATGTCCTGCTGGAAGTTACATTAGCTAAATACTCTACGGGTGCAACGGTCATAATAGATCAAAGTACGGGTTCACTTGGATACGAAGATATAGAAACTTTTTACATATACATCCCCACCGACGGTTACTACCACCACACAAGTCAAGAACTAAATCCAATGGTATTCTATTTACACCGTGACTTACACTATGTAAGAGTCTGTATTGCTATCTTACCTAAGGAAATAAATATAGATTGGTCTAGTCTCCGCAATCCATACAGCCTATCTAACAATTCTCTGTTTATTCATTCCCTGAGACATGCGTATAATGAAAAGTTGTTTATAAGAAAGATTAGGATTATACATACAAAATCTTTTATTACTAACATAAGCCCTGTCGTGTTAAGTAACAATTTTCTAGGGGACCCCGAGGAATTACGTGCGAGTAATGTAAGAAGATTTTATGACATGTTCTTTAGAACTTATAGAAGTTTTGATTTAAAGGTTAATTTGAATAATCAGAATAATCATCGGTATATTCATATATGTCGTTATGAGCCTGTCTAGTGCTTTGGGGACAGCACAACTATCCAAAGACTATGCAGCTCACAATGCAAGAAAAATGCTCGTAAAAAATTTTACTATTGGATTCAAACCCTAACAACTGGTATACTACGCACCAAATTCAAATCAGCCAAGATGAAACTATAAGCCCTATTACAATAAAACCTTTTGTGTATGTCGCTAGTCTTTACAAGTGTCCTTTTAGCAAAATCTGGACAATCGTACATGATGACTATTATATTACCCATATTCCAGCTAAAATCAATTTTTATATTGTAATCAATACTTTGACTTACTATATTTTTGCTTTTCCTATTATATCTAATATCCACAAAAGTATTGTTGTTATCATAACAAATATTCAAACTTTTTACGATACTTTTTCTTAATCTATACAAATTATACTTGAATAAAGAATCGATTCCTCTGCTTGCATTTTTCAAAATATTTACCGTGTATGTCAAAACATAAATTGACTCATCAGTTGTAAGTCCTACCAACTTAAACTTCATTTGTTTTTCTAATGGACTAACAAATAAACATATATATTCCTTTTCGTATAGTTCATATCTGCATATAATATAAATTTTGTTTAGTTTTTCGTCTATAAAATAACCTAAAAGATCAACCTCAATTTCATATGATTTATTTTTTACTTTCTTTGATTTATTTCTTGAATTACGCATTTTTTCAAATGGTTTATGAAATTCATTAATTGAATTTAGTATCAGCTTCTTCAAATTGAATACGCTGCCCAATTCATTTATATCTCTATATAATTCATCTGTACATTCAGAATTATTTTCCATCTTAAGTGCCTTTTTCATTTTTTCTACTTCTATAAAAAACAAGCATTCCAGATCATTTGATAAGAATATTAATCTGTTGCTCAAAGCGTCATAGTGATAATTATAAATTGCCATATGTGATGTATTACCCCAAATCCAATCTTCTATTGTCCATATTCCTATAGACCTGCTCCCCGGATGTAGCACTATTAATTTTACATCACGATATCCGCCAGCTGTGACTATAATAAGATATTGTCCGTAGGTATGAATCACTGCATATGCTTCATAGTCGTTTGAAAAATCACGCTTTCCAGGAATTCTAACTCCCTCATTATTATGTACTATGTAAAGACAATTATCTTTGTATATAACACTACTTGTGTAAGTATTAACTAACTTTGTACTTATTATATATTCTCTTGATGCAAGACATAATGAACTTGTTCGATCGCTACTCAAAACACCATCAGCGGAGTCTTTGGGAGCTTTTTTAGACTTAAAAAACTGAAATCTGGCGTACTCAATACACATATAAAAATGAATAATGTTATCTTTTAATGACATTTTAATACCCAAATCACTTATTTTATACTTATATTTTGTACCTAATAAAGTAAAATCAAGTTGGAAGCTAATTTCTTTTATATCATTTAATTTAGTCGTTTTATAGCCAATATCTTCGTTGTATCTAATATGTGATACTTTGCATTCCATTAATAGTAAGTTATTCATGTCGCTTTCTATGTCTTTAAACATATTAGTGTCAAATTCACGTCTTAATGAACTTAACAACAAAGGCACTATATATTCTGAAATGCTCCAAATTATAACATTGTATTTTTCATTCGATAAATCAAACATATGCAAGAGGATTTCATGTTTAGTAACTTGTAATATAGGAAATATAGCATCTGATATAGGATATAAGTATTTTAGTAACACACTATCATCTTGGCTAGCTATAAACAGATTTTCACCTGTTGTGCCATCAATTAGCGCTAAACAATTCTTCTGATATTCGTAATCAACCCCGTCTGAAATAATATACCATTTACCTTCATCTGTTCTGATTAGTAAGCTTTCTGAACCATTAATACTATGGTTTAGATTATAAAATTCAATTAACTCATAACCACTCATATAGGGTTTAAACCTAAAAAACTGAGGTGCCCCAGATAATTTTCTGTGACAAAATATTACATTGTTCTTGATTTGAAAATAAGTCGTAACGTCATTTTTGCTTATGCCGTAAATTAAGTTATATATGCCACCATGATTTACCATCTTAGTTTTAGAAAAATCTATTGTGCCTTCTATATAAGGTAGCTTCACATGATAAGCAATTTTAGTACCAATTGTCTTATTAGGTCGTAGAATTAAAAACACATAAAATATACTGAGATTTAAAGTTAACTACAACGGAGCGCTAACTTGTTACATTTGAGCTTCATGTTTCGGTGTCACCATTTGCCTAAAGGGCAGTTTGCCTCTGGGAGACGAAGCTTCAGTCGCAAGTTACAACCACAGATTCCACAGCATTCACCCACTATAAGGCCACACTTCATAGACCACTTAGTCCGATGCGGGCATATCCTACAAGTTCTATATCTAAGGTCATACAGCATCTTACTAGAAGTAGGCCGTGCTAAATAATAAGTATTGTCTAAGATGTACAAGCAAAGTGCTTTTAGTATGTCAGCCTTATTCCCCCAAGCAGTCTTCAAGATTTTCAGCCAGCGCATATAAGCAAATATACAAAAATACAATATAAGTCAAAATATCTATTCGCAGATTGCTCAGCACCGATAAGCAGACTGCTCAACTACAAAAGGCTGAACAATCCTTAATTGAAAATTACAAGAAGCAGGTAGTCAAATTTTCTAACTTACCACAAGTAAATCACCAAAGATACGAAAATGGAGACTTAACACTATATAAAAAAGGTTGTCTTCTCAGCTGTGCGGTGAAATACATGAAAGAAATAAAAGCTTTTTATAAATCTCTGTTTTGCAGTCCGATAGAGCGTGAACTCAACTGTAAAAGTTAAGTAGTTTGCGAAGAATATCGATACGCTTTATAATAAAGTGATTATGTCAGCATCTAATATTAAACTCTCACTTTCTTTCCTGGTCACCCAAACTATACAAAACTGTACAAATTTAGCACAGTCGTCCCTTGACCAGGTAAGGAGGGACTAGCCCGTTTCGCCGCTCCTACCCAATCCCTTGCGAGGATCACCCTCTTCAAGGGAGAGAAGTCTCTAAGACTCTCAAGGCAGGAGAGGGCGAGGGCTACGGTGAGAACTTGCCAGCTTTTTTGCCTTACATGGGTAAGGCCCCGCAACCGTTCCATCTTGCGGTTGACGGTTTGTTGGGCAGCTGACTCACTCTCCCCGCTTCCCTGTAAGTATCTGAGTAACAAGTCTAGTTCTTTTCGTGTTTTCCAAAGAATACTTTTTAGCCTGTTCCGTTTGTATTCGTTTTTCTCTTCTCGTATTTCTTGTTTGAGATTAGCGATCTTGTCTTCAATCTTCGCTATTGTATAAGATATAAACTCTGTATCTTTCAGAAGTTCTTTATAGTTCTTAGGCAGGTGTTCTTTGAAGCCAAGACCTCTGCGGGCTATTACATAAGCACCCGCAGTATCCTTGTCTATGTTGTAAAGTGGTGCATACTTGAGCTTGCCAATGATTGACGTGTAAGCTGGATTGACTTTGATGACTTGAATGCCATTTCGCCTCGCCACAATATCAATCTTTTGCAGTAAGCCTTTGTATATCCACTTTTGTAGTCTCTGTCTCAGTTTAGGCAGCCCATCACCTCTCTTACCTTTTGGGAGCTTCTCCAAATTCTCCACAACAATCGCTTTTCTTTCTCTTTTAGCGATTCCTACTACCTGATGCGCAACTTGCCAGCTTAGATACTCTCTTTTTTCTGAATTGCCTTCTAATAGCTTGTCTAAGCTGATCCGCTCATACTTCTCTAAGTTCCCATCCTTTGTCGTATGAACTATCGCCAAGTGAAAAGGGTAAGCGTTGATGTCAATACCTATGACGCCGTTATCCTTTGTAATAGTTACTTTAGGAAACTTTTCTTCTCTACTGAACTGCGCGTAGATTTTCCCGTTCCTTAGCTTGAGTCGTACTGTATAGGGGAACCACTCGCCTGTTTTCTCAGCGTGTTCTAGGCTACTGATGAAGCTTATCCACTTGTCTGTTTTTCTTGTTGCCAACCGAACCACCTTGGCCCACACATACTCGCCATTCCCTAAGTTAATCCTCAGATACCATTGATTGTTCAGATTTACAAGCCTAAGGTTTAGATTGCCCTGTAGTGATTTGTCTCCTCTTGAATACAAAATGCCATACCTTCTTTCCTCCCATTTTTGTCTTAGTTCGTCTCTTCTATTACCTGTTAAGTGTTTTTTCTTCAACTTTTCAAACAATTCTCTTGAGCCAAAAACAAGCTTTTTAGGATTCTGTCCTCTTTCTACACAAGATTCCAGAGCTTGTTGTGCCAGAAGTATCGCACCGTCCGAATACCGGGCGTTTATTCCATACTTTCGGGATAGTAGTTTTTTCAGTTCTTTTCTTTCCGCTCCCTCCATTAGTCTTTTATAGGCAAACCTGACCATTGATGAGAACTTACGCATGAGGGTTAATACCTGCCCCTTATCCTCATCTTTGTCAAATGCCAATAAGCACTCTACTGTTATGAAGTTGCCTTCACTTTTCTTTTCTGTAAGGGGCTTTATCGGCTCCTTTTTCTCGTAGTTGAGCAACGCCATCCTACTCAAGCCATATATTGCTTTACACTCTTTTACACCTCGAAACTTCATAGCGATGCTATGTCATAAATATACAAATTTGTACAGAAAGTAGCAACTGTTGCTAACCTCATACTTATCTCCATTTAAAAGATTTAACACATGTATATAAATAGTACTTCTATCTCGGCTTGTTTCCAAAATTATCGTAATTGAATTAGCTAGTGGATAACTTATAAGGAGAGTTTTATTACTTTTAGCTTCATAAATGATTTTTCGTTTACTAAAATTGTATACGCCTGTTTTATATTGGGTTCCATGTGACGTAGGAGCCATGGTGTGATATTGCAGAATAATTTCTCCGATGGGAGTCTTTACATGTTCTACTGCTGATTTAATGTGTTTTATGTGAGATTCATCTATCTCTACTAAATCATAAGTGTTATTTTTGTGGTCATATAATGGGACAATTTTTGTTTTAAATGTACTATATCTTCTTACGTAAATGGCATTATTCTTTGTAAAAAATACAATAGCGTTCTTAACATTAGATGAAACCATATCAAGATTTTCATCGACAAACATGTTATATAGAGCTATTGGGCGTTTAGCTTCTCTTGTATACGATATAGTATCATTTTCACGAGATTTCTTTATCCATGGAACTTTTACTGATTTAGCAATTGTAACGCCGATTTGAAACGCAAGATTATGGTCTAATAACACTTTTAAATATACTAAAAAAGGAGTTACTGTAATTTTGTGAAGTCATTTTTAATATAGACTTATTTTTCTGATTTGACAATGGCCACATTGTTCATGATTAATACGGCCAGCAATTTATTATTACGCCCGTTACGCATAGTTATTATGTCTTCTTGTAAGGGTATGTGAGCTGCAACTTTTAGTGATTCAATCTTTGCCAAAACAGAGTCCATACGATTGAAATATCTATCCCTAACTAACGGCTTTGAGTGAGAACTAAAAATCATTTCGGAATGAAAAAGTTTATTACTCATGAAGTCGTAAAACTCGCTGGATATATGCATAGGCAAATACTTCGGCATGCCTTTATTCCTAAGTTGCTTGTTAGGTAGATATAGGAGTATGTTATCACTGCTTACTGGATCCTCACTTACGGAAGTAGGCACTTCAATTATCGGAGTAGGCACTTCTATTTCAAAACTTCTGATATGACTCTCACTACATAGATCATATTCCAGAACCAGAACATATGCTTTATATTCAAAATTCGTGCTGCATATAATTTTACAAACCGTGTAAATAACACCCTTATTTGTATCTATGTTGTAATCTGTGAAAATTCTAATTATACGCTTACATTTATGTGAATACTTATCTTCTATATATTTTTCTATATGCGAGCCGATGTATTCATTTTTATGTGAATACCCATTATCTGTAGGTTTATTAAGGTATATGACGTAGAAGTGTCCTAAGTTGAATCCTCTTCGTGTGTCATGACTCTTGTGGAAGACTTCGCCTGAAAAGATTGGATTACCAACTGGTAAAATCACTTTCTTACAGTTTCTCAAATAGTAAAATCCATAAATGCCACCATAAGATTTGTAGAAAGTATCGCTATATCGTGTTAATATGTTAAGTTTAGTATTGTATATCACTATATACCAAGTCCATCCATTGTTGTTTTTCTTATAGTTTTTTGAATAAACTATAAAAATGAATTCATCAGCGAGATATACGTTAAAATCATGACCCTTATAAGCATATACTACATGCTTTGGTATTATATTGACTTTTAGGCGTTCTTGTAATGTGTAGTCTTGTGTACTTTGGATTCTATTGTACACATTTAGATTAGCTTTTTTGTAAAACGCAATCATCTCGATAGTATTGTGCATTTGATAGACAATCTGATCATTAATGATATCTGTTCTAATAGATTCAAAATTGGCTTCTTCATCTGAATTTTTGGGAAGAATTGCTTTGAAAAATTTTGATACACAGACATTGAGTTTTTTATAGACTAGCAACATTTAGATAAATATACTAATTTATACAAAATTGAACTTATAAGGTCATGATATTATAAAGGGGCGTGCTCTGCGGGATGGATGTAGCCTATACGGACTACTTAAAAAGCCGTTCTGCGACAAAGTAGGAATTCCAACTATGAAAGTTTTAGCATTCTGCTTACCTTTGTCCCCATGTCTCTTAGCATGAGCGCACTTAGAGATAAATGGAAAATCTTCGTATATTTACCATATGAGTAACTTAGAACTCAAAGACTATCTATTCAGGGTTTATACTAAATTTAGGGCAGTTGATCTTACTAGTCATAGTGACCTTAAGAGTAAAGTTGATATAATTGAAAAATGTGACCTAACTAAGTTGGTCAGGCTATTAGTTTTCGGTTATATTGACCCTAAAAATTGGAATCCTCTTTTGATAAAAGATGAATTTTTAGATCTTCTTTACGATTCAAATGGCAAGTCTTCTGCTTTAGCTCTGAGTTTGCTAAAAGACGACAAATTGTATAAAGTAGATTTAGGCCGCCTTCTGATTAATAGTTCAGATACCTCAGGTGCCGAGTATAAAGTAAGTCTTAGTACCTTTATGCTAATACTCTTGTTTTACAGCAGCGAGGATTACATAAATATAGGTCTTAATATGAAAATAGCCATAAGAAGGTTTTTGAGTTATGTAGAAAACTCTTATTTAAAAAATAGATTTCCAGAAATAGAACAGGACAAGCCGCTCTTAAGAGAACTATTGGATAAAGATCTAGCAAATGAAGTCAAGCCTAGTCGTTTTCTTGACGTTATTCAGAGAATTGGAACGCAGCTGAAGGATCACGTGGAACCACTGCGTTCAAGTAAGAATGTAAATAATTTTATAAGTTATTGGCAGCTCTTATCAGATAGTGTAGATAAGACTGTTTCATTGGCCGACCTCATGGATGCTATGTTCGAGTTATTCAAGGCTGGTTATTATCCGGCTTCTATATCTTCTGTTTTCCCAGATACTGTCTTGGCTACTATACCAGGTAAAAGTGTTTCTGGTCAGTTGGATTATGTTTTGTTGCTAGATCAGGATAAGTGTCCTAAGACTTTAGGAAACGCTGGGGCGGAAGATAATATAGTTCGTGTTGTGTTTATAGGTAGTTATGCTGATAAGTCTTTATTGTTTGAGCATGAGTCACGCTGGCGCCTTATCGAGGAACGATTGCCAGGAGTTTGGAAACTATTCAGAATTATTTACAAACGTTTGGAAAATGGTGAGTATAATACATCAAAATACCAGTTCAGTAACTATCAGTTTGTTATTAAAGATAATGATGAAAAAGTCAAGAAAGCAGCTAAAGTTCGTTGGCTGAATCTTTTTAGTAGTTTCATTTTGGGGCATGTTATAAACCTTATCGCTACCGGAAGTGAAAAACAAGTATACAAAGTAGCTGCACCCGTAATCAATAACCGTGATGCTAGGAGTTACCTAGTCCCAGCAGACTTCTATGGATTGCAAAACCCTGTAATATACTATGAAGTAGTAGTAAGTGACAATAACAATGAAGGTATCATAGAACCCAAATACAATGAGGATCACAAATGGTATCAGTATCAGGCAGATAGTGTTTATACACCTACTAGCAGCAGTGTATCTGATATTGCCTTATACGATTCTACTTATGCAATTGTGATAAATAATGATAAATTTACAGATGTTAATATCAAATCCTATGGTGGTCATATAAATGATTGGAACGAAGTGGTAGAAGCCGAATTAGAATCGATTGGAGGGTTAGATGATACTAGCACACCCGACAAAATGAAATTTAAACTATACAGTGATGACGGCGAAGTAGTAGAGATAAATTTAAAAGCGTCTTCTGTCAAAGAGGGGACTGAGATAGAACCAAGCGAAGTCGATTTGAAACAAGAATAATATGAGCTACTTATGAAATCTAAGGAGCTAAATTGGGCAGAAATAAAAAAGGTAAAGGATATTATTAAAGTAGAGTATAAAGACCTAAACGAGTTGATAGCTATGATTTATTTATTATCTGATAGTGATTGTCGTGATATTGTTACTGATAGATTGAACGAGATTGCTGAATCAGAGAACATACAATCTATTTTAGGTCTCATACATGACAATATAGAGGAGTCTATACAAAGGAAAATACTTAGAAGAATACTAACTAGTAAGCAGTCTATATCTATAGTAGAAAGATTGTTTCAACATCGCACGGGCGTATTATACGAAGACATAGTGAACTTGTGGAGTGGCTTATCCATGTTAATTGAAGGTTCAGAGCTTGATAAATCCCATACTTTTGAATATATTACAAAAAGCATGGAGTTTATAGTAGATTATTTTGAGAACATAAAGCTTAAGTCCAGAGGCACTTTAAAGTTTAATCAGGCTAGATCGGTTGTAATAGAGAGTATAAGGGATATACTAAGTGTTTCACATGAAGCGCCAGATTATTCCGATTTTAGTCTTTTGAAGGTGGGAGCTACTAGAAAGATAAAACCCATTACTCTTATGCACTTCTATATACTTTCTTTAGCTTTTGCTATTAAAGGGGCTCGCATTTTTTGCATAGAAGATACACCTTGTCTCAGGCTAGATAATGGTTACATCTATATCAGTAACTTCCCTGAACACTTATTTACTGATGATTCTGCTAGACTTCTACTAAGTAAGCACGGTATTGATGTGGGAGTGCTATACAAACATAACTCAGAGGCTGATTTTGTTAGGTCGCTGCTATTAAGATTCTACAGAAACAAGTTGATGAAAAAGAACATGTACAAGGTTATAAATTCTGCTTTGGATCATTATATTGAGCTGCTGAGTCGTGAAGATGTAGATTCTGTCCGTAGTGTAGAGTAAAAATAGTTTTATTTGCTGTACTTTTGATATATTTGTCTAATATGGATTTTAAAAAAGCTATCAAAGGAATAAATTACGATTTTTTAGATGGTATTAGAGATCCTGTTCGTATTATGGCGCCGTTCAGGTGGCCTGGTGGGAAAGGGAATTTGGCTTCGTGGATTGTAAAATATGTTCCTACTGGCCGTACTTATGTTGAACCTTTTGCTGGTGCGGCTTCTGTGTTTTGGCATTTGCCAACCCCATTTCCTGTAGAAGTGCTAAATGATATAGATGGAGATATAGTGAACTTTTATCGCGTACTTCAGGACAAGACTAAATTTGAGATTTTGCTACATAGATTAGTATTTACACCTTATGCTAGAGCTGAGTACAGGCGTGCTCTGAGAATACTTAGTAACCCAGAAGCTAGCGACATAGACAGGGCATGGGCTTTCTTTGTAAGGCAAAATCAGAGTGTTAGTGGTGCGGGACGCTCTGAAGGTAATTGGGGACGCTCTATAACCGACACTAGAAATGGTATGGCCTCTACAACGAGCAAGTTCCGAAGTCGTCTAAAGTTACTCGCTCAATGGCACGATAGGATAAGTAGAGTACAAATAGATAATGTTGATGGCATAGAATGTATAAAATACTGGGACACAACTGATACAGTATTTTACGTGGATCCTCCTTATGTACCAGAAACTCGCAGGCATCGTTCTCTTTACAGAAATGAACCCGATTTGTCCTACCACGAGCGTCTTGTAGACACTTTGCTACAAGTAAAGGGTAAAGTTTTGCTTTCATGTTATGACCATCCAGTTTATAAACCGCTTACTGATGCTGGCTGGCATAGGATTACAAAGGATACTGCATGTCATATGATTGGGAAGATAAGAAATAGCAGATACCAAGGGAAAGGGAACGTCAAAACTAATGCCCCAAGAACCGAAACAGTGTATATGAACTTTAAACACATTCAAAGTATTCTTTAGAGTATGTTTTTGGTAGTTTAGTATATTTAGTTATGATTTTTGCGCCTGTAACACCAGTATTGGATTTTGAGCGTAAGTCTTCGGTAACAGCACCAGAAAAACAGACTATCTCGGAGGAAGTATTAACCCCAAAGGAAGAACCCGTAATACAGAAATCCCGAAGAGAACTAGGAGACATCAAAATACAGAACGAAAGCTCTATAAATCATATGTACCAAATTATGTCTAGTACGGAATATTTCAAAACAGAAGAAAATAACGAATTCTTGGTAAAGATAGACGCATTTTATAACGATATTATAAAAAACTTTTTAGATGGTATTTTACTAAATATAGCCGATTTGGAAAAACTTTTTGTTACGCCTATTCCTCATAGTGATCCAGATATTTTGATATTTCCATATATCTTAGACTATAGTCTTTCAGATTTATCACACAAGTCCAACTTGAATGATTTAGTTACCTTCTTTTTGAGTTGGGTGTACAAGTTTCTAATAACTGATGATAATATTAAAAACTTAGTAAAGCTTGACGGTGAGGAAATAGTAAAGCAGTTGGATAGTAAATACAATTTTATACGTATTACGACTGATAATTGGGTTAGAGATTACGATGTTTTTAATCGAGGTAATCCTTTTGATCTTAAAGGTGCTTTGTCTAAGATATCGTATGGTGTTTGGGTTCGTGTACCCAAGGTCGATTTTGTGTTATATAACGAGTTGTGCAGGATGCTTAGAACGTATAGGAGTGGGTTTGGCGTTGCTGATTTTACGAACGCGATGTTTAAGAAGTACTATGGGGTAGATGATTATTACAACAATATTGGTAAGCTTATTGATGGTAACGATGGTATTCCCGTGAGCCCTGAACAACACGTGCTACTCAACTATGTCTTGCGTTATGCCAACGATACATACGCGATGCTTATATCGGCAGGGTTAGACGATGCTACCTTTGATTGCATAGAATCAGGAACTTGCGAAGAATACAGTAAAAATGAAAAGACACTAAGTACATTTAACGCTATCATTAATAACATAAAACAAAAGTATGGTACGCCCTTCTATAATAGGATTAAGTACGGCTTATACCTAACATGCATTCTACTTATGAATTTCGTCAGCAAGAGGAGATTAGAAAGCTTTATCAAAGCTGACCAAGATATTCAGGAAACTCTAGGTACAGATACAATAATACATACTATAGAAGGCGTATCCGGAAACTATTCTTTTATTAGCATGGATATGCCAATCATAGACGAAAATGGAATGATGCCAGAAGAACGAAAGAGCAAAATAAAATCAATTCTTAAAATTCTATACGAAAATACAACTAACGAACTTTATAAGTCTGAAATAGAGAGAACAATAAAAAGTCTTTAATATCAGCTAGTTCATGAGAACATCTTAGCCACAGTGGTAATATTATACTTTCCCCCCAACACGAGTAACAACTATACGCCAGAAATTATACAGTATGCAATTTATGATCGCTTTGTGCTATACTTTTGTTCTATTTTTTGTAATATATCTCCTGTATATTTTGTGTATGCCCTAGCTTCTTCTATATTTTCAAAATTACTATGCATAGTGAAAATGTATAGAAGTTTTATAAAAATTAGGTGAGCGTATGCTATGAAAAAGTCCTGTATCAAACCTATATCTTTTCGGTTTTTCAATATATGATTGTAATAGTATTTAAGTATTTCTTTTCGCGTCTCGTCGGATACCGTAGCAAAGTATATTTTATAAAGATTTGCGGTGCTATCTATTCTGTTTTGGAAGTTTGGTAGTAATGCAATGGTATAGTAAGTTGTTGTGTAGGTATGGTAGGCTTGGGTTACAGCCATGAAGTATTGTTCTGGTGTGGTAATGTGTCGGGAGAGCCATTTTGAGATTATATCTACCTCGTCTACCCTAACGGGTAAAGTAAGGGATTTGTTGGTATATATTGTACTACAATCTATAGGTTGTTCTTCTGCAATGTCGGCAATGCTCGCAACAGTTTCAAATAATAAAAATATCAGTTCTTGCCTTTCTATGTCTGATGGCCGTATAGATAGTCTATCAAAGATAAATTCAAAATCTTCTAATGCACAGCTAGTGTATGCACCTACAACTCTGTTTTTCTCTATTGTCTCTGTATCTTCAAATTTTGTATTTACCAGTGAGTGCAATCGCCAATAGGCTAAAGCCTCAATCGTTTCCGCTACCATAGCATCGTCTCTATACCAACGCAAGGCAAAACAGCAAAACTTAGTAAATTTAGTCGCGATGCCAAACAACACCCAAAATAGTAGACATGTGATAGACTCAAAAAAGAGAATGAAAATGTTATATAAAAGACTCTTCTTCAGTTACATGAAAAAATATGGGTTAGCAATAGCTTCTTTAGGGTTATTGAACTACGCCTTTAACTTACATATACCATTCTTATCCGTATTATTCATTTGTACTCTATTACTGTTTGTCAATTTAGAATACGATTGGGGTTTACTAGCAGCGGAAAAACTTGTTTACTACGATAACATAAACATTAAAACAAAATACGGTACCTTTCGAATACCTAATAGCTTGCTCTTGTTAGCTATACCGTTTATAGAAGATATACTTAACTATATAGAAGACAAAAAGAAGTATAACCTGTTGTTTAAAACATCCTTATATAATAGTATACAGAAAAATAGTAAATTTGTTAAAAAACAGGAGATAATCTTTTATACATGTAATTTTTGTACTAAACTTATATTAGACATAGATATTCGGGCGGTTATAGTAAAGGAAGAATATCTAACTTTTGATATTGGGTTGTTGAGTGGATTAAAGTATAGTGTCATTGTGCAAGACGAAAATGGGAATACATTAGAAGAAATGCCTAAATATAAAATAGATTGCATAAAAGAAACTATATCCAAAAATATTTTAAATGAAGATATAGACATCTTCTGCTATAATAACAGCATTAGTGTATTTGAATTTTTGAATTCTTTCTTTTTTGTGTATTGGTTAGTAGAGAACTACCTTTTATATGCTCCTAGTCGTAGACTTTTAGTTTGATTATAGTATAGTAACTCCTTTTAGAAGTGGTAACATAAGTTTGTAGTGTATGAGGGTTTCGTGTGCAGTGGCGGGGATGAAGAAAAGGTTACCCATATACATAAGTAGAGTGCGGACTTCAAGTATATTTCTTTTGCCACTATCCTCGTCCAAAATCAGGTAATCTATATTGACCATACCGTTTTCGTTGATTAAAAATACAGCAAACAAATTATCTGAGCTTATGTCTATGGTAGTAACTTTATCGTTTGGATGATATAGCAGATTAATACCAAAGCGAAGTAATCCAGAAGAATCTATAAAAACCAGTGATCTATTTATAGATTCTGGATCGATATTTGTTTTTTGTAAAGTTTCAAGACTGATGTGGTGTATAAAGTAAGTATTCTTCAGTATAGTATCGGGGTATGTTATTAAGAATGCGATGGGGAGGTCTCTGTATTCCTCTTCTGTATTTTGCAGTGCCATAACCGCACCTTTCTCGTCTATGCTAAGAAACACCTTACCCGTAACACTAATAACCGAAGGCGGTATGTATATATTAAAATCACTAGAACCATCCTCACCTAAACTCAAATAATATACCTTAACTAACTTATCAGCATTATTTTTTATATCTATATTTCTTAAGGATACATTATAAATGTTTTCTTTATCAACATTATTTAAGTTACTCCCAGCTGTCTTCTTGAGCCACAATCTCTTAAGTAAGTTTAGCATATAATTCCTGCCATCGAAAATAATAGATAAAGCAGTATATTTACTAAGACTATGAAAGATATTGATTTGAATCATAGACTTAAAGTTCTGATCACATTTATTATACCGCCTAATGGTATATTAAGTTGGACTACAATAGAGGTAAGTGATTTATTGTTTTATGGTCTTACGAACGATATTGTACTTGACATAGACAAACTAAGAACTTATAGTCTCTATCGTGATCTTATTAAGCCTATTGTGCTAAACTTATTTGGCATAGTTACTACTAATACGTATGAGCTACATGAGGCTTATAAGAAGAGTCCGTCGATATTTATGATACTTTTACATGCTATTCTAAAGACGCATGGAAAACGAAAACTTATGCCAGAAAAGAAAACAACGCTCAGAATACCTGACGACTACGAAATGATGATGATAGAGAGTATGACCGAAGTTATAAAGCCCTTGTGTTACGACAACATTTACATTATTCAAAATCATACAACTGCAGGACTAATAACCGCTAGATTTACACTACCATATACAAGCAATATAAATAAAATTGCTCTCAATATATTAAACAAGAAGTATCGTATAGATATAGGCTCACAGGAGATTATTAATATTTACGACATAGTGACGCAGATATTACCGTACTCTTTATACGACGCTATTTTTGTGGTATTGCATCTTATCTACGCATTTTATGAGTATGCAGTCTTTTACAACTATGGTGGTAAAGACCTAAGACATAAAGTCGAGAGAAAATAAGTTTCTATTAGTAACTTTACTTATGGCAGAAATGAAGTACTTGCCTCATTTCTACGCTTTTGCTCCTGATATAGACAATATATTCGATGACAACAATGAAGTAAATGCTATAATGATTGGAACTTATAAAGTTTATAATCGTTATTTTGATAGACTTATGACATATAATGAATTTTTCAAGTCCTATTGGCCGACAATATACTATGTTTACGTTAAAGGTATCAACGTGGAAGATTATTCGGTTAATCTATTTACCAGTACATTACAAGTATTAGAGAAGATACAAGATGGTTTAAAGAATGCTGATAGTAATACTTTAGAATTTTCAGTAATCAATATTTTTATTCCTTTTATTTTTAGTGATATCATTCTGAATGGTTCTGAGGTAGTTAGGATAAAAGCGTATACGAAGGTTAGTGATGCATTTAGTGAAAATTTGCTGTACGAGTGGCTTAATAAGCATCATGATATATACGACGACTTAATCACAAAACTGTACGTATTACTATTGAGGAGGCCTACGGAGGCTATCAGTGGATTAGCATGCGTAAGTAGTTGCCTGAGGTGTGTGCGAGTAGCCCTAATGGGTACTCTGTCATAGTTTTCCCTTGCGCAATCAAAGTTACAGACACTATGGAAACGACGCGAGAAGTTCAAGCCAAGCGAGTTGCCTTGTACGTAGCACTCGCAACCTACCTAGAAAAACTATTTCTTGAAAAGGACAGGGAGCACTACACAAGCAAGAAATGGTGGCATGCTATTCTAATAGAATATCCTAAGCGTTCCATAATTATCGGTTTGTTATTAATGATCTATTTCCTATTTCGCACAAATCCTGAGTACGATACCACCGTTATCATAGTATTATCCGTTATACCATTAGCATATTGGGTGCTCCTATTCTTAGGAGGCTAGCAGCAGTTGCTAACTTCTGTACAAATTTGTATATTTATAACATAGCATCGCTATGAAGTTTCGAGGTGTAAAAGAGTGTAAAGGAATATACGGCTTGAGTAGGATGGCGTTGCTCAACTACGAGAAAAAGGAGCCGATAAAGCCCCTTACAGAAAAGAAAAGTGAAGGCAACTTCATAACAGTAGAGTGCTTATTGGCATTTGACAAAGATGAGGATAAAGGGCTGGTATTAACCCTCATGCGTAAGTTCTCATCGATGGTCAGGTCTGCCTACAAAAGACTGATGGAGGGAGCGGAAAGAAAAGAGCTGAAAAACTACTATCCCGAAAGTATGGAATAAACACCAGATACTCGGGCGATGCGATACTCCTAGCACAGCAAGCTCTAAACTCTTGTGTAGAAAGAAGACAGAATCCGAAAAAGCTTGTTTTCGGATCAAGAGAACTATTTGAACAGCTAAAGAAAAAACACTTAACAGGCAAAATAAGAGACGAACTAAGACAAAAATGGGAAGAAAGAAGATATGGCATTTTGTATTCAAGAGGAGACAAATCAAAAGAGGGTAATCTAAACCTCAGACTTGTGAATCTGAACAATCAATGGTATCTGAGGATTAACTTAGGGAATGGCGAGTATGTATGGGCGAGTGTGATACGTTCAGCGAAGAGAAAAACCGATAAGTGGATAGACTTCATCAGTAGTCTAGAACACTCTGAGAAGACAGGCGACTGGTTTCCCTACACAGTACGACTAAAACTCAGAAACGGGAAAATCTACGCACAGTTCAGTAGAGAAGAAAAGCTCCCAGAAGTGACCATTACAAAGGACAACGGCGTCATAGGAATTGACATCAACGCTTACCCTTTTCACTTGGCGATAGTTCATACGACAAAGGATGGGAACTTAGAGAAGTATGAGCGGATCAGTTTAGACAAGCTATTAGAAGGCAATTCAGAAAAAAGAGAGTACCTAAGCTGGCAAGTTGTACATCAGGTAGTGGGAATCGCTAAAAGAGAAAGAAAAGCGATCGTTGTGGAGAATTTAGAGAAGCTTCCAAAGGGTAAGAGAGGTGATGGATTGCCGAAGTTGAGGCAGAAACTACAAAAGTGGATATACAAAGCGTTACTGCAGAAGATTGAGATTGTAGCGAAGCGGAATGGCATTCAAGTCATCAAGGTCAATCCAGCTTACACGTCAATCATTGGCAAGCTGAAATACGCACCGCTATACAATATAGATAAAGACACGTCGGGTGCTTATGTAATAGCCCGCAGAGGTCTTGGCTTCAAAGAACGCCTGCCTAAAAACTACAAAGATCTTCTGAAAGATGCAGAGTTTCTGTCTTACGCGATAGCGAAGATTGAAGACAAGATTGCTAAACTCAAACAAGAAATACGAGAAGAGAAAAAAGAGTACAAACGAAACAGGCTAAAAAGTGTTCTTTGGAAAACACGAAAAGAATTAGACACGTTACTCAGATACTTACAGGGAAGCGGAGGGAGCGAGTCAGCTGCCCAACAAACCGTCAACCGCAAGATGGAACGGGTGAGGGGTTCCACTCAGGTGGAACAAAAAAGCTGGCAAGTTCTCTCCGTAGCCCTCGCCTTCTCCTGCCTTGAGAGTTTCAGAGACCTCTCTCCCTTGAAGAGAGTAATCCTCACAAGGGATTGGGTAGGAGCGGCGAAACGAAACGGGCTAGTCCCTCCTTACCTGGTCAGGGGACGAGTATATTAAATATATACAATTTTGTATAATTTGAGTGACCAGAAAATGCGTATTCGGGATGTGTGTAATGGATACTCGGTAGCTATGGCATTCCTTATGCTCACAGAGGGTAGTTATCATCCTGATAAGGTAACTATTTAATCCTGTTTTTCGAGTACAAAGTATATATGCACTCTGTCATCCAAGAAGTTCTATTAACAGAAGTTAAGTTACAATTTAGCAACGAAGTTTATGATTTTTATCTGACGGGTGTTCTATTGTTGCCGCCCAACTATAACAATCAACATCTTATTAGGACTGCACACTTCATCATTACGCAAAGTACCCCACCACAAGTAAAAATAGAACGAGTAGAGCCTATAGCTGTCATACAATGCAGTCAAAGCTATTACGATGCTACTTTTAAAATTTATCATTGGCACTTTCTCCCTTCTTACAACGGATTCGTGTCCATACTAAGCTCAGAGAAAGTGTCTCACTATTACATTACAACTTTCTATATCAAAGGCATCCCAGACTATAAAGCGCCTACCATACCTTATATAATAAATAGTAACCTCAAACTTACGGAAACCTTTTAGTATATTTTCTGTACTCTTGCGGTCTGCTCAACCTTTTGGGCTTGAGCTCCCTGCTTCATTGCAAGATGGCTTTTAGGTAGCCCGTAGTGACTACGGTCATCCCCCAAAGCTTGCTCCACAAGTTTTACTTTAGGTAATCCTAACCCTATATGACTTAGTTATGACCAACTAAAAGTACTGTCGTAATAGGCAATTTCTCTTTTTAGTATATTTCTCCGTGACTCTTTTGGCAAGCGACCCAAGAATAGACATAGAACTAGAAGTCAAGTATAAGAATTTAACACCCCGTTATCGTGACACACAACTTGACTACCTTATCATACTGCCATTTATTCGTGATTTTAACTATACGTCTCGCATAAACAACAATTCAGATACACCAATTGCTTGGAAGCTAACTAATGAGTGGTTAAGTATTGTTAACGAAGGGTACGGGATAAAAACATTTAGTAACTTAGAAGAACTACTCAGATTTTTCTACGTTGAACCTTATGCTGTTGATGTAGATGTTTTTACAAGACTAAATATGGCTATAAGAGATTACAGACTATCAACATCTAGTACTCCTGAATCAAGTTACGATGATGATATAGTACCTATTAAGTTTTTGTACCATGCACTTTCTATAGGCGGAGCAAAAGCCCATATAGTGTTCTATAATATACACCAATCGCATACTAGTAATACTTTAGTAGACATATTCACTGAAATTTTAGACTTGACTACTTATCCTAAAAATGTGGAGTTATTTATATCCGCTGGTATCGATAGCAGTCGCTTTACTCACAATCCAGCCTTCCGTAGCCAAATAGTAAGCCTTTATCATCTATTTAGGAATTATGAGTACGATATCGTGTACGTCTTTGACAGTCGGGTAACTGCAAAAGGGCAAAGAGCTTATCGTGAGTTCTTGAATCAGTACCCATATTACAATACCCCAAGCGCCAAAGATTACAACAAGATACTTCTATCAGGATGGTATAGACGTAATGAACACATATTACCACCTTCGCTGTACTACCTAGTTTTACTCGTTAACAATTATAACCGCAATAACCGTTTTGAGTCTATTGTAAACCAAAGGTCTTTGCTTTTCAAAAATGTACGTTTATTAGATTATGAAAATCCTAATAGAATACGATCTGAAATTTTTGATAATTTAGACTTGTTAGAGGGTAAGATAAGTACTGCCAACTCTTTATATAGTATTAGGGGCGGTATTCCTATTTTTTTGACAGATTATACTCTTCTTAGGGAACGCAATATTATGCGTTATGAGAATGCCGTTCGAGCTGCACTGTATGGCAAGAAAAAGGTAGAAACTATAATGTCAAAATATATTGGACTGAGAGCCGAAGAATTAGACCTGACTATAATAGAAAAATTAGTTAACGAAGAACTAAAGGAAGAAGTAGATTTACAATCTTTTGTCGTTATACCTAAAGAACAGACTACGACCGGTCAAATCACAATGTTCTACTACATTACAATAGGTCTAACAACTTACTCTATACAGATAACGGTTACAGCTACTGATTGAGTGGACTGCTAAACCGCAATATTAAAAAATCTGTATAGACAAATCATAGACTTATGTCTTTATCCCTTAACGTCTTACCTGGTCACACAAACTGTACAAAATTGTACATATTTAGCACAGTCGTCCCTTGACCAGGTAAGGAGGGACTAGCCCGTTTTGTTTCGCCACTCCTACCCAATCCCTTGAAATCAGAAGCCGTTTCAAGGGAGAGAAGT
>Ga0308395_1000757_pt1 | contig 23967 bp, 38 predicted proteins | sample Hotspr20SampleP4_FD_202097 | JGI IMG/M metagenome (GOLD analysis project Ga0308395, IMG submission 202097) | Hot spring phototrophic mat microbial communities from Mushroom Spring, Yellowstone National Park, Wyoming, United States - 20050930_P4 ...
AACGCCGCGTCAAGTTTTCTCCTCATTTTCCTCATCTCTCCTCCTCCCTCTGTTTTATTATATGCCACCCTGAATCAGAGGTGAACCAAACTAAAGGGGTTGTCCAGGATTTGGGGGGAATTATAAAGAGCAGCACATGTAGAACTAAAGATTATCAAAGCTGTGCCGGCAAATTTGTTGGCACGACCAACTTTGGAAAGTAGATTAAGGAAAGTATTCAGAGCAGTAACCAAGGCCTTGGAAGCAACATTGCCTCCGTTTTTGAAAGACAAAGAAATATTCGCTGTAGATGTACAGCAACGTTATAGACCAGAATTTATTGCAACACTCAATTCACGAATATGTATCATGGAAGATATTGGAAAAGAGGCTATAGAGTTGTTGAAAAGACTCATGAAAGAAACACGCCCCACCAGGGGGCTGAAAACCACGATGACAGACAGTATCCTAATGGTAGAGAGGTTAGGAGCTGAATAGAGGAACTGCATATTGCGTAAAGTAAATAATTGTATGGTGAAAGGAAGTGATAGAGAGTCAAAATAATTGAATGGTAGTGTTGCAAAGAGGAAGGAAATTATGAGAAAATAGGAAAGGGAGGTTGAGAGAGAATGGAATTACAGTTTACGGTAACACCCAAAAGGTTGAAAGAGAAATTGATGAAGTTGGCCAACTTAGAAAATCCCCCAGCGGTATTTTTGTGGGGGAAGCCTGGAATTGGCAAAACGCAAGTGGTCTATCAAGTGGGTGCAGAATTGGGTTTGACAGTAAAGGTTTTGGTTCTTTCCTTAATGGATCCAGTGGAACTGAAGGGATTCATTTTCCCAGACAGAGAAAAGAAAAGAGCAGAGATCCTTCCCTTGAATTTCCCCAAAGAGAAATTCATTCTCTTCTTCGATGAGTTCAATACAGCACCAACTTCAGTCCAAAATGCAGCAATGCGGATTGTATTAGAGAAGAAAATTGGAGACTATGAATTACCACAGGGAACATTGGTAGTTTGTGCTGGAAACAGGATCAAGGACAAGGCAATGGTCAATAAAATCTCTTCTGCTATGGTAAATAGGGCTATACACTACAATGTAGTACCAGATTTCGGGGATTTCAAGGAGTATTGGTTTTCCAAAGGTCTACCAGAAGAAGTAATTGCCTATTTAGAGATGGATACCCAATACCTTTCTATGGAACCGGATATCGATAAACCATTTGCTTCTCCACGATCCTGGGAAATGGTTGGGAGGCTCATCCAGAATGGCATAAACGATGTAGAGGATATTGGGGGTGTGATTGGAGAAGATGTGGCTGTACGATTTGAAACATTCATGAAGAGATGCTTTGGGATTGGAGAAATTGTGGAAAATGTCCTCAAAGGAAAGAAGGTATATGTGAAAGAAGGGGAAGTAGAGAAAGGGATGATGCTAGCCACCATTCTTGTCAACAAAGTCGACGAAAACAATTTGGCCACTATCTTGGAGTATAGCATCAATGCACCCAAACACATGGCTCCATATATCATACTTTGGATAAAAACAGCAATGAAGCTGGGAAAAGTGAAATCTTCTCAACTCTTTAGTAGCAACATTCAAGACCTCACGATGAAGTTCACTGAGAAATACAAGTTTGTTGTGGAGTAGGATTGTGCCCTACTCCACAAAGAAAGGAGAGATGGGTATGTCAAAAGGAAATCAAAGAATAAAAGAGAAAATTTCTGAAGAGATATCCAGAATTGTCGTTAGATATCCTATCGTGGCTTCGGTACTGTTGAGACTCAAATATGGGGTAAAAGAACATCTCCCAGGATTGGCAATGGTGGATGCGGTAGAGAAAGAAATTTCAATCCGATCCGACTACGAAGAAATAGGAGAAAGTTTGAGGACTCTCTTGGCTCATGAGGCAATGCATATCTTAAATGGAACTATGATTCGAAGGGAAAAGAGAAACGCAATTCTCTGGAATTACGCAACCGATTTAGAAATCAATTGGATGCTCAAAGATATGGGGATCGATGTGAAAAAAGGACTCTATGAAAAAAGGTTCCATGGGGAATATGCTGAAAATATCTATGAAACATTGAAAAAGCAAGCAACAGAAGAGCTCCAAGATCTGATGCAAGAACTCCAACAAGTAATTGATGAGCTTAACCAACAAAGTGCTACCAATAGTACAAAAGAAGAGAAGGGTGAAAGTGAAGGAGAGAAAAGAGAACTCCAAAATAAGATAAAGAAGCTCAACCAAAAGATACTGAAGAGATTGGGGCTCAATGAAGATGCTGAAGTCTCATCAGAGATGGAACCCAAAGATGATAAGTCAAAGACAATAGTGAGGCAGTTTATTGTGGAAGCCGCTCTAGGAGCACTCCAAATGGCCCATTCTGGAATTGGTTCTCTTCCTGGAGGGCTGGAAAGACTCATCGATGAGTTCACCAAGAGCAAAGTCCGATGGCAAGACTACCTAGAAGAAACCTTGACTACAGTAATGGGTGATGACTATAGTTTCCGAAGACCATACAAACCAACATTGATCTACTGTGATACTTACAATCCTACAGTACTGAATCCAGAAAAGAGCAAGGTGGTAGTGATCGTAGATACTTCAGGAAGTATTGGCAAGAAAGAATTACAAACTTTCTTGAGTGAAGTACGGGAGATATTGAAGCAATACAAAGTGACCTTTATCTCATGTGATGCTACTGTCCAAAAAGTGGTGGAAGATGAAGACATCGAAAAGATCATCAAGAATGTGAAAGGTGGAGGTGGAACAGAATTCGAACCAGCCTTTGAATGGATTGAAAACAACGTTCAAGAGTATGGTATCCCAGTGATCTTGATGACTGATGGCTATAATGGAGATTCATACATTCCAAAACCATATAATGTTGGACGAATCATTGTGCTTACCACGGGAAAAGATCCAGAGGGCTTGGAACCTGATTTCGTCATCAAAGTAGACCTCAATGAGTGAATACATTGGAAAGGGGGTGATGGTTTCGCAAAATTTCGCTCTGAGAAGCTCATAGAGCTATGCAAAATCGAGGGGTATATGAATTGGTCTCTACGAGCCTCTAAAACGCAATTTTGGGGGGTGGGAATGCTAAAATGGGTATGAGATGGCGAAACACAGAGAATTTTACGAAAGGAGGTATTGCTATGAAGGGTCTGGAAGGAGCTAAAAGAGTTTACACCACGTGGAATCAGGTTGCTAAAATCCTCGAAACTCTACCCGGCAACTGGGAAGGTTTCAGAGAGCGCGCCCTGGATGTGAATGTCTGTCTGGTGCCTTTGTGCCCGGGGTGGTTTGAAGTGTTGGTTGAAACGCCATATGGGAGTTACGAGACAGCTTTCTATGACGCACAGGGTGATCCAACCTGTTTGAGAGATTGGGTTCCCAAAGAAGCGCTCGCACAAGCAGACATCTGCGGTTACGAAGGGATTGCGGTTCCGGAAGAAGTGGTCATGCGGTTCCGGAAGGAGTGTGATCTTTTATGATTTTCGATTCTGATTTCTATGAACGTCAAGAAGCTTTACACAAGAATGAGCAATTTTACATTCTCTACAAACACACTTCACAAAACCATTGGCTCATCTTCAGGGGAAAACCACCAATAGAGTCGTCCACTATATTGACCGAAGAAGACAATCAAATTTTGGATCTGCCTTTAGGTGTTGATGGAGTAGAGGTGTTTAAAAAGATGGTGGAAGGCAAAGAGGTAGAAGACATACGAGTAACCAACGAAAATAGTGCAAAAAAACACATAATAATTTTCCCCATGAAAAAGAATTTTGATGCAAACCTACCAATCAGTGATGCCAACTACCCATATGAACTAACAGGAACAAACTACATAATACCAGTCCGTGACCGTGAATTCCGCCCCCGTTGGGGGTTATGCAACGTGAATCGGAGGGGATACATCCATAGGAAATACAAACAATTCCGAAACGAAATAAGGAATATCGAAGAAAATTTGAATAGTTGGTTCTATGGTTACTTGACTTCTCCACCTGGACAAAATCCTGGATGCTGGATTTCTCCGATTTACCAAAGAACTTGACTTGCTTCTATTCAGTAATGGTAGATACCAAACACTTCAGCCCACATATCAAGAGACTCTGTTTCTTAGGAGAGGAAATTGTACCAGAAGAGATAAGGAAAGAAGCATATGTATGTCCCTATAAAAACATAGGTAGATGGGCTTGTGAAGTCTGCAAGAGGTGCTATGGCTTCAATCCACCCCAGTTTCTTATACTTCACAAGCATTAAAGCTTGAAAGTTCAAATATTTAACTATATAATAATAAAGAAAGGAGTGATTAGTATGGTTGAGAATACTTTGGTTGGAATAAAACTATTTAAGGAATACAGTCTTATAAGATTGAATGGAAACAGGGTAAACTATGCTATCATCGACAAAGATGGTAAGATGCTCGTGTTCATGGATGAGGGGTGGGCCAAACAGGTGGCTAACCAAGAAGGAAAGCAAGAAGAAGCAAGAGAGGCCTTCGGATGGGTGTAAAGGTTATTGATCTCTTGGAGCTCAGTTTCCAGACCGGGATAAGTACAGAGACACTCATGACCATACTCACCGAGGAGCAGAACACCCTCAAATTGGTGGAGCGACTCATCAGTTATGAAATACAGAAGCTAGAGAACCAGAGAAAGAGTGATCAGAATGATGAGTGAGCAGAGTCTAATCCGGAATGCATTTACCCAGAAGCACCCCCGGAGAAAGGTGGTGGCCGTGAAGAAGCAGAGGGTGAACCATATCACCATCTGCTTCAACTGCCTCACGTCATTCACCACCAGAGAGAGAGTGTGGGTAGTGCAATACATATCTCCGATCTACAAGGCCACCGCTTTGCTGTACCTTTGCCCAGAGTGTGCTAAAAATATATTAGCTGGTAAAGAGATAAAGGAGGAGAAAAGAAGGAATGGAAGACAAAAAGGTCACCAACAGGGAAACTCTGTCAATGGTGATGAAGAACACCATCTATCGAAGATGGTGGAGGCCTTCAACTTTTATCTTAGGAAGGAGGAATGACTATGAAGGATCGTGTTGAGGAGATCATCGATCAGGTTGTTGCCAACAAGAGTACGCTCATCCAGCTTCTCAAGGACAAGATCCAGGAGTTCCAGAACCTCACATGGGAGAGCGTACCGACATCCTACCTCTTGAGACGTGGGCATTATGTCTGGAATGGAGCAGCGGTGAGGTGGAAACGGAGGCACAACTATGAAAAGTGGTACCCCGATGGCTATGGCGAGATCATGGAAAACCCTCACAAAATCATGTCCCTAACCTTCGAGTATGATGAATATCTCCGTATCGATCCCGTCGATCTTGAGCATTTTCCTCCTCTTGAACTTGCTTCCTTCGCAGAGTACGTCCTCAAGGAGCTCAAGGAGGCAATAAAAGAAGAACTCCTCAAAAAGGAGGGAAGGTGACCATGGCGAGGAAAAAGGAGAATATGGAAGAAATCCTTGAAGCCTATGACGACCTTAAGAGGGCCCTCGAAAAGGTCGAGGAGCTCCATCCTCGATCGCTCTTTGAGAGGGCTTTAATCGAAGTGGTGCTTGAGGCTATTGAGAGAAAGGAGGAATGATAACTATGAAGAAGAACAGAAAGACCATAGAAAGAGACATCTTGATATCCTGCAACAATCTCAAGGACCAACTCATTCACCTCCTTAGGAACAAGATCAAGGAGTTCCAGAACCTCACATGGGAGAGTACACCCACAACGTACTATTTCGTCCGCTGTCTCGAAGCCACGCAAATGTACAATGGCGCAGCAGTGCAGTGGAGACGCGATCATAACAGCAAAGAGTATCACCCAGATGGCTATGGCCAGATCATGCGGATACCGCACGACAGCTCAGAGTGGCGTCGTCCTCGTGACTACGGGGCCGCCGTCGACTTGAGCGATCTCTCTCCTCTTGCTGTTGCCCGGATGGTAGTGTGTGCCTGCGAAACGATCAGGGAAGCACTGAAGAATGAGGCTGCGTACTTCCTCAAGGCCTCCAACAAACTCATGAAGGTCATTGAGGAAGCCGAGAATCTTTCCCTGAAGAAACTCCTCGAGGGACTTCCCGGTGAGGTGGAGGTGAAGAGATGAAGAGAGTCGATACCATTCGCCAAGAGCTCCAGGAGTACATCAGGAAGGCCTTCATCAATAGGCCTCGTGGTGGGTACCGGACGGTCTGCGATGAGTGTTTCGCCGAGTGGGTGCACGGGAACCCACTCGGCCCAGCTTCTGTGTACGTCAAGGATATCAACGACCCGGTGGCCCACATCACGAACGTCCTCATCGGCAAGTTCGTGATTGTTGACCATACCGGGCTTGAAGAAGTCATGTACGATTCCGACAGAGTGACACCGTTCATCCGCCTCACCCATGGCGCCAGGTCTCTGTGTGGCAAGGTGGCAACCCCGGTGGTCCCAGGCACCGGAGGGGTGCTGTGGTGGGGCACCTCCCACATCGGCCCCAGAGGCATTTACTTGATGTATCGCAGGGCGATAGCCGCATACGAAGACTACATCAACGACTTCTACCAGTACCTCGAGGGGAAAGGCTATCCCAAGGAGCGGAACGAGTTTTCCCTTAACACCCTCTACAACCATGCCAGAATGGCGATACGGAAGTCCAGCGGAAAGTACTACGTGGTTCCAGCACACTATGCCCAGATAGGGGACGAGGAGTGCATCTTGCCAAACCAGAACGTCCAGCTCTACGCCATTGGCTTTCCCTGGAACCACCGGGTCACAAGAGAGCTAATCGGTTTCCTGAGAACAAAGCTGCTCCTCACGGAGCTCCTGAGGTGATCCAGGGAGGAAGTTTAGAGAGAAAGGAGGTGGGCCTGATGAGCGAGAATGAGAATCAGGAGGGCAAAACCGACGTTGGTGGTCGGATCGAAATAACAGGGATGGTGTACCCAGAATTCGAAACAAAGCTCGTACAGCGATTGGTCAGGTGGGGTACGTGGTATAAATTGCCGTTGGAAGCTGTGTTCAGCTACACGGAAGATTTCGATTCGGTATTTCTGGTGGAAAAGGGAAACTCATTCTACCTGGTCGCAATAAAGAAAAAACCAAGGGTGATGGGGGTCATAAATATCCTTGAAGAAGATGCCCAGCCTTTGCGAGCGAAAGGTGAGCGAGTCGAGGTGTGGGCAAGGGAAAATGGGATTATTTGAATAAAAAGAAGGTAGGGCACGCCATCGGAGGATGAGAGGATGTCGCCCCACGAGGATCTAGCAAGGGACATCATTACCCCATAGCTAAAGCCGGGGCCTCCGGTGCAGAGTGATGAGTGAACAGAGTCTAATTAAAGAGAGAAAGGAGGAGAAAAGAAGGAATGGAAGACAAAAAGGTCACCAACAGGGAAATTTTGTCCATGGTAATGAGGAATACCATCTATGACAGCCTGAAAGAGCTAAGCTGTGCAGAGATGGTAAAGGTAAGTGAGGTAACCAAATCTCTGGTGGGGGACATCCTCTTGAGAAACCGAGAATTTCAGGAGGAGCAGGAGGACGGTTTTAACCTTCCTAGTATAACTATAGGGAACTACGCGGAGAGGCTCACCAACATCATCCGATGCACCAGGGAGGACGCTCAGAGAGCCGAGAAGGAAATCGGTGAGCTTTTCGAGAAGGTAAGTAATATGGAGAAGGAGATCCAACACAGAGAGCCATTCAGCTTCGCATTCTCCTTTCTCTGTCCAGCCGTCGAAGAAGACTCCGACAGAAGTAAGGTACTCTGTGTCTCCCTCTACAGAAGTGGTGGTGAGTTGGACAGATTCGAGCCGGAAAGAGTGGATGGCATCCTGAGAGGTATCTTCAGGATTGGGATATTCATGCCGGCATACACCTCATCAGGGATCAGAAATATCCTTGAGGAGAATTCCATCCACTACGAACAGTCCGTTCACCAGACAAGTAGGAGTTCTCCAGTGGGAAGATATTCCCGACCATCGGTAGTGGAGATCTCTGTGGCCCATGATGGCCTGAAGGCCGTGGAGAAGTTCCTCATCCAGAAGATCAAAGAGGTGGAAGAAACGGTGGTGTCGTATCTGGACAGAGAGGCTGGAGACACCATCAGGGAGTACTTTTCCAGAGTGATGGTGGAGATGCTTAAAGGTGAAGAGGAAAATAAATAGAAAGGAGGGAATGAGCCTGGCTCGCTAGCAGGAGGTGTTTGCTCTATGGAGATCACATTGGTAGCGAATTTTCAAGTCCAAGAACACTGTTACATAAGATTGTATTCCATCAGCCGATACCAGGAGGCGCTCATCCTCTTTAACAGGTCTCCATACCATTACCCCAAGGGGATACTGTATAGTTCCATGGAGAGGGCCTACCAAGATTTCATAAAGGCCACCAGAGGAGGGCATTTCGATCCGAATGAACTGAATAAGGCTATGTCAAGATCAGAAGCGGTGGAGGGGTCAACCCAGTTATGGATAAAACAGAGGAAAGCAAGCAATCCCAAAATCATCACACAGAAACTCGATAGTGGAAGAGTGAACCTAACCGTAAGGAGAAACAACACAACTATAGACAGTTTCATCGTTGTGGACAGTAATCCTAGCGTAATAGTGGATAACCCCATAACTATATACCTAGCAACCGGTGAATCAATAGAAACCATAAGGTCACTGAGCGACCCCATCTTCACAGCTGGAAAGTGCACCACTGGGCTGAGTATGCGAATGGAAGAACTCTTTGACAAGTATGATATCCTTAAAATGGACAAATTCCTGAGATACTCCCTCACATGCATCCCAACCTTGAACTTCATTGAGTATAATGTTCCCAAAGAAAAGTTTTGGTACAGGGCACACAACACCTTGTTGGTTGAATTCTCCTGTAGTGGAGACTACGGGGGTCAGATTTTCATAACTTCAAGTGAGATGGTGAAAAACCAATTGACACGACACCTACCTTCCCTGTACTCGAGCACAATAACCTATATGGCAAACCTCAATACCATGTTCGCCAATGAAAATATATCAATCGACTACAGGTTGAAGGTCAATCTCGAGCACCCTCAAGTGGTTGAGGATGTCAGGGCTCTAGGTGGGGTGTTCCTCTGGGAGATGAGTAGAATCCTACAGATCGGGAACTTTTGGGAGGAGGATGATATGTTGAAAACCATCCAGGCCTTAAGCTTCTTTGAGGGGATTAATGCTGATTGAGAAAGGAGGAGTGCGATTGGATAAGAAAGAGTACCTGGAGTTGTTCACTTCCGACTTCCTGGTGGTCACCAGGAACGGGAAGGTGGTGAGGGTGATGTGCAACAATCCGGGAGCGGTAGCGGTGTTCATGGAGTTGGGAGGGAAAGGTAAGAGGAACAAACCACACATCACCTACTATGATGGAACCCAAATGGTCTTTGATCCTTTTGAAGTGGATGCCTATGTGGCCGAGTACATTCAAAACAAGGGAGGAAATCCGAAATGGAAGAGAAGTATGGAGGCAACTCTCAGAAAGGTGGAAAGGATTCTCGACCGAAATGAGAAGGTCGAAGAGGTGGAGGTGGACGAAGAGGAAAATATCACCATCATTGAGAAGGAGGTGAAAGGTGATGAAGAGGGTGTTTAAGAGGGAAAATCTCCATAGAACCAAAAACCGTCTTCTACCGTGGGGAGTTTCTGCTCAGAGCACTACGGAAATCAACTTCATTCCTGATGGTGTCCCGGATCAGGAAAGCTTTCTCTATGATCAGAAAGTGATGGAGAAGTTTCCCAATGGAATTGGATACTTAGTGGTAGCACCACCGAATGGTAGAGAAATGCTCTTTCCCGGTATCCCGAGAGGCCTATTAGCAGGAGTAGAGACCGGAAGACGAGGATTCGTGGAACTGAAACGCTACATCAAGACCCTGTCCAGAGTGTGTTTCAAAAACACAGGGACTATGGAAACCATGTACAAACTACTTCATGCTGTATGGACGAAAATAGCAGTTATGGAAGCCGAAAGCGCAAAAAGGAGAATCCTGGAAAGAAGTGAAAGAACCTTCATCCGGGAACCAAACACCACCACCTTCCTTCTCAACAAGAGGGGAGATGGTGGAGGAATCATCGTGGAGGAAGGCCAATTTCCAAATAGGGAAACAATTCCTATAAAGGGATCCGAAGAGATTGGTAGGGCTACCTTGTTCTATCGCAGAGGGTCGGAGAAAGAAAAGGATACCATACCCCAGGAACTCCAGTTCAACCTGGAACCAGGAAAGTGGCTACGCATTGCACCAAAATGTATGGTGTATGTTAAGTGCCCGTACTGTAAGGAGAAGAGAGTGGTGCTCGAACTTCCCACCTACGATATCTCAGACAAAGAAAACAGCGACAAATCGGTAGAGATACTCAAAATGGTGGAGGACTTTGCCGATCACCTTATTACAGAGCATGAAGGACTGGAAGGTATTACCAGTCGCTACCCATTGCCCTTTGACCCTCATCCTAAACCAGAACTAATAACCATACCGAAGTATAAGAGGACTCGGATCATCTACACCATTCTCCGAAGTCTGAAAATGGAGATATTTCACCATCTCTACGGCTCGGCAGAGGAAAACAGAGAGATAAATGCCTTTATCGAGAGGAGGTGAAAAGAAAGTGATCCTGTGGGCCACCATAGGTTTTATCTTAATACTGTTTTTTACTGTGGGAATTCTGCTGAGTTCGCTTCTCTACTTACCATCATTATATGAAAGTCCTAAGGAAAAGATGAGGAAGGAAAGGGAAAGGAAAGAGAAGGAGAAAAGAGAATTTGAGGAAAATAAGGAACTCCACAAACTCGCAAAAGCATATGTCTACACTGAATACCCAAAGGACTTCAAAGATTTAATCTCTATGCACAAGTTCTATAGCTTACGTCCAAGGTATAAGGTTGAGCTCGGTTTTGTTAGCGAACTGTCTGACCCTCCATACAACGATGGAGGAATTGTTAAAGTGAAGGAAGCCGTCTTCGAACTGGGAGATGATTCTGAGGTTTATACCCATTCTCAAGAACTTTACCAGTACTTAGAAAAGATCAGCAATCTCAATCCAAACAGAATGTATCTTTGGAATATATACCTCGCGCTCAACAAAGCTTGGACACTACGAAAGCTCATTAGAGACATCACCAAAGCAGAGCGGGAAGTGTTTCGTAGGGATATGGAAGAGATAAAAGCATACAAAGAGAAGCTCAAAACACTTGACGAAGAAACGCGATATAAGATAGTTAAAGACTATAGCATACTTGCATAGAAGGGAGGAAGAGAAATGAGTGTCTACGACCCCTTCAATCAGGGATACGCTCATGATTGGAGATTGGAGGAAGCGGTGCGGGCAGGAGTGGAGAGGGCCATGCACAACGTTATTGCCAATCTGGAGAGTAGGGGATTGCTCTATCCACGTGAGAGGGTGGTCTTCAAGGAGGCACCCATGGAAAGAACCGAAGGCCAGTATACCAATGAAGAGGTGCAGAGGATGATCCAAGAGGCAGTCCGAGAGGAGAGGAGGAAGGTCATCCTGGAAGTCCAGGAGAAGATCACCGAACTCATCCAGGAAAACCAGAGACTCAAGGAGAGAGTAGAAAGGTTAGAAAGGGAGAGAAAGAAATGAAAGTGGACATGAATCTCTTCGATAAGAAAACCGTGAAGGAGTACCTCCAGGCACCTGGAGAGGAAGAACTCATCTCCTGGGTGTTGGAGCACAACCAGCATCTTAAAAGGGAGGAAATCAAAATTGAAAACGAGGGGTACTTTCTTATCGTGGCCCTGCGGTATGCCAAGGAGAAGTATCCCGAAGCTCAGGAGCTGGATCGGGCGAGTTTCGCTACCGTGGTAGCAGGATACACCACCGGACTGTTTGGAGGTTTCGGAACCGATTGGTACTGGAAGGAAAAACTAGCCCACGAACTGATCGCATTGAAATTTGGCGGGTGGTACAATGATGCCTTAGGGTTGGGGTTCCTTCCTCCGGAAACCCAGAAGATCACTCCCGATGCGACCAAAGAGATCTTGATCATCCTTGAGGAACTCTACTTTGGAGACGCCCAAAGCGTCATGTTTACCTACCAGCTCCTGAAAGAGTGAATCCCTGTCTTCTCTTTTTCCAAAACCTGAAGCAGAGCCTGAGGACTCTTAGGATACTCAATTCCCCGATCAAACACCCGATGGTGGCATTCATCCATAGGAAACCATTGGTTGACAATCTGCAAGGCTCCATTCACATCAAACGGTTTGCAGGAGAAGATATCCACACAGAGATAACCGGATTCAGGAAAGGTGTGGATACTAACGTGGCTTTCAGCAATGATCACTATCCCGGAAATATCCCCACAGTAGTGTCAGTCACCCACGACTAAAGTCATGGGCTTGCAGCTCGAAGCCGCTTCAGGGCCTACTGACAGAGGCCCATCCGCCAGCATATTTAGGAAACCAACGTCTCCAGAAATATCTGGCGGATATTGATTGCTGCGTTTAGATCGGCATTAGCCGTGTATCCACAGGACTCACACCGGAATAGATGTTTGTGGCGGTTGTTTTTGGAAATATGGCCACACTCCATACAACGTTGGCTAGTATGCCGAGGGTCAACATATACTACGGCAATGCCGTGTTCGGCTGCCTTGTACTCAATAAACCTGCCGAGTTGTCCAAAGGCCCATGAATGTTGAAAAAGACGTTGTTCTTTATTGGCACGGATTCGTTCCCGAATATACCGTAGGTCTTCCATTACGATTACATCGCCAGGGTTGCAGGAATCGATGATAGCTCTAGCGATCCTGTGGTTGAGATCGGCCATCCAGCGGTGCTCCTTACCACTTAGCCGTTTCAGGGTGCGTTTAGCACCTTTCGTGCCTTTGGATTGGAGCGCCTGCCGCAACCGGGCATAACGTCTGCGAATGTGCATAGCCCGTCTCCCGGAAAACTTTAGGCCAGTGGAGGTAGTAGCAAGGTTGTAGATGCCGCGGTCGATACCTATTACTTTACCATTGCCTACCGGAAAAGGGATTTCACGCTCCACTACGATGTGGATATAAAACTCCTTCGTACGCCTGTTGTAGCAAAGGGTAGCTGAAGTAGGCTTTTGTCCCTTAAGCAGTCCCATTTGGAAGTTGCCAATAGTAAGAGGAAGCTTGAGCCTTCCGGCTACTGTCGAGACAGAAACCTCCCAGCGTTTCTCGTTGAAGGAGAATGTGCGCTGATCCAGATTCATACTAGTGGGTTTGAACTTCCGGGGCCTGGATTGTTTACGCTTCTTCTTGGCAGCCCCAGCTACTCTTGCAATAGCGCGAATCACAAGGTTTGCCTGTAGAGTATACTTCTCTTTGATTTCCCGGTAACAAAGATGTTGCAGCTTAACCTTATTCGTAGTGCAGTTTTCTTGGGAGACTCGGAGTATGTCATTGCAGGCATCAGCAAACCGTTTCAGGGTTTCTAGAAGGATAGTGGCCTGTTCGTTATTAACTTGGAGTTTGCATTTAACAGTTTTCACTATCTTCATAGCTATCTTCCTTTTCACATCATCTCCCATAAGTATATATTACATATTCTCGGTGAAAAGACATAAGGCCCCAGTACCCTAGTCATACCCATCCTTTCCGGGAAGTATTCTAGGAAACTTCGCACCAGCTCCACATCACCAGCGGTTTCCCGCATACCACAAATCCCATCAACAACCAGGTGCGTGCCGACTTCAATGAAGCCCAATGTGACCACCCCCTTACTGGTAAATACAACTGTATGTAATAATTTCAACTCAAATCCCTCAAAAAGTGTTGACAAATTTCCTAATACCATACTATAATTGTTATAACAACATATCGGTTATAGAGAGGGGGAAAATTTGATGGGATTTAGTTTACCAACTCCAAGGGTTTTGAAGGAAATTGTTAGTAATTTAACTGAAAAGGCTACAAATGCAGTTAAAAACCTGGAAACAATACTCGGTTACAAGATTCTGACTCCAAGTGACATAACCACCTTCCAGATACAGGTGGAGAAGAGGATCAGAACCATCTACCTCTTTGCTATGGGCATCTCCAACAACAGCCCTGAAGAGATCCGCCAACTGTGCCGGGAAATCACCAGCTTAGTGTGGATGAAGGGAGTGGTACCCAATGACCGGGTGCAGTGGTACGTCTGGTCTTCGGAGGATCCATTGGGGTTCATCATCCGATCCGCCGAGGTGCGCATCAAGTTGATGGAGAAAAAGTACATCACCGCTACCGAACTCGCCATCATCAGTAACACCAGCTCCGGCAACATCAGCCACCACATCCGCAACAAGACCATCAAAGCCATCAAGAGCCATGAAGACAACCGGGAGTGGTTGATCCCTCCTGAGGAGGCCCTCAACTACCTGAAGAACACCAGGGCAGATTTCCTCGCTTCGGTTAAGGGTTCCTACCTGAACCAGGAACAGGAAATAGACCTAGAGACCAGAGCCTTCAAGGAGGAGAACTTAGAAATCAAAAATTGAACTCCCAGGACTTCCTGGGATAAAATAGATCAAAGTGGGGTGTAGGTATCACACTTCGTGCGGTAAATACACCCATAACACTCCACAGGACTATCAGGGTTAGGGAAAGGCTCTCGACCCTGAATCCAACCCTCTATTAACCCCTCCCAATCCCTCTTCACGTCATCCAGTTCCCTCTGGAAATCCCCCTGAAGGAGAGATACTTCAGCAATAAGAAGGTCGTCCTTGCAAATATAGGCCAGTACCAAGTCATCCACCTGACCGGGATACATCAGGTAGTAGGTATAAAGCTGATATCGATAGTTGCGACTGGGAGAAATAGCATCAGAGAAACGAGAAGGACTTACCGTCTTGAAGTCATAGATAATTGTCTTCCCGTCCCACCGAACTACTGCATCGATGTGACCACGACGGTGCTCGTCCTCCACCACCATTTCCTCCGCCAGAAGGCAACCGCTCTCCCGCAGGGCTTCCTGAATCCATCGATGGATGATAGTTCCTACCTCAAAGACTCGCAGGGAGGAGACTTCTATGGGATTGGTGGGTTCCACACCCATTCTCTTCCAGTAACGCATCAGGTGACAACGTCCGGCCTCTGAGACCCTGAACTTAGGATCTTCTGTTACCACCCCGACTTTATCACGACAATCTTGGAGATACTTGTCTAGAATAGTTTGTAAGATCAAGATCCTACCCCTCTCAAGCGTCCGGTATACTAATTATACCACAAAAACCACGAATATCAAGGGTTTCATCAAAGTTCCCACAATGTATCTTATGTAAAATGAAGGAGGCCCAAAGCCAACCAGGCCTCCCTCCTCACACTCCACTACGATGTGGACGGCTTGCCATCCTCCCACCCAAACATGTGATGGTAGGAGTAGGAGATCTCCATATCCCCACGGTTTCCATCCTCGATCTCACCGAGGTCACCTCTGGCTACTCCATCGAAGGACACATAGATTCCCACACCTCTCAGACCTCTCGACTCAATCCAGGAAATCACCCGATCTAGGGAAACCTCCAGGGAGTTGATCTCTCCGGAGAAACATTCCCGGACGTACCTCCCCAAAGTCACGAAGTTGGCTGGGAGAACCCAGGGTCTATTCTGACCCACCGAGATATGCACCTTACCGCTAACCTCCACCCCGTACAGAGAGAACTCCACCGGGATGGTGAAGTCCCGGGTGTAGTTCATGAAGAGCTCCACCTCGGAGCTTCGGCCCTCTCTTTTCTCTTCACTGCTTACCACCTCTCGTTCCACCTGAGATCCTCCTTTCTAACCTTCCTATTCCTCCTCACTTTCCTGGCTTTGATTCAATTCCTCCCCCATAATCAAATCCATAGACTTCCCCGCTTCAAACTCCTGCCAGTAGATATCAGCAAAGAAAGCCATGGATGAAGCCAAAAGGGCAATACCACACTCTCCAACCTCATCCACAAACATCCCACACCACTCCCCGCAGATGGCATCACCACCACGCAGTGGACACCGCTTCTCTACAGACATGTACGCACCTCAACACCACCTCCACCTTTTTTGCCAGATACCGTCTCACAACCATAAAACACCACCTCTTGCATACTCATCACCGGAGGCCGGTAACCCTTCCTGGCCGCATACCCCCCAAAGCGCATAAAGGAAGGAGAAAGGATAACCACCTGCCGCTTTTCCATGAGTCCCTTGTTGTAGAGATCGGGAATGAGGTAGTTGGTCGCCGTGACCATGGAGTTGTGCATGTGGGCCACAATCACCACGTCCGCCACCACACTTCGCCCATAGCGATCCATAGCTCCAGCCTGAGAACCTGGAGATGTTCCAGTGCCACTCCCATGGGTCTGATAGACCGAATAGACGAAAGGTTTCCCATTATGTGGCTTTCTGCCTACCCGAAGGATGTAGAGGATTGCCGATGGGCTATGGGGAACTCCAAGGCGGTTGGCAATCTCCCGAGAGTAATCATGCCCATCGCTACGGAGCTCGTGATTGCCGGAAGTGATCCCCAAAATTCTGTCCCGAATTGGCTCCAACATGTCTACCACTCTATCCACTTGGTCATCGGGAGATGCCGGACGTAGCTGGTAGATGTCACCCTTGGAAGTCCTGGTCACACACTCGATGAGATCCCCATTGAGGATTAGGTAATTGTCGTGGTCGGCGACGTACTTCAGGTAGCGCACAATCTTCTCCTCATCGGTCAATGGGTTACCGATGTGTAAGTCGGAGAGGATGTTGACCACCACCTTCTCTTGCTCTAAGAAGTCATAAGACAAAACCTTAATGTCTTCACCATAGCATCTGCCTATCTTTGCCCGGTGTTCTTTCAGCATACCTGCTAGTACCCCCTATCCTTCCATCCCGTAAGTTCGTCCCAAAGCAGTTGAAAATCCCCCAACGTGGTGATCTCTCCCGGAGAAGGAATAAATGGTCTGACTTCCTCTCCGGTATACTCACCCTCAGTCATAAAGCGATAGTCAAAACCACCACCCTCACGAATCTGAAAACGCTCCGAGTCCAAAGCAATGTGAGCATAGTTGAAGGCATGGGCCAGGTGATCCGGACCCATACTGGCCACCGACTCCGTAATCTCCCCGGTCTCCTCGTCCTCTTCCTGGACAATGGTCAAACTCTCCAGATGGGAACACATCGTTTCCATGACGTTGTCCATCCTCCAAACCTCCACCTGTCTCTTTTTGAAGGCCAGGATGGCCTGACGGATGGATAACGTCCGGTTCACCCGGACGACATACTGGCCATCCCTCCAGGAAGCCAGGAACCCTTTATCGGCATACTCACATCCCCATACCCTTCCCGGAAAGATGGAGAGGAGTTCGGCATTGCGATCCTTACCGTAACCCGTATCACAGACAATGATATCGGGGTTATAGGGAGCGAGTTTGGCGGCGATAATCTTCACCTGCTCCAGGGCCACCGGAGTGTCGTTCACCCAGAAGGCACTGAGCACCCTCTCCCTCCCATTAGGAAGGAGTCCCAGAACCACCACCCAGTTGGTTCTTCCCCAGTCTATCCCCACCGAGACCATCACACACCCTCCTCTGGAGGTGGTTGGGCTGATTTCCGGATTCACACAGTTGAGAAAGTCAGTCCTGGTAAGCAGAGCACCCTCCTCACAGTACTCCATACCCAGGACGTAGTTGTAAAAGAGCTGGTCGGAAGCGTAGCGGAGACGTTTACGGTAAATATCATCAGCAGAAATCCACGGGCAGTAAAGCTGGGAGATGTGGTACCCCCGTACATTCCTCCCTGAGTAGGCTGGAACCCATTCTCCTTTCTGCATCCGGTTCAATTCCTGTTTACACTTTCTACAGGCAATGATGAAGGTCCCATCCTCAACGTACTGGATGTGCTCCTGAACCCCATTCGGTTTTACTTGAACCACGTTCTCCTCAAAGGAGAGGGTCTGCCATTCCCCACAGTGTTCACATTTCAGGAAGTACTGATGTTGGTCAGACATAGCATAGAACTTGGCCACCCCCCGGGCAGGAACGGTAGGGGTGGAGAAGCGACGCATCATCCGGTAAGTGGAAGCGGAAAGAGCTTCGGAGAAAGCCGTCCAGACGTCTTCTTGCATCCGGTCGTACTCATCGAAACAGACCATATCAGCTGCGGTTCCTTCACCCAGACCGGATTCCCAAGCCGAGACCATGAAGATATTCGAATTATTGAGAAGCCGCTTCTGGTACACATTGCGGTACTTAGGATTATCAGGACAGAGAGAAGAGAGATAAGAAGAGCTGTTGATGGCCGCATCCACACGGGTCTGGGAGAACGGCCGGAGCTGTTTATCACGGGGAAAGGTGTAAATGGCATTGACGAAGGGGTGAACACCAACAAACCACAGAACCTCATTAACTTGAGCCTCAGACATCCCTATCTGACGAGCCTTCTTGACCACCTTATCCGGATGACGATCGTCCATGATCTTGATCAGAAAAGGACGGAAGGCAAAGGGATTACTCCAGTCGGTGTAACTCAGCTTCTTTCCCCTCAAAAGACGGTAGTAACGGGCGAAGACGCTGGCCCTCTCCTGGGACCTAGCCTCCAGATAAGTCGCAGTATTCACATCAATTGGAATTTCTCTCCTGCTCATCGAGTTCCTCAAAGATGGTTTCGTCGAGTTCTTCCATGATCTGCTGGTCTTCTGTAGACTGTGAAATCCTATCCCGCACCTTATCAATTACTGAATCAATGGTGATGCGATCCACACCACGAAGGCTGGAGTGGCGTGAGGGCTCCTTGGAGTTACCATCCCCTCCAGATACCTGCATGTAGAGCTTGGTCAGGCTGTTCAGACCATCGATATACCGCGCCTTCTCCTTGTGATCTGCGGTAGTCTTAGCCAGATGAATGAGTTGAGTGATGAGATCAATCAGTTCTCCCTTCAGAGAGGCAACGTAGTCCTCCTCACCCGAATACAGAGAACTGGACATCTCAAATCCTGATCGTTTGGACAGGTAGTCCAGAAACTCCCTAGGATTGTCCATCGCTCTTCTCCACCCCCTCCTTGAGTTTCTCCAGCTCCCTTTGCAATTCCATAACCACTTCCTCCTTGATATCTTCAGGTATAGAATTGTTTAGTATACGAAAGACTTGAACCATGAACTCTTCTAGAAAAGCAATCCTCTTGAGAATGGTACTTTCGGCTCGACGAACGATCTGATCCTTAATCACGATAGCTTGGAGGATATCCCGAGGACGGTACAGATCGTAGTCTTCCATCTTGGGTAACGCCCGGGAGATGATGAAGTTAATGGCTCTCACATCCCGCATCACATCACGGAGGCTGTTGATGGCGGTGATATCCTCCATGATCTCCTCCATGATGTCTCGGTTCCTCTCCTCTCGCTCCTCCTTCTCCCAGGAAGTCTCTGGCCAGGCCTGCTCCAGGTAGGCCATGACATTGGACTTATCTCCACCTGCCAGTCTTAAAGCCCTGGTGACCAGACGAATCGCCGGAGCAGAAACGGTAATCCCGCTCTCCTTAAAGATGTCATTGCGAATCTTGGGTACAGAGTAACCCCGAGAGCAAAGCTCCACCAACATGGTAAAGACCTGTGGAAAATCTCTCTGGAGAAGGGTCACCTCATCTATAGTACTACCACGATCCTTAAAAGGCATACTCATCACCTCCCACCGGAATACACCTCCCAAACCTTACCACCGGTGAAGATGATCTCTGAGGCCAGACCCACGATCCGACTGAACTTCCGGCGGATGTTGTAATCACTAGAAAAAATCCCCAGGCGCTCCCGGACGTAGTCACCGTTGATCTCCCCAAACTCACCGATGGAGTCCAAACAGGCAGAGAAAAAATCGTAGGCATCGGGATAGTACTTCTCCAGGACTTCCACCGCTTGCTCGAAGGAGCCGATCTCCTCTACCACGGAAAACGGGTTCACATCACCACCAAAATCATTAAACGTGTCAACGGGAAAATTCCTCTGACGGTAGCGCAACTCCTTCCCCACGTACTGCAGTGCCGCATAGTTCAGATAAAGTTTAATGAAGTACTGAAAGTCCACCCCTCGCTTATAGAGACCACCACTTCGAAGGTGGTAATCGGGGTCGTACTTATGGCAGAGTTCCACAAACGAAAGAGAAAGGTGCCCGAAAAGGTCATCATACTCCACAATGCCTTGGTACTGACTGGTATAGAAACCGGCAATATTCTTCAAAAGAGGGAGGTAGTCAAGATACAGCTGTTCAATCCTTTCCTTCTCCACCGGTGCTTCCTCCTGTTCTGATTATATATCCGCAGTTAGGACAGACCACAATGCGTTGTCTCGAATCGATATTCTGCTCTCCATTGCTAACCTGTTCCGTAGATCTCTTCTCCCCGACTTCTTCCAGATAATCCTCGTCCACTTCTTTCATATCCACCCGAAAGTTCTCCAGGATGCGGTCAATTTCCTGAGAGTCAAAACCGGTGAGCAGGAGGTCGTAGCCATGCTCCTCAAGGTCGGCAAGGATCTCCTCCAGAGAAATGTAGTCCCAAGATGCCCATTCCTGACTCTTATTGTCTGACAGGGAGAAGGCCTGAGCTTCCTCCTCAGAGGAGAAATCCACATAAATAACCGGAACTTTTTCGATCCCCAGTCTCCGGGCCGCCTTCAGTCTGGTATGGCCAGCCCTGATCACCCCATCTGGAGTGGCAATGATGGGTTGAACAAAACCATACTGGCTGATGAGATTGGCCAACTTCTCAGCCGCTTTATCGTTCTTCCGGGGGTTCTTCTCCCACTCCTTCAGTTGATCCACCGAGACATAAACCACATTCAGTTTCCTCTCCGGCATCTGCTGCAACTCCCTTCCTATCAAGAAAAGCTTGGTACAATTGAAAGAAGTAGTCTGCCCTAAGGGTCACCAGCCAATACCGATTGTTCTTCCGATGTGCTACCACCGGGATTTCTCCTACTCCAGCATCCAGTTCACTCTGCTCCATAGCCGCATAGAGATCTACTCTCTCTCGGCGTTTTACCTCAACGTGCAAGAAAGGCAGACCAACCACATCTGGAGAATCCGGTCCACCCCGGTACTGCTGGCCCCGACGGGCCTGAAAACCAAACGTCTGACATAAATGAGCAAACTCTCTCTCCCCTTCCTTACCTTTGCGCTTCGAGTTGACCACTATCCTCACCTCCCCAGAATCCCTACTAGAAATGTGAATCCCACTCCCAGAGCGTACCCTCCCAAAATGAGGATGGAGGAGTACATGAGGAAGAGGTACCGATCAGACTGGAACTGCCCCCATTTTATCCTGGAGGCCTCAACGTACATCCGAAAAGACCATAGACAAAATCCCGCTATCACTACAGCCGGAAGAGCCATTACCCATCCCACCTTCATGCACCTCCTTCTACTTTCCTCGCTTACGTCCTTGAGCGGCCCACTTAGCCATCTGCTTGGCGCCATACTTTTTACGACCGATGTAGGCCGCAATCTTGGCCGCCGACTCCTTGGAGTGTCCCTGCTTCATCAGCTTATTCTGTAACCTCTTAAAACGTCCACTACCGGGCCCCGGGCCCTTAGCCACAACAATCAACTCCCTTCTGCTATTTGGTAGATGTTTATAAACTCTAAATACAATATACAATCGAATTTTGCAGTTTCACAATTTAATGGAAACCAGTTTCTAGGTTTTGGAATACACTACCAATTTTTATTTCCCTCATACCGTACACCTTTACCTTATAAGCACTTACTGTACCCACACTCCACACAGGACACACATCCTTCCTGGTACTGCAGTGGTGCTCCACAGTCCGGGCATACAGCCCTTTCCGACCCACTCTGCTCCTGAGATTGAGAAGGAACTACCTCCGAGAAGAAGCCCTGAAGGTACTCCTGATAGCTAGAGAGCACCCGAGCCAGAGCATCAGAACAGGAGGTCACTTCCTTTCCCTGAGCCAGACAGACCGGGCAACGGATCCCCTTCAGTTGCCCGACAATGTGTTGATGGGAGACCCCGGAACGGAGGAGAAGAGAGGTTAACCGGGATATGGCTTCCACATTAGCCCGACACACACCACCCTTACCGGTGTTCAGAAAGGTCTCTAGGGGTTTCATGTTCTCACCCAGATTCATGGTGACGTAGAGGGTTCCGCAGGCCACTCCGAACTCGGTGGTGAACCCGCGGGTAGTTCGTGGTCTGGATTGGGGGATGACTCCAGATCCACCATCCGGTGAAGTTCTACTATTACCAGATAATCCTCTCCCAGGATCCTCCGCACCTCTCTGGTCAGGTCGGTGGCTATTCTCCTCAGATCTTCCTGAACCATCTCGATAGAGGACTTGTTTGCTTCGGCACTGGTCACGGAAGACCGTCACCCCCTTACAACCATATTGGTATGCCAGACGGAAAATCCGATCCACATCCTCCACGGTGGCATCAGCCGGAAGGTTAATGGTCTTTGAGACCCCATTGGAGATATACTGTTGCCAGCTAGCCTGTACCAGGACGTGCTCCTCAGGGGTCACCTCAAAGGCGTCCACGAAGTAGTCCGGCTTCTCAGACTTATGATGCTCATCCAACCACTTCCTATACACCGGATCAAAGACCTGGATACTCTTCTCCACTCCCTGATCGATGTACACCCGTTTGTGAGACAGGGCAAAGACCGGCTCAATTCCGGAGGAAGTGTCACAGATCAGAGAGCAGGTTCCAGTGGGAGCAACGGTATTCCAAGTACAGTTCCGCAAGCCTTGCTTCAGGATGGCCTCAGGGGAGAGGTGTTCGTGGTCGATAAAATCACGGAGCACACCGGAATATTTGAGAACCGCATAATCTCCCTCCTGAAAAGCCGGGAAGGAACCCTCCTTCCCCGCTAGCTCCATGGATCTCCAGATGCTAAAGTCCCTCAGGGTACTGCCGAGGAACTGAATCAGATCCAGGCAATGCGATGAACCGTAACGAACCTTCATTTTAAAGAGGAGGTGGGCAAAACCCATCACCCCCAACCCGATCGGTCGGTAACGCCTGGTCTCCCGCTCAATCTGCTTGGTGGGAAAGGAGGCCACATCAATAACCCTGTTGAGGGTGTCCACACCGAGCTTGATCAGATAGGTATACTTGTCTTTATCAAACACCCCAGAATCGGAGACCAACTTCGAGAGGTCGATATGCCCCAAATTGCAGGAGAGGTTTGGATACATGGGGATCTCCCCACAGGGATTGGTAGCCGTGATGTAGTCCTCCCGGTAGCGATCCCGGTTTATATTCTCGAAAAAGAGTAGTCCCGGATCACCGCTTTCCCAAGCCATCTGAACTAGGTTCTCCCACAAACCCCTAGCGTCCACCAAAGAGACCGTCTCCCTGGTCACCGGGTCACGGAGGGGAAACGACTCCCCAGAGTCCACTGCCTGCATGAACTCACTGGTTACCATCACCGAAAGGTTAAAGAAGGAGAACTTCCCTTCCTCTCTCTTACACTCGATGAACTTCTCGATATCGGGATGGTCGATGCGGAGCACCCCGATCTGTGCAGCTCGCCTCCTGCCTCCCTGCACCACCGACTGTGCAGAGACATTGAAGAGTTCCATAAAGGAGAGGGGCCCGGAAGCCGGTAGTGTACTCTATTTTTGTGTCACGTTTGGGAAGCAATAAAACCTCCTGACAGGTACAATTGGTAAAACAAAAGGAGAATACCAATCATCCTATCAGGAGGTGTCCAAAGACTATGAAAAAGGTCAAGAAAGACTTCGTTCAAATTCTACCACCAAAAAAGGAAAGGAGTAAGATGTTCAAGACCATTCTTGAGGAAAAAATCAGGGAAAAGGTAAAAGAGGTTCTGGAAGAGGTTGCCCTCCTGGAGCGGGAAGCCTTCTGTGAAGAACAACAAGACCGGAAAAATGGCTTCTACGAGAGGGACCTCGAAACTCCACTTGGGACCATTGCCGGTCTTTCCATTCCTCGAACCCGGGGAAAGGGATTCCGTCCCTTCTTCCTCGAACCCCGGAAAAGCCCTTTACACCCTGGACGAACT
>Ga0308395_1000759_pt1 | contig 23959 bp, 24 predicted proteins | sample Hotspr20SampleP4_FD_202097 | JGI IMG/M metagenome (GOLD analysis project Ga0308395, IMG submission 202097) | Hot spring phototrophic mat microbial communities from Mushroom Spring, Yellowstone National Park, Wyoming, United States - 20050930_P4 ...
CCTTCACCGCCCGCCAAAAATACCCCCGCTGACGGGTAAGACGGGTCTCGACGAAGTAAGGGCCTTCCAGGCGCAAAGCTTCCACCGCTGCAATAAACTCGGCTCGTTGTCGCTCATTTCGGATCATCGCCCCGGCTTTCTCTCTCAGATTGGCCCTATTTTAATTCGGTAGGCTTTGGTAGGCTCGTTTAGTCTGGCTGGAGACGACAACCTCCCCCAGCAATGAACTCCCAAAATCTGGCGCGGGTGCTGTGCCTGAGCAATGGCCACGGGGAAGATGAGGTGGGCAGTCGCATCGCCCTGGCCCTGACCGGCCTGGGGATCTCGGTGCAAGCCCTGCCGATTGTGGGGGAAGGCACCGCCTATTGCCGCCGCGGCATCCCGCTGCTGCCCCTGACCCAGGTGATGCCTTCAGGGGGATTTATCTATCAAGATTGGCGGCAGTTGTGGCGGGATCTGCGCGCTGGCTTGCTGGGCCTGACGGGGCGGCAACTGGCTTTGGTTCGCCGGGCGGCGGCTCAGGTCGAGCTGGTGCTGGCGGTGGGGGACATTGTGCCTTTGTTAATGGCCTGGTGGAGCGGCAGCCCCTACGTCTTCGTGGGCACAGCCAAGTCGGACTATTATTGGCGGGACGAACAAGGGCCCTACCGACGCGCTTGGCTGGGACAGCCGGTTTCCGATTACCTGCCCTGGGAGCGCTGGCTCATGGCCCGCAGGCGCTGTCGCGGCTCCTTCTTGCGAGATGAGCTGACGGCCACCGCTCTGCAAAAACGGGGCCTCCGGGCTTTCTACCTGGGCAACCCGATGATGGATGACCTGGAGCCGCGGGGAGAATTGCCTTTGGATCCCGACCGGCCCGCGGTGCTGCTGCTGCCGGGATCCCGCCCGCCGGAAGCCTACCGCAACTGGGCCTTGATGATGCAGGTGGTAGAGCAACTGCCGCCGGAAATCCAAGTTTACGCCGCCCTCAGCCCTAACCTGGAGCGGAACCCCCTTCAAGAGCGGATCCCTGCTCGACGCCGCGACCTGCTCCTGGTGTGGGGAGATTTTGGCACCTGTGCTCACCGGGCAACAGCGGTGCTGGCCATGGCGGGGACGGCCACGGAACAATGCGTGGGCCTAGGGAAGCCGGTGGTCACCCTGCCGGGGGAGGGGCCGCAATTTACCCCCCGCTTTGCCGAAGCTCAAACCCGTCTCCTGGGATCCGCAGTCCACCTCACTTCACCCCAGCAGGCCCCTGCCGTGCTCTGCCGGATTCTGAGCCGCCTGGCCAGCGATCCCGCTTACGCCGACCAACTGCGAGCCCACGGGCAGCGGCGTATGGGATCCCCTGGCGCTGCTCAGCGCATTGCCGCCCAGATTAAAGCCTGGCTCCCCAACCCCGCTGGCTAAGTCCGCCCCACCCTCTCCATCAAGTCGTCCAGCTCTGCGTAGTCCGGCAGCGCCGTGTCGATGGGCTGACCTTGGCGCAGCACCACCCGGTCGTGCTGGGGTCGGGAAAGCAGCTCGTCAAACCCCCGCCCCTTGAACAGCACCAAGTCTGCCGGCAGGCCCACCCCAATCGCCCCGGCCTCTACCAAGCCCATCATGCGGGCCGGGGTGGCAGTGATGGCCTGCGGCCAATCCCCATAGGGGGTGTCCAGGTGCAGGATGCGGGTGGACTCCCGAAACACTTCTAGGCCATCGTGATCTCCAAAGCCGTAGAAGGGATCCCGGCAGTTGTCGCTGGCGATCATCACCGGCACGCCCAAGGCTTTGAGCTCGTGCAGCAGCGTCACCCCCCGCCAGCGGGGCGTGTGGCCGGGGCGGCGGTCTTGCAAATAGAGATTGCACAGGGGCAGGCTGACCACGGCGATCCCCGCCTCCTTCACCAGGGCCATGGTCTGGTGGGCCACCTGCGGCGGCTGCACCGCCAAACTGCAGCAGTGGCCGCACACCACCTGGCCTGCAAACCCATGGCGCAGGGCTGCCGCTGCCACATGCCGCAACGTCAGGGATTCAGGGTCGTCTGTCTCATCGGTATGAAAATCCAGATCCAGCCCCCGCTCCTGGGCCAGGGCAAACACCCGCTCCAACTGCTTATCCAGCTCCGGCCCCATCGCCGCCACTCCGCCCAGGATCCCGCCCAGCTCCGCCACCTTGTCCGCCAGCTTCTCCCCTGCCGGTGTGAGAAAAACATCCAAGTAGGTCAGCGTCACCGCCTGCAGCTCTAGCCTGCCCGCCCACTCTCGGCGCAACTGGGCAAAGACTTCCCAGCTCACCTCGGCTTGAGGGCCCTCGCAAACCAGGTGGGTGCGCACCGCCTGGGATCCATGGGCGTAGCTGCAGCGCAGGCCAAAGTTGCAGCGGCGGTAGACATCCTGCCAAAGTTTTTCTCGCCTGCCGGCGTAGGCCCGCTCCATCTTGGCCCAGTCTTCCTGCTCGGCCCGGGTGGCCCCGGCAAAGGTGCCGTCGGGGTTGGGGCTGCGCGGCCACACGTGCCCTTTGTCCAGGTGGGTGTGGATGTCCACAAAACACGGCCACACTTGGCCCCGCCTTAGATCCACGCTGGGGATCCCCTGGGGCGGGATCCCTGTGGCCGCTCGGATATGGCCAATTCGCCCTTCCCTAATCTCCAGATCCAGCAGCACCAAGCCCTCTCGGTTGGGAACCGCCGCTGGCACCACATCCTTCAGCACCGAGATGGGAACTTGGGCATTCAGCAGCCAGTAGCGGGCAGCGCCAGGGATCTGCACAGTGGTACAGCAATTAGGCAAACTGGCCCACCACCTGCATGGCAAAGCTCAGCAAAATAAAGGCCAACCAGGGGGAGAAGTCCAGGCCGCCGATGGGGGGGATGAGGCCGCGGAAGAGGTTGAGATAGGGATCCGTGAGCTGGCTGAGCACCGACAGAATGGGGTTAGACCAGTTCAGTTGCGGGAACCAGCTCAGCAAAATCCGCACAATCAACAGCGCGTTGTAAATGACGATGAACTGGTAAAGGGAGCGAAACAGCAAAGACGCGGCACTGCCGTAGACCAGCCCCAGAGAGAGGCCGTCTGTCCAAGGGAGAGGGAGCAACAAAGGGCTGAGCATCATGGTTAGAAACAGCGAGGGAACAACTCTTCAACAACTTAAGCGCTGTCGGCAGAGGCAGACCTGATCCAGGAGAGCAACTCAGCCGAGAGGCGAGAACGCTGGCACTCCCCAGAGGAGAAAGCCAGTGCCGCCTCTAGTTTGGCATGGACAGGGGTCCCCTGCTTAAGGCTTTTCCTCGACAGCGCTAGAAGATATCTCCTTGACGAGCAGTTGTGCGCGGGTGGCCTGGATCGCCTCGTTCAACTCGGCAATCTTGGCTTCGAGGGTGCGGCGGGCCTGGGCAATCCGCTCTGTTTCCTGTTCCCACTCCCTCCAGTCGCCGGAGCTGGGCACAGCCGGCTCACCCGAGGCTCGGAGGCGCGGTCGTTCAGGAGGGACAGAGGTGCCGTTGAGACGGTCGGGATCCCGGCGCTGGCCTTCGGCGGATCCCTTGCTTAGTCGGGGGGCCAGCACAAAGGCGATCACCCCGCCGATGATCCCGCCCAACACAGCGCCGGCTACCACACCGGCAATGAAGTCGCCTTTCTGATCTGCCACGCTTTTGTCCAGCTCACCAAACTTAAGCTATCTTTTTCCGTTTTACCTTTCCTGTCCCACTCCCGCCAGCCAATTCGGCCAGGGCTGGGGAAGTCGCCAGGGGCTGAGCCGCTCCAGGTGGGCCTGCACCTGATCCCTCAACTCGGCCAAAGTATGTTGCAGATCGCTGGTTGAGGGCAGGGATCCCAGTGCCGCCTGCCAGAGGTGAGTTGGAGACAAGTCGGGGCTGATCACATGCCACAGCCGCTGCAGCTCCTCAAAGTGAAGGCGGTCATCTTCCGTGAGAGAAAGCACCAACTGGCGGCGCAGTTCACGGGCCTCCTCCGACATCAGGTAGCGCAAACCCATGCGGGCGGTGGGTACCCAATCCAGCCCCCCATCGCTGCGGGCAATTTGGATCAGGTTCTCCAAGCGGTTCCAGCGGAACTTGCCATCTTTAATTAGCACTTGCAGCAGCCGCTGGCGAATGCGGGGCGATTCGTCCGTCAGCAGGCGCTTGGCCACATAGGGATAGGCCACGCCGACAATGCGAAACTGCGGATAGAGGCTGAGGGCCACCCCCTCTTGGGTAACCAAAGAGCGGATGACCAACGCAAAGTGGGAGGGCACCTGAAAGGGGTAGCGGTACATCAAATCGGAGAACTGGTCGGTGGCGGTTTTGAAGTTAAAGTTGCCCACCTCCTGGTTCAACACATCCGCCAACACCGTCTCCAAAGCAGGGATCAGCTCTTGACGGTTGACATCCGGCTGTAAAAAGCCCAAGTGAATAAAATCGTCGAACAAGGCGTCGTAGTCGCGATCCACCAGGTGAACCAGCGCGTCCACCAGGTACTCCTTCATTTCTTCGGTGAGCTGATCCATCATGCCAAAGTCGATGTAGGCCAGGCGGCCATCGGGGAGGGCAAACAGGTTGCCCGGATGGGGATCGGCGTGGAAAAAGCCGTATTCCAGCAACTGCTTCAGTCCGGCCACCACGCCGATGCGCACCAGTTGTTTCACCTCCAAGTTGGCCGCCCGAATGCGCTCCACATCGGTGAGCTTGATGCCGTCAATCCACTCCAGGGTCAACACCCGGCGGGTGCTGTAGGCCCAAAAGATGCGCGGCACATACACATCGGGATCGCCGCGAAAGTATTCGGCAAAGCGCTCGCAGTTCCGTCCCTCCTGCAGGTAGTCGATCTCCTCAAACAGCTTGCGACCAAACTCATCCACCACCGCCGTCAAGGTGTTGCCCAGGTTCAGGGGCAGCCAAGGCCCCAGCCAGGTGGAGGCCCAGCGGATGAGGTACAGATCCAGGCTCAGCCGCTCCCGCAGGTGGGGCCGTTGCACCTTCACCGCCACCCATTCGCCACTGTGCAGTTGCGCTTTGTAAACTTGGCCCAAGCTGGCGGCAGCCACCGGCTCGGGCGAGATCTGGGCGTAGATCTCGGTGATCGGACGGCCCAACTCTGACTCAATGCGGGCAAACGCCTCCTGGGAAGGAAAGCTGGGCAATTGATCCTGCAGCTTGGTGAGCTCTTCCAAGTAGTCTTTGCGCACCAAGTCCGGTCGCGTCGAGAGGGCCTGCCCCACCTTGATGAAGGTAGGCCCTAGGTCAGTGAGCAGCTTGCGCAACTGCTCTGCCCGCTGGGGCACTTTGCGATCGCCCTGTCCCCAAAGCTGATCCCAGCGTAGACAGAGAACAAACCAGAGGAGGGGCCAGAGAATGGCCAGCGCCCGACCCATCACCCGGAGCAGGCGCCAGCGGTAGTAACGAGTGATGAATTGCGGATCGTAAACTTCTAGGTCGGCAATGGAGGAAATCCTGTTAACCACGCTCAAGGGATCTCACAATCTGTTTTTAAAGCTCTTAATATCTATCGTAATCTATCGTAATGGCAAAAGCCTCTTGTTTTCTCTTATCTTGCTTAACAGCGCCTCCTCAGCGTTCGCCAGCCAGGTTCTCGGCCAAAGCCGGCTTCCCCCGATCAAATGACGGTGTTGTCCGGGATCACCGAGTCCTTGATGATGGTGACGATGCCGTTGCTGATCCAGATCCCTTCCTCTTCCCGCTGCGCTTCGCTGACGTGATCCTTGTTGAGGATGCGGACATTGCGCCCGATGCGGGCGTTTTTGTCCACGATGGCGTTGACGATGTGGGAGTTGGCGCCGATGCCCACCGGTGGGATCCCAGCCTCCAGCTTGGCCTGCCGCTCTTCTGCCGACTCGTAGTAATCGGCCCCCATGACCAGGGTATTCTCTACAATGGTATTGGCCTCCAGGCGGCTGCGAATGCCGATGATGGAATTGCGAATTTGAGCATTTTTGATGATGCAACCGTCGGCAATCATGGAGTTGACGATCTGGGAATCGAGGATTTTGTTGGGGGGCAAAAAGCGTGGGCGGGTGTAGATGGGCATTTCGCTGTCAAAGAAGCTGAAGGGAGGGTTGGGCTGCTGCACCAGCGCCAGGTTGGCTCGATAAAAAGCCTCGATGGTGCCGATGTCCTCCCAGTAGCCCTTGAACGGGTAGGCCTGCAGATGGTACTTGCCGATGGCTGACGGCAGCACCTCTTTGCCGAAGTCGGTGTGCTCCTTCACCTTCAGCATCTCGATGAGGGCCTCCCGCCTGAATACATAGATGCCCATCGAGGCGATGTAGGGCTTGGCTTTGGCCTCTTCCGGGCTGAGGCCGAGGGCTTGGGTATCCACCTGACAGGCTTTCAGCAGCTCCCCTTGCGGCTTTTCTTTGAAATCGACGATCCGTCCATCGGCGTCGATCTTGAGCAAGCCAAAACCCGAAGCCACTTTTTCTTCGCAGGGGAGCACCGCCAGCGTCACATCGGCTCCGGTTTGCCGGTGATAGTGAATAAAGGGGCGGTAGTCCATGCGGTAGAGGTGATCCCCCGATAGGATGAGGAAGTCCCGCGGCTTCCAGGAGTCCATCAGCCAGAGATATTGGCGCACAGCGTCGGCGGTGCCCTGAAACCAATCCGGGTTATCGGGCGTCTGTTGGGCCGCTAAAATATCCACAAAGCCGCCTGTGAAGGGAGACAGGCGGTAGGTGTTGATGATGTGGCGGTTGAGGGAGGCGGAGTTGAACTGGGTGAGGACGTAGATTTTATCAATATCAGAATTGATGCAGTTGCTGACCGGGATGTCGATGAGGCGATACTTGCCTGCCAGAGGCACAGCAGGTTTAGCACGGCGCTTGGTCAGGGGATAAAGTCGGGTGCCACGCCCACCGCCCAGGATAATCGCCAGTACATCGCGCATGGTTGTCCTCCACCAGGCTACACCCAATAGCATAGACTGCTGCGGCGGCACCTGACCCAATCTGGCCAAGGGGAATCGGGAAATCGGAAGCGCCTGAAACAAACCCTGGGGAAGCTGATGGCACGCGTCCTGGCTTTTACCAACAACAAAGGGGGCACCGGCAAGTCCACCCTCTGCGTCCACGCGGCTCAGTTAACGGCTCAACGGGGCTACCGAGTTCTGCTCATCGATCTCACCTCCCAAGCCACCGCCAGCAGCCTTTACCTGGAAGAGGCCGGATCCCTGCCCCCAGAGGAGACCGTTTGGGCTAGCCTCCACCCTCACCACCAGCGGCCTCTGGAGGAAGTCATCTATTGCACCGACAAGGGAGTGGATGTGGCGCCCTCCCACCGCACCATGGCCGAAGTGGCGGCCCAACTGGCGGCTGCTGGCGACTCCGGGCAAGACCTGTTGCAGCATCAGCTCGCTCCCCTGCTGCCGGATTACGACTTTGTCTTTCTCGACACGCCAGGGGAGCTGAATGCCCTCACCGCCAATGCTTTGCGGGCAGCCCAGCGGGTGTTGATCCCGACACGGCTCAACCGCGTCGACTTCTCTTGTACAGAGGTGACCCTGCGCTATGTCGAGTCCCTGAAGGGCGAGTTGAGCCAAGTCCGCGCCATCTTGACCATGCTGGACGACCGCTACTTGCCAGGGGGCATCTGGTCCGGATCCCATACCGGGCAATTGTATGTGCAAGCGCAACAGATTTTTGCGGATGTGCTTTCACCCGTTACCATTCCAGATAGCAGCGATTTGCGCACCGCTTTTGACTACGGCTTGACGGTCATGGACTATCGGCCTGGCTCGGTGGTGTGTCAGCGATTGGAGCAGTTTGTCGAACATGAGGTGCTCTTGTGACTGGATCGGACCGTAGCCTCTTTCCTTCTTCGGGAGAAACTTCCCGCACTCGGCGCAAGGCCAGTGCTAAAACCAGTTCAGAGCCCACCCCTGCAGAATCTACTCCCACGGGCGAGGAGCCGACAACGATGTCTTCTCAGTCTCCTACAGAACCAGCCCCAGAATCGCCGGACCTTGAAACCCTCAAAAGCCAACTGGCCGAAGCTCAACAACTTTTGCAGGACTACCAAAACAAAGTCTCTGCCCTGCAAGCTCAGCTACAGCAAGTCACTGCCCACCGCGACGAATTGCAGAAGGCGCTGGCCCAGTTACAGGCGGTGGCCGAGGAGCGGGCCAAGACCATTCAGGAACTGCAAAGCCGCCGAGGGCAAGTCGCACCTTTACCCAAGCCGCAACCCCAGCCTTCGCCTCTGCACGCGCAAAAGAAGATCATGAATCGGCCCATCTTTGACAACGTGTCGCCCACCGACGAAGATATGCCCCCCTACATGCTGGACTAGGCAGTTGGTACTAGTCTGGATTGCGCCGGAGGAAAGGAGGGTGTAGGGTTAGGGATCCCTGTCTGCTCGGTTGCCGTTCCGGTCTGCACGCTATGACTCCATCCCAGGCGAAGATGACTGTTTCTGGCGATGCCATTCCGCCCCACGGGGGCACCTTGGTCAACCGCATTGCCTCCCCTGAGCAGGCGCAGGAGCTGCGCTCCAAAGCTGAACACTGCCCCATCCTCCACCTCGACGAGCGGGCCCAGTCGGATCTGGAGATGATCGCCATCGGGGGCTTCAGCCCGCTCACCGGCTTCATGGGGCGGGAAGATTACCAGTCGGTTCTGGAGACGATGCACCTGGCCAACGGCCTGGCTTGGTCGCTGCCGGTAACGCTGCCGGTCTCTGCCGAGATAGCTGCCGATCTCAAGGAAGGGCAGACCATTGCCTTGGCCAATGCCGAGGGCAGGCTCTTGGGCCTGTTGGAATTGACCGAGAAGTTCACCTACGACAAAACCCGCGAAGCGCAGCAGGTCTACCGCACTACCGATGAGCAGCATCCGGGGGTGAAGGTGCTCTACCAACAGGGATCCGTCTATTTGGCCGGCCCTGTAACTCTCTTGCAGCGGGATCCCCATCCCCTTTTCCCGGCCTACCAGATCGACCCGGCCCAGTCGCGGCAACTGTTTCGGGAAAGAGGCTGGAAAACCATTGTCGGCTTTCAAACCCGCAACCCCATCCACCGCGCCCACGAGTACATTCAAAAGTGCGCTCTGGAAATCGTGGACGGGCTGTTTCTCCACCCGCTGGTGGGGGCCACCAAAAACGACGACATCCCCGCCGAGGTGCGCATGCGCTGCTACGAGGTGCTGATCGAAAAGTACTTCCCCAAGGAGCGGGTGATCCTGGCCATCAACCCTGCGGCCATGCGCTACGCCGGCCCGCGCGAGGCCATCTTCCACGCCCTCGTTCGCAAAAACTACGGCTGCACCCATTTTATTGTGGGCCGGGATCACGCCGGGGTGGGCAACTACTACGGCCCTTATGATGCCCAGCACATTTTCGATGAGTTCCGTCCCGAGGAACTGGGCATCATCCCCCTCAAGTTTGAACATGCCTTCTATTGCACCGTCACCGGCACCATGGCCACGGCCAAGACCAGCCCCAGCCAGCCCCACCAGCGCATCCACCTCTCGGGCACCAAGGTGCGGGAAATGCTGCGCCGCGGCGAGATCCCCCCGCCGGAGTTCTCCCGCCCCGAGGTAGCCCAACTGCTGGCCGAAGCTATGCGTGAGCGGGGACAGCCTGAGTAGGGGCAAAAAGAGCCTGCTCCAGCCCAGGCCCTCTGTGTTCTTGGGGAGTCGGCCAAGCTGAAATAGGGCGCTGCCTCCTTGCCTAGGCTGACTCCGCTAGATTGATCGTTGGGTTGCGGTCGCAGAGCCCCCAGGTATCAGCTTAAAACCGGTTCTGTACATGGGCATCACCGGCCAGTCCTCTGGCGCAGCCTCAGGGATACCAAACCATAAACAAACCCACGCCCAAAAGCAGGGGAAGGATGCTGCTCTCCTAGGAAACTCTCGCCAGGAAGCCCTCCATGGGCAGCAACAGACCTCATCCCGCCTCAAAGCGGAGCTGGTCGGGATCCACATAATAGCAGCGGGCATTGTCAACACAGATCAACGCCCAGCCATTTTGGTCAACATCGACCAACGTATACTCGGATTGAGGGATGAAGTGGCCCTGGTGGTTGCGGGTCTCGCCTTTAACCCAAACGGTCTGACGGTTCATCTTCAAGTTCCTCCAATTTACAGTCAAAGAAAATCAAAAGCAGAACTCAATTTCAATGCAAGTCGATGCAAGAAGTGTCACACCAAACAGAAACCCTTGCATCTCCTCAAAGCCCAACAAATCCACAGGCTTGCGTGGGATGCAAGCTAACTCACAGCGGTGCCCGAATACCGTCTTGCGATTTGGTAAGAGAAGTCTAGCACCAACTCTATGAGAATATTGTTAAAAGTTGCGGATTAAGTTGACAAGCTCTAGATTTTCCTAAATTCTTGTTGCAAAATCGGGTTAAGCCTGCTTAACCTGATTGGTCTACTTCAAATAGCCATTGGTGCATCTTGCTCAACTGAGGCCAATTGGGACGGCGGTTCCCTCCCTCTGCCAAGTTAGATTTGACCCCCTCGATCTGCTCGGGATCCCGCGCCAAGATTTGCTTGATGATCTCCACCTGCTGGCGTACCCCTGTTTTTTTCAGCTCCAGCATCGCCAAAGTCAAGTTCACCCGCGGCTGGGCGTCCACCGGGTCTAGCTTCACAGCAGTTTGGGCAGCTTTCAGGGCTTTTTCCGCTTGCCCCTCCAAAAGATAGAGCCAGGACAAGCAAGTCCAGGCTGCTGCCGCCTTCGGGGATCCCTTACAAATGGCCTCGAAGGAAGGGATCAGCGTCTTGGCCGCTTCCCCCGCCTCGTAGCGCCGGATCCCTTCCTGAAACAATTCTTCAATGGCTGCGCTCATCGTTCTCAACTCGGCATAATGACGTATTGACAAGTGCACTACTTTATGGGTGTAAGGCTGCTCTTGCCTGTTCGCTCATCTGCTGAAGTGCACCGAGGTCGGGGAGAGGGATCCCTTCCCCTTCAGCAAGCCATAGCCAGTACTCGATGTTGCCGGCAGGGCCAGTGATAGGCGACCAAGTATAGCCCTGCACCTGCCAGCCGCGGGCCACCGCCGCCTGCATTACTGTCTGCAGCACGCGGGCATGGACGGCCGGATCCCGCACTACCCCCCTTTTGCCCACCTGGCCTCGGCCCGCCTCAAACTGCGGCTTGACTAGCAGCAAGGCTTCCCGCGGCGAGCGCAACAGCTTCCACAGAGGATCCAACACCTTAGTCAGGGAAATAAAGGAGAGATCCACCACTGCCAGATCCGGCCAGTTGGGAGTGGGCACCTCGGTTCCGTAGAGATCGGCTGGCTGAAGATAGCGCAAGTTGGTTCGTTCCTTAAGGATTACCCGCGGGTCAGTTCGCAAAGACCAGGCCAATTGGCCATAGCCCACATCCACCCCATAGACCCGCTGCGCCCCTCGTCGCAGGAGGCAATCGGTGAAGCCCCCAGTGGAGATGCCAGCATCCAAACAGATGCGACCCTGGACTTGAATGGGAAAAGCTTGCAGTGCCCCCTGAAGCTTTTCTCCTCCTCGCGAGACAAAAGCAGACTTGGCCTGGATGTGGACTACAGGATCTCCGCTTACCCACGTCCCGGCTTTTTCCGCCCGTACTCCGTTGAGGAAGACTTCTCCCGCCAAGATAGCCCGCTGCGCCTGCTGGCGCGAAGAAAAATACCCTCGCTCCACCAGCCAGGTATCCAGGCGGACTCGATCGGCCATGCCCTAGCCACTGGCCTTCCACTCCATCAAGATAGACGACCGGGATCCCTTCTGTCAGCCGCGACTTAGCCAAAGCGCCCGCTCACATACTCTTCCGTCTCGCGGTTGGCGGGAGAGTTGAAGATCTTCTCGGTGCGGTCAAACTCTACCATTCGTCCGTAGCGGATCCCTCTCTCGTCAAGTTCAGTGTTGAAGAAGGCAGTGAAGTCGGACACGCGAGCTGCCTGCTGCATGTTGTGGGTGACGATGATGATCGTGTAGCGACGGCCCAATTCCTTAAGCAGCTCCTCAATGCGCAGCGTAGAAATCGGATCCAGCGAGGCGCAAGGCTCGTCCATTAGAATTACCTCCGGCTGAATGGCCAGGGTGCGGGCAATGCAGAGGCGCTGCTGTTGTCCACCGGAGAGGGAAAGGGCGCTCATCCTCAACTTATCTTTCACCTCATCCCAGAGAACGGCCTGGCGCAGTGCCCGCTCCACGAGCTCGTCCAGATCCCCCTGGTAGCCATTAATCCGGGGCCCAAAGGCAATGTTGTCGTAGACGGATTTGGGGAAGGGGTTGGGCTTCTGAAACACTAGGCCAACCCGCCGCCGCACCTCAGAGGGATCCACATCCGGGTCGTAGATGTTTTTCCCGTGGAAGATAACGGAGCCTTCTACCCTTGCCCCTGGGATTAAGTCATTCATGCGGTTGAAGCAGCGCAAAATAGTGCTCTTGCCGCAACCTGAGGGTCCAATAAAGGCTGTGATGTGATTTTTCGGGATCTTCAGGGAAACCTGCTTAACCGCCAGGTGGGAGCCGTAGTAGACGCTCAGATCCCGCGTCTCTAGTTCAACCTCCAACCGGGTGGGTTGCTCAGGAGAGCCCGACTTGTCAGAGAGTGGAGAGCGCATAGGCGTGTTGAAAAGAAGATAACGTCGCTGCAAGGCTTAGATAGTGATGGCTTCTTGGCGACGACTCACAAGGAGCCGGAAACTGACGGTGGTAATCAGGACCAAAATCACCAGAGCCAAAGCCCCTCCCCAGGCAAGCTTCTGCTGGTTTTCAAAGGGGACAAGGGCAAAGTTGTAGATCAACACAGCCAGCGAGGCCACTGGCTTCAACAAACCGCTGGGCCAGAGAAAGCTAAACAAAGCCGTGAAGATCAGGGGCGCCGTCTCACCTGCAGCGCGGGCAATGGCCAACGTCACCCCCGTCAGGATCACCGGCAGAGCCGCTGGCAACACCACGCGAAACACCGTCTGCACTCGCGAAGCCCCCAACGCATAGGCAGCAGCCCGCGTATCGGCCGGCACCAGGCGCATCGCCTCTTCACTGGACAAAATGATGATAGGCAGGGTCAGCACCGATAGAGCCATCCCGCCGGCAAGGGCCGAGAAGGTTTTGGAGGAAAGCACCAGCACCCCATAGGCAAACACCCCGGCAATGATGGAGGGAACCCCCGTCAACACCTTGATAACGAAGCGCAGAAAGGAGGCCATGGGGCTGTTTTTGCCAAACTCCGAGAGATAGATGGCTGCGAATAGACCAATGGGGAATGTGATGGAGATAGCAATCGACACCACAATAATCGTCCCCAGCACCGCATTGCCAAATCCGCCCACCTGATCGCCCGGAGGAGGGGGAAGCTGGGTCAGCGTCTGCCAGTTCAGGCGCTCGATGCCCCTGGTGAAAACGTAGTAGAGGATGAGAGCCAGCACAAAAATGGCGAAGATGCTGGAGATAGCTGTCAGCGCTGTCATTCCTACATCCAAGAAGATGCGCTGCCAGGGCTTCGCTCTGCGCTTAAACCAATTGCCTTGCTCTACCGCCTGCACTTGCGCTGTCATGTTCCTCTACTCCCACGAAGCTGTTAGCGCAAACTTGACACGGCGTATCATCAGCTCCGCCGCAATGTTAACCACCAGAGTGATGGCTAACAGAATCAAGGCCAAATACATAAGTGCTGCAACCTGCTCGGGGCCCGCTTCCGCAAACTCGTTGGCCAATAGGGCTGGGATGTTGCTGGCAGGAGCCAGAAGCGAGATGCTAATGCCGCGGGCATTCCCAATCAGCATCGCTACTGCCATCGTCTCCCCCATGGCGCGTCCCAAACCCAAAACCACCGCTCCCAGGAGGCCGCCAATTGCTGCCGGCAGCACGACACCAAAGATGGCTTCCCAGCGAGTGGCTCCCATCGCATAGGCAGCCGCCCGCAACTCTGGCGGAACGGACACCAGCATTTCCCTGGCGATGGCAGTAATGATGGGGATGATCATGATCCCCAAGACAACCCCCGATGTCAACATCCCAGGCCCTACTGGTGGTGTGCTGAAAATGGGCAGCCAGTTGAAGTGCTGGAACAAAAACATCTGTATAGGGCGGAAGAAGGGGATGAAGATAAACAACCCCCAAATGCCGTAGACCACACTGGGAATGGCTGCCAGCAGCTCCACCACGATGATCAAGGCTGTGCGCAAAGGCTTGGGCAAAAAGTCCTCGCTCAAAAAGATGGAGATGCCAAAGCTTAAGGGAACGCCCACGATCAGAGCAATCAGAGAAGTTACCAGCGTGCCGTAGATCTGGGGCCAAGCACTGTAAATGTTCTCAACAGGATCCCAGGTGGTGCCCCAGAAAAAGCCCAGCCCGAACTTCCGAATGGCAGGTAGCGCCTGAATCCCAATCTCCAGGGCAATCCACAACAGTAGGAAAGCCGAGAAAAAGACGGCGATCCGCGTTGCCCAAATAAATAGCCAGTCGCGCCGGCGCTGGAAGACGGGCCGGGGCCGAAATAGAGAACTGCTCTCCGAAAAGGTAGTGGTCATCTGCTGGGTAGGGGGTACAAACCTCTACAAAGTGATGCTTTCCAGGGCAGCCAGAGCTTTCTTCCAAACCTCTACGGAGTGATTTTTTCCAGGGCAGCCAGAGATTTCTTTCGCGTTTCCTCCGGCAAAGGCACATAGCCCAGCGGCTCCGCAAAGGATTGCCCCTCGGTGAGGGCGTAGCGAAGAAACTCTCTGACAGCCTTGGAGGTTTCAGCTTTGGGGTAGACTTGGTAAGCCAAGATCCACGTGTAGCCCACAATGGGGTAGGAGTCTTCCCCTTCGGGATCTGGGTCAACCCCCAGCAGCCGCTCGTCGAGCTTGATTCTCGCCAGCGCTGCCTGCTCCGTCTCAACTTTGGGGACGACGAACTTGCCTGCCCGGTTTTCCAGGCGAGCGAAATTTAGGTTGTTGAGCTTAGCAAAGCCGTACTCCACATAGCCGATTGAGCCAGGAATCTGCTTGATTTGTTCAGAAACGCCTTCGTTACCGCGAGCTCCCACGCCAGTTGGCCAGTTCACGGAAGAGCCACGGCCCACTTTTTGCCGCCATTCGGGGCTAATGGCGTTGAGGTGGGTGGTAAAGATGTCGGTGGTGCCACTGCCATCAGAGCGGTGCACAACAGTAATCGGCAGATCTGGGAGAGTCACGCCTGGGTTAAGGCCAGCCAGCAGCGGATCGTTCCACTTCTTGATCTTGCCCAGGAAGATATTGGCCAGCGCCAGGCGAGAGAGGCGAATTTCAGGACCTACGCCGGGGACGTTATAGGCTGCCACCAATGCCCCGCCCACCATAGGCACGGCCACCATGCCCTTGGGAGGGTTGGCTTCACCCTCAATCTTGCTAATCTCCTCAGGACGCGGCACGCTATCACTGGCGCCGAAGTCGACAGTGCGGGCCACAAATTGCTGACGGCCAGCGCCGCTCCCCACCGATTGGTAGTTGACTTGGATGTTGGGGTTTTTCTTGCCAAATTCTTGGGCCCACGTTTGGTAGAGGGGGGCCGGGAAGGTAGCTCCAGCGCCGTTGATGGTTATCGTCTTCTGCTGGGCAAACACTCGCTGCCAGCCGGCCTGACTTGCCGCAAAACCAGCAGCAACTGCCGACAAGGACTTAAGGAAAGAACGACGACCCAAGGAATGCGACATCAACATACAGAGATCTCTCCACTGAAGAGCGTGTCCTAGCCCAGGTCAAAAAGCTGCAACTGTGAAACCTAACTCCAAGAGTTCAGTCCACCGGGCCGAAGAGAGCACAGGATCTCGTTGAGACCCCAGCCCTTGCAACTCAGTCGCTAATCGGTCGCTAAGTGTAACGTAAGGTCAACCCTTTTTGGGTCAACAAGAGGTTAAATTCAGGTTATTTCTAGGTTATTTCTAGGCCCAGCAGCCGAGGTCGCGACTGTCGGGCTTAATCAGGGTAGAGACCCCAGGGGGAGGCTGGGGCTGGGCTGACATTGGTCGGGGGAATGCCTAGAATAGAGAGCTGTCAAGAGAGTGGGTGCCTTCCTCCTATGGCAAAAGATGTGCAGGTGATGCTGCGCCAGGCGGTTCCTGGGCTCGGCAAGCCGGGAGAGGTGGTGAGTGTCAGGCCGGGCTATGCCCGCAACTACCTTTTCCCGCGGCAGATGGCGGTGCGGCTTACGCCTGGACTTCTCAAGGAGCAGCAGATGCGGCGGGAGCAGGAAGCAGCCCGCAAGCTGGCTGAGAAGCAACAGGCGGAAAACTACAAAAAGGCTTTGGAGACGATTGGCCGTTTTGTCATCCGCAAGAAGGTGGGCGAAAAAGACCTGCTCTTTGGACAGGTAACTGCCAGCGATATTGCCGAGGTGGTGCTGGCTACCAGTGGCCTCGATATCGACCGCCGCAATGTCCTACTCGATGAGGAGATCAAGAAAACTGGGGTTTACCTGGTGCAGGTGAAGTTACACCCCGAGGTTACCGCTACGCTGCGCATTCAGGTCACGCCTGAGTAGAAAAGAGGTTCTGGTTCAGACGGCTATGCCCACTTGGCCCGCTGCGCTAGGGTGTGCAGCCTAGCAGTCGGAGAGCGGGGGAGAGCTTGGTTTTTCTACCCTGGCTGGTGGTGATTAGCGATTACGACCTGAGCGGTGGGGATCGGCTTCCGCCTCAGAACATCGAAGCTGAGGAGGAGATCTTGGGCGGCATCCTCCTTGACCCTGAGGCGATGGCGCGGGTGGCGGAGCTCTTGCGGCCTGAGATGTTCTACCTCTCCGCCCACCAGGAGATCTACCGGGCTGCTCTGCAGTTGTACAGCCAGGGCCAGCCCACTGACCTGACCACTGTTTCTGCCTGGTTGGCAGATCACCAGCTCTTGGAGCGGGTGGGAGGAACGGCGGCAATTCGCCGCTTAGTGGAGCAGACGGTTAGCAGTGTCAACATTGACCAGTATGCCCGTCTGGTGGTGGACAAATACATGCGCCGCCGGCTGATTCAAGTCAGCAACACCTTGGCGCGTCTGGCCTACGACACTAGCCAGCCTCTCCCTCAGCTCCTGGATCGAGCCGAGCAAGAGGTGTTCAGCCTCACCCAGGAACGGGTGCAGCGCAGCCTTGTTCCAGCCTCGGAAGTTTTGGTAAACATCTTCTCAGAGTTGGAGGAGAGGTTCCAGAGCGGGGCTCAGATCCCTGGGATCCCGACCAAATTCATTGACCTCGACAACCTGACCCAGGGCTTGCAGCGGTCGGATTTGGTCATCCTAGCCGGCCGTCCTTCGATGGGAAAGACCAGCCTGGCTCTTAACATTGCCCAAAATGTGGCTGCCTACGTCAAGCAACCGGTGGCCATCTTCAGCCTGGAGATGTCGCGGGAGCAACTGGTGCAGCGGCTCTTGGCCAGCGAGGCGCGCATTGATAGTAGCCGTCTGCGATCCGGGCGCATCAGCGAGAATGAGTGGCAACGCCTGGGGCAGGCGATTGGCTTTTTGTCGCAACTGCCTTTGTTTATCGACGACACGCCCAACTGCACGGTTACAGAAATTCGCTCTAAGGCGCGGCGTCTGCAGGTGGAGCAAGGAGGGACGTTGGGGTTGGTGTTGATCGACTACTTGCAGCTCATCCAGGGATCTGAGTCCGACAACCGGGTGCAGGAATTGTCGCGCATTACCCGCGGCCTCAAGGCGCTAGCCAAAGAGCTGATGGTGCCGGTGCTGGTGCTATCTCAGCTCAGCCGGGCAGTGGAGTCGCGCTCAGACAAGCGTCCGCAACTGGCAGATTTGCGGGAGTCGGGTTGTCTAGCCGGCGATACCCGCGTGAGGGACGTGGATCGCGGCAAGATCTGGCGGCTGGAGCAACTGGCAGCCCTGCCGCCTTCAGCAGAACTGCCGCGCCTGCTCAGCCTCAATGGGCGCGGGCGGCTGGTGCCCCAACAGCCAGTGAGGGTATTTTGCAGTGGGCGGCAGCCCACATGTCTTCTAAAAACCCGCCTCAACTTTTCCATTCGTGCCACTGGCAACCACCCTTTCCTAACTCGGGACGGCTGGAAAACCCTCGACGAGCTGCAACTGGAGGAGGAGGTGGCGGTGGTGGTGCAGGAGGGGTTGATCTGGGATCCCGTCGTCTTCATTAGCGAGCCGGGGGAGCCGCAACCGGTTTACGACATCGAGATGCCCCGCCACCACAACTTTGTGGCCAACGGCCTGCTGGTGCACAACAGCATCGAGCAGGATGCCGACGTGGTGATGATGATCTACCGGCCCGAGTACTACGATCCCAACACCAGCGATCGCGGAATTGCGGAGGTAATTGTTGCCAAACACCGCAACGGCCCCACGGGCACGGTGCGCCTTTTGTTTGAAAGCCAGTACACCCAGTTTCGCAACTTGGCGGATCCCTATCGGTGAGCGAAAGCCGCAGCAGAAGTAGATCGGGACTCCTTTCAAGGACAGGTCCGGGGTGCGAGGTGTTAGCCTGAGATTGCCCCCCTAGGGCAGGTTGCTGTTGCTGGCTACCTCCCTCTGCCTAAAGCCATATGTTCAAAAGCCTGTTGATCGCCACCGATTGCCGCGATGGACTGCAGCGTTTTGGCAAATGCCTAGAAGAGCTTTACCTGAATGGGATTGAGCGCGTTGCTTTTGTGCATAGCGTTGCTCGGCAGGACGACGACATTGGCCTTCCCGAAGACCTCACCCCCAAAGTGCAGGCGCAACAGGCTCGCTTACAAGAGGTGTTGAGCGCCGTTCCTGCAGGGCTGGAAGTCAAAGTCTTGGTGCAGGCGGGCAAGGCGGTGGATCTGATTTTAAGAGGGATCCAAACCTGCAGCTCCGACTTGCTAATCACAGGCATGGGGATCCACAATCTGCTCACCGAAAAACTGTTTGGAAGCACCACCTTGGAGCTGCTGCCGAAGCTGACCATCCCGGTAATGGTGATGCGTCCGCAACTCATCGCCGCCTTTACTCTGGAAGAATTGCGCCTGCGCAGCCGCCACCTATTTCGCTCCCTCCTAGTGCCTTTTGACTTTGAGGAGCCCCGCCGGCAGCTCCTCAGCCGTCTTGGCCAACTGCTGCCAGGAACTTCCCAGTGTCAGGCCATTACGCTGCTCTATGTGGTGGATCCCAGCGCCCGCCGCAACCAGGGATCGCCGGCAGAAGAGCTCAAGCGCAGGGCCGAGGCCGACTTGGCCCGGTTAGTCGAACCGCTGGTCGAGCAGGTAAAACCGGTGCAGTTGCGGGCCTTGGTGCGGGTGGGATCCCCGCTTCAGGAAATCCTAGCCACCGCTGCTGAGGAGGACATGACCGCCATTGCCACCGCCTCCCCACGGGTGGGAACCTTTTGGGAGTGGTCAATCCGTAGCCTCACCGGCGAGATTCTACGGCAAAGTTGGCATCCGGTGTTGTTTTTCCCGCGCGGTTCCTTAGCGTAGTAGAGCTGCCCAACCCCCCTTCTATGCCGCTTGACCAAACCTTGAAGGAACTGTTCCAGGCGGTGGCTCAGGGGAAGCTCTCTCCCGAGCAGGCCCTGCAAGCCTGTCGCTTCCTGCCTTTTGAGGCGGTAGGAGACTTCGCCCGTGTGGATCACCATCGCCTTCTGCGCACCGGCTTTCCCGAAGCCGTGTGGGGGCCGGGCAAAACTCCCGAGCAGATTGCCCAGATTCTGGAGCGGCTGCACCGCCAGGGATCCCTAGCTTTGGCCACCCGCGTCGATCCCTCGGTCTATGCCCAAGTTCGCTGCCGCTTGCCCCAGGCCCAGTATTCTCCTGTAGCGCGCTTGTGCTGGATCCCTCCCCAAAAGGTGCATAGCTATCCCGGCCAGATTAGCGTGATCTCCGCTGGCACTGCCGACGTGCCGGTGGCTGAGGAGGCCGCTCTCACCGCCGAGCTGGCTGGGTTTCAGGTCAAGCGCCTCTGGGATGTGGGAGTGGCCGGGATCCATCGCCTGCTGCACCACCGCGCCGCCCTGGAAGCCGATGTGCTCATTGTAGTGGCAGGCATGGAGGGAGCCTTGGCCAGCGTGGTGGCGGGCCTGGCCGATTGCCCGGTGATCGCCGTGCCCACCAGCATCGGCTACGGGGCCAGCTTCCAGGGCTTGGCTGCCCTGCTGACCATGCTCAACTCCTGTGCTCCTGGGGTGGGGGTAGTGAACATCGACAACGGCTTTGGGGCTGCGATTCTGGCCGGCCAGATCCTGCGCTGTGGCCAGCGGCTGGCGTCGCGATTGCCCTCGCCTGCATCCCCTGGAGAGGGAGAAGGTTAAGAAATGTAAAACAATCCTAAGCCAGACAGGCTATACTCAGGCCATGGCTAGGCCGGGATTTTGGCTGTCTCCGCTGGGAGGTTGTTTCCAAGAATTGAGGGGTGGGTTCTTTCCTCAGGTATCATTCTTGGGACGCTCCCTAACGACCATAAAAACGACCATAAAAATGAAAGCAAATGAAAGGAGTTGTCGATTATAGGATAGCAGTCTGGGGTTGGCTGCACTGAACGAACGATTTTTTAGCCGGGGTACATGAAGCTTGCTGCTATGTCCATCGAGGCAATAAATACCGCTGTGGCTCTTGTTCAGGGGATCGTTCAGTCCTTCACTTGGACGGATCTCTTTTTGGTGGTGGCTCTGGTGTTTTTGGAAGCAGCCCTCTCTGCTGATAACGCCGTCGCCCTAGCTGCTTTGGTCAAGCATTTGCCCACCCCCCAGCAACAGAACCGGGCTTTGCGCTGGGGCATCATTGGCGCCTATGGTTTTCGCATCGCCATTGTGTTTGCAGCGGTTTGGCTGGTGGAGTATCCGCCCGCTCAGTTTCTTGGGGCCTGTTACTTGCTCTGGCTGGCCTGGCAGCATTTTCGCGGGGAAGAAGAAGGACCCGAGCAAGACATCACTCGCCAGGCCAATTTTTGGCAAACTCTGGTGATGGTAGAGCTGACGGATCTAGTCTTTTCTTTCGACAGCATCGCCGCTTCGGTGGGCGTCTCCCGCAAGGCTTGGGTGATCATCCTCGGCGGCATTCTCGGCATCACCCTGATGCGCTACATGGCCTCTTTGTTCTTGCGCTGGCTGGATGAGTTTTCCCGCCTGGAAGATGCTGCCTTTGCCATCATCGCCCTGGTGGGAAGCCTCATGCTGCTGGAGGTGTTTTTCCCCCAAATTGAGCTCCCGGAATGGGGGATGGTGCTGGCTGTGCTGCCTTTGTTTGTCTGGGGCTTTTCGCAGCGCCGCAGTCCTTCTCCTCCAGCCGTGGCCCAGCCAGATTCGACTCTGCCCAGTTCGACGGAAGGGATCCCTGCCGGCTTAGCCGCTCTTGCTGAGGTTGAGTCTGCCGCTGAGCTGGACTAAGGGAGCCCAGGGAGGAATTTCGGATCCCTGGGGCCGGTGAACGCCGGCAGGTTGTTCGGGCAACGGGAGGGCCTTGTAGACTAGTAGTGGAGGCAAGCCACCGGAGGAAGGTATCCTGATTCCGCAGTTTTGCCAGAAGTGGTGGGCAAAGTGCTGCCAGCAAGCCACTGCCACAAGCAGGGACAGCCAGCAGAAGCCGCCAGCAGGGGTAGAGAATGGTCAACCTCAGCCCCTTTCCTCTCCAGCCAAGGTAAACGATCCGATCCCTCTGGTAGAGCTGCGGCAGGTCTGCAAGCGCTTTGGGTCTACGGTGGTGCTGGATGGGATTGACCTCAAGGTGTACCGGGGCGATGCCCTAGGAGTGGTGGGGCCTTCCGGCACCGGCAAATCGACCTTGCTGCGCATTATTGCCGGCCTGACGGAGCCGGAGGCTGGCGAGGTGCTCTGGTGTGGGATCCCGCTGCCGGAAATTCAGGCCGGCCATCAGACTCCCCCCCTGCGGCTAGGCATGGTATTCCAGCAAGCGGCCCTCTTCGACTCCCTAACGGTGGAGGAAAACGTCGGGTTTTTGCTCTATGAGCACTCGCGGCTGCCGCGGGCACGCATTCGGGAGCTGGTGGCGGCCAAGCTGGAGGCGGTGGGGCTGGCGGGCAAGGAGCACAGCCTGCCGGAGGAGCTTTCTGGGGGGATGCGCAAGCGGGCCAGCTTCGCCCGCGCCATCATGGAGGATCCGTCGCTGCCCCAGGACGAGCCGCAACTGCTGCTCTACGACGAGCCCACAGCAGGCTTGGATCCCATTGCTTCCACCGTGATCGAAGATCTCATCCGGGATCTGCAGCGCGTGAAAAAAGCTTGCGAGAGCTACATTGTGGTGACCCACCAGCACAGCACCATCTACCGCGCCACCGACCGGATTGTGCTCTTGGCCCAGGGGCGGGTGCAGTGGGAGGGATCCGTGCAAGAGATCGAAACGTGCGACAACCCCTTTGTGCGGCAATTTTTCAGCGGTAGCGTAGAAGGGCCAATTCAAGTGGCAGGGCAGGTGTGATGCGTTCGCGAGCAATCCGAGAAGGGGCGGTGGGCCTGTTGATCTTGGCGGGGGCACTGGGCTTTGCCGGGCTGTTTTTGTGGATCTACAACTTGCGCTTCGGCAGCCGCGGCTTTCGGTTCACCGTCACCTATCCCAATGTGGCCGGCCTGGCGGAAGGCTCCAGCGTGCGGCTGCGGGGAGTAGCTGTGGGCCGGGTGGAGCGCATCCTGCCCCAGGCAGCCCAGGTGGAGGTGCAGGTGGCTATCGACCAGCCGCTGGTCATCCCGCGCGACGCCCTGTTTGTTACCACCCAGACGGGGCTGGTGGGGGAGACGGTGATGGATATCCTGCCGCAGGCGGCTGTGCAGCTAACAGGATCTCCCTTGGCAGCCGATTGCGACCGCAGCCAGATCATCTGCGATGGGGATAGGGTGGAGGGCGAGCCGGGCGTGGGTTTCGGCCAGTTGCTGGTTCAGGTGGATCGGCTGGTGACGCGCATCAACAACGATGAGTTCTTCGATACCCTCAACGCCACCTTAGAAGGGATCACCCGTGTTGCCAACAGCGTGGCCGACCTCTCGGAAACTGTGGAGAAGCAGGTGGCAGCCCTGCGCACCGAAGATCTGGACTTGTCGCAATTTACCTCGGCTGCTGTGGCTATCCAAGACGCGGCTGGAGCTGTGAGGGAAACGGCCCGCAGTTTTCAAGCGGCTGCCGATCGGTTCACCGTTCTGGTGGAACAGAACCGCACCTCCCTCCAGGCTGCCCTGGAAAACATCCAGCAGGTGAGCGCTGATCTGCAAGCCATGTCGAGCGCGGTTCGCCCGCTGCTTACCGATCCGCAACTGCAGGCGGATGTGCGCCAGATCCTGGCCGAGGTGCGAGCGGCGGCGGAGAACGTGTCCCAAGCTACCGACGATCTGCGGCAGCTTGCCGCCAGCCTCAACGATCCGGGCACCCTGGCGACCTTGCGCCAAACTCTGGACTCGGCCCGCATCACCTTTCAAAACGCGCAAAAGATCACTGCCGATATCGACGAGCTGACCGGGGATCCCCAGTTTCGTCGCGCTCTCCGGGAACTGGTGTTGGGGCTGAGCAACTTGGTCTCCAGCGCCCCTTCAGAGGAAGGGATCCGGCCTGCTGGGGCTCAGGATTATCGCTTCCATCAGAACCTCTGGGGTACTCCCGCCACAGCGCAGCTTGGCGGGATGGGGGATAGGCGGTGAGACGAAGGGGTTCAATGCCCCTGAGTCTCACAATCTGGGCGTTGCCTGCTGCTCGACATACTTCTTCAACTCCTCAACGGTGACCCCACCACAAGAGGCAACAAAATAGGCCCCTGTCCAAAATACAGGCTTGCTGTAGAACCGTGCCACCTCTGTGGCGAACTCTTTGCGAATCAACCGGCTGGAGACTGTTTTCAGGTTGTTCACCAGCCTTGAGACCTGGACATCCGGCGGAAAACTCACCAACAGATGCACATGATCCGCCTCACCGTTGAACTCCACCAAGGAACAGCGCCACTTTTGGCAGGTCGCTCGAAATATATCTTCCAGCCTCTGCAACATTGGAGCAGTTACAGCCTTTTAATTTAAAATAGGGTACAGGTATTCAAGAGGAAGGAGAGAAAGGAATGCCGACTCATTCTTTGGATTTGCGGCAAAGAGTTGTAGCAGCCTACCAGGCAGGTAACACCTCCAT
>Ga0308395_1000764_pt1 | contig 23867 bp, 22 predicted proteins | sample Hotspr20SampleP4_FD_202097 | JGI IMG/M metagenome (GOLD analysis project Ga0308395, IMG submission 202097) | Hot spring phototrophic mat microbial communities from Mushroom Spring, Yellowstone National Park, Wyoming, United States - 20050930_P4 ...
GCGGCGGGCGGCAAGGCCGCCCGCCGCAAAATCCCCCCAATTCCCCCTCCCCTCTCCCGCTCCCCTCTCCCGCTGGGCGGGAGATGGGAGGGGGTCAGGGGGAGGGGTGAGGGCCCAGGTGCCCCCAAGCACCACCCCAGGGGTTGCTTTAAAAAAGCAAAACTCAATAAGAGACTTGACAGCTTATCGCGTATTGCGTATCGCAAATCGCGTATTTTTCGTGTGCTGGGGCATCATTCCGTGCCCAAATGATACTCTCATCTCTGTATGGGGGTTACAGCCTGCCGCCTCCGGATGTGAGGAACGGATAATTGCTTCATCTTGCTCTTCTCCTTTCACTCTTTTCGTGCTTTTCGTGTCTTTCGCGTCTTTTGCGCTTTTCGTGCCTATAGTTTCTGCGTCAGCCTCCGCGTCTCGTAGCGGAGTTTCTTGGTCCGGGTGGAGTCCACGCGGCCGGATTCCAGGTCGGCGGCCTGGCGCTCCATCTCGGCGGCCAGTTCCGCCTCCCCCATCTCCAACAGACGGGTGGCGGCGGCCCGCAGTTTGCGGGTGGCCCCGGCCACGTCGCCCGCCGCCAGGTCGGCCTGGGCGCGGGCCTGGAGCCAGTAGGCGCTCACGGCCTCCACCACGTGCATCACCCGGGGCACCATCTGTGCCGCCCGGGCCATGTCGGCCGTGTATTCGGCCACGATGTCGGCGCGGGCCTTCAGGCCGGCCATCCCCCCGGCCGGGTCGTCGCAGGACACCAGAGCCTGGGCCAGCCGGTAGGTCCCTGCCGGGCGGGGCGGGACGATCAGTTCCACCAGCAGCGCCATCTCCTCCCCGGCCAGCAGGTCCCCCAGCGGGAAACTGTAACTCCCCCCTTCGTTGACCGTCTCCAGGGGGGCGATGGACGGAAGTACCCGGTGGGCGGCCCGCACCTCCACCCCCGGGGTAGGGCGCAGTTTGACCTCCAGATTCCGGTACTGCACTGCCTGGGCCCGCTGGAGTTCCCGGGCGAAGGCCGCCGGGATGTCCTCGGCGTTCTCCAGAAGATAGGCCTCGCCTCCGGTCTGGTCGGCAATGGGGATCATCAACTCTTCGTTGAACTCGCCCCCCAGCCCCATCGTGCTGATGGGGATGCGGTAGCGGACGGCCTGCCGGGCGAGGGCCCGGCAGTCCTTCTCGTCCAGCGTGAAGCCGTCGGTGAGGACCAGCATCCGGGGGGCCAGGCCGGGGTAGGCTCCCCGCCCCAGTTCCTCCAGCCCCTGCTTCATCCCCTGACCGATACGCGTCTCATCGCCCAGTTGGAGTTCGTCCAGGCCCTCCACGGCCCCCAGCAGGCGCCGCTTCTCGCTCCCCGGCGAGTTGGGGATCAGCGTGACGGCCCTCCCGGCGAAGGCGACCAGGGAGAAACGGTCGTTGGGACGGAGTTGCTCCACCGCCGCCCGCAGGGCATCCCGCACCCGGTCTATCTTGCGGGGGAAGGCCGCCAGGACCTCCTCCGGAATTCCCTCCGACTGCCAGGCCGGGACGCCGTTCACCAGCGTCTCCCGCAGGTAGCCCCGTCGGGCCAGTTGCCGGAACTGTTCTTCGGTGACCAGGCGGATGTGCATGGAGTCGCTGACGTCCACCACGATGGCCAGGTTGACGGGCAGGACGGCCGGACCGCCGCTCCCTTTCACCTCCAGGAGCAGATAGACCAGCCGGGGCTGGGCGGTGACCGGGATGGCTGGCGTGTTCAGGGTGCAGGTCAGATTCAGGGGAATGTTCATTATTCCTACTCCGTACTCCGTACTTCCTACTCCGTACTCCGTACTCCGTACTTCCTACTCCGTACTTCGTATTCCGTCAGGAGAAACTGCCGCGGGCGCAGAGTTGCAGGACGCCCGCCGGGCCGACCTGTTTTTCCAGGTGCAGAATGCGGCGCAGCCCCTCGCCGTAGGGGCCGTTCTGCTGAAGCATCCGGGCCGCCTGGTCCGTCGCGCCCAGCGCCAGAAGGGTCCGGTACGCCACCCATTCCGCGAAGCCCTCCCGAAGAAGGGGGTCCTCCAGCAGGGGACAGTTTTCCCCCTGCCAGGCGTGGGCCCACTCGTGGGCGACGGTCTGGATGAAGAGGACGCGGGGCAGGCCGGAGAGGACAGCCATCACCCGGCGGCGTCCCTTGCGCAGGAACAGCCCCACCACCCGGTCCGGGTCCCCTATGGGCCGGGTGGGGGATTCGGCCACCAGCCGCCGCAGATGTCCCACGTCCACCAGCGTGAAGTCCGTCCCCACCCGCAGGCCCAGCCCCAACTGCCCGGTGACGAAGGCGGCGGTCTGGGCGAAGAGTTCCCGCGCGGCCTGGGGGTCGGTGATGGCGGTCTGGGCGCATACCGGGCAGATCCGTCGGCCGTCGGGGAGGGGGATGGAGTTGGGCCCCATGGGCATCCCGCAGACATCGCAGCGGGGGGCGGTCCGATGGCAGTGGGTGCAGAGGACCAGTGGGGGGTCATTTTCCCCCTCGGCTCCATACACCCACCCCCGGCCCCACAGACGGCGGCCGCAGAGATGACAGTATTTCGGATAACCCAACCGTTTCATCACACCCTTTCGTGCCTTTCGCGTCTTTCGCGCCTTTCGCGCCCTTCGTGCCCTTCGCGTCTTTCGCGCCTTTCGCGTCTTTCGTGCCTTTCGCGCCCTTCGTGCCCTTCGCGCCTTTCGCGCCTTTCGCGTCTTTCGTGCCTTTCGCGCCCTTCGTGCCCTTCGTGCCCTTCGTGTCCTTCGTGTCCTTCGTGTCCTTCGTGGATCACCTTCGTGGATCACCTTCGTGGATCACCTTCACGGCCGTATCCAGGCACCGTCCCCGAAGAGGATGTAGGTTTCCCCGGCATCGGTGCGCAGGATGGTGCCCCGGTCAAAGTCCTGGACGGTCCCGTGGAATCCCCGTTCGTAGTCGGTGGCCCAGCCCAATCCCTGCCGGACTGCCGGGTAGGTGCACCAGATTTTGCCGAACCCCCGGCGGGGGGTGGGCGGGGACTGGGCCGGGGTGTTGGCGTCCAGGCAGGAATACTCCGGGTCCCCCTCGTTCCAGATGTCCCGATACAGGGCCCAGGACCCGTTGTTGTAGATGACGGCGATGCGGTCGTTGTCCTCCCGCCAGAACATCTGTCCCCGCTCAAAATGCTCCTGGGCCATCCAGGAGGAGTGGGCCTGGTTCACGGCGCATCCCAGCCGGTCCGGATACCGCTGCCACAGGGCGGCGAAGGGGCCACTCACGGGAGGGCAGGAGGGAGTGGGAGTGAACGTCGGGGTGGGGACGGGTGTGGCGGTCGGGGTGTGGGTGGGCACAGGAGTGGCCGTCGGCGAAGCGGTGGGCGTGGGGGTCCAGGTAGGGGTGGATGTGGATGTCGGGGTGGGACTGGCTCGCAGGGAGAATGCGCCGGGTTGGACCAGGTTGCTCATCATCAGGACCAGGCAGCAGAGCCCGGCCAGGAGCACGGCGCCGGCCCCCACTCCCACCCACAGCCAGGGGAACGGGCGGGCAGGGGCAGGAGCGGCGGCGGGAACGGTCTCCGGTATGGGGGGAGGGGAAGGGCGCGGGGGAGTCACGGTAGCCGGGGGGGCGCCTCCCCGCAGCGCGGCGCGCATTTCGGCCGCGCTCTGGAAACGGGCCTCGGGCTGCAGCGCCAGCGCGCGCAGAATGGCGGCCTCGGTGGACGGGCTGACCTGGGGCGAGATGCGGCGGGGAGGCTGGAGGGCGGCGGGGTTCACAATGCGGTCGGTGGCAGAGGGAGGAGCCTGCCCGGTCAGGGCGTGGTAGAGAGTCGCGCCCAGGCTGTAGAGGTCGGACCGGGGGTCCGTATGACCTGCCACCCCGTACTGCTCCGGCGGTGCGTATTCCGGCGTCCCCATCGCCCGGATGACCGTTTGAGTGCGCGGGTCCCGGGGGTCCCAGAGTTTCACCAGCCCGAAGTCCACCAGCACCGGACGCCCATCGGAGCGGATGATGATGTTCTGGGGCTTGATGTCCCGGTGGATCACGCCGCGAGCGTGGCAGTAGGCCAGTGCGTCCAGCAACTGGCCGGCCCAGTCCAGCACTTGAGCCTCCGGCAGGGGCCCATAGGTGGCGATCAGGTCAGCCAGGCTGTGCCCCTCCACGAACTCCATCACCAGGTAGGCATTGCCCCCTTCCTCAAAGAAATCGCTGACGCGCACCAGATTGGGATGGCTCAACTGGGCCAGAATCGTGGCCTCCTGATGGAACTGGCGGCGGAGGGCATCCAGCATCTGGGGGGCCAGACCGGGCTGGGGGATCATCTCTTTGATGGCTACGGGGACGTTGAGGCGATTGTCCCAGGCCCGATAGACGGCGCCCATTCCACCCTGCCCCAGCGGGGCCATAATCCGATAACGGTTCTGGAGGACCTGTCCTGAGGATAGCATAACCCCTCCTTTTTTAACCGCAGGCGCCGGTGCTGTGTGCAAGAGGTACATGCAAAGATTACTTCAAAAACGGGGGTTTGTCAAGAATCGGACTTGCCCCTTTCCCCGTCTGCGGTATACTGGGGCGAGTGGTGAGAGAGGTATGAACACGGTTCGGTTCGCGAAACTGGCGGTCCACAGGCACACCCCGTCGCAGGGGGTCACCGTTCAGGTCCTCCGCCTGGCTTGGCCTGTCGTCGTGGAGCAGATGCTGGGGACGGCGGTGGGTCTGGTCAACACCTACATTGTCGGACATCTGGGCGCGGCGGCGCTGGCGGCCGTCGGCCTGAGTTCCCAACTGGTCACCCTGCTGACGGCGCTGTTCAGCGCAGCCGGGGTGGGCGGGACGGTGCTGGTCGCCCGCTCTATCGGCGCCGGGGAGCAGCGGGAGGCGGAGACCTTCGCCGGGCAGTCCCTGCTCCTGGCCCTGGCGCTGGGGGCGCTGATGGCGATCCCCTGTCTCTTCTGGGGTGGGGGGATGCTGAGGGCGTTGGGCGGCGCGCCAGATGTCGTCGCGCCGGGCCGCCTCTACCTGCTGGCGGTGGGGACGACAATGCCGCTGATGGCCCTGCTCTTCGTGGGCAACGCGGCCCTCCGGGGGGCCGGGGATACCCGTACCCCGATGGTCATTATGGCGGTGGTCAACGGGGTCAACGCGGTCCTCTCCTGGGGCCTGGTCTACGGCGTCGGCCCGCTGCCGGCCTTGGGGGTCCTGGGGGCCGGCATCGGCGCGGCGGCCGGGTCGGCTGTTGGCGGGATACTGGTTGTGCGGTCCCTTTTGAGGGGACGGGTCGCGGGCGGGCTGCGGGTCTCCCGGGCCGGGTTGCGCCCGGATGGGGCCCGTGCCTGGCGGCTGCTGCGCATCGGGCTCCCCAGCGGGGCCGAGCAGGGGCTGTTGCGGCTGGCGCAGGTGGTGATGGCCTCCGTGGTCACCGGCCTGGGCACCGCTGCCTACGCCGGTCACCAACTGGGCATCCAACTTCTCTCCGTTGCCTTCACCCCGGGGTTCGCTTTCTCCGTCGCGGCGACGACGCTGGTGGGGCAGGAACTGGGGCGCCAGTCCCCCCAGCGGGCGGCGGCCTGCACGATGACCGCATCTTGGCTGGCGCTGGGGGTGATGTGCAGCGGAGGGGTGGCCGCTTTCTTCCTGGCGGAACCCCTGGTCCGCTTCTTCACCTCCGACCCCGGCGTGATCGCCCAGGGGGCCATCGCGGTTCGGGGCTGCGCCTTCATCCAGCCCTCCCTGGCCTGGTACTTTGTCCTCTCCGGGGCCCTGCGCGGCGCCGGAGACACCGGCTACGTCCTTCTGGCTCAGGCACTGCCGATCTGGCTGGTCCGCCTGCCTCTCTCCTGGCTCCTGGGCATCACCGCGGGCCTGGCCCTCCCCGGCATCTGGGCGGCGATGATCCTGGATATGAGCGTCCGCGCGCTGATGCTGGGGCTGCGCTTCCGCAGCGGCGCCTGGCAGCGCATCCGTGTGTAGGGTTTTACCACGAAGGCACGAAGACACGAAGAAAAACATATAATTTAAATCCTTTGTGTCTTCGTGTCTTGGTGGTTTTTGAAAAAATTTTTACCACGAAGGCACAAAGACACGAAGAAAAACATATAATTTAAATACTTTGTGTCTTCGTGTCTTGGTGGTTTTTGAAAAAATTTTTACCACGAAGGCACGAAGACACGAAGGAAAACATATAATTTAAATACTTTGTGTCTTCGTGTCTTGGTGGTTTTTGAAAAATTTTTTTACCACGAAGGCACAAAGACACGAAGAAAAACATATAATTTAAATACTTTGTGTCTTCGTGTCTTGGTGGTTTTTGAAAAATTTTTACCACGAAGGCACAAAGACACGAAAAAAACATATAATTTAAATACTTTGTGTCTTCGTGTCTTGGTGGTTTTTGAAAAATTTTTTACCACGAAGGCACGAAGACACGAAGAAAAACATATAATTTAAATCCATTGTGTCTTCGTGTCTTGGTGGTTTTTGAAAAAATTTTTACCATGAAGGCACGAAGACACGAAGAAAAACATATAATTTAAATACTTTGTGTCTTCGTGTCTTGGTGGTTTTTGAATTGAAAAGGAGAGCGATGCGCGTTGAGCAGGTAGAAATCCGCTACGTTCGCCTGCCCCTGAAGCGGCATTTTGAGACCAGTTTCCGCCGCACCCGGGAGCGCCACACCATCCTGGTCGCCGTCCGGGCCGATGGGGTGGAGGGGTGGGGGGAGTCCCCCGTGGAAGACGGCCCCTGGTTCTCGTCGGAGACGGTGGAGACGGCCTGGCACGTCCTGCGGGATTTCCTGATTCCTATGATGCTGGGCCAGGAGATCGCGCGCGCGGCCGACGCCTTCGCCCGGATGGGGCGTGTGCGCGGCCACCCGATGGCCAAGACCGGCCTGGAGGAGGCGCTGTGGGACGCCGAGGCCCGACAGAAGGGGGTCCCTCTGGCGCGGCTCCTGGGGGGCGTGCGGGACCGGATTGAGAGCGGCGTCAGCGTGGGCATTCAGGACAGTCTCCCCGAACTTCTGGAGCAGGTGGAGGGGTACCTGGCCCAGGGCTACCGGCGGGTCAAAGTGAAAATCAAGCCGGGGTGGGATGTGGACGTGGTGCGGGAATTGCGGCGCCGCTGGCCGACGGTGCCGCTGATGGTGGACGCCAATTCCGCCTACACCCTGGCCGACGCCGACCATCTGGCCGCGCTGGACGAGTGGGGCTTGCTGATGATAGAGCAACCGCTGGCCTACGACGACCTCTACGAACACAGCCTGCTCCAGCGGCGGTTGCAGACGCCCATCTGCCTGGATGAGTCCATCACTACCCCGGCCCACGCGCGGGCCGCGCTGGAACTGGGAAGTTGCCGCATCATCAACATCAAGCCGGGTCGGGTGGGTGGTCTGGGCCAGGCCCGCCGCATCCACGACCTCTGCCAGGAGCGGGGCGTGCCGGTCTGGTGTGGCGGCCTGCTGGAGACGGGCGTCGGGCGGGCGCACAACGTCGCCATCGCCAGCCTGCCCAACTACACCCTCCCCGGCGATGTCTCCGCCAGCGACCGCTACTATGAGCGGGATGTCGTCGTTCCCCCTTTCCGCCTCAACTCCGATGGCACCATAGACGTCCCCCGGGGACCGGGCATCGGCGTGGAGATAGACCGGGATTTCCTGGAGACGGTCACCGTCCGGCGAGAAGTGTTTACCCAATTGCAACACACCTGCCACGATTGAGGATTGACGGATTTCCCATTTGTGCTATACTTGTGGCAACGGAGTGCAGAGATGAACAGGCCGGTACTGGTTCTCAACGGGAACTACGAACCCCTTCACGTCTGCACGACGAAGCGGGCGATGGGGCTGATCCTCTCCGGCAAGGCCGTCGTGGTGGAGAACGGGCGCGGCTTCATTCGCACGGTCTCCACCGTCTATGAGCGGCCGTCGGTGATCCGCCTGGTCTTCGTCGTGCGCCGGCCCGCGCCGCGCGTCCGGCTGACCAAGCGGGAAATCCTGCGGCGGGATGAGTATCGCTGCCAGTATTGCGGCCGCGAGACTGCCAATCTGACGGTAGACCATGTTATCCCACGTCACCGGGGGGGCGAGCACTGCTGGGAGAACCTGGTGGCGGCCTGCCCCCAGTGCAACCGGCGCAAGGGGAGCCGTACATTGGAAGAGGCCCGCATGACCCTCCTGCGGCCCCCCTTTGAACCCCGCCCCACCGCCCGGTACCTCTTCAGCAACTATCTGCGGGAAAATCAGGAGTGGGCCAAGTACATTGACGGGTGGTGACCCCCTCCGTCTCGGCGTTCTGGGCGGCACGTTTGACCCTCCGCACTATGGCCATCTGGCCCTGGCGGAGACGGCGCGCGTCCAGTTGGGATTGGCCCGGGTGCTCTTCGTCCCCGCCGGTGATCCGCCCCATAAACCCGGCTATCCCCTCAGCCCGGCGGTCCACCGGGCGGCCATGGTGAAGGCCGCCATCGCCGACAACCCCGCCTTCGTTCTCTCCCGCGTTGATCTGGACCGGCCCGGTCCGCACTACACGGTGGATATGCTGGCCCTGCTGAGGGGGATGTTTTCTGGGGCGGAGTTCTACTTTCTGATGGGAGGCGACAGTCTGGCGGAGTTTCTGACCTGGCGCGACCCGGCGGGGATTATCCGCCAGGCCATTCTGGCGGTGATGGAACGGCCCGGTTGGACTGCCGACCTAAAGAGCCTGGAGCGGGAGGTCCCCGGTATCCGGGAACGGCTGGTCTGGCTGGATGCGCCCCGCCTGGACCTTTCTGCTACCGACCTGCGGCGGCGGGTGCGGGAAGGGTTGCCGGTCCGCTACCTGGTGCCTCCGGCGGTGGAAGCATATATCCGGGAACATCATCTCTATGAATTGCCTCCCCGTGGCGGATGAATGGGCTGTCTAAAGGGTCTCCGCGATGCCTGCGAAAATTCTCATCGTAGAAGATGACCTGGAAAGTCTGAAATTGCTCGGGCTGATGCTCCAGAGCCGGGGCTATCAGATTGTCGCCGCCCAACACGGATCTCAGGCGCTGAGCAAGGCGGAGAGTGAGTCCCCCGATCTGATCCTGCTGGACGTCATGCTGCCCGGGATGGACGGCTACGAGGTGGCCCGACGGCTGCGGGCCAATGAGCGCACGGCGGCCATCCCGATCATCATGCTGACCGCCCGGGGCCAGATTACCGACAAAGTGGCCGGTTTTGAGGCCGGCGCCGATGAGTACCTGGTCAAGCCCGTCCATCCGGCGGAACTGGTCACCAGAATAGAGACTTTGCTGGCCCGGGCCGCGCGCCTGGGACCGACGGCGCAGGCTGTGCGGCTCCCGCGAGGCAAAAGCGTCGGCTTCCTGGGATGTAAAGGTGGGGTGGGAACCAGCACGCTGGTCACCAACCTCTCCGTCTCCCTGATCCGGGGGCCCGCCTCTGGAAAACGGGTTGTCCTGATAGACGCCCAGACCGGTTCTTCTACGTTGGCCCTGCAGATGGGGCTGCGTCCCCAGCAGGGGCTGCAGGTGCTGGCGGGACGAGACCCCGCCGGGATCACCGCCGACACCATCCTGGCCCACGCCGACCGCCATATCTCCGGGGTGCTGCTCCTGGGCGGCCTGCCCTCTCCCCGGGGAACCACCCCGTCCTTCACTCCGGCCCACGCCGAGGCCATCATCCGCGCGCTGGAAGAGGCGGTGGACTATGTGCTGGTGGACATGGGGACCGGGCTGGACGCGGTGAATCAGGCCCTGCTGCGCGTTCTGGATTCCGTGATCGTTGTGCTGGAACCCCATCGGATCAGCCTGTTGCTGGCTCAGGCCCTGCTGGCCGCGCTGGATGCTCTGGAGGTTGGCCGACACCGTCAGGGGATTGTGATCGTCAATCGTGCTCCTTCTTCCACAACGCCCAGCAAGGATATGGTGGAAGAGTTTCTTCAGCGAGAGATCATCGTGGTCATTCCACCGGCGCCCGAACTGGCCTTCCAGTCCGCAGAGCAGGGGACCCCGATGGTGATCATGCAGCCGGAGAGTCTGGTGTCCATTCAGTTTCATCATCTGGCCCAACACATCGCTTCCCGATAACGATGGCCCTGTTGCCCCATTTTACCCATCCCTGGGATGTTTCTCCCGCCGAGGCCCGCGCTCTCCAGGACCGCCTGCGGGCCCAAGTGCTGGTCGCTCCCCTGGCATCGTCTCCCCGCTTCGTGGCGGGAGTGGATGTCAGCATTCAGGATGAGATTGCCCGGGCGGCGGTGGTACTCCTCTCTTTCCCCGACCTCTCCCCGGTGGAAGCGTCTACGGCCCAGGTGCCGGTCTCGTTCCCCTACATCCCCGGCCTGCTGGCCTTTCGGGAGGGGCCGGCGGTGCTGGCGGCGCTGGAGCGGCTGAGGGGCCAGCCCGACGTCCTCATCTTTGACGCGCAGGGGCTGGCCCACCCGCGCCGGATGGGGCTGGCGACCCACCTGGGCATCCTGCTGGACTGGCCCAGCATCGGCTGCGCCAAGTCTCGCCTCTGGGGGGAGCACGAGGAGCCCCCGCCCCAGCGGGGCAGTTGGGTACCGCTCTGGGACGGCGAGGAGGTCATCGGCGCCGTCCTCCGCACCCAGACGGGCGTGCAGCCGGTCTACGTCTCCGTTGGCCATCGGGTGGACCTGGAGACGGCGGTGGACCTGGTGCTGGCCTGCGCGCCGACGTACCGTCTGCCGGAGCCCATCCGCTGGGCCCACCGGGTGGCCGGGGGGGAAACCCTGCCCGCCGCCCGCCAGCAGACGCTGTTTTAACGGGAAACATGCTCCAGGCCCGACAGATCCGAAGCGCACTGAAAGGACTGGGCATCCTCCTGCTGACGGTGGGGGCGGCCATCGGCGGGGGCTACCTCCTGGCCGAATTTGGTCCCCTCCTGGCGGCCGCGGGCCTGGTCGCCCTGGTGCTGGCCCTGTGGATGCTGCAGAACATAGAAATTGCTTACTGGGCCGTCATCGGCGTCGTCTGCCTGCTCCCCTTTGCTTCTTTTCCCTTTGACATCGGTTTCCGTCCCACTTTCCTGGACGCGGCGCTGGGGATGCTCTTCGTCGTCTGGGCGCTCCGCTGGATGACGGATAGCGAACGCTCCTTCACCGCGACCGGGCTGGGTGGGCCGGTGCTGCTGTTCCTGCTGCTGACGCTAACGGCCTTCGTCCTCGGCCTGGGCCATGCTCCGTTAACATCCTACGTCATTCGCCACTTTGCCGAGATTCTCCTCAGCATTTTGCTTTTCTTCCTGGTGGTGAACACCGTGCAGGATACAGGGCGGCTGGAGCGATTGGTGCGGGCCCTCATCCTCTGCGCCTTCGCCGAGGCGGCCCTGGGCATCCTCCTCTACGCCGTCCCGGACGACTGGGCCATCCGCGCGCTCTCGGCACTGCGGGTCCTGGGCTATCCCTCGGGGCCCGGCGTCCTGCGGTACATCCAGGACGACCCGACGCTGCCCCAGCGGGCCACCGCCACCTCAGTGGACCCCAACGTCCTGGGCAGTCTGATGAACCTCTCCCTGGCCCTGGCCGTCCCCCAACTCTTTGCCCAGCGCCCTCTCATCCGGCGGCGCTACCTGGTGCCCATCCTGGGCGTCCTGGCCCTCTGCCTGGGGCTGACCATCTCCCGGGGCTCTATGGCGGGGGCGGGGGTGGCCCTCATCGCGGTGGCGACGCTCCGCTACCGGAAACTGTGGTGGCTGCTGTTGGCGGGGCTGGTCCTTCTCCTGCTCCTTCCCCAGACCCAGACGCTCGTGGCACACTTCGTCGCCGGCCTGCGGGGGGAGGACCTGGCGACGCAGATGCGTTTCGGGGAATACAAAGATGCCATCACCCTGATCATGCGCTACCCGGTGCTGGGGGTGGGCTTTGCTGGCTCGCCGGACGTGGATACCTACATCGGGGTCTCCAATCTCTATCTGATGATTGCCGAGCAGACGGGACTGGTCGGGCTGACTGCCTTTCTGGTGGTGATGGGGGTCTTCCTGGCCCGTTTCTGGCGGACCCGCGCTGGCTTCCGGCGCGAAGCGGGTGATGCTCAGGAAGAGGAAACCATGGCGACCTTAGAGCCCCTGTGGTGGGGGCTCCACGCGGCCATCATCGGCGCGCTGGTGGGGGGAATTTTTGACCATTATTTCTTCAATCTGGACTTTCACCACTCGGCGACGCTCTTCTGGCTCATCATTGGGCTGGCCACAGCGGCCACCGAACTGGCAAACAGAATCTGTAGAACCACAAGGCACGAAGGAACACGAAGGATTTTTCATCCCTAATCTGGAGGAGAAATCATGACCACCAACTCTCGCGAACCCGTCATTGTCTCCGCGGCCCGGACGCCCATCGGGCGCTTCCAGGGCACGCTGGCCCCTCTCTCTGCTCCTGAACTGGGGGCCGTCGCCATCCGCGCGGCGATAGAGCGGGCGGGCATAGACCTCACAATCGTTGAGGAGGTGCTGATGGGGAACGTCGTCCAGGCGGGGGTGGGGCAGGCCCCGGCCCGGCAGGCGGCCATCAAGGCCGGGCTTCCCCCCACCGTCGGCGCGACGACGGTCAACAAGGTCTGCGGCTCCGGCCTGAAGGCCGTGATGCTGGCGGCGGCGATGGTTGCCACGGGCGACGGCGACGTCTTCGTGGCCGGCGGGATGGAGAGTATGAACAACGGCCCGTACATGCTGAAGCAGGCCCGCTTCGGCTACCGCCTGGGCGACGGCAAACTGGTGGACGCGACGGTCCACGACGGCCTGTGGTGCCCGTTCCAGGACTGGCATATGGGCAACGCGGCGGAGTGGATCGCCCGGGAGTACGGCCTGACCCGCCAGGAACTGGACGAGTACGCCTACCGGAGCCACATGAAGGCCATCGCGGCGATAGACGAGGGGCGCTTCAAGGAGGAGATTGTCCCGGTGCAGGTGCCCCAGCCCAAAGGCGGCCCGATTCTCTTTGACACCGATGAGTGTCCCCGACGGGATACCTCGCTGGAGGCGCTGGCCCGCCTGAAGCCGGCGTTCCAGCCCGACGGCATCGTGACGGCGGGGAACTCTCCGGGCATCACCGACGGCGCGGCGGCGCTGGTGGTGATGAGTCGGGGGAAGGCGGAGGAGTTGGGCCTGCGTCCGCTGGCCCGCATCGTGGCCTACGCGCAGGCGGCCGTAGAGCCGCTGAAAATCTTCACCGCCCCCATTTTCGCCGTCCGCAAACTCTGGGCGAAGACGGGCACGACGGTGGACGATTACGACCTGTACGAAATCAACGAGGCGTTCGCGGCTCAGGTCGTCGCCGATGGCAAAGAACTGGGGCTCCCCTGGGAGAAGGTGAACGTCAACGGAGGGGCGATTGCTCTGGGGCATCCCATTGGGTGCTCCGGCGCGCGGATTCTGGTCACCCTCATCTATGCTCTCCGGCAGCGGGGGCTCCGGCGCGGTCTGGCGTCCCTCTGCCTGGGCGGCGGCGAGGCGGTGGCGATGGCGATTGAGGTGGAGGGGTAACGCAGGCTATCAGCCTGTACTCTCTGCAGGCCTGGCGGCCTGCGCTACCGGCGTAACGCAGGCTGTTAGCCTGCACTGGCCGGACGGCCAGCGCTACACCACGGGGGATTTTGCGGCATTTGCCGCAAAATCCCCCTGTTTATCCCGGCAGGTCCTCTACGCCGTTCCCTTCCTGGTTCAATTCCCCCAGTTCTCCGGTGACGGTGAAAACGACCCGCTCACAGATGTTGGTCACCCGATCGGCGGCACGCTCCAGGTTATGCGCGGCCCAGAGGAGATAATTGGCCTGGTCTATGTTCTTCGGGTCCGCCAGGATGTAGGTCACCAGTTCCCGGTAGACCTGGTTGTAGAGGGCGTCCACCTCGTCGTCCTCGGAGGGGATGGAACGGGCCAGCGCCACATCCCGGCGGGCGAAGGCATCCAGGGCCCGATGGAGCATGCTGCATGCCCGCTCCGCCATTCGGGGGATGTCAATGAGAGGTTTGATCAGCGGCTGGTCGCCGATCATCAGGTTGATGCGGGCAATGCCCTTGGCGTAGTCCCCCATTCGTTCCAGTTCGGAGGCCAGGTCCAGAATGGCTGCCAGGGCGCGCAGGTCGCTGGCCATCGGCTGCTGAGTGGCGATCAGCGCCAGCGCATCAAACTCAATGGCAAATCGCTGAGCGTTGATCTGTCGGTCTTCCGCAACGATACGTCGGGAGGCCTCAAAATCCCGCCGCTTCAGCGCATCCACCGATTCGGCGATGGCTCTCTCCACCATACTGCCCAGGATGAGCAGTTCATCTTGCAGGCGCTGCAGTTCCCGGTCAAATGTCTCTCGGGGCATTGTTCCCTCCTTTCCCCCATCTTCTACGTTACGTTCTACCTGAATTCTGGTCTGGCTCATTAACGAACCCGTGAGGCAACTACCTACCAGGGGGCCTCCGGGCAAGCGCCATAAAAGACGCTGGCAAAGGCACGCCCCTGTAGCGCAGGCCGCCGGGCCTGCATGCAGGCTGACAGCCTGCGCTACGTTATCTGCAAACCGATCAGGGTAGGTAGTGACCCCGTGAGGTGCATGATTTAGTTAGATTTAATAGAGACGGAGGGGCGGCAGCCGGAGGCCGCCGCCCCCCAACCTCTCCTTAATTAATTTTCAAATCGGCGGGCGACGGGTGTGCCAATCGGTGGCCTGCTCGTAGGCATAGGCCACTCGCAGGATAGTCATCTCCCCCAGGGCCGGTCCCATAATCTGCATGCCGATGGGTAATCCCTGCGCGTCAAAGCCGCAGGGGATATTGATCCCGCAGATGCCCGCCAGGTTGACGGAAAGAGTGAAGATGTCGGAAAGGTACATCTGGATAGGATCGTCCGTCTTCTCGCCGATGCGGAAGGCAGTGGTAGGACTGGTGGGGGCCACGATGACGTCCACCTGCTGGAAGGCGCGGTCAAAATCCCCCTTGATGAGCGTCCGCACCTTTTGTGCTTTCAGGTAGTAGGCGTCGTAGTAGCCAGCGCTGAGGGCGTAGGTGCCCAGCATAATGCGCCGCTTGACCTCGGGGCCGAAACCCCGGCCGCGCGTCTGCTTGTAGGTGTCCTCCAGGGAGTTACCGAGGATGCGGAGGCCGTAGCGGACGCCGTCGTAGCGGGCCAGGTTGGCGCTGGCCTCCGCCGGGGCGATGAGGTAGTAGACGGGGAGGGCGTAGTCGGTGTGGGGCAGGCTGACCTCCACGATTTCGGCCCCCAGATCGGCCAGTTTCTCCAGGGCGGCGCGGACGGCCGCCTCCACCTCCGGCTGCATCCCGGGAACGAAGTACTCCCGGGGCACGCCGACCCGCATCCCGCGAATGTCGCCGGTCAGCGCGGCGGTGGCATCCGGGACCGGCGCGTCCAGGGAGGTGGAGTCCAGTGGGTCATGCCCGGCGATGACGTTCAGCAGAATCGCCGCGTCGGTGACGTCGCGGGTCAGCACGCCCACCTGGTCCAGCGAGGAGGCGAAGGCGATGAGGCCATAGCGACTCACCCGTCCGTAGGTGGGCTTCAGGCCGACGATGCCGCAGAAGGCGGCGGGCTGGCGGACGGAGCCGCCGGTATCGGTGCCCAGCGCGCCCAGGCACTCTCCGGCGGCGACGGCGGCCGCGCTCCCCCCACTGGACCCGCCCGGGACGCGATCCAGGTCCCAGGGATTGTGGGTGGGGAAGAAGGCGGAGTTCTCGGTGGAGGAGCCCATGGCGAACTCGTCGGTGTTGGTCTTGCCCAGGATGACGGCGCCAGCGGCCTTCAGTCGGGCGACAACGGTGGCGTCGTAGGGTGGGATGAAGTCCTCCAGGATACGGGAGCCGCATGTGGTGGGAATGCCCGCGGTGCAGATGATGTCTTTGACCGCGATGGGGATGCCCCGCAGGGGCATGGCCTGCCCTTCCGGGGCAGGGGCAAGCCCCGCCCCTACCTGGGCGGCGTCGGCCGCGCGGGCCTGCTCCAGCGCCGCCTCCGGCGTCAGCGTCAGATAGGCCTTGACGGCGTTGTCCACCGAGAGGATGCGGTCCAACACCGCCTGGGTCAACTCCACGGCGGAAATCTCCCCTGCGTCCAGAAGAGCGCGAGCCTGGTGAAGGGTCAGGTCGTAGAGATCCACTCAGTCCTCCTTCGCCAGCAGGGTCTCTATCACGTGGATGAACTCTTCCGCCTGGGCGATGGCCTGCTCTACCCACTCCGGGGTGAAGTCCCGGCGCCGTTCGTAGTCGGCCTCCAGGCGGTACTTGAGCGCCCGGCGGAACCAGCGCTCGTATTTGGCGTCCACCTCCCCGGTGCGGACAAAGTGGAGGCCGAAGAGGGAGACAGTGCCGGCGTGGGAGCGGGTGCGGATGCCCCGGGCCGCCAGCGCCGCATCCGCCGCGTCCAGAAAGGCGTAGTAGACCAGGGACATCGCCTGCCCATATTCCTCAATGTCCCAGGCAGCTCTTGCGACACGAAGGCGGCTACGGGCAGAAAGAAGAAACTGCCGGGCGACTTCTTCGGGTTTGCCTTTCGTAGTCACCATAACCGGCTCTCCTTTCAGCGGGATGCCTTCACTGGCGACGTTGCGGATGAAGGGGGTGCCCAGCGCACATTGGGCGGTCAGGTCCGCCGGGGTCATGTCCAGCACTTCCAGGTATATCCCCTCCTCCCGGTGGACGCGGGTGGCGAGGTCAAGGATGATGTCCTCCACTTCCTGCGTGCGGGAGTCCACCACCACCAGCAGGTCCACGTCCGATTCGGAGTGGGCATCCCCGCGGGCTTTGGAGCCGTAGAGGATGAGCCGCTGGACGCGGCCGGGCAGCGCCCGTTCCAGTTCCTGGCAGAAACGGGCCACGGCCCGCCGCTCCGCAGGCCGCAGATGCTTCAGGCGGGGGTCCCGCCCCAGCCGCGTGCTCCTCTCCTCCATACTCCCTACTCCGTACTTCCTACTCCCTACTCCATACTTCGTACTCCGTACTCCCTACTCCGTCTCCCAAATCGCCGGTACCTTGAAACAGTTCTCCTCCGCGTCGGGGGCGTTGGCCAGGATGTCTTCCCGGGGGGCCGGGGGGCGGGGCTCGTCGGGCCGCATCACGTTGCGCAGAGGCAGAACCGTCGCGGTGGGCGGGATGGCCTCGGTGTCCAGTTCCTGCAGGCGCGCGGCGTATTCCAGGACCGCCGAGAGTTGCTGGCGGAAGCGCTCTTTCTCCTCTTCGGTCAGGGCCAGCCGGGCCAGGTCGGCGATATGCTCCACTTCCTCCCGGGTCAGGACCATGGTTCACCTCCTTATGGGGTAACTGTTCAGCCTCACCCCTCCCCCAGCGGCTTCGCCGCTGCCGCCACAGGCGGCGGGGGTGGGGTGAGGAAGTCTGAATAGTTACTTCGTGGGTTATCCATAATTATAACACGCCTGGGTATAGGGGCAATGCGGGGCCTATAAAGAAGCGGGGGGCATCGGCCTCCAGCCTTTGCCCCTAAACCCTCCGCTTCATCGTTCACTACAAGGACCGGTATACCTCCACCGTCTGGGCGGCGACGTGGGCCTGGGTGAAGTGGGTCAGGACCCGCTCCCGGCCCCGGCGGGCCAGTTCCGCCCGCAGCGATGCGTCGGCGCGGAGGCGCTCCAGGCACTCCCGCAGGGCCTCCACGTCCCCTTCCGGAAAAATCAGCCCCGCGTCGCCGATCACGTGGGGGATTTCCCCACAGGTGGAGCCGACCACGGACACCCCGCAGGCCATGGCCTCCACCAGTACTCGGCCGAATTGTTCTATCCAGTTCGGTCGGGAACGGGACGGGAGGACCAGGACGTCCAGACGGTGGTAGAATTCCGGCATGCGGGGGGACGGCAGGGTCCCCAGAAAGGCCACCCGTCCGGAGAGCGCTGGCGCGGCGGCCTTTTTTTCCAGGACGGGGCGCATGGGGCCGCTACCCAGAATCTCCACCCGCACCCCTGGCATCCCCGCGATGGCGTACAGCAGGAGGTCCACCCCTTTCTCCTCCACCAGTCGCCCGGCAAAGCCCACGGTGAAGGGTCGGTCGGTCTCCCGGTGGGGTGGGGGGGCAAAGTGGTTCGGGTCCACCCCGAACTGGGGAATGACCGCCAGCGGGCCGGTGTATCCTTTGGCCCGCCAGACCCACGCGGCGGTCTGGCTCCCCGCAATGGCCGCGTCCGCGTGGCGCAGGCAGTAGCGCTCAAAGAGGGAGAAGGGCGGAGGGTAGCGGCGCCGCAGGTTTTGCCAACTGAACCACAGGGTCCGACATCCGGCCCGCCGGGCCAGGGTCATCCCGTGGAAGGTTGCCAGGTTGTACGGCTCTTCGTCCAGGTGGACGATGTCGGGCCGAAAGGCGCGAATCTGGCGGGCCAGGCGCGGGTAGAAATGGAGATGGAAGTGGCCGTTGAGGGCCATGCGTTCCACGACCAGTTCGTAGCCCTCCGTGTGGGCCCGTTCCAGGGGGAGGACGCCGCGCTCGTCCTTCCAGAACGGGGGGACCACGACGCGCAGGTCCACCCCCAGGCGGGCGATTTCCTCCAGTTTTCGCTGGTAGGTGCCGACGATGCACGCTTTGGAGACCAGGAGCACCCGCATGGGATTGCAGATTGGTAACTGTTCAGCCTCACCCCTCCCCCAGCGGCTTCGCCGCCCGCTACAGGCGGCGGGGGTGGGGTGAGGAAGCCTGATATTTCGCAGATTGCAGATTGCGGATTGCGGATTGCAGATTGCAGATTATTCTCCGCGCACCATCTGGCGAGCGATGCGGTTGTGCCGCTCCACAATGGGGCCCAGGTCCACCGTCAGCAAATGCCCTTCCTCCACCACGACGCGGCCGTGGATGACGGAGAGGTCCACCCGTTGGGGGGTGCAGAAGACCAGGGCGGCCACCGGGTCGTGGAGGGCGCCAGCGTAGTCCAGACGGTCCAGGCGGAATCCGATGAAGTCGGCGGCGAAGCCGGGGGCCAGTTGGCCGATGTCGTCCCGGCCCAGGACCGCCGCGCCGCCGCGCGTCGCCAGATAGAGGGCCTCCCGGGCCGTGAGGCCGCGCGGGTTGCCCGTGACCCGCTGCAGGAGCATCGCCATACGGGCCTCCGCCAGCAGGTGGGAGGAGTCGTTGCTGGCGGAGCCATCCACGCCCAGTCCAACCTTGACGCCCGCGTCCAGGTACGCCCGGACCGGCGCGATGCCGGAGGCCAGCCGCATATTGGAACTGGGGCAGTGGCAGACGCCGGTCCCGGTGTGGGCCAGCAGGCCGATTTCCTCGCCGTTCACGTGCACCCCGTGCGCGTACCAGACGTCGTCCCCCACCCAGCCCAGGTCTTCGGCGTACCCGACGGGCCGGCGGCCGAACCGTTCCAAGCAGAACTGCTCCTCGTCCAGGGTCTCCGCCAGATGGGTGTGGAGGTGGACGCCGCAGGCGCGGGCCATTGCGGCCGCCTCCCGCATCAGGTCGGGGGTGACGGAGAAGGGGGAGCAAGGGGCCAGGACGATGCAGAGCATGGCGTACCGGTTGGGGTCGTGGTACGTCTCCACTGCCCGTTGCATGTCCTTCAGGATGAAGTCCTCGTCCTCCACGACCCGGTCGGGTGGGAGGCCGCCCTTGCTCTCGCCCAGACTCATCGCGCCCCGACTGGCGTGGAAGCGGATGCCGATCTCCTGCGCAGCCCGGATTTCGTCGTCAATTCGGCAGCCGTTGGGGTAGATGTAGAGATGGTCGGAGGCGGTGGTACAGCCGGAGAGCATCAGTTCCGCCAGCCCGACCAGCGCGCTCACGTAGACCGCCTCCGGGGTCAGCCGGGCCCAGATGGGGTAGAGGGTCTTCAGCCACTCAAAGAGGGTCGCGTCCTGCGCGGTCGGAACGGCGCGGGTGAGGGTCTGGTAGAGGTGATGGTGGGTGTTGACCAGGCCGGGCAGGACGACCATGCCCTGGGCGTTGATGACCTGGTCGGCGGTGGCGGGGAGTTCCGCCGTCGGCCTGACCTGCTGGATGACCCCATCGCGGGCAAAGAGTCCCCCGTCGGGAATCTCCCGCCCGGCATCGTCCATCGTGACCAATAGGGTGGCGTTTCGGAGAAGAAGGGTTGGCATTGGGCTTTGTTCCTTTCGCGTAATGATCTACCACAAGGCACGAAGGGCTCACAAAGGACACATTTGGAGCCTTTGTGTCCTTCGTGGTTTTTTACAGAAAGGCTCTCTGGCAGGCGGTTACCCTTTCGTGCCTACATCCACTCCACTTCCCCGTTCTCCAGGTTGTACCGGGCACCGACGATGCGCAGGGTGCCGGCGTGTTCCCGTTCCGCCAGGATGGGGGATGTGGCCCGGAGGTAGGCGACGACGTGTCGGATATGGGCGTCTATTGCGTTGGAGAGGGGGTCGCCGGGGAGCCGCCGGGCCTCCTGGACGGCCGGGAGGATGGCCTGGACGATGGCGGCGATGTGGCCGGAGACCTCGTCGCCGTGGAGTGTAGCGGTCACGGCGCCGCAGCGGGTATGACCCAGGACGACCACCAGGGGCACTCCCAGATGCTCCACGGCGTACTCTATGCTCCCCAGCGCGACGTCGTCCACCACATCGCCGGCCGTGCGGACGACGAAGAGGTCCCCCAGCCCCTGGTCAAAGATGATCTCCGGGGGGACGCGCGAGTCGGAGCAGGCCAGGATAACGGCGAAGGGGCGCTGGCCGGGGAGAATCTCCTCCCGGCGCGCAGCGTCCTGGTGGGGGTGGACGGCCCGACCAGCGGCGAAGCGCCGGTTCCCCTCCCGCAGGGCCCGAAGGGCCTCCTCGGTATGGTAGGTGGGCAGTTCCATTGGTGCAAGCCTCCTGATGGCGGTGGTAGGACAACTGCTTGCAGTTGTCCTACTGTCGGCGACCGCCCTTCAGTCTCTCTTGGAGAAGGGTCAGTTCCTCCCAACGTCCTTCGGCGGCCAGTTTCGCCTGCTCCATCCAACTGGCCGGGTCCATATACGGCCAGCCGGCATCCACCAGCGCCTGCTTGACCCGGCTGTAGTCGGCGGTTGCCAGGGCCTGGAAGGTGGTGATGCCGACGGAGGCCAGGACTTTGGCCACTTTGGGGCCGATGCCCTCTATGCGGGTCAGGTCGTCGGGGGGGGCTTCGGCGGGCGCCGCGACGGCCTCGGTGGGTACTGCGACAGCCTCAGCGGGAGCGATGGCCTCGGCGGGTGCCGCGACGGCCTCAGCGGGAGCGGCGGCGGGCCGGATGGCCTCCGCTGGCGGAGCCGGAGCGGGCGTGGGCGCCGCTTCGGCGCGGCCGACCTCCTCTTTCCGCCGCTTGCGGGTGAACAGCCAGACCAGGTAGAGGACGAGCAGGATGAGCAGGATGATAATGACCAGCCAGAGGACCGTCGTCCAGAAATTGCTGGCGAGGACCGGTGCTTTCATAGCGCGCCTCCTTTTAAGGAATGAGTCCACTGTAAACGAGTCGCAGAGAACGCGGAGAGCGGAGGTTTTCATTAAAATTGCTCTGCGTACTCTGCGGTCTCTGCGGTAAAGAGACCTTTTTGCAGTGGAGTCGCAGAATGGAATTCGTATAGTCGTTAATTGGCACAATAAAACGGGGGGATTTTGCGGCGGACTCGCCGCAAAATCCCCTCTCTGCAGTGCATAGGCCTACCCGACCGGTCGGAAATAGCGGATGTCGGTGATGCTCCCCCGCCGCTCCGCCGGGTCCTTGAAGACCGCCTCCACACACATCCCGATGCAGACGTCCTCCGGGTCCACCTCCCCCAGGTCGTGGACCAGCCCGCCGTCGGTGCCGTCCAGTTGGATGAAGGCGATGATGCGGGGCTCCGGCAACGGGTTGCCGTCCAGGTCTACGTGGACGACGGTGAAGGTATGTACCCGGCCGGTGATTGGCACTTCCACCCACTCCTCTAAGTGGGCGAAGCAGCGCTCACAGTAGAGGCGGGGCGGGACGTAAATCAGGTCGCAGTGGGGGCAGTGGACACCCCAGAAGCGGCCGCTGTCCTTGATTTCCCGGAAGAATCGCTCTCCGGCGATGCCGGCGGTGTAGCGGTTCTGGATGGGGACTTCCCCGTACCAGGCCTTCGTCTGGGGGGTATGGGTGACTCGTTCCATGAGGGACATGGTACCTCCTCACTCCAGCGGCTTGAAGTAGCGGATGTCGGTGATGGCCCCTTCCCGCTCTTCCGGGGGTTTCCAGACGGCCTGCACCCGCATACCAATCCGGACGGCCTGCGGGTCCACCTCCCCCAGCAGGTGCAGGATGCCCATCCCCGGCGACGCGCCGTCTATGGCGATGACGGCGGGGATGAGGGGATGCTCCAGCCGTACCATATCCCAGCGGATGTAGCAGAGGGAAAAGGTGATGACGGTGCCGGTATCCTGCAGGGGGACGAACCCGTCGGTGGGGACGAAGCAGTCCTGGCAGAACATGCGCGGGGGCACCAGCACTCGCCCGCAACTGGGGCAGTGTACCCCGACCAGCCGCCCGGCCTTCAATTCCGCCAGGTAGCGGCCGATGGCGATTCCGGCGTCCCAGGCGTAGCGGGCACCGGGCACCCAGGTCTCAAAGAGCACCCGCCCGGCCTCAAAGTCCTTCTCGCTGAGATAGACGGTGTCGTATACACGCTCTTTCATTTTACACCCCCAACACGATAACCGTTCCCACCTGCATCAGGTCGCCCCAGGCCTGGGCGACGCCCCGTTTGGGTTGACCGGGCACCTGGCGGGCGCCGGCCTCCCCCCGCAGTTGCCAGAAGAGTTCCGCCACTTTCATCAGGGCCGCCGCGGAGATGGGGTTGCCCACGCCCAGAAGCCCCCCGCTGGGGCAGACGGGCAGGTCGCCATCCTGCTGAGTGATGCCCAGCGCGGTCGCCTCCGCTGCCTTACCCGGCTCAAACAGGAGCAACCCCTCCAGGTGGTGCAGTTCTTTGTAGTCAAAGGGGTCGTAGGGCTCGGCGATGTGGATTTGCTTGCGCGGTTCGGTGATACCGGCCATCTTGTAGGCCATCCGAGCCGCCTCCTCCACGTAGGTGGGGTAGGAGAGGTCGCGGTTGGTCCAGTAGGCCGTATCCAGATTCCAGCCGACCCCCTCTACCCAGACGGGCTTATGGGTGACCCGGCGGGCGACGTGCTCCGCCGCCATCACCACCGCCACCGCTCCGTCGGTCACCGGGGAGACGTCCAGCCGCTGGACGGGCCAGGCCAGCACCTCGGAGTTCAGAACGTCCTCTACGGTGATATTGGGATCACCCAGTTGTGCGGCCGGGTGGTCGGCGGCGTTGCGCTTATTTTTCACCGAGACCAGCGCGATGTCCCGCTTGGAGAGGCCATAGCGGGTCATATAGGCGTTCATCTCCAGGGCGAAAATCCACAGGAGGTTCGGCCCCAGGGCCCGCTCGGTGATGTTGTCAAAGATGGTGATAAACGCTCCCTGGGGGTGGGGCTGGCAGGCGGACATTTTCTCCTCTGCGACCACCAGGACGGTATCAAAGAGGCCGCTGGCGACGTGGTACCAGCCCTGGATGGCGGAGAAGACGCCCGTGGCGCCGCCCACAAAGCCGCGGATGACCGGCTTGCCCCAGCCGCCGCAGCCATCGGAGAGGTACTCAACTTTCATGTGGACGCCGTCAAAGGCCTCCGGCGCGCTGCCGATGACGACAGCGTCAATATCATCCAGGGTCATCTCACAGGATTCCAGCGCTTTGCTGGCCGCTTCCCAGGCCAGTTCTTTAGATGTCTCCTGAGCGCGGCGGACGAATTTGGTCATCCCCGCGCCCACAATGGCAACCCGGTTTCTGGCCATTGTGACCTCCTTAATAATCAGGATAACCACAACACGGGAACGAGGGACTCCACAGTTTTATTGAGTTTTGCTTTTTTAAAGCAACCCCTGGGGTGGTGCTTGGGGGCACCTGGGCCCTCACCCCTCCCCCTGACCCCCTAGTATAATAATAAGCACTGGTCGCCGGGCACGGTAGACCGATAG
>Ga0308395_1000768_pt1 | contig 23773 bp, 26 predicted proteins | sample Hotspr20SampleP4_FD_202097 | JGI IMG/M metagenome (GOLD analysis project Ga0308395, IMG submission 202097) | Hot spring phototrophic mat microbial communities from Mushroom Spring, Yellowstone National Park, Wyoming, United States - 20050930_P4 ...
TCATGTCCCAAAGATACCCCAAAGCCGCTACCCGGTAGAACCCCCGGATGCGGTAGCCGATGTGTTGCACTTGCATGGCATGCCTCCTGGTTCAGAGGAGTGCCAAAGGTTTCTGAGCTTATGCAGGTCTTGGCATCGTGGGTCGTTACCGCTGTCGATACCGAAGGGGCATCTCTTCGTCGGGGATTCGATACTCCTCCTCTTGGCTGCTTGCGGTTCCGTCCCCTTCAGTCTCCTCGTGCAGCGACAGGAGCTCGACCATCTGGCGGGCGAACTGCCGAGCGGCGTTGTTGAGCGGCGTGGGAAGGTGCGCTGGGATCTGTTTCAAGAGAAGGAGTTTGGTGGCCGACAGCGCCGGGACGGGGCGGACGATGCGGTCGCGGTAGGGGGTCATCATCTGCGCCACCAGCTTGTCGGCGGCCTGCTGCTGCCAGCGGTTACTTACCGGCCACTGCGACGGCACGGCATAGGCGCGCGGATAGTGCGCAAGGTCACGGATCACCGTGCGGATATCTTCAGCCGATTCGCGAAAAGGCAAGAGCGCGAGATCAGCCAGTGCGTAGAGCCGCTTGTCGACCTCCGGTCGGTTGCCACCGCCGTCAAGGACGCCGATCCAGTCATCGAGCGTGCGCAGTTTGGCGACGATCCGCTCAAGGGTGGCGGGAGAGCGGGCATCAGCGATCACATACCGCCGCCCTTCAGGGTTGAGCGGCTCACGGGCAGTGTCGGTAATCAGGCAGGCCGACTTGTACCCAAGTAGCCCCAGGCCGTGGCAGAGGAGATGGGAGAGGGTGGTCTTGCCGGTCCCTCCCTTGTTGCCGATGATGGCGATCAGGATGGCCATGCGTCTCTCCGTGGCGACGATTCGTCGATATTATCGGCAGATCGACCATTTTCTTGAGGGGAAAATGGCCAGGAAAAGGGGGTCAATTCCGCTGGTTAAGGGGGGAAACGATACCAGTAGAGGGTGCGGCGCTCCGCTTCATCAAGCGGCTCAATGCGAAAGGGGGGAAGGGTGGGCAGCGGAAAAGAGTTACTGATCAGGATCGCGTCGGTCAGTTCCCGCTTGGCTTTGGCTTCGACCTTGGCCATCGGGGTAGGAGAGAGAAAAGCGTAGAGGTAGTCGTACCCCTGCCACGATTGGGTAAAGAGGTCGCCCGCGCGGTAGTGGAGGTTGCCAACTCCTTTACCGCGCCATTTGGCCCACCAACGGGAGGCGGGGGCACTTTCGATGCCGACGAAGGTTCCGTTCGGGAACTGCTTGGCCAGAGGGAGGAGCAGCGCCCCGGTGCCGCTGCCCAGATCGAGAAAGCGAAAAGGGCGATCCGTGGGGAGCTGCCGGGCGATCGCTGCTACAGCCTGGTCGTTGGAGAGGTAGAGCGGCACCTGGCCAACCAAGGCGTTGCGAAAAAGGAGCCAAAGGACGAGAAAAGCGGCTAGATAGAGGGAGGGGGGCAGGTCGAGCGCTTGGGTGAGGACAACAGCTGGAAAAAAGAGAAGATGAATCAGCTGCCACCACCAGCGGCTGCCGAGCGCGCTGCTGATGATCGCGGCTACGAACCCCTGCCCGATGGCAATAAGAAGCGGCGGCAGGGAGGGAAAGAAAAGAAGGAGAGCCCACGCTGCTACCCCTCCGCCCGCTTGAGCGATGAGCGCGGCAACGTGGGGCGGCAGCCGCCTTAGCCTGAAGCGATGAGTCACCCGGTAATGGCGTTGCGTCCGTTTTGCAACGGGGGCATCGCTGCCGCCGTCATGCTGCTATTTTGCAGGTAGCGCTTCTGGGCTAGCTGCGCGGCATAAGAGGCGGCGCTTGCCGTTGGGTCGGCGGTGCCGCTACGGTTAGCAGCGTTGGCTGGGTCATTGGCTTGCGTCGAGAGGGTGACACGCACCCCCTCGCGCCCCGGCTCAACGCTACTTGTCGAAGAGGCTACCCTCCCCGGCGGCATCCGACTCGGGGCAGTTAGGCGCTGCACCTCGGCGGTCGAGGCAGCACTGGTGGAGAGTCGTTCCCCGGTGGGACCAATGATACCCGTGCCGGCAATCGTAGACATCGGCTGCCCTCCTTCTCAGTTCCTTCTTTAAAGTATAGGTCAACCTCGGGCCAATTTCAATGACTCCAAGGGAGTACGACGGCCAGGGCCAGCGGGAGGACGAAGAGGGCAGCGGTGTTGCCGATTAGCACCATCGAGGCAACCTTGTCGGGGTCTTGGCGGTAGCGTTCGGCAAAGAGGTAGTTGAGCACCGCCGGGGGCAGAGCACCGAAGAGAATAAGGAGGGCACTGCTCTGGCCGGAAAAGGGGTGGCCGAGCGCACGGGCCACGAGCAGGGCGGCGGCTGCCAGAAGGACGCCGGCGAGTGGTCGGGCAGCCGCAACGACCACCCCATACCTTAAGGCGCGGATCTCGGCCGTGGCCAGACGAACGCCAAGGGCGATCAGCATCAATGGGATCGAGACATCACCAATCATCCGGATCGCAGTCATGAGCGGCGGCCAGAGTGCAATGCCGCTCGCGCCTACTGCCAGTCCAGCAAAAGAGGCGAGTACTACCGGGACCCGCCAAACCTGCCACCAGCCAAAGCGATGATCCAAAAGCCAAACACCGAAGGAGAAGTGCAGCAGGTTGCTGACTAGAAAAAGCGTCACCGCAGCCGGCAGCGCTGTTTCGCCAAAGGCAAGTACCGCAAGCGGTAGCCCCAGGTTGCCGCAGTTGTTGAACATCATCGGCGGCACCACGGTCTGGGCGGGGAGGCGGAGAGATCGGGCAAGCAGCCAGCCAGCCGTTCCCGAGCCGATGACGATCATGAGCGCAGCAAGGGCCAGCGGAACGAATTCGTGCCAGGCAACCGGACGGCTTGCCAGCGCATGAAAGACGAGCGCCGGCACGAAGAGGTCCATGTTGAGGCGGTTGGCTGTCGTTAGGTCCGGTTTCTGCCGCGCCCCGACGGCGATGCCAACGGCGACGATGGCAAAGAGGGGAAAGAGGATCGCCGTAATGCGGCCAGCTAGTTCCATTGCCGCTGGTCAAAGCACGTAACGGGCCAGGTCGTCGCGGCCAGCAAGGTTGGCCAGACGGGCTTCAACCAAGTCGACGTCGATCACCACCTCGGTTGGCGCCTCCGGGCTTCCGGCGGCAAAGGCAATCTCCTCAAGGAGTTTTTCAACAACGGTGTAGAGGCGCCGGGCGCCGATGTTCTCTACCCGTTCATTGACCTGCCAGGCAATCTCAGCCATCCGGCGAATTGCCGCGTCGGTAAAGGTGAGGGCCACCCCTTCGGTAGCAAGGAGCGCCTGGTACTGCATCACTAGGTTGGCTTCGGTACGGGTCAGGATGTGGACGAAATCATCGACGCTTAGCGAATCGAGTTCGACGCGGATTGGAAAGCGTCCCTGGAGCTCTGGGATGAGGTCGCTCGGTTTGCTCAGGTGAAAGGCCCCAGAGGCAATGAACAGAATATGGTCGGTGCGCACCATGCCATACTTGGTGGTGACACTTGTCCCTTCAACCAGGGGCAGAAGGTCGCGCTGCACCCCCTGGCGGGAGACGTCAGGGCCGCCACGTTCGTCACGGCTTGCTACCTTATCGATTTCGTCCAGAAAGACGATGCCGTTTTGTTCGGCGTTGGTAATCGCCCGGCGTTTGATCGCTTCCTCATCAAGAAGTTTGGCCGCCTCTTCCTCGGTGAGCACCTGCTTGGCTTGGGCAATCGTCATTTTGCGCCGCCGCTTCTTGCCGCCGATGGCGTTGAAAAGCCCCTGGAGCTGCTCAGTAAGCTCCTCCATGCCCGGTGGGCCCATCACGTGGGCAGCAAGCATTGAGTCGCGCACCTCCAGTTCGATCTCTTTGTCATCCAGGGCGCCGCTCAGGAGCTTGGCGCGAAATTTGGCGCGGGTAGCATTCTCTTCGCGGTTGGGCTGTTCGGTCTCTGGTTCGCCAAAGAGGGCAGCCAAGCCGCTGGGGGCGTTGGTTGAGCGAGGCAGAGGCAGAAGAAGATCGAGGATCCGTTCGATGGCGTTGCGTTGCGCCTCTTCTCGAACCGCAGCGATTGCCCGCTCACGCTCCTCTTTGATCGCTACTTCGACCAGGTCGCGGATGATGGTATCGACATCCTTGCCGACATAGCCTACTTCGGTGAATTTGGTCGCCTCAACCTTAACGAAAGGGGCTTGCACCAGTTTGGCTAGCCGCCGGGCGATCTCGGTTTTGCCTACCCCCGTTGGTCCGATCATCAGGATGTTTTTCGGGGTGATCTCGTGGCGCAGCGGCTCGGGCACCTGCGCCCGCCGCCAGCGGTTGCGCAGCGCAAGTGCCACGGCGCGCTTGGCCGCAGCCTGGCCGACAATATATTTGTCCAGTTCAGCTACGATCGCCGAACAGGGAAGCGACGCACTCATTCCAGTACCTCGATGACGAACTGGTTGTTGGTGTAGATGCAGATCTCACTGGCTACCCGCAGCGCCTCTTCAACGATGGCGCGGGCTTCCAGCGCACTGTGGCGCAAGAGCGCTTTGGCTGCCGCAAGCGCGTAAGCCCCGCCCGAACCAATCGCGACCACCGCTTCGTCTGGTTCCAAGACATCCCCTGTGCCGGTGAGAATCAGCAGGTGGTCGCGGTCAGCAACGGCGAGCATCGCTTCCAGCCGACGCAAGATGCGGTCGGTTCGCCACTCCTGTGAAAGGGCTACGGCCGCACGCAGCAGGTGCCCCTGGTGCTTTTCGAGTTTGGCTTCGAACCGCTCAAAGAGGGTGAAGGCATCGGCAGTGGCTCCGGCAAAACCAGCTAGGACCTTGCCGTGGTAGAGGGTACGCACTTTTCGGGCGCCTCCTTTGACGACGATGTTGCCCAGGGTGACCTGGCCATCCCCCCCTAAGGCGACGATGCCGTTGCGGCGCACGCCAACGATCGTCGTGCCATGTAGCGCTTCCATCGCTTGGTCTCGTCGATTCACGAGCCATTATTGTCAACGAATTCGACCCACGGCGCAAGGCCAACGCTTGGGATGACTTGCTGGAGCCACCGGGGTGCGTGATGGCAGAGAAGAGGCCGCGGCTCTTCTCCCCGCGGCCGGTGGGGGAGGCGACGTAGGGCAAAACCCAGGGTTAGGAGTTCGATAACTGGCCACTGTCGAACCCGTGCCGCGTCAATGCTAAGGCGTTGCCCCGCCTCGGCTTTGCGCTCCAGACGGTGGATAAGCGCTTCAGTGTGGGGTGGGGTGATCCCGTCGGGTAACACAAGGTCAACAGTCGCTTTGCTGGTGGTGGTTGCCGTGCGGCACACCGTTTGCTTCTCCGCAGTTCCGGCGGCGGTGAGGCACCACTCTGGGGGCGTGGTATCAAAGCGCAGCGCATGTTCCAGCGCCAACGCTTCGGCTTGGTCCGTGTGCCCAGCGGCGCGATGCCAAAGGATGGCCAGCTGTGATTCGCTGGCAGTGGCCAGAAGATTCTGCCCGGGGTATCGGTTCAGAAGGTCGGAGAGACCCCGCCAGAGCAACTTCCCTCCTTTTTTGACCCACTGGCCCAGCGCTTCGATCAAAAGTTGCGCCGCTTCCGGGGTAACCGTAGTGACTTGGCTCACGTCGCTGGCTAGTTCGTCCCCTGGCGCTTTGCTCCAGCTGGCAGCAAGCGCCGCGGCCGCTTCGGCACTGAGCGTTGCTGGCCAGCGCTGCCAGCGGGAGGCGGCTTTGAGCTCGGCGATCCGCTCCTGCGCGGACTGGGCAAACGGGGGAATCTCGCCGAACGTTTCGGCATAAGCGGTGACCAGGCGCTCCAGCTCATCGGCATCTGCAAGCAGAGTCAGGGTTTCGAAGGCAAGTTGCCACAGCAAAGGGTCTGCGGGGCGGTTGCTGATAAGCGGAGCAAGCAGTTGCCACGCCTGTCGCGGCTGGCCATCGGCGATTGCCAGCGCAACAATTGTTGCCTCATCTTCGGCTAGAGGCAGGGTAGCTGCCACACCGCGCAACAGGTCGGCAAGAAAGGGAGGGAAGGCGGCCGACGGCAGGAGCTGCGAGGGGGTGTCCACAGTGCGCATTCCAGAGTTGGGACGGAAGGTTGGCGATATAATACGGTGCTTTCTCCTTTCTGGGTATGGGTGATGGCAGCTGCAGCCGATCTCTCGATTTGGCATTTGGTGAGCCAGGCAAGCCTTCCAGTCCAGCTGGTCATGGCCACGCTGGTGGGGTTGTCGCTTCTGTCGTGGTACTGGATTTTCCGCAAGATCTTCCAGATCCGCGCAGCGCGGCTCACGGCCAACGCCTTCGAAGAGCTTTTTTGGCGTGCCATCCGTTTAGATCAGGTGGCCGAGCGGGTCGAAGCACGCCGCGACCTTGCCGGCCCGATGGAGCTGGTCTTTCTGGCCGGTTACCGGGAGCTGATGCGCCAACAGCAGGCGGGAACTGCTGAGGTAGAGAGCATCCGCCGGGCGATGCGCGCAGCCTACCAGCGCGAACTTGACCAATTGGAGGCGCACCTTGCCTTTTTGGCCTCAGTGGGGTCGGTCTCCCCCTACATTGGCCTCTTTGGTACCGTCTGGGGGATCATGAACTCGTTTCGCGGGCTAGCCAACGTCACTTCGGCTACGCTCGCCCACGTGGCGCCAGGCATTGCCGAAGCGCTGATCGCGACCGCGATTGGCCTTTTTGCTGCGATTCCGGCGGTGATTGCCTACAACCGCTTTTCTCACGACATCGAGCGGCTTTCGGTGCGTATCGAAACCTTTATGGACGAGCTCACCAACCTGGTGCAGCGCCAGCTCTACCGTGCCTAACGGAACGAGGCGATCATGGCCCGTCGACGCCCTTTGATGAGCCAAATGAACGTCGTTCCCTACATCGACGTGATGCTGGTGCTGCTGGTGATCTTCATGGTGACCGCGCCGATGATTCAAATGGGTGAGGTGCAGTTGCCTTCGGTGGCCCAACTACCTGCCCCCTCGGCCGAGGCGGCGGTAGTGGTGATCCACGCCGATGGTCGGCTGGGGCTAAAGCGCACAGCAGTCGCCAGCGAAGAGCCTATCGAGCCGCTTGCCCTGATCCGTGCCCTGAAGGCGATGCAGGCCAGCCAACCCAACCTGGCGGTGGTGATCGCCGCCGACCGGCGCGTAACCTATGAAAAGGTGATGACGCTGCTCGACCGGTTGCGCGGTGAGGGGTTTATCCGCGTCGGGCTGCAGACATCGACAGCGCCGTCGTTGCCCGAAGGGGGTGGCCAGGCGCGACCGGGTACGCGATGAAGCAGCGCAACTCGCTGTCGGCGTCGCTGATTTCCTGGATGTTGGCGATCGCCGTCCATCTCCTCCTTGGTGCAATCCTCTTCTGGTCGCTCGCCTGGCGTCAAGTGCCGCCAGCACCGGTATCGGTCGATCTGGTGGCACCCATTGCACTGAGCACCGAGCGGGCCCATTCGCCGCAGCCGGGGACAGGAGAGGTGGCAGCGGCCAAACCCGCTTCTGTGGAGCCGAAACCGGAGCCGAAACCGGAGCCGAAACCGGCTCCCCCGCCTCCGATCAAACCAGAGGTGGCGATGAAGGCAGCAAAAGTGCCCGAGCCAAAAACCGAACCCAAGCCGGAGCCGAAGCCGGAGCCAAAGAAACCGGAACCCAAGCCGGAGCCGAAGCCAGAGCCGAAAAAGCCAGAACCCAAGCCGGAACCGTCTGTGAAGGAGGAGGATTTTGCCCGCCTAGTACAAGAGCGGCTCAAACAGCAGGCTCCTGCGGCCAAAGATCCGATTGCGGAACGATTGCAGGCGCTGGCCCAGGGGCGGGGGGGTGGTGCGCCGACTGGCCCGAGCGAAGCGGCCAAAGCGAGCTACATCGACGCCATTCGGGCCAAGGTGCGCCAGTATGTTGTCGTACCGCCTGGCGTTACGGGTAATCCCGAGGCGGTCTTCGATGTGACTCAGTTGCCGGACGGCTCGGTGGTCGAGGTGCGGCTGGTGCGCTCATCGGGGATCGTCGCGCTCGATCAGGCGCTCGACCGGGCGATTCGGGCTGCGAGCCCTTTGCCGACCCCGCCCGATTCCCGCCTTTTCGAACGGCAGTTGCGGTTGATTTTGCGTCCGTTGGCGCAGTGATGCCACCGCTTTCCACTATAATTAAAGTCTCTCAGATTAAGTAATGACTTGTTGGTCATGGTTTGGCTTCGTAACCCAAAGGGCAAAATGATGCAACGTGCGGCAGCGAAAAGTTGGCAGTGGGGGGTGGCTGGCCTCTTGGCCATTGGCCTTTTTCTATGGGCGAGCGTGGCCCGGGCCCAGCTGGCGATTGAGATTACCGGTGCCAGTGGCCGGCAGATCGCTGTGGCGGTTCCCTATCTGGTGGGCGAGGAGTCTCTGCCGCAGGCGGTGACCGAGGTGGTCCGCCAGGATCTGGCGCGCAGCGCCCTTTTTCGTCTGGTCGATGTTGGTCTGATGCGCCTTCCTGAAGATCTGCCGCCTGACTTTGCCGCGTTGGCATCGCGCGGTGCCGAAGCGGCGTTGGCCGGTTCGGTGGTCGCTGCCGGTGGGGGCGACTGGGAGGTACGGGTTCGCCTCTTCGATACGGTGCGGCGCACCGAACTGGTCGGACGGGCCTTGCGAGTCAATGCCAGCCAGCTGCGCTGGGCGGGGCATCGGATCGCCGATCTGATCTACGAAGCCCTTACTGGAACCCCTGGCTATTTCACCACGCGGCTCGCTTATGTGGTCAAGAGCGGCAACCGCTACGAACTGAAAGTTTCCGAATATGACGGGAGCCATGCGGTGACTGCTCTGGCTTCGCCAGAGCCAATCATCTCCCCAGCTTGGTCACCAGACGGGCGACGGCTGGCCTACGTCTCTTTTGAACATAAGAAACCGGTCATCTATATCCACGAGGTGGCCACGGGGCAGCGGCGGGTGGCTGCCAACTTCCGCGGTTCGAACTCCGCACCAGCCTGGTCGCCCGACGGGCAGCGGTTAGCGGTAACGCTCACCCAGGATGGGATTTCACAGATCTACGTGATCGACCTGGCGCTCAACCGGGCATTTCGCGTCTCAAGAAGCGGCATGATCGACACCGAACCGGTCTTTTCGCCAGATGGCCAGTGGCTCTACTTTACCTCGGACCGCGGTGGCTCTCCGCAGATCTACCGGATGCCGGCTACTGGTGGCGAGGCGCAGCGGATTACCTTCGAGGGCAGTTATAATGTCAGCCCCGATATCGCCCGCGATGGCAAGGGGCTGACCTACATCAGCCGCATTGACGGGCGCTTCCGGGTGGTCTATCAGGATTTGCAGACCAACCAGCGCCAAGTGCTCACCGATACTGAACGAGACGAGTCGCCCGCTTTTGCACCAAACGGTAAGATGATCGTCTATGCCACCGAGGTGGGTGGCAGAGGGGTGCTGGCTGCAGTCTCCACCGATGGCCGGGTTCGCCTGCGTCTGAGCGCCGCCGGCGGGGACGTCCGCGAGCCGGCCTGGGGTGTCCTACCGCAGTAGTGGAGCCGATTTTTCTATGTTTTTGTGACCAAGGAGTGATCGATGACGCGTCGTTTTCTCATCGGGGTGCTGTTGACCCCGTTGGTTTTAGCTGCCTGCTCGTCAACCCCAACCGAAGAGGGGAGCGCAGGGGTGGAGGATCGCCAAGTCGGGGCAACGTCGGCCGTGGCGAGTGGTTCGCCAGCCGAAGCGCTGCTTGCTGAGATTCGCAACCCCAACCATCCGGCGCACCAGCGCAGCATCTACTTTGACTTTGACCGCTACGAGATTAAGCCGGAGTATCAAACGCTGGTGGTTGCGCACGCCCAGGTGATGGCCAAATATCCCCAGGTTAAAGTGCTGATCCAGGGTAATGCCGACGAGCGCGGGAGCCGTGAATACAACCTGGCGCTTGGCCAGAAGCGCGCCGAGGCGGTGAAGCGGGCGCTGGTGGCCTTGGGTGTGGCCGAGACGCGCATCGAAGCGGTCAGCCTTGGCGAAGAGAAGCCAGTGTGCACCGAGCGCAGTGAGTCGTGCTACGCCCAGAACCGCCGCGCCGATATTCTCTACGAAGGTGAATTCTGATCCCTTGATCGATTGGGGAGTGCGCGATGAGACGCCGCGGATGGATACCGCTCATGGTGGGGGCGGCCTTATGTTGGACAGCACCTGCCTGGGCCATTTTTGGCAACGATGAGGCTATCAAGGCGCTCCAAGGACGTCTGGCGGCTGTCGAAGAGCGGGTCAACCGGTTGGCCATCGACGCGGCCAACGGCGATGCGGCGCGGCAGCAAGAGCTCGCCCGGTTGCAAGGGGCGGTAGAGGAGCTGCGCTATAAGCTCGATCAACTTGAGAGGCGGCAGCGCGATCTCTTTCTCGACCTTGACCGGCGATTGCGCGAGCTTGCAGGGGCGACTGCTGCGGCGGGCGCTCCGGCCGCAGGCGCGCCTGGTGCTGCCCCGGTCGCCTCCCCTTCCCCTGTTGCACCCGCGCCATCCCCCACACCAGCAGCTCCTTCCTCGGCAGCGGCAGCTCCTTCTGTCGCAACCGGCGATAGCGGTGCGCTCTTTAACCAGGCGCTCAAGGCGCTGCAGGGGCAGCAGGCCGCTACAGCGCTACGCGACTTCGAGGCGTTTCTTGCCCAATTCCCCAATGATGGCCGGGCAACCGAAGCCCACTTCTGGGCAGGCACGGCGGCGTTGCAGCTTAAGCAGTTCGAAAAGGCGCGCCGGCACTTTGCCCGGATCGTTTTCGACCAGCCGCGCCACGAGTTAGCCCCCGACGCAATGCTTGGCCTGGCCAACGCTTTGCAGGGGCTGGGCGACAAGCAGGGGGCGCGCGATATGCTCGCGCGCTTGGTTGAACGGCACCCTAACACGCCTGCGGGTAAGATTGCCCGCGAGCGGTTGGGGCGGTGATCGCCAGTTATGGCGAAAATGGGGCTCGATCGGCAGGAGGCGCTCCTTGGTAAGGCGGAGGACGAAGCTGCTACGCTGCGCATCACCGAATGTTTTGCTTCAATCCAAGGGGAATCGACGCGTGCCGGGGTGCCGACCACTTTTGTCCGGTTGACGGGCTGCCCGTTGCGCTGCCGCTGGTGCGATACCGCCTATGCCTTTAGCGGTGGGACGCGTCAGTCGATCGACGAGGTGCTGGAAACCGTCAGACTCCTTGGGTTGCCGACTGTCTGCGTCACCGGCGGAGAACCGCTCGCCCAGCCAGCCTGCCGGCAGCTTCTTACCCGTCTTGCCGATGGCGGATTTTCGGTGTCGTTGGAAACAAGTGGCGCCGTTTCGATTGCTGGAATTGACCCACGGGTGGTGGTGGTCATGGACCTCAAGGCCCCCGGTTCGGGCGAAGTCGAGCGCAACTGCTGGGCAAATCTTGCCCACCTCAAGCCCCAGGACGAAATCAAGATCGTTCTTGCCGACCGCGCCGACTATGAGTGGGCGGTGGCGGTCGTGCGCAACGAGCGGCTTTTCGAGCGGTGCACGGTGCTCTTTTCTCCGGTGGCCCGGGAGCTACCGCCAGCTGAGCTTGCCGAATGGATCGTTGCCGATCGGTTGCCGGTGCGTTTTCAGATGCAGTGGCACAAGGTGTTGTGGGGGGAGGCGCGTGGTCGCTGATACCAGGACCGACAGGGGCGCCGAACGTGCCCCGAGTTCGGGAGCTCCCAACGAGAGGCTAAAGGGTTGTCACGACGAGATGAGCCCCCGTGCTCCCAAGGCGGTGGTGCTCCTCTCCGGCGGCCTTGATTCGACGACGGTGCTTGCTGAAGCGCGTGCCCGCGGCTACGCCTGTTACGCGCTCACCGTGGCCTATGGCCAACGCCATGCCGCCGAAATTGCGGCAGCGCGGCAGGTGGCGGCAGCGCTTGGGGCCGTCGACCATCGCGTGGCCTATGCCTCGCTCGGCGACTTTGGCGGTTCGGCGCTCACCGACCCGGCGCTGGCCGTTCCTGTCGCTGGCGCTGGTGGGCCGAACGCGATTCCAGTTACCTACGTGCCAGCCCGCAATACTGTGTTGCTCGCGCTGGCGTTGGCCTGGGCCGAGGTAATCGGAGCCTTCGACCTCTTTATTGGGGCAAACGTCGTCGACTACTCCGGGTATCCCGACTGCCGCCCCCCGTTCCTTGCAGCTTTCGAGCAGTTGGCCAATCTGGCGACCAAAGCGGGGGTCGAGGGGGGACGTTTCCACATCCATGCCCCGCTCCTATTTCTGACCAAGGCCGAGATCATTCAGCGCGGGGTGGCGCTGGGGGTCGACTATGCGCTCACGGTGAGCTGCTATCAGGCCGACGAGCAGGGACGAGCCTGCGGGCGGTGCGACGCGTGCCGTTTCCGGGCGGCCGGTTTTGCCCAGGCGGGTCTTGCCGATCCCACCCGCTACCAGAAAGGGTGAACCGTGTCTTCGCCGCAGGATCGGTGCCGGTACGACCTGCTCCTGGCCGGGCTCGACCTCCTTGACCAGGCGATTGCCGTCTTTGACGCCGAACCGAAGCTGGTCGCCTGGAACCAGGCGCTGCAGCGCCTGCTCGATTTTCCGCCGGAGCTGGTCCGCGAGGGGACGCCGTTCGAAGCTTTCGTTCGTTTCAACGCCGAACGGGGCGAGTACGGCGAAGGGCCAATCGAACGTCTGGTTGCCGAGCGCATGGCCGCAGCCCGCTCCTTTCAGCCCCACTACTTCGAACGGCAGCGACCCAACGGCCAGATCCTGGCCGTTCGCGGGGTGCCGATTCCTAACCTCGGTTTTGTGTCTCTGTGGTCGGATATCACCGAACTGCGCCGCAACGAGCGGCTGATCGAAGAGCAGAATCATCTGCTGGAAGCGCGGGTGCGCGAACGAACTGCTGAGCTGGCCCAGGCCTACCATGAGCTCTCTCAAGCGCAGAACGAACTCCAGGAGGCCACCGAGGCGCTGCGCCGATCTGAGGAGCGGCTGCGCCTGATACTCGATTCGATCCCGGCGCTGGTCGCCTACATCGATGGAGCGCAACGCTACCGCTACGCCAACCGCGGCTATGCTGCTTGGTTTGACATCGAACAGGAGGCGATCATTGGCCGGCTGGTTGCCGAAGTGGTGGGCGCTGAAGCCTACACCCAGATTGCCGCCCATATCGCGCGGGCGCTTGCTGGCGAACGGGTCAGTTACGAATACCAGCGTACCCGTGCCAACGGGCGGCGGGTGGTCGCCCGCAGTACGGTGATCCCCGACCGGGATGGTCGGGGCGAAGTCGTTGGCTGCTTTGTGCTGTCGTTCGACATCACCGAGCAGCGGGCCCAGCAGGAGGCACTTATCCAGGCCCAGAAGATGGAGGCGGTGGGTCAGCTCACCGGCGGGGTGGCCCACGATTTCAACAACTTGCTGACGATCATCCTGGGCAACCTCGAAGCCCTGGAGGAGGCGTTGACTCAGCGCGGTCTGGCGGCACAGGTGCGCGAGCACGTCGCGCCCGCGATGCAGGCGACCCGCCGCGGCGTCGAGCTGATCCGTCGGCTGCTCACTTTTTCGCGGCGCCAGCCGATGGCGCTTGCCGCTGTCGAAGTGGTCGAACGGGTGCGCAGCATCGCCCAGATACTGGGCCGGACGTTGGGCGAGACGGTCCAGCTCGATCTGCAGCTTCCTACTGAACCGCTCTATGCCCATACTGATGGGCACCAGCTTGAAAATGCGCTTCTTAACCTCGCGCTCAACGCCCGTGATGCCCTGCCGTCAGCAGGTGGGCGATTGACGATTCGGGTGCTGCCGTGCTCGATCCATGCCGAACTGGCCGAGCGGTATGGGTTGTCGGCCGGCGACTATGTGCAATTCGACGTGATCGACACCGGTTGCGGGATGCCGCCGGAGGTGGCGGCGCACGCCTTCGAACCCTTTTTTACTACCAAACCCTTTGGTCGCGGTAGCGGTCTGGGCTTGGCGATGGTCTATGGCTTTGTTCGCCAATCGGGTGGCGCGATCCGTCTGCGCAGCAGACCGGGGAAGGGGACGACGGTCACCTTCGTCTTACCCCGCTTGAGCGAACCGCCCCCCGCCGATGGTTCAGATGGCGTGGCTGCTGTGCAATCGGCAGAGCGGAGCTTGACGATCCTTCTTGTCGAAGATGAGCCAGAAGTTCGCCATCTCCTGCGCCAGCAACTGATGCGGCTGGGGCACCGGGTGCTCGAAGCTGCAAATGGCGCCGAGGCGCTGGAACTCATCGAGCACGTAGCCGAGATCGACGTTTTGGTCACCGACGCAGTGATGCCCGGCGGATGCGATGGCCCGACCCTCATTGTCCGTGCGCGTCAGCTGCGGCCGGCGTTCCCCGCCGTGCTGGTAAGCGGCTACTGGCAAGAGGAGCGGCGCCTGCCCGACGTGCCGCTCGTCGCCAAACCGGTGCATATGGCTGATTTGGCCGCCGCTCTGCGATCGGTTACCATAACGCAACCGCATCGTTGAGAGCAAGCGATGGCGCCAATTGCTACCCTCGTTGTCGAAGATGAACCTGAGATCGCCCGGCTGATTTCCCAAGCACTTGCTCCGCACGGGTTTGCGGTCACCGCGGTGGGGACGGGGCGCGAAGCGCTGGCCTGCTGCCAAGAGGAGCCGCCCGACCTCGCGATCATCGACCTGGGGTTGCCTGACGGCGACGGCCTTGACCTCTTGCGAAGGCTGCAGCAGACTTGCCCCTGCGCCGTGATCATCCTGACTGGCCGTGCCGATGTGGCCGATCGGGTGCTTGGGTTGGAGCTTGGCGCCGACGACTACCTGGTCAAACCTTTTGATCCCCGCGAGTTGGCGGCGCGCGCGCGCACGGTGATGCGGCGCTACCAGGCAAGCGGGGTGGCCACCGAACGGCGAAGCGGCGAAAAAGGGGGGAATTGGGCTGAACCCCATTCGAAGACGGAGTGGAGCATTGCCCGTTTCGGGCCGTGGGCTTTCGATCCCGGCACCTTCTCTCTGCGCCACGACGACGGCGCCGAGCAGATTCTGACGGCTGCTGAGGCCGAGCTCCTCCTGGCCTTTTTGCGCCATCCCAACCGCATCCTCAGCCGCGAGGCGTTGGCTGGTGGAGTTCGGCTAGAAGCATTCGATCGCAGCATCGATGTTCGGGTCTCCCGCCTGCGCAAGAAGTTACGCGACCACCCGAACACCCCAAAAATCATCAAGACAGTCTATGGCGCCGGTTACCTCTTTGCCTTACCGGTGACTTGGGAACCGGGACCTATTTCACTTTGATTGACCAGGGAGTGAGCGATGAATACGACAAACCAGCGACCTTTCCGAATCCTTGGTATCCAGCAGATCGCCTTGGGGGCCCGTGATCGCCAGCGGTTAGCCCGCTTGTGGGTCGATTGCTTTGGACTGCCTGAGGTTGGTACCTTCTGCTCGGAACGCGAGAACGTCGACGAGGCGATTCTCGCTTTGGGTTCTGGCCCGCTGCGGGTCGAGGTCGATCTGATGCAGCCGCTCGACCCCGAAAAGAGACCCGCAGTGCATCTGACTCCCCTTAACCATGTCGGGCTGTGGGTCGATGACCTACCCGCAGCGGTAGCATGGCTGACCGAGCGGGGCGTTCGTTTTGCCCCTGGAGGGATCCGAAAAGGGGCAGCAGGGTTTGATATCTGCTTCATCCACCCCAAGGGGGATGATGCCCATCCAATCAGCGGTGAGGGGGTATTGATCGAGCTCGTCCAAGCCCCACCGGAGGTGGTTGCTGCCTTCGATCTGCTTGGCCAGGGGGCGGCGGGAGGTTGAGCGCCGCCTAGGGTGGCACGTTTCCTGCTGGCCGCAACCGCAGAAGCTGCCCCTGGGCTTCGTCGGTGAGCAGATAGACCAGCCCATCGGGGCCAAGGCGTACGTCACGAACCCGTCTGCCGATGGGGAGGACCGCTTCAGAAAGGATGCGGTGGCACACCGTTTGCAACCAGCGCACTTCGCGAAACTTAAGAGAACCGACTACGACTGCTCCTTGCCACTCAAGGCCGTAGCGATCGCTGGCAAGAAACGCCATCCCAGAGGGAGCAATCGATGGCGTCCAGTGGATGAGGGGGGCGCGGTAAGGAGCAGGATGGTAGCGCCCTTTGCCGATAGGACCACCACCATACTCCTCACCGAAGGTATAGAGGGGCCAGCCGTAGTTTTCACCTGGCACAAGGGCGTTGAGCTCGTCGCCTCCTTGCGGACCATGTTCGACAATCCATGGTTGGTTGGCCCCGGGGTGCCAGATCGCCCCCTGAATGTTGCGGTGGCCCCAGGTGAAGATTTCCGGGCGGGCGGCGCACGTCGCGCGCTGGCCATCGCGACACCGCTGCTGCCACTCTCTGGCCATCATGCCCTGCCCATGTTCTGGATCGATGCGCACCGTTTTCCCCAGGTGGTTGTCGAGTCGTTGTGCCTCGTCGCGCCAATGGAAGCGATCGCCCAGCGTCACCAGAAGCGCTTTCCCATCGGGCTCAAACAGGAGACGGCAGCCATAGTGCAAAGCGTCAGGGCGAGCCGGCTCTTGGCGAAAAAGGATGGTGAGCTCACTAAGAGTGGTGCTAGCCGGTGCAAAAGTTGCGCGTGCAACCGCTGTACGGCTAGCCCCTTCCGGGGTCGGTTCGGCAAAGCAGAAGTAGAGGCGGCGGCTGTGGGCAAAATCGGGGGCGAGAACGAGGTCGAGGAGCCCTCCTTGCCCCTGGGCAGCAAGCGGGGGAAGGCCGCCGATCAGGGTGCGACGCCCGTGTTGGGGGTCGAAGTGGATGAGCTGCCCACTGCGTTCGGTAATGAGCAGGGTCCCATCGGGCAAAAAGGCAACGGCCCACGGGTGATCAAGTCCATCGGCAACGGTCTCGACGATGACCTGTGGCGGGGAAACGGCAGTAAGCGGCGGGGCGAGCGGCTCGCCAGGGGCGGCAAGCGGGGTGGCGGTAGGCATCTTAGACGTTAAAGAGGAAGTGGATCACGTCGCCATCTTGGACGACGTACTCCTTGCCTTCGGCGCGCATCTTGCCGGCTTCTCGGGCTCCTGCCTCACCGCCGTAACGGATGAAATCGGCAAAAGCGATCACCTGCGCGCGGATGAAACCGCGTTCGAAGTCGGAGTGGATTACCCCAGCCGCCTCAGGGGCAGTGGCGCCGATTGGGATCGTCCAGGCGCGCACCTCTTTGACCCCGGCCGTAAAGTAGGTATGAAGCCCGAGCAGCCGGTAGGCGGCGCGGATCAGCCGGTTCAGCCCCGGCTCTTCCATCCCCATTTCGGCCAGGAAGAGGGCTTTGTCGGTATCGGGCAGCTGAGCGATCTCGGCTTCGATCGCCGCGGAGATGGGGACGACCTCGGCCCCTTCGGCAGATGCCCGTTCGCGCACTGCTGCTAGGTAGGGGTTTTCTGGGCCAAAGCCGTTTTCGGCGACGTTGGCAGCGTAGAGTACCGGTTTGGCGGTGAGCAGACAAAGGGGTTTTAGCAGCCGCCGCTCTTCGGAATCGAGGGCCAGCCTCCGCACCCCTTGTCCGGTGTTGAGGACCGCTTCGCACCGTTCTAGGAGCGCTACAAGCGCTTTCGCCTCTTTGTCGCCAGCCTGAGCCGGTTTGCGATAGCGGTTGAGCGCCCGCTCAACAGTAGCCAGATCGGCAAGAGCGAGCTCGGTGTCGATTACCTCGATGTCGCGCAGCGGATCGACTGCACCAGCAACGTGAACGATGTTGGGGTCGTCAAAACAGCGCACGACGTGGACGATGGCGTCGGTCTCTCGGATGTTAGCTAGGAACTGGTTACCAAGCCCTTCGCCTTGCGCAGCCCCTTTGACCAGACCGGCGATGTCGACGAATTCAACAATGGCCGGAACGACCCGCTGCGGTTTGACGATTTCGGCCAACTGCGCCAGCCGCGGATCGGGAACCTCAACAACCCCAATGTTGGGTTCGATCGTACAGAAGGGGTAGTTGGCCGCTTCGATTCCCGCTTGGGTGAGCGCGTTAAAAAGGGTCGATTTCCCAACGTTAGGAAGGCCGACGATGCCGCATTTCATAGATGGCTCTCCTCTGCGGGGTAGTTGAGCGCTACCCCATTAACGGTGCGCTGGGCAGCGGCCCAATCGCCTTGGGCGATCGATGGCCAGGCGGTGAGCGTCTGCGCCACGACTTGGTCGAGAACCTGCCGCTCCGGGAGAGTGGGGGCGGTGAGCACGTAGTGGGCCACCTCATTGCGGTGGCCGGGGTGGCCGATCCCCAGTCGTAGCCGCCAGAAACGCTCCGTTCCCAGCTGGGTGCACAGATCCTTCAGGCCGTTGTGGCCTGCGACACCACCGCCGAATTTGAGCCTGGCCCGCCCTGGTGGGAGGTCGAGTTCGTCATGCACGACCAGAATCGCTTCCGGCGGGATGCGAAAGAAGCGGGCAAGGGCGGCAACCGCTTGCCCCGAGCGATTCATGAAGGTGGTCGGTTTCAGGAGCCGTAGCGGACCGCTGCGGGCCACTTCGCCAAAGAAACGGGGCTCATTGGCAAAAGTGAGCCCGAGCTGCGCCGCCAAGCGGTCGACCCACCAAAAACCGATGTTGTGGCGGGTGCTGGCGTATGCGGGACCCGGGTTACCCAGGCCCACAACGAGCTGAGGGGTGAGTGCCTCGGTCATCGCGAGGCCGACATACCAAAGGTCACTCGGTGGCAGTGCCCGATTCTTCGGCCTTTTCGCTGCCGCGCACTTTCACGGCAGTGGCAACTACCGGGTCTTCACCGCCGTGCGTGACTGGCTTGACGCCGGCAGGCAGGACCAGGTGCGAGACATGCACTGAGTGGCCCGGTTCAAGGTGGGAGAGGTCCACTTCGATAAATTCCGGGATATCTTTAGGCAGACACTGGATGTCGAGCTCGGTCATTACGTGGTTGACGATGCAGTGGTGCAGTTTCACCGCCGGCGATTCGCTCTCCTTTTTGAAGTGCAGCGGTACCTTGATGTGAATCACCTGCCCTTCGGCTACACGCTGAAAGTCGACGTGCAGCACCAGCGGCTTGAAGGGGTGGTACTGGGCATCCCGTAGGAGCACCGGCGTGGTTGTACCATCGACCACCAGCGAAATGATTGCCGAGTGAAACGCCTCGTTCTCAAGCAGATGGTAGATTTCGTTATGATCCAGCGTAATCGGCTGGGCCGGGGCATGGCCCCCATAGACGATTGCGGGAACGCGGCCAGTGCGACGCAGGCGGCGGCTCGCACGCGTACCCTGGACGTCGCGACGTTGGGCCTGGAGAGTGAATTGCATGGATAGCTCCTTGTGTCAAGTAAAACCACCCTGCGCAACCGCGACCAGTTGCCGCAGGGATCCCAAAAAATCAGTCGGTAAAGAGCGAGCTGACCGACTCTTCGTTGCTGATGCGCAGCAGCGTATCAGCAAGAAGCGGTGCAATGGTCACCTGGCGGATCCGGTCGCACGCCTGCGCCTCTTCGCGCAGCGGGATGGTATCGGTAACCACCAGCTCGTCAAGGTGCGATTCGCGGATCCGGGCCACCGCCGCTCCGGAGAGTACCGGGTGGGTGCAGTAGGCGATCACCCGCTCTGCACCGTGCTCTTTGAGGGCCTGCGCTGCTTTGCACAGGGTTCCGGCGGTATCGACGATGTCATCGACGATGACGCAGGTGCGCCCGGTGACGTCGCCGATGATGTTCATTACTTCGGCAACGTTGGCTTTGGGGCGGCGCTTGTCGATGATCGCCAGGTCGCTGTCGAGCCGTTTGGCAAAGGCGCGAGCCCGAATCACACCACCGATATCGGGCGAGACCACGATGAGCCGATCGTAGCGTTGTTTTTCGATGTCGTTGATCAGCACCGGGGTCGAGTAGATGTTATCCACCGGGATATCGAAAAAGCCCTGGATCTGGTCGGCGTGCAGGTCAACAGTCAATACCCGCTGCACCCCCACGGCCTGGAGCATGTTGGCCACCACCTTAGCGGTGATCGGGACGCGCGCCGAACGAGGGCGACGATCCTGACGCGCATAGCCAAAGTAGGGGATGGCTGCCGTGATTCGCCACGCTGAAGCGCGCTTTAACGCATCGGCCAAGACCACCAGCTCCATCAGATTGTCGTTGGTCGGAGTGCAGGTGGGTTGCAGGATGAAGACATCCTGGCCGCGGACGTTTTCAAGGATCTCGACGTTGATTTCGCCATCGGAAAAACGCCCGACGGTGGCCGACCCCAGCGGAATCCCCAGGCGGCGGACGACATCCGCAGCTAGTTTGGGGTTGGCGTTGCCGCTAAAGACCATCATACTGCCGCGTGGCATCACTCTATCCCAAGCAAAACGGGTAGGCATTTGGCCTACCCGTGGTTAGTGGCTGGGGAGGAAGGATTCGAACCCTCGAATGCCGGAATCAAAATCCGGTGCCTTAACCAGCTTGGCGACTCCCCAAGAAACCGGTGTTATTTCGCCCATGCCCATAATGGATGGCGGCCAATAGTCTGGCAGCGAACGAGCCGACCAAACGGCGGATCTGGTAACAGCAAATCCTCGGCATAGAGGACTAGGCAACCGCCAGAACCGCTCATGCGCACCACTCCAAACTGACTCAGCCACTGGGCAGCGCGATCGACTTCAGGAAAAAGCTGCCGCACAACAGGCTCGAGGTCGTTTTTTAGCGGGCTGTGCGATAGAGTTGCTATTGTGCACGAAGGCGTGTCGCGTGTCAAGAGGGGGGAGGCGAAGATGGCCGCAGTAGGAACAGCGACCCCTGGGTCGAAGACCCAGACCGTTTGGGAGGGCTTCGGGTAGGGGGTCAGACGCTCGCCGATCCCTTCGACAAAGGCGTCATCACCAAAGAGAAAGAAAGGGACGTCGGCACCAAGCGCCTCTCCCAGCGCGATGAGTTCTGCGCGCGTCCGGTAGAGTTTCCAGAGCTGGTTAAGCGCCAGGAGAACGGTTGCGGCGTTGCTGCTGCCCCCTCCTAGCCCACCGCCAAGCGGCAGTGTTTTCTCCAGTTCAATCGTTGCCCCCAGCTCGGGGGTGCCATAACGGGCGCGCAGAAGCTGCGCTGCCCGAACCGTTAGGTCGGCCGCATCGGGAAGGGCGCGCAGCGCAGGCGGAGCGGTTGGGGCAAGGCGCCGTTCGATGACGCCATCGTCCCGAGGGCTAAGGATGAGCCAGTCGCACCAGTCGATCAGACGGAAGTGGCTCTGCAGCAGGTGGTAGCCGTCACTGCGCCGGCCAACAATGTGGAGAAAGATGTTGATCTTGGCTGGGGCGGGAACACGAACCGGCAAAGAGGTCTCGGTTGGCAGAGGGATGGGAGCGTGGCAGCAGTTCATCACTGAGAGCGATGTTCGATCACAAGGGTCAGTGACGTCTCACCGCGATGCACCTCAAGGCGCAGCGGTCGGCCGAAACGGTCGCGACGGTTTACTTGCCACGACCAACCGGCGATGTGCCAACGTTCTTCGGTTATGCTTGCTCCCCCGCTGTCCATCTCTTGCGGTACCAGACCCCAGAGCGCCTGACGCAACAAAGACCATGGGGGAAGCTCGCCAGGCAGAAAATGGGCCAGCAGCGCCTCAGGGGTGTCTGCCGCGAAGTGCTCCCCGTCAGCAGTGACCAGTTCGCTGGCGGTGGGGGTGACGGTGAGTTGAGCAAGCGGCGTTCCTGTTGGTGCTGCCCAGATCCATTCCTCGTTCGTAGGCGCACTCTGCCAGAGGAAGCGGCCGCTCACCCCCTTCTCACCGTGGCGGGCAGCAAAACGCCCTTCGACGGTGAACGTCGCGGGCATTGGCGGCACGGGGGCGGCCGAAGGGACGACTGGCGGGGTAACGGCGCAGCTACTGAGTAGCGTCCCCGCGGTCACCAGTAGGCGGGCACGATAACCGGTCATCCTTTTTGCGCAGCAGCCAAGAGAGGGTCGGTGGGGTAAGGAGGGTTGTCAGAATAACCATGATCACGATCACCGAAAGGGTCGCTTCGCTTATCACGCCGAGCTGTTGACCGACCATGGCAAAGATAAGACCGACTTCGCCGCGCGGTACCATCCCCCAGCCAACGATCCACCGGCCTGCCGAGCCAGCGGCGAGACCGGCAGCGAGTTTGCCGACGATGGCCGCCGCGGTGACCGCCAGGGCCACCGCCACCACTTGGGGATCGGTCAAGGTGTCGAGCTTGACCTGCATCCCCGTCAGTACGAAGAAGACAGGAACGAAGAAGTAGCCAATTGGTTCGAGCATATGTTCGTGTTGCCGACCGGTATGGGCGTTGAGAATTCGCTGCAGCGCTTGAACCAGTCCGTCGTTGCGCGGCGTATTGGCCAGAAGCGGTTCGATCTCCTGAACGATATGGGGTTTTTCGAAATCTTTAAGGTAGAGCGGCTCAAAGAGAAGCCCAGCGGCAAATGCGCCGATGATCGGTGCCAGACCCAGTAGATGGGCCAGCCAGGCAAACGCCAGACCGGTGGAGAGCACCTGAGCAAAGAGCATCGATGGGCCCGCATCCAACTGCGCGAGCCAGCGTGCCGAGTAGGGGGCGATGAGCCGTCCAAGGCCAATGCTCCCGGCCAAAAAGAGCACTGCTTTGCTAACGATTAAAACCAAGTCGCTGATGGCCACCGTGCCCACCTGCACCAGGCTGGTTACCACCGCCAGGATGACCAGGCCGAGCACGTCGTCGATCACCGCTGCGCCCAGAACGATGCGCGCAGCGGGCAGGTTGAGCTTACCTAGATCTCGGAAGACCCGGCCGGTGATGCCCACCGACGTGGCCGATAAGGCAGCACCCAGGAAGAGGTAGGTGTTCCACGACAGCCCCGGGAGGAGCCAGGGGCCAACCAGGAAGGCCCCCAGGACAAAGGGGGTGATGATGCCAATGATCCCTACTGCTGTAGCTCGTCCGCCCACCTGGACCAGATCGGCCAGACGCGTCTCAAGTCCAATCTGCAACAGCAGCACAATGACCCCAAGCTCGGCAAGGAACGCAATGATCGGGTCGTGGCGGATCGATTCAAAGAGAGAAAGGCCAAAAAGGGACAAGTTGCCGAGCAGTACCCCAAGGAGAAGTTCGCCGAGCACCGCAGGAAAGCCGAGGCGGGCAGCAAGCGGCGTGAAAAGACGCGCGCTCATCAAGATGAGAGCAAGCCACAGCAGGTTCTCGCCAACCACCCCAGACCCGGCTGCGTGCGCCAGATTCGGGGTCAGGAAAAGAAACAGTGCCCAAGAAAGAGGTGAAGTGCGCATGATCAGCCTGCTAGTAGGACCTTTTGGGGGGCTGTTCGCTGATCCAGCGCCACCAGCATTGGAGGCGGCGACGATTGCGGCCAGATATCCGATATGGACCCGCCGGCGAAAGAGCGTGGCGGCTACGGTGGCACCGATAAGCGCTGCGGCGATGTTGTCGAGAAATCCCGACAGGATGAAAATCAGGATCAGGAGGACGAAGGGGCCGAGCCAGCCAGAGGGAAGGAGGCGCGGCAACAATTCGGGAACGCCTGACTCTTCGAAGTGGCGGGCAAGAAGCGCAAACCCGACCAGCAAGGAGAAGAGGTTGGCAAGAAGCACCCATTCGTGACCAAGGTGGCTAACAAAGCCAGCCAGCCCCACTCCGGTTCTGAAGGGGGAAAAGAGGATCTTGTAGCTGGCAATGGTGACCAGACCCCCCAACGCGATGGGCAGCACATAGTGGTGAAAGAGCGCCACGCCCAGAAGGGTGGCGGCAAACAAGAAAAACTCAAAGGGGATGCCCAAAAGTTCCACTTCGTCTCTCTCCCTGGAATCGTTGGTTATTTATTTCCTGAATCCGTGGTCGTTGAATCTGAAATCTTTCCTGTGGGCTATTGGGCATGAATTTTCAGTCTGGCGACGCGGGTGATCGGTCTGTCAAAGCTCTTTCGAGGGGCAGTTGGCCTTCTTCCGCCTA
>Ga0308395_1000779_pt1 | contig 23627 bp, 17 predicted proteins | sample Hotspr20SampleP4_FD_202097 | JGI IMG/M metagenome (GOLD analysis project Ga0308395, IMG submission 202097) | Hot spring phototrophic mat microbial communities from Mushroom Spring, Yellowstone National Park, Wyoming, United States - 20050930_P4 ...
AAATGAAAAAAATACTTCTTATGGGACCACAGGGAGCTGGAAAAGGAACGGTGGCTTCCATATTAAAAGACAAACTGAATATTCCCCATATTTCAATGGGTGATATATTCAGAGAAACATCTAAAAACAATACTCCTCTTGGAGAAAAATTAAGAGCAATAATGAAAAGTGGAGAACTTGTGCCATTAGAAATAACAGCTCAGATGTTAAAAGAAAGATTATCAAGGGATGACTGTAAAAAAGGTTATCTCTTAGATGGATATCCAAGAAACATTGAACAGGCAGAAGTACTTGACAAAATAGAAAAAATAGATAAGGTAGTAGTGCTTACTGTACCTAGAGAGATCGCAATAGAAAGACTAACAACAAGAATTCAGTGTAAAAAATGTGGGGCTGTTTTTAATATAAAAACAATGCCACCTAAAAAAGAAGGTATATGTGATTACTGTGGCGGTGAATTATATAGAAGAGAAGATGACACAGAAGAAGCAATAAACAAAAGACTTGAAATATATGAAAAAGAGACAAAACCATTGATAGAAAGATATAAAGATAAGGTGATAATAATAGATACCTCAAAACAAAAAGTTGAAGAAGTTGTTGAAACTATATTAAAATCTTTATAAAAAAACTATTAAATTAATCTTTAAAAACTAATTTTTATAGTTAGTTTTCAACTTTATCCTGCCGTACGAGAATGTACGGCTATATATTTTATAATTTTTTTAAAAATATTTTCTCATTTAAATAATTTTAAGGAACTTTTACTCTTTTTATTTCGGAACATAAAGATATATGGTTCTTTAAGATCTAGGAGATTAGTCTTTGGGATAAAAAATATTTTAAAAGTTTTTTGCTTTTTTTCTTTTTGTATGTTTAAAAAAAGAGTGTATTTTCTATTTAATAAAAGAAAAAAAGTTTTTTGGAAAAAATAAGTTTTTGTAACTGTTTAAATTTCTTTATCTTTAAGAGAAATTACACTAATTTAGTTAAGTACATAGAATATTAAAATTAAAATCAACAAGATAATCCAGAACTTTTTTAATAAAGATTTATTTTATAATATTCTATAAAAAAGTTACTCTTAATGAAAAAGGCTTATATTAAATAATCACCTAAAGTTTCTTAAAATTTTTTCTTAAAAACAATAATTTTTAGTTTTAGTGTTACTATCTAGTCTATAGTTTACAATACAAAAACATACTTATTTCTCTAACAAGTCATCCATTGGTGTTTTCTCAATCTTTAAGTCTTCAACATCTTTTTTCTCTTGATTTAAGACCTTAGTTTCTTCAATTTTATTCTCTTCAACCTTATTCTCTTCTTTTATAACTTCCTCTATATTTTCAGGTTTTATACTTTCTTCATTTTTAAGTTTTGATAAAACTTCTTCTCTGTATATTGCAGTCGGCTCAATTTCTCTTACTTTAACCTTCTCTTTTTTAAAAAATCCTATTACAGCACCTATTAGACTAAGTCCCAAAATAAATGTTATCAAAACACCTTTTTGCTCTTTTAAGACTTTTATTATAGTATCAAACATTCAAAGTCTCCTCTTTTACAATATAGTCTAAATTATCGGGTTTAAAAGAGAAGACTTTAGTAATGCCAGGCTCTTGCATAGTAACTCCAAAAAATACATCCCCGTGTTGAGCTGTAATCCTATTATGAGTAATAATTATAAACTGAGTACTTTTACTAAAGTTTTCAACAAGATTTATAAATCTCTTAACATTAGCCTCATCAAGAGCAGCATCAACCTCATCTAAAAGACAAAAAGGAGAGACTTTTCTCATAAAAATTGCAAATATTATAGATAGAGCAATCATAGTCCTCTCTCCACCAGAAAGAAGAGAAATATTTTTTAGTTTTTTCCCTGGCGGTCTTGCTATTATCTCAATACCTGAGTTTAAAATATCGTTCTTATCTTGAAGTTCAAGCAAACACTCTCCACCACCAAATGCTCTCTTAAAAGTATACTCAAGATTTCTTTGTATTTCATTAAAAGTCTTTATAAACTCAGACCTCATCTTTTCATTAGTTTCCTCTATTATAAACTCCAAGTCTTTTTTAGCTTTCAAGATATCATTTTTATTGTTATTAAGGTACTCATATCTTTTACTTACTTCTTCATACTCATCAATAGCAAGAAGGTTTACAGGCCACAACTCTTGTTGTTTCTTTTTAAGTTCTATTATCTCCTTTTTAATGTTACTCACATCCAAAGAATTAATATCTATAGTTACATCCTCTATTTTTTGAGCATATTTCTCAAAAAACTGAGATTGTATAATATCTTTTTTTGTCGAAACCTCACTAAACTTTAAGTTAATCTTATTTTTCCTTTCATAAATAGAAGATATTTTTTCAGAAAGAGAGTTTTTCTCTCTTTCCATTTTTTTTAATTCTTCTGTCATTTTAACAATTTTTGACTCGTAGTCTTTTTTATTCAATCTTATTGAAGACAATTGAGACTTTATATTTTCATAATTGTCTATAAGTTCAAATATTAGAGATTCAATGTCTTGAATATTATATTCAGTTTCATTTATAGATGATTCAGTTTCCAAAAGGGTATTATTTATATTGTCTTTCTCTTTTTTTAATCTATCACTTTCAGTAAGTAGCGTAACATACCTATCTCTTAACCTACTTAAAGCAACATAATTTTGATTTTTAAGCTCTAAAATCTTTTCACGAGACACCTTGGTTTTATTAATCTCATCCTCTAAGTATTGGATATTTGTAATATTCTTATCATATATTTCTCTTAAATAGTTCAATTTTTTTGAATAATCATCAAGTAACAATATGTTAGACTCTTCAAAGAGTGAAAAAACATTTTGTACCTCTTGATTATAACTTTCAAACTCATTTTTAAGTCTTGAGATTATCTCAAAACACTCTTGTTTATTTCTGTAAAAGTCATCATTATTAGACAAAAGTATTTTAAGCTTATTTATATATTCAAGTACTCTTGTGCTTGCCCCCCTTTTTGCCTTTACACTGCTAATAATTATGTCTTTGTTAACTTCAAGGTTTTTGAAAACATTATCCAGTATTGAAGACTGTTCATTTATAATATCATTTATCTCTTTATTTATATTTTTATTATCCTCTTTTAACCTTTTTAAAGACTCAAAACTCTTAGAAATAAAGTCCTCAATTTCTATAATGTTTGAAGTAAACTCTTCTTCTTTTGCCTCATAATCAGTTATAGAGTTCTTTATAGTAGAAAGTTCTTTGTCAATTAAACTTAATGATGATTCAATCTCATTTTTCTTAAGGTATATTTTTTCTTTATTAGACACAATTTTTTCTAATTCTTTCTTAAGTCTTTGATGTTCACCCCTTAATATATTTATCTTTTCTCCAGACTTGTATTCTTCCATTTCAAGACTTTTTTCCTTCTCTCTTAAATCATCCAACAGCTCATCATATTTAGAAATATCATTTATAACTGCCTCAATCTGGTTTTCAATTGAAATAATGTTAGACTTTATATCTTCTTCTTCTTTCTGTATTAAACTTTCAGCATTTTTAATTGAATCATATTCTTTCTTCAACGAAAAATATTCTGTTGCAAGTAATGCTTTTTCAATATATATTATCCTGTCTTCTATTTCCTTGTACTTCCTCGCTTTATCAGCCTGTTCTTGTAGATTGATCATATTCTTATAAACTTCAGTTAAAATATCCTCAAGTCTCAAAAGACTTTCATTAACCTTTTCAAGCTTTATTCTTGTTTCATCAATCAACTTCTTTGAAGATACAATTCCTGCAGCCTCTTTAAATATAAGTATCCTCTCATTAGGATTGCTAGAGAGAATACTTTCAATCTGACCCTGCTGAATAATTGAGTATGAACCCTTTCCAAGTCCAGTATCAAAAAAAAGATTATGAATATCTTTAAGTCTAACCTCTCTCTTATTAATATAAAATACAGACTCACCTGATCTGAATATCTTTCTTGTGATTACAACTTCATCAAACTCAATATTTAAAACCTTTTTAGAGTTATCAATAACTATAGAAACCTCTGCATAACTAGATGGACTTGCAACCTCACTCCCACCAAAAATAACGTCAATACTATTAGATGCCCTTAACATCCTGTTAGCCTGTTCACCCATAACCCATCTAATAGCATCAATTATATTAGACTTACCACACCCATTAGGCCCAACTATTATATTTATACCATTTGAAAAGTCTATTATAGTCTTATTAGCAAATGACTTAAAACCATTTATAATAAGCTTTTTTAACATTAAAACCTCTTATTATGAGATAAATATTGATTTTTAAACAAAATTTTAAATAAAATTTTAACATAAAATTTAATCAGTAAGATATTAAAAATTAATTTTCATAAATTAAAATCAATTAAATACCTTTGTGATCAGTTTTTAGTAGAAAAAAATATTAAAACTTCTGTTTTACTTATGGTAATTTCCTAAGGCTAATCATCTTATCTCTTACTAGATAACAAATCCTTAAGTTTTAAATTTAATCTTTGATTAAACCAGTTTTAAAAAGTAGTTTATGTTAATAATCCTATAGATTTACTATAGATCTTAATTAAATATGTGGCTCTTTTGAAAAAATAAAATTTTACTTACAAATTTTATTAATTTGTATTTTTACAACATAGTTTTTTTAAGTTTTAAAGAGCAAAATTATTATTCCAAAGGAAAGTAAATAGTAAAACAAGCACCCCCATGCAAGAGGTTATAAAACTCTATAATCCCCTCATTATTATTGACCAAAGTCTTAACAATAGATAGACCAAGACCAGTACCATTACTATTTTCACTAAAAAAAGGTTCAAATATATAAGGAATTTTACTCTCTTCTATTCCAGGGCCATTATCTTCAACAATAACAACATTATATTCTTTATCAGAATATAATCTTTTTTCAAAATATATATTTATCTTTCCATCATTTTGAATAGCCTCAATAGAGTTTAAGATAAGATTAAGCAATATCTGTTTTAATTGGTCTTTATCAACCTTCATAGTCCTTATCGAGTTTTTAACATTTAAACTTATATTTCTTTCACGTAGGTATTGTCTAACTATAAGTCTAATATCATTCATAAAATCATCAATTACTATATTCTCTTTATTAGGTTTAGCAGGCCTTGCAAATAATAAAAACTCTTTTAACAGCCTATTTATCCTCTCAACCTCTTCTTTAATAACCCTAAGATCATGTGATAGTTGATTATTATTATTTTCAATTATCAGTTGGTTTATTAAAACATTAATAGTAGTCAGTGGATTTTTTATCTCATGGACTATTGAACTTGATATCTTTCCCAAGACTGCCAGTTTACTTGAAATCTCAGCCTCTTTTTTAACTTTAGCAAGGTATTCCTGTATCTCATACTCAAAAATAGACTTCTTAAAAAACATGTTAAAAAGTATATGCCCTGAAATCTTAATAGTTTCTACAAGACTACTAAGACTTACTTTTACCTTATCTGTTGCTTCAGCAGTAATAACACCGTTAGGAAATGGAACTGAAAGAAAAAAATTGATATTGTTAGACTTTAACAGTTTATTTTTACTATAATCTTCATCATCAGGTGTAACAACTATCTCCCGATTATTAAGATAAGACCTTACAATAAGACTGTCTTCAGTTAAAGAAAGGTGCCCAAGTTTTAAAGTACTCCCTTTTATTAATATTGGGGAAAGAAATGAGTTTTTAATTAATATGTATAACTTTAAGATATTAATATTGTATTCTTCCAAAAGATACTTATGTAAAATATCAACACCCTGCTCCAAAGAAGTAGAATTAATTAAACTCTTATATAACTCCATTATTCTCTAATTCTTAAGGATAACATAAATGTTATTAGAAGAACTGTTGCCCCAAAATTGGAAAGATGTTGAAATCAAGTTCTTATTTGAATCATAAAACTTAACTTCTATGTATGGTTTATACTTTCCAAAAGGTATATTAGGAGAATCCCAAGTAAAAGAGTAAAAGTTTTTAGCAGGTGATAATGGAAATCTTTTTATTAGATATATCATATTATCTGTTATACTCTTTACATAAAAAGAAATGTCTACAAACTTAACAACAGGTGAAAACTTTATACCTATTTTTATGGGTAATTTAGAAAGATAGTTAATACCTATAAAAGGGTCATCACCATTTATAGAAAAAGTTGTTATTATATTATCTTTTGAATAATCTTTTTTAACCTCTTTTTGTTCAATTTTTTGCTCAATCTTATTCTTATCTTCAACCTTAGTCTTATCTTGTCTATTTATTGTATCATCACTCTTTTTATCTTTTCTCTTAGTCTTTTTGTCATCTATTTTAGTTTTTTTATCTTCTATTTCAGTCTTATTAATGTTATCAATTCTTTTATCTTCTTTAATTTTTTCCTTAATAATGTCTTTTCTTGATTCTTTAGTCTTATCTTCAACATTTTGATTATATGTTATTATCTTACTTGTGTCAAACAAGTCTTTTCTTTCTTTTTCCTTCTCTTTAGATATCACTACATCTTTCATATCAGATGGTCTTAGGTTAAGGATCTCTTTTTTATATTTTGAAAACTCTTTATACATATCTTTTCTTATGTCAGACTTTATCATATTTATAAGTTCAAGAATAAACTCCTCTGGGTACTGGTTTAAAGGAAGTTTCTCAAGTGAAGCAAGTTTTATTTTTCTTTGCTTTAAATAAGTTCTTTGTAGTTCTTCAAACTCATAATCTGTATATGGTTCTGGCTTTTTAAAAATAATCTGCTCTTCTTCAGAATAAAGCAAAACAGAAATAAAAATCATAGAAAGAACCAGTATTAGCCTTTTCACTTGCATCTCTCGCAAATTGATAAAGTATTTTTCGGAATTTTTAATAAAAAAAATTAAAACATTATAAAAATATTAAAATAGTTTTTGCAAAGAACTCATGTTTTAATTTAAAGATAATAAATTTTATTTTTAAAATTAAATAAATCGGATATTTTAAGATGTTTAAAATAAATGAAAAATATAAACCCAAAGGCGATCAAGAACAGGCTGTAAAAAAACTTGTTGATGGAATCAAAAAAAATAAAAAATATCAAACACTCTTAGGTATTACAGGTAGTGGAAAAACTTTTACTATGGCAAAAATAATTGAAGAGATACAAATGCCTGCTCTAGTCCTATCTCACAACAAAACACTATCTGCTCAACTTTATAGAGAGTTTAAAGACTTTTTCCCCAATAATGCAGTAGAGTACTTTGTAAGCTATTATGACTATTATCAACCTGAAGCATATGTTCCAAGTAAAGACTTATACATAGAAAAAGATGCCTCAATAAATGAAGAAATAGAAAGGCTTAGAATTTCTGCTACAGCATCTCTGATAGACAGAAAAGATGTAATAATAGTTGCAACAGTATCATCAATCTATGGTTTGGGCTCTCCAGAGGACTATAGAGACTTAACAATATTCATAAAGACAGGAATGCAGATAGACAGAAAAGAGTTTATAGAAAAACTTATAGAAGTCCAGTACGAGAGGAATCAGGTATTAACACAGGGCAGTTTTAGAATAAATGGAGATATAATTGACATTCACCCATCCTATTCAAGATATTATCTAAGAATAGAAACCTTTGATGATAATATAGAAAAAATAAAGAAAATAGATGCTATAACGAATCAACTAATAGAAATATTAGAAAGGACATTAATATATCCTGCTAAGCACTTTGTAACAAAAAAAGAAAAAATGAAAAACATAATCACACAAATAAAAGAAGAATTAAATGAAAGAGTAAAATATTTTAAATCCCAAAAAAAAGAAATTGAGGCACAAAGACTGATATCAAGAGTCAATCATGATATAGAAATGCTCGAACAGATTGGCTACTGCAAAGGAATAGAAAACTATTCAAGATTCTTATCAGGAAGAAAACCAGGTGAGAGGCCATACACACTTATAGACTATTTTCCAAAAGACTTTATCTGCTTCGTTGATGAGTCTCATATAACTCTACCACAAGTAAGAGCAATGTATGAGGGTGATAGGTATAGAAAACAGAACCTTGTTGACTATGGATTTAGACTACCATCAGCATTAGATAACAGGCCATTAAAGTTTGATGAGTTCATAAACATAATCCCTAGTTTTGTATTTGTTTCTGCTACACCTGGTGATTATGAATTAACTGTTTCAAGCCAAGTAGTTGAACAGATAATAAGACCAACAGGACTTGTAGACCCTGAAGTAATGGTTAGACCATCTGAAAATCAAATAGATGACATATTAAATGAAATACAAAAGAGAATAAAAAGAAATGAGAGGGTACTAGTCACAACACTTACAAAAAAAATGGCTGAGGAATTAACAAAATACCTTGAAGAAAATGGGGTAAAAGCAAGATATATACACTCTGAGGTTGAAACAGTAGAAAGAGTTGAGATATTAAGAGACTTACGTAAAGGTGTTTTCGATGTCCTTGCTGGAATAAACCTACTTAGAGAAGGACTTGACTTACCTGAAGTATCACTTGTAATAATACTTGATGCTGATAAAGTCGGTTTCTTAAGGTCAACGAGGTCATTAATCCAGATAATAGGGAGGGCTGCAAGAAATGAAAACGGAACTGTAATAATGTATGCAGACAGGATATCAGACTCAATGAAAGAGGCAATAGAAATAACAAATAAAAGGAGAGAAAAGCAAATAGAGTATAACAGAATAAACAATATAATACCACAGACAATAAAAAAAGATGTTAGTGATATAATAGAAAGAAAAATAAAAAAAGAAGAAAAAGATACATTATACCTAGAAAAAAATTACGAACTAGACATAAGAGAAGAAAGGATAAAATACCTAAAAAAACTTGAAGAAATAATGTATGAATATAGCAAAAACTTAATGTTTGAAGAGGCTGCTAAGATAAGAGATGAGATATATAGGATAAAAAGAGAGTATGAAAATAATTAACTGTGTTTAAATTTTTTCACTTTTAGGATAAACTATATTAAAATTACTAAGATAATCTAGGATTTTTTAATAATATGACTTTACAATCTACATCAAAAAATTAGTTTTAATTAAAATGGCTTATTTTAAATAATCACCTATTTTTTATTTTAAAATTTTATTTAAAAATTTTTTTTAAAATTTTAAAATATTTGAGAGTTTTCTTTCTTCATATCATTATAAAGACTACGAACAACTCCCTCTAAAAGTCCAACTTCAGGAACAAATATTTTTTCAATATCAGCACTTTTCATTACATTAAGATATATTTTAGCAGCAGGGACTATTACATCAGCTCTGTCAGGTTTAAGACCAAATAATTTAATTCTTTCTTCATAACTATAATTTTCCAACATTTCATACAAACCTTTTAACTTATTATAACTTAAAAATCTATTCCCTTTTTTACCAACCATCTTGTATAATTTATTAATATTTCCTCCTGAACCAATAGCATATAAAGGTCTAATACCTTTAGTATTTTTCTTTATCCATTTTCTCATTTCTTCCAATTCTTGTTCACTCACTTTGTTATATAATAAACGTAATGTACCTATATTAAAAGACTTACTGGCTATCATTCTGTGCATACTATATAAACTAATTTCTGTACTTCCACCACCAACATCAATATACATGTATGAGTTTTCAGGATTTAAAACTTCTTCAATGTGATTAGCAAAAATAAGATTAGCTTCTGTTTTACCATCAAGTATTTCTATTTTTATATTTGTTTCTTCCTCTATAATTTTAACCACTTGGTCTTTATTAAAAGAATCCCGCATAGCACTTGTAGCAACAGCCCGATAATCTTTAACATCATATACTTCCATAATGTTATAATAAGCTCTCATTGTATAAATAAGTTGCTGAATTTTTTTATCAGATATTCTACCTTCTAAAAAAACATCTTCACCGAGACGAACAGGCATTCTAATTAACTCTTCTTCATGAAATAATGTTATCTTATCATCTTCAATAACACGAGATAAAAGCAAACGAACAGCATTGCTACCAACATCTATAGCAGCAAGTAATATACCAAAAACTTCTTTATTTTTATTATCCATAATAATTCCTAACTCTCCTTATATGACAAGTTATAAAGATATTCATAAGTTTTATCTTGTACTCTAATTATAGGTTCTCCTGGTTTACACTCCTTGTACTTATTAGTCTGCTCACGATCTATAATCCTTACTTTTTGATTCCCTGAAAGTTGAATATTAATTATATCTTTTATAAGTTTTTTTATTTTTTCATCATATATAGGGCATGCTACTTCACTACGATAATCTAGATTTCTAGTCATCAAATCAGCAGATGAAATAAATATCTTTTCATCTCCGCAATTATAAAAAATAAAAACCCTTGAATGTTCAAGATATTTATCTACAATACTGTAAGCATTAATATTATCACTGTATCCTGACAACTCAGTGACTAAAGAACAAGCACTTCTTACAATCAAATAAATTTTAACCCCCTCTCTTGAAGCTTTATACAAATGTTTTATCATTTCTTTATCTACAAGATTATTAACTTTCAGTATAATTTGCCCCTTAAACCCCTTTCTAACATTTTTCATTTCTTTTTTTATAAGTTTAATCAATTGTTGTCTCATTGTAAAGGGGGAAACAAAAATATGTTTATATTCTCCAATTTTCAAGTTATCTTTATAAAAATTAAATAGTGTTCCAACGTCTTTACATATACCTTTATGAGAAGTAATTAGAGAAAAGTCTGAATAAATCTTAGATGTTTTTTCATTAAAATTACCTGTCCCTATATGTGCTATTTTAAAATTATCATTTCCGTTTTTTCCTTCTATCAAGAATAATTTAGAGTGTATCTTTAAACCTCTAACTCCATATATTACTTCTACTCCTTCCTCTTTTAGTTTTTCTGACCAATAAATATTATTTTCTTCATCAAATCTTGCTTGAAGTTCAACAACAGCTGTTACTTTTTTACCATTTTTTACAGCATTAATTAAAGAATTAGCAATCTTTGAAGACTCAGCAAGCCGATAAAGTGTTATACTAATAGACTGTACACGGGGGTCAATTGATGCTTCTTGTAATATTCTTATCAAATAATTATAACTGTGGTATGGGAAATGAAAAAATAAGTCTTCTTTTAGTACTAAATCAATAATCGGAGTCTTTAAGTTCTCTAACTTTAGTATTTTAATAGGATCTGGATTATTAAAAGTTAAATGATTTTTCCCTAAAGTTGGGAAATTTATAAAATCTTTAAAATTATGATACCTTCCCCCAGGAATAAGAGTATCTTGAATATTAGACATTCCTAATTTTTTCACTATAAATTCCAACATATCATTAGGCATTTCTTTGTCATAAACAAGCCTTACAGGTTCTCCCTTTTCTCTAGATTTTAAACCTTTACTGATTTTTTCTAAAATACTCTCACTAAAGTCATTATCTACTTCTAATTCTGAATCTCTTGTAAACTTTATTTTATAAGAGCCAACAACACTAAAGCCGAAAACTGAAAAAATATCATTTAAATTGAATCTTATAACATCATCTAATAATATTATATATTTTTCTTCATCATCTGAAGGTAAAATAACAAATCTACTTAAATTTTTAGTAGGTATTTCTATCAATGCATATCTTGTATCTTTTTTTTCATAAGACAATAATTTTATATACAAATATCCATACTTGTCTTTTAAAAAAGGAAATGGGCCATCATTATCAATAATAACAGGAAATAGAGATGGTCTAACTTCTTTTTCAAAAAACAATTTAAGATAATTATGATATTCTTTTTTTACTTCAATTTCATTAACTATATAAATATTGTTTTGCTTTAATTCTTCTAAAATATCCTGATAAAGTTTATCAAACTTCTGTTGTAATAAAATATCTTTATTTTGTAATTTTTTTAATAATATTTCAGGGTCTTCTCCGTATATTTCAATAGCAGTATCTTTTAATTTCAATAATCTCTTTATTGTAGCAACCCTAATTCTATAAAACTCATCACGATTATTGCTAAATATTCCTAAAAATCTGATTCTTTCCAAAAGTGGATTTCTCTTATCTTCTGCTTCTTGTAATACTCTTTCATTAAAAGAAAGCCAACTAATTTCTCTATTAATATATGGTATATTCTTTCCCATATTTATTTTCTATTTTTTAAATTTTTATAAAATACAATTTAAAAAATAGTTTTATTAAATACAATACATCAGCCAAAAATTAAAAAATTCTTAACAAATATTTAATAATATTTTAACAATATAATGTCCAAGATTTATTACAAATTTTCTTAATAATCCTATTCTTTAAAAAAATTTAACTTCAATTATTAAGACATTAAACTTTCAATTCAAGATTGAAATATCAAAGGTGTATTTGAAATTTTAAAATAGATAAGATAAATAATTAGAAGTTTGTAAAATATTATAGAACTTGTAATTAATCATTTTATTCCATTAAGACATCTGTAAATTATATTATCTAAATTTTTCTATTATTATACCTAAACCCAACCTCTTTTAAGTAATACATAAAGTTTTCTTTACTTGTCCCATGATACCCCTTTGCATATGACAATCCTTCTATCAATTTATATATTTCCCATTACTAAACCGCTTACTATGGTCTATCCTCTCATTCTTAAAACCATACCTAACTAAATAATCATAACTCCTTAACTTATAAAGTAAATAATACTACCCCTCTTAACCTTTTTTTATAGTCTCTATATATAATCAAGGTTGCTTATCTTAAATAATCACCTATTTTTTATTTTAAAATTTTATTTAAAAATTTTTTTTAATCTATATTGTTATAAACTGGTTTTTAAGCCTTTAAGTATTTATTATTTAATCACTAAAAATCAGAATTAAGCCTAATACAAATAGAAATTTTGTAAAGCATACATAGAAAAACTAAAGATTAAAAAAATAGAGAAAAAATAAATAGTTTTTTAAAAGTTATACCACCTAAAAAATATTAAAACTTTTATAAAATAATAAAAAAAATAGAAAAATTGATAGAAAATAGATTGTAAAAGACTATAGTTTAAAATTATCACCAAGATATATTTTTTTAACCTTCGGGCTGTGTGCAAGCTCTATAGAATGTCCACTTGCAAATATAGAACCCTCAACAATAATATAAGCCCTGTCTGTAACTCTTAACGCTTCCCGTGCATTATGGTCAGTAATAAGAATACCAACTCCCATTTCATCAACAAGATTTCTTATAATAGCCTGTATCTCTTGCACAGCAATAGGATCAATTCCAGCAAAAGGCTCATCAAGTAATAAGAAAATAGGTTCTGAAGCCAAAGCCCTTGCTATCTCAACCCTTCTTCTTTCACCACCACTTAAAGCATAAGCAGGAGTATTAGCAATATATTCTATATCAAGTCTATTCAAAAGTTCTTCAAGTCTTCTTTTCCTCTCCTCTTTACCTATTGCCCTAACTTCTAATATAGACATTATATTTTCTTTCACTGTCATTCCTCTAAAAACTGATGGTTCTTGAGGTAAATAGTTTATCCCAAGTCGGGCTCTTTTATACATTGGCATAGATGTTATGTCTAAGTCACCAAAAAATATTTTACCAATAGTAGGTTTTTCAAGCCCGACTATCATATAAAAAGTAGTTGTCTTACCAGCCCCATTTGGCCCAAGTAAACCAACAATCTCTCCCCTTCTAAGCTCAAGAGAAACATGGTCAACAGCAGTAACATTACCAAACTTTTTAACAAGATTATCAGTTGAAAGAGTTATATCTTTTAGACCTGTAATTCTTTTAATCCTTTTTTCTTCAGCCTCTTTTTTCACTTTCTCAATATCAAGTTCTTCCTCCTGCTTTTTTATAATTTCTTTCATTTCCACTTGTGACATTTCAAAAAGTTTTTCATAAGCCTCTAATTGAGAATAAAGCTGCTTCTGTTCTCTAGCATTAAGTTCCAGAATATTTTCATATGCCTTAATTGTTGTCTCAAGTTCTTTTAATTTAGTTTTAAGTTCTTCTATATTCTCTATATTATCCATCACTTTTCCTTTTTAATATCAAATCTTCCCTTTATTTCACCCTGCATAACTACATTATTATTAGAAGTATCAAGAATAATTATCTGAGCATATGTCAAGTCATTACCCTTTTTATATACAGGATTACCAGTTAAAACCATTTTGTTTGATTTTTTATCATAATAGCCCAAACTACTACTTATAACCTTATCTTTCTGTCTTATATTAACAGAACCAATTAAAAAAACTTTATCCTCATTATTATCAATACGTATAACATCAGACCTTATGTCTAGGTCTTTACTCTTATCCTCTATAAATGCATCAGTCTTCATAAGTATAATATTTTTCTTCTCTTCATATTCAATTTCATTAGCCTTTCCTAACATATTTTTATCTTTTATCTCCTTAACATCTTTAAATACATAAAAATTATTACCATCTTTTTTCAAATTCAAGAGCTTATCAGAAACAATTTTAGTGTTTTCTTTTATATAAGTTACATCATCTGCTTCTATAACATCTTGTTTTTCGTCATATTTCCCTCTTTTTGCCACTATACTGATATCTTTTTTATCAATTCTAGTCTCTTTATCAAATATCAAAATCTTATCATCTTCAAGATATTTAATACCTTCAGTTTTAATAATATAATCATCTTTTTTTATACTAGAATTAGTATACATAAGCATAAACTTATCTGATTTAAAATACTCAATCTTGTCAGAGTTTATCTTAAGTTTATCATCGAAAACAACAGCATTGCCTTCTATAAAAATAGATTCTTTATTGTCATTTTTAACAATCCTTATGAGATTACCTTCAATTGTTCTTTCTTTTTCAAAGTCAACAAGTCTAACAGGTTTTCCAGTAAACAGTGTTGATTCTCTGGCTAAAGATTCTTTAGTCCTAATCATAGTATCAGCATTTACTCTCCTCTTATCTTTTATAAACTCAATAACAATATTGCCATTAGCCATTACTGTCTTTTCTTGCTTTTTATATATAAGGTTATCAGTTGTCATAAAATAGTCTTTTGTATTTAAAGAAACATTACCAGAAAGATTAAACATGTTATTCTTATAGTCAACTTCCATTTTAGAGGCATTTATAACAATATCAGCAAAAAGATTAAAATATCCTAAATTAAATAAAAATAATAGTAAAAAAAACTTAAAAGCCTTCATTCTCAGACTCTGGTAATGTCATAGATACATTATCTAAATAAAACTTTTTTAAGTTAACACTTAAGGAAAAGTTATAACCATTTACAATAAGCCCCGTCTTATCTTTTATCATAACAGGTGTTCCCTCACTTGTCTCCAGTATTGAATCATTTCCCTTCCATCTAAAAAAAGTACCCTCTAACAAATATCTTTCCTCAACTACTATTTTAACATTCTCAAAAAAAGTAGTTACCTTATTTTCAAGATTATACATACCTTTTTTAGCTACTATATAACTGTATTCATTATAGCCTGAGTCTATCTTTGAAATAATATTCTCCATAACAAAATTCGAAGAATTGTTATCATAAGAAACAGATTCACTCGATAAAAACATATTTGGTTTATCATCCTTATAAGAAACATAGGTATAATTCTGAGCATAAAATCTGTTAACCTCTTTAGAGGCAGAAGGTTCTTCTATTTTAGGTTGGCTACAATAATGAAAAAATAAAATAAAAATAAATATTTTTAGTCTTTTCACTCTTTAGTTTCTATACCTTTTTTGTTTATTCTCTTTTTAAAGAAAAGAAGGAAAATAATAAAAAATGTTGCCAAAATGTTAAGTATTACCAAAATAATTAAAAAATTAATTTTTGAATTTATAGAATCAACAACGGTCTTTGTGTCAACCACAAACTTTTGAGTCTTTAAAATCTCGTTGTTTATGTCAATTAAAGAAATCTCATTTATCTGAGCATCAGTTTGAATTTTACTTGTCCCAACTAAAGAAAAAATGATTATCAAAAAAATTAAAACAATAATGAAAATACCCAAGAACCTAAAGTTTATCTTATTCATATATTACCCCCAGTGTTATAATTAAGAAAATTTATAAAATAAAATTTTAAAATAAATTTTTAAATACCTAAAAACTCTTTAACAATCTTTTTTATACCAGCATCATTAAGACCTGCAATACTTAATACGTCCTCCCTATTACCATGAGGATAAAAAAAGTCACTAAGGCCAATATTGAGTAAATTATTTGATAATTTATTTTTAACAATGATAGAGTTTATACTCTCACCAACGCCACCTATAAGAGAATGCTCTTCAACAGTAATAATAGGTTTTTTATTAGAAGATATTTTTACTATAGTTTCTTCATCAATTGGTTTTGCAAACCTTAAATTAACAAGGTTAAAATGTATATTCAAGTCTCTTAAAGCATTAAAAGCATTTCCAATAATACTACCATAACAAAAAACATTTACCACAGCAGTTTCACTAAACTCTATAATCTCTGCCTTAGCAAGGCTTATATCTTCACAAATATCAAAATTAAAAAAACCTGCCTTAGGAAATCTTAAAACAACTGGATAATCACTCTCAATCGCAAAGTATAACATTTTTTCAAGCTCTTTACCATCTTTGGGAGACATTAGAACAAATCTAGGTAAAACCTTAGTATAAGCAATATCAAAAACCCCATGATGTGTTGGTCCATCAGGTCCAACAATACCAGCCCTATCAAGCACAAATACTGGAGAAACCTTATTTTGTAGACTAACTTCCTGGAACAATTGATCAAAAGCCCTCTGAAGAAAAGTAGAATATATTGCAACAACAGGTTTTATACCACTTATAGACATACCTGATGATAAAGCAACTGCATGCTCCTCAGCGATACCAACATCAATATATCTTTCAGGGAAGACTTTGGCAAACTTATTAAGACCCGTGCCCTCAGACATAGCAGCAGTAATAGCATAAACATTTTTATATTTCTTGCCTATCTCCACCATAGTCTTAGAAAAAACATCAGTAAAAGTCTCTTCTTTTTTATAATCAATACCTGGAAGACCATGGAAAAAAGAGGGATTATCCTCAGCTTCTTTAAGACCTTTGCCCTTTTTAGTGATTGTATGAACTATAAAAGGTCCTTTATGAGTTTTAACGTATTCAAAAACATTTACAAGTGACTTTATATTATGGCCATCCAATGGCCCTATATACTTTATTCCTAAAACATTAAAAATGTTTGGTCTTACTAGATTATCTATTCTCCTTGCCATCTTTTCTGCTTTATTCTTAAGACAATCTCCAAGTATAGAAGAAATATTTTTTGAAATATTTCTTATGTTAAGATAGACTTTACTATTCATAAAGTCTGATAAATACTTTGATAAAGCACCAACAGTCTCTGATATTGACATCTGATTATCGTTTAATACAATTATTAGGTCTTTTTTAGAGTAACCTAAATGATTTAAAGCCTCAAAAGCAACACCGTTACTTATAGATGCATCACCTATTACCACAATAGGTCTTACATCATTACCATAAAAATCAGATGAATACTTAATACCAAGACCTAAGGATATTGAGGTCCCTGCATGTCCTAGCTTAAAATAATCATACTCACTCTCATCAGGGTCAGTATAACCTGACAAACCATTTATCTTTCTTAATTTGGAAAAGTCTTTTCTGCCAGTAATTATCTTGTGAACATATGATTGATGACTAACATCATAAATTACAGGATTTTTTTTAATATCAAAAACTTTTGCTATACTTAAAGAAAGTTCAACAATTCCAAGATTAGATGCTAAATGCCCACCAGTTACCTTAATACTTTTTATTAAAAAATCTCTTATCTCTTGGGCTAATTTTTCAAGATCTCTTAAACTAAGGCCCTTAATATCATCAGGAAAATTAACAAACTCTATCATTAAAAAAAGCCTTAAATCCTATAAAGTTCCTTTACTTTTTCTACAAACTTAGATACACCCTCTTCCATTTCTAAATATATTTTTTCAAGGTCACTCTTTATATTTTTTACTTCCTCTGAAGTTATATCTGGAAAGCAAGAAAGAAGAGAATCAAGATTCTCTCTCATTTTTCTAGAAAAACCTTTTTGTAGCTCCTCAGCATAAACAACGCACTTATTTATTCTTTCAACAGCCTCATTTTCAGTTATTTTCCTCTCAATAACATCTTTTATAATAATCTCTATATTAGTTTGATTAGTTGTCAATTCCTCAAAAGTCTGAATATAAAGTATTCTAATTTGTTCCAAGTTTTTCTTGATCAAGTCTTGTATATCCATAGAGCACCCCTTTTAATGCCTTCTATTTAAATAAATAAAAATTTTAATTTTAAAATTTACTAAAAAATAACCCAAATAAAGGCATTAAGTTTTTTTCCTATTTAAGAGTGAAAGATTTTTGCTAGCAACACTGTTATTAGGTTCTATCGATAAAACTTTTTCCCAGCATTTTCTCGCTTCTTCATAATTTCCAGTCTTATAAAAAGATACACCAGCAGTATTAAGAAGAGCTGTGCTAGGCTTTTTCAATAATTCAAGTGCTTTCTTAAAATAACTTGAAGATACACTGAAGTTGTTGTCCTTAAACTCTAACATTGCCTTTATGTAGAAAAGATTAGGATTATTTGCATCATCCACAATACTGTTTAATATCATTCTATTTTTCTCAGATAGACTTTTTTTAGAATTATACTCGCTTATAATTTCTTTCATAACGTTAGCATCAGCCTCAGTACTGCTATTCAAAGAAACGTTAGTCTTATCTGGTATTTTATTTACCCTTATTGCAATCAAAGTCATATCATCTTTTATAGGGTATCCATTTCTAAACCTATCAATATCAGAAAACACGTCTTCTACAAAGTCTTTTGGTTTTATCTTGTTAAGATTCAGTAATTTGTTGAAAAATATCTCTTCATAAAACTCATCTTTATCTGACTTTTGTTCAACAATACCATCTGTATACAAAACAAAAGTATCTCCCTCTTGAAAATAAGCCTCTCCATAGTTATACTCTGCACCTTCAAAAGAACCTATAAAGAAGCCTTGAGTATCTAAATAATCAATTTTTCCATTCTTTCTAATAACAATACCTTTATGATGTCCAGCATTAGTATATTGAATCTTACCTTTTTTAGTATCATAAATACTGAAAAATACTGTTACATAAAATCCAGTATCCCCTATACCTATAGCCTCATATATATCTTTATTTACCCTATCACATATCTCAGCAGTTGTTCCGCCTTGAATAGAATGTGTATAAAAAGATATTTTAGCCATAGTAGTAATCAATGCTGAAGGAATACCATGTCCTGTTACATCTGCTATTAATATACCAACCTTGCCATCACCCATATCAAATATATCATAGTAGTCACCACTTATATCTATCCTTTTTCTTTCCTCTTCTGTCAAGGTTGGGTCTGGCATTGCTTTTAGTTTCGCATAAACCTCTATAAACTCAGGATAAGGAAACTCAGAAGGTAATATAGCCTTTTGTATTGAAGAAGCAGTCATCATCTCTCTTTTTATCTCTTTATTAAGGGCACTGAGTTTTTGATTAAATACCTTTAACTCCTGATTTGTTTTTTCTAATTCCGCTGTTCTTTGTTTTATCTTCTCTTCCAAACTTTCATACAAAGAAATTATTATAGAAGTTTGAGTAAGGTTGTCTATAACAAAGTCAACCTTCTGTATATCAGAAGAGGTTATAGCCTTACCTTCAGTCATATAACCATATATTAAAATTGCAAAAGGTTGATTATCTTGCACAACTAAAGAAAACCCAATAGAACTATATTTTTCTAGTGTATTGATCTTTTCTATTTCAGAAGGGTCATTAATAACTAAAACATTTTCATTTACAACTCTATTTAAAATGCTTTGCATATAGTCATTATCAATAATATGTCTTTCATATGAATCAAGTGAAGCCATAAGGTGTCTATAATTGGAAAAGAATAGAGAAACAGGCTTAAAGACATATTTATCATTATTTTTTTTAATCATTATAAACTCTGAACCCTCAAAACCTAAGTTATTAACAACAAGACTAGTTACTTTTCTATAAAGTTCATTAAAAGAAGTTATACTAGATAGTCCTTTTGATACTTCATTAAGTAATTCCAGCATGCTAAAATGTGTTTCTATTTCATCGGATTTTTTTATAACACTCCTCTTGTATTCCGCAAAGTCTTTTTCAGCTTTATCTTTTAGTACATTCTCTATAGCATGATAACCTATAACAAGCTTTTCTATAACTTTCTCAAAGTCTTTATCCTGTTCTTTATACGTATAGTATTCACCATACTGGTCTATCATACCTAATTTTTTTAAGCCTTCCAATATAACAGAAACTTTAGAGCGTGGGAGTTTTGTAAGAAAAACTAAAAATTCTTTAGTAAAATACTCATTTTTTCTATCAAAGAAAGTTATAAATACTTTAAGTCCCTCTCTAGTATAAAGTAAGTTCTTATAATTTTCATAGTTTTCAAGGAAACTCTCAATTACAACACTATCTGGTTCCAACAATATTCTTACATTTTCAGGTGCTTTTCTTATAAAAGGTAGGGGTAGAATAAAGAACAATAAAGATGCTATAAAAGGATAAAGAACTTGAGTCTCTGTGGTTAAGTTTATTTTAAAAAAAGTCACGGTAAAACCTAATATCTCTTCATTTACTATCATATGATACCAAACTAACAATCCAGATATAAAACTAAAATAAAAGTTTACAGTCCTTGCTTTTCTAAAAAATAGCCCACCTAAGTAAGAAACTATTAAAATAGGTAATAAAGATAAAGACCAGATATATAGTCTACTATAGTTAAAGTTTTTAGTTTCAACAATATAATTTAGAACAAATACAATAAAAATATACATAAAAACACTTATCCTTGAGACATGACTCATTGAGTAAGTATTGTAACGTTGAAAACTTGAATAGATCAAAGCCTTTATAGAGAATAACTGAGAGAGAACAACAGATGTAGCTAATATAATCATTAAAAGTATGCTTAAGAAGTCATTCCTTATATAAAAACCACCTAAAGGCATAACATTTAAAAAAACTAGAATACCAATTAAACTACTTATAAAAAATCTTCTTTTAACAATATCAATCTCAGAAAAATCAACTTTCTTATATGAATATGATGAAAATGACCTAGGAATAACTAAATAAAAAGATAATCCTAAAAGCATAGCAGTAAGAAAGTTTAACAAATTTGGTTTAGTAAAATAAAACTGAGACTCACTCTTAAAGTTTAAAAATATAGAGACAATAAAAAATCCTAATCCCATCAAAAAAATAAATAGATACGGGAGCCTCTTATCCTTATTATCATTAAATAAGAATAACAAGAGCATAGGCAAAATTATTATTGCCAAACCCAAATAGGAAGAAACTTCAGGAAAGAAAAAAACCTGAAGCACTTTAACCTGAAAGAAAGAGATTGGAGCAAGCAACAACATAAAAAGATAGCTTACAACATTAGACATAAACTTAAAACCAGGATATCTAAAAGCCAAAAAGTCAAAAGGAGTATATATCTTATATTTTCTAAAAGAAAACTGAAGTCTCTTATAAAAAATAGCCAGGAATAAAATACCAATTAAAACACCTAATAAAAATGCGTATCCACCCCACCACCCAAAGTAGTTATATATACCAACAGAGCTTAAAACAACCCATAGGTCAATAATTACAAAAGAAGATACAAAACCAAATAATATAAGGAAAATATTATTTGAAGTTTTTTTCCTAAGTCTTCTATCAGACTCAATTTTAAGATTCAATAGTAATGTTATAAGAATAAAAACAGCAATTATACTAAACAAAAATATAACATTTTTTGTAAGACTACTCATTTAATAAACCTCTTTAACAATCTAATAATCTATTCTTTTAAAAGATAAACAATTAAAAAAACAAAAAAACTAATTATAAAAACAAATAAACCAATAAAAAAGAAAAACTCATTAAAAGTTACCTTTTTATTCATACCTAAGTATAAAAAAGTCAAAGCTCCCAATAAAAAAGTTAAAATAATATACATATTTTTCTTAGTATAAACCTTACCCTCAGAATATTTTCTATCAGCCCACTCTAAAAAGTTATTATATAATGAAGAAAAAAAACTTTTTCTTGCAACATTACCCAGTGAAGCCTCTGCCCTTTCAAAAAGAGCTTTACACTTCGGACACTCTTTAATATGAGTAATTAATAACAAGAAATTATCAGCTGTTATTGAACCTGCCTTATACTTTCTTATAAGGTCTTCTGCATCTTTACATAACATTTTATAAACTCCTTATCAAAAATATCCTGAAAATGACAACATAAAATTCAACTTATCATTAAAAAAATTTTGAGAAAAGTCAGTATAAAAATTATAAATGACACCTAATCCCATAAGAAAATTATCTTTTAATTTTATCTTTAAAGACAATTCATTCCCATAAGAAAACAAAGACTTTGAAGTCTCATAGTTATTTTTAGAATAACCAGTATTAAGACTTAATAAAACAAATAAAGTATTACTTATAGGAAATCCTCCACCTATAACAAAGTATCCTGTAAACTTATACTGCTCAGTATCTAAATTATATGTATAGTCCACTCTTGTACCCATTAAAAAATAATCAGTAATGAAGAAATATATAAAGTCATTTGTCCATATAATTTTATTTATTGTTCCACTTCTTAAAGCCTTAGACTCAAACCAGGTTATTCCTCCTATTTCAATAACACCTTTTTCAGTATAATTTTTTATAATCTTAGGTTGTATATTATAATTATAATCTTGGTAATCTTTGTCAAGAGTTTTTTTACTATCCTCATTAATATTATCTTTTTTATTTTCTTTTTCTAATTTTTCAAACTTTTTTTGATCACTTTCTTTTTTATCCTCTTGTTTTTTTTCATCTTCTTTCTTTTCTACTACTTTTTCTTTTGTCTCATCTTTTGTGCCTTCTTTACCTACTTCATTTTTTGTCTCTTTTTTTTTAAACTCATCTGTTTTTTCAATTTTCTTCTCAGAAGGAATATTTTTAGGTATATTCTGGGAATAAATAGAAGTAAAAAATATAAAAATAATAAAAAGAAAAAATATTTTAAAAGACTTCATAAACTCCTCCACAATCTTCAAAATACTTCAAATAATTTAAAATAACAATTTTATATAATTTTCGGTAATACAAATAAAAAAAATTAAGAACCATTCTTTTCCTTTTTTATCAACATAAAAATAGCATTAAGGTCGTCCTGGCTTTTTGAAACCTCATCTATTGAAATCCTTACAAGATTAGCGAGTTCATCTTTTTGTGTAGTTATTTTGGCTGACGTTTCAAAAAGGAGCTTGCTCTCTGTCTCAAGCTTTTTAGATTTTTCTAAAAGAGAGTTTGAACTTTCATAAACTTTTTTAGAAGAATTAAAAAGAGCAGTAGAACTAGAATATATCTCTTTTAAATAAGTCTTAGTAATATCAGCAATATTTCTCATCTCTTTTGCTATTATGTTTACACCAGTATTTTTATTACCTATTTTAGCTGCCTCTATTGCAGTATTTAACGCTAAAATAACGCTAAAATATTAAG
>Ga0308395_1000781_pt1 | contig 23605 bp, 22 predicted proteins | sample Hotspr20SampleP4_FD_202097 | JGI IMG/M metagenome (GOLD analysis project Ga0308395, IMG submission 202097) | Hot spring phototrophic mat microbial communities from Mushroom Spring, Yellowstone National Park, Wyoming, United States - 20050930_P4 ...
GTGGATCCCAGACGGTCTCCTCGCTGAGCCGGATGCGCAGTGCCTTGGGCAGGTCGCTCAGCGTCTCAGGCGTGGCCGCCAGCTGGCGGTAGAGGCCGTGCCACACCTGTCTGGCGCGATAGGCGGGCTCGCCCCACGCTTGCAGGAGCTGCTGGAGCTGGAGCTGCTCCAGATCGAGCACGCTGAGGCGCTGTGGAAGTGCACTCTTCTCGGCGGCGGGGGAGGATGGCGCTTGCGAGAACGCGTTCATGGCCAGGCCGCTGCCAGCTCCTGAATGCTTTCGAACACCCAGTCGGGCTGGATCGGGCTGTGGGCGAGCTGGCTGGCATCGGTGGCGCCGCTGAGCACCAGAATGCTGCGCATCCCGGCCCGTTGGCCACCCAGGATGTCGGTTTCCAGGCGGTCGCCCAGCGTGGCGGCTTGTTCGGCAGGCACTTGCATCGCCTCTAACGCCGCGTCGAAGATGGCCCGTTCCGGCTTGCCGATGATCAGCGGGGCGACACCGGTTGCCGCCTGCAGGTAGGCCAGTGTCGCGCCGTTGCCGGGCATCAAACCGCGCTCGCTCGGCAGGGTGACGTCCGGGTTACACCCGATGAAACGCGCGCCGGCACGGATGAGCAAGGTGGCTTCGGCCAGTTTGGCATAGGTCAGCTGCGTGTCCAGCCCCACCACCACATAGTCCGCTGCGTCGCCGTCGCTGAGCTGCAAGCCGTGATCGATCAGCGCCTGACGCAGACCGTCCATGCCGATCACGTAGACGCGTGCTCCCGGCATGTGGCCGGCCACATAGCGTGCTGTGACGATCGCGGAGGTGAGGATTTCCTCCGGCGCCACCTGTACCCCCATACGCGCCAGCTTGGCGACATACTGCTCCGGGGTACGGGTGGGGTTGTTGGTCGCCAGGCGGAAGCGAATCGGACGGCTGCGCAGCAGCTCAAAGAGGGCATGCAGGCCCGGCACAGGGATATCGCCACGCCAGAGCACGCCGTCCATATCGATCACCAACGCGTGGATCGCGCGCAGCTCTTCAGGAGATCGGTAGGTTGTGCGTTGTACATCGGCCATCGGGTCATCACCTCGGATTGCAGTCTAGCAAGCTTTATGCGTGGGCACAAACAGCCACACGCAGAGCAAGCGCAGCAAACACAATGCTGCCAATGCGATGCCGACCACGACCTGGCCCGTCAGCACGGTGAAGGGGGCGGCATAGAAGGCCGCAAAGAACACAAAGGCAGCGGTCGTGAGCATAGCTAAAGCGCTGCCGAGAGGATCTGAAGCGCGACGCACCATACGGCGCAATGCCAGGATCATAGGCGGCAGTTCACCCAATGAGAATACCAACACAAAAAGCAACAAAAGCCAACTGGCCAGGCCTGGAGGTATCAGGCGGGGCACGCGATGGCTCACCGTGAGGTATACGGTGAGCCCGGTGAGCACGGCTGCGGCGGCTATGCCCCCCAACGCGGCGAGCATCAACAACTTACGTGGCATGCTTTTCGGGGTGATCGGGTTCGTCCGCGGTCTGGCGCGCTAAATCGCGTTCCACCTCGACGGCGGCGGTGGCAATCGCCCAGCTGACCAGCCCCCATGTGGCGCCGGAAATAAGCGCCCCCACGCCAAGCGACCAGGCGGTCACCGGTGTCGTGGGATCTCGTATCACCCCAATGATGGTGAGGATGATCCCCAGGGCGGCAAACACGATTCCCACCTTCGTAGGGCCATTCATACGCTGCCAGAGATTTCGTCTGTCCATCGCTCGTAGGCACCCTGCTTCAATTTCTTTTGAGAGAGCCTTTTGCGAGAGATTGTAGCAGCCCTTGGGGGGAAGGGCAAGCGCTCTGCTGGGCGCAGGTGCGCACTGACTTTGCCCTTTGGGATGGCCTCGTCTATAATGGGAGCTCAGGTTGTGGGCAAGAGACGGATTCGAAGGGTATACCCTGACAGAACGGCAATGGAGTTCAACCGGTAAAGGATGGGCGTCCACCATAAAGCGGCTCTTTTGACCCGGCTGTTGCAAGAGATCTTTCTGATCATACGGCTGTTGTTCGACCGCCGTGTGCCCTTGTGGATGAAGTTCATCCCCCTGCTCACCGTGCTGTATATCCTGTCGCCTATTGACATAAGTCCCGACCCTATCTTTGGACTGGGTCAGCTGGACGACACACTTGCCTTGCTGGTTGGACTGAACCTGTTCCTGGCGCTATGTCCGCGTGAGGTGGTGGAGCAGCTGCGCCGGGGAACCAAGCGCGAGAGCACACCCGATTCCGAGGCAGAGGTGATTGACACGACCTACCGTGTGCTGGACGATTAAAGGAGCGGCGTCAGGGAGCCGCTCACTTCCAAGGGAAAGGTGGAATGAGGTATGGCCGATTCGATCCGTTATCGCCATCCGCAAGAGGTAGCGGCGCGTCTGGAGGTCTCGGCGTTCACGCTGCATCAATGGACGGAGCAGTTTGCCGACTTCCTGTCGCAGGCGGCGCGCTCCAATGACGCGGAGCATCCCCGCCGTTACACCGACGAGGACCTGGCGACGCTGATCATGGTAAAGGGGTTGCTGAGCGAGGGTCTCAGCCACGATGAGGTGCGCCAGCGCCTCGACGCCCTGCGCACTGCCGCACAACCGTCCCCAGAGTCTCCTACACCGGAGCAGCCCGAGACGCCGGTGGTCGGTCCGCCGGCCCTGCCGATTGCGCCGGCAATTGCCTTCATCAGCGATACTTTGCATAATGTCGCGACCAGTCAGCAGGCCGTCCTCAACAGTCAGGCGGCAAACCGCGAGCTGCTCGGGGTGGTGTTGCAGGACAACTTCAACCTGAAAGAGGAGAATGCCCGTCTGCGGGAGCGCATGCTGGAATTGGAACGTCAGATGGCGCAACTGGGACGCGAGCAGGAAGCACGTCGTGAGGCCCTGCGTGCCGAGCTCGAAGCCAGGATGCAGGATCTGCAGCGGATGGTCATGTTGCAATCGCGTTCTGGGTGCCTGGGAGGGCTGTTCGGCATTGGCCGCTGAAGGCACCGCTTTTGAGGAGCGGCGGTGATGCGTTTTTTCCGATTTATGGCGGGCTTCGGCATCGGGCTGGCGCTGGGTTGGGCTCTGGCCATCTTGCTTGTGCCCCAATCCGGTCGCGAAGTGCGACGCCGTCTGCAGGAACGCTGGGCGAGAACCCTGGAAGAGGCGCGCAGCGCGGCCGAGGAAACGCGCCGGCAAGCGTATATCCGCCTGGCCGAGTTGAAAGCATCCGAGAGCAGCGAGTAGACCGCTCCGGATGCCGGCGCCCGGCCTGCGGGATCTCGTGAAGGAAACCATCCCTTCTTCGAACCGTCCTCTTGCCCTGCTCTCCGCGACAGAAAGGCGTACGGACGTGTCCAGCGAAGTGTCCATCGAAGAGGGAAGATCCGCACGCCCCACCCGGGCGACCGACTGGCCTGCCCTGGTATGGCGCGTGTGGACCAGCCCACATGTGACTATGGTGGCTTTGCTCTGGCTGAGTGGCCTCATTGGCCTCAGCCAAATCATCCCACAATCCCCCTATTCTCTGGACGAACCGTTGGTGTATAGCCAGTGGTTCGCAAAGATGCCCCCGTTTCTGTGGCCGTTGGTGGACGATCTGCGGGCACTGGGTTTTTTCCAGCTGCGCACTTCGGCATGGTTACGGCTGCCGTTGGCGGTGCTGCTCCTCCACGCATTGGCTGTGTGCACTTCGGCATTGCCGGTGGCGTGGCAGCGCACCAGGGCGCGTTCGGAGCCGGCCAGATTGCTCGCGAGAAGCCCGGATGAGACACCCCCGGCACTCGGTCGTCCGTTGGGACTGGCTGTGTGGCGCGCTGCAGCGGCCGAACACGTGTTTGCGCACACGATGCAACAGCTGGCACAGGATGGATACACGGTGCGCGGCGATCCGCGCGCGCAGGTGGGATTGGCGTGGCGCCGACACCTGGGCTGGTGGGCACTGTGCAGCCTTTACGTCGGCCTGGCCCTGCTGGCTATGGGGTTATTGTTGCACAGCTGGCTGGGCCGGGCCTATGTCCTGAGACTACAACCCGGTCAAGCAACTACGGTGCCGGGCCTTCCAGAGCTGGTCCTTTGGCTGGAGGACACCCGGATCGTCGGCGACCCGCTCGCTCCGTCGGAGGGCGTGGTGCAGGTGCGCCATGGCGAGGCGGAATCCGGCGGTGCGCCGATCACCCTGCCGCTGCACGCCGGAAGGATGATCGGCGGGATGTGGTGGACGGTGGTGGACATCACCCCGATGGTGGAAGTGACCGCCCAGGATGCCCAGGACGGCGAGACGTTGGAGCTGTGGTCCTTTGTGCCTCGTGCGCATGCCCGGCCGCGCGCACGCCTGTCCCTTGCGGACGAGGAGGATGCCAGTTTTGTCAGCCTTCCTGCCCGAAATGTCACCTTGCGCTTCGGACGTGCTTCGGAGCCCCATGCATCGCCGGGCCAGTTGACGCTGAGTTTCTTCCGCGGGGTCGAGACAGCCCCCATGGGGACCGCCACCCTCAGCGATGGGGATGAAGTCCTCTTTGACGGGGTACGGTATCAGGCTTCTCTGAGCCACGATGTCCAGCTGCGCGTCCAGCAAGGCGCGTGGTGGATCATGGCAGCATTGGGATGGCTGGGCGTCGCCCTCGGCGGTGGGTCGCTGACGTGGTGCCGCCCGATATGGTTGGTCGTGCGGACGGAGGACGCGGCAGGTGGCTGTCGCATGACCATCTGGGTGGACACCCTGGCCCCCCATTCGCCTCCGCTCGAGCGATTGCGCACCCTGGGCGGTTGATCCGTCGGTGAGGAGGGTCGGGACAGATGACCGCGCAAGCGCCTCTGATGCTTCAGGCCTGTGGGACGGCCACGGTGCTGATGTGGCTGGTGGCCTTCGGCCTGTACGTAGCGGACGCGCTCCGGGTGGAGGAGACCGCCGGGCACCTCCAGATGGCCAGGCTGCTCACGCGTCTGGGGCTGTTGATCGGCACGGCGGGATGGGCGGGCTATGTGGCATTGACGTGGCCGCCACTCCCGTGGCGCGCGGCGTGGTTGCCCCCGCTGGCGCTGGCTGCACTGGCGATCTACACCCTCTTGGCGCGACGCGTGTCCAAATCCCCCGTAAGTCCCTGCCTGTACGGTTGCGCGGTGGTCGCCTATGGGGTTGCCCTGGCATCCTGGGGGGCAGGGAACGGCGAGGCGCTGACCGGCAACCCACGGGCATGGCCTCTGATCGCGATCCGCGAGCTCGCCGCAGTGGTCGCTGCCGGGACACTCCTGACATATGGCGCCGGACTGCTCATCCGGCTGCGTCCGACCCCGGCGCTTGCAGCTTCTCGGGCGGAACAGCTGGGCGATGGGACGCTACGCATCGCTCTCTGGGGCACGCTGCTGGCGTTGGCCGCTGCGGCGGGGCGTGCCTGGTTGGTGTGGGGTGAGGTGGCGCGGGCGGATGTCGTCACGTTGTTCATCGCCTGGGCGTTTATCATGGCGGCATCGTTGTGGCAGATGATGACCGGCATGTCCATGACGCGCATGGTGCATGGGTTGGCACTGGCGGCACTGGTACTGCTGGGCGCGATGTTCCTCGTCACCGCCTGAATCCCGGTGGGGGTGCGCAGGGCGACCAAAAGGGTCTATACATCCCCCGCACCGGGGTCGAAAGGCACCCCCTCGCTCGCGCAACTTTGACAGGCGAGGGGGTTTGGCGTTATAATGATTTATGGAGTTCAGTGGCGCCCCGGTGGCGGAATTGGCATACGCAGCAGGTTGAGGGCCTGTGCCCGAATGGGCGTGGTGGTTCGAGTCCACTCCGGGGCATGATTTCTAAGAGGCTAAGCTACGCCGGGGGCATAGCTTTTTTCTTAACCCATGAGTACACTCTGTGATGAGGAGACCTTTTTGCAGGGGAGGCATAACCCATTCAGGAGGTGCTCGGATGATTGCTCTTTCCCGTCCCGTTTTCTGGATCGCGCTCCTGGGGCTGTTGACCCTGGGAATCGGCATCGGCCGCGTCGTGCCCTGCGCCGACGCAGCGCCCACCGCGTTGCAGATCGAGAACCTGCGGGCCAGTGCCGCCACCGTCGGCCTGTACGAAAAATTTGAATTGACCTTCACCATTACCGGCAGCGGGGCGACCAACCCCTACTTTCCCTACGACCCCGCGCCGCCGCCCGGCGTCCCCGCCAGCGTGGGCATCACCGTGGACGCGCTGTTCAGCCCCGACAACTGGACCAGCGTCATCACCCAGCCGGCCTTCCTCTACCAGCCCTACGAGCGCCGGTGCATCGTCAACAACGCGATTGTGACTGACTGTCCAGCTGACGGTGAGGAGTGGCTTTATCCGACGGGCGACCCGGTCTGGAAGGTGCGCTTTGCACCCCAACAACTGGGCGACTGGAAGTATCGCGTGCGCGCCACCGATGCCTCCGGCACGGTCCAGACCGCCGAGGGAAGATTCACCGTCGTGCCGTCCACCCTGCCGCACAACCACGGCTTTATCCGCATCAGCCCGACCGATCCCGGCTACTTTGAATATTCCGATGGCACGCCCTTCATCGGCGTCGGGCACGGCGAGGGATTCTCCGGCTGGCGCTTTACCTACGATGCCGACGACACGCTGGCGCGGCTGAAGGCCGGCCGCGTGAACTTTGTGCGGATGTGGATGATCGGCAGCAGCATCTTTATGGCGCCGTGGAACCCCTGGCACTCCCACCATCTGCCCGGCGAGGGCGGCTACTTTAACCCGACCAGCCTGACCTACACCCACGCCTACACCGGCCACCTGGTCTCCCTGCGCCTGTGGGACTATGCCGACCCGTCTATGGAAAGGCGGCGCAACCCGTGCATGTTCCAGGGCTTCAGCAACAACGTCGCCGTCAAGCCCAACACGACCTATCACCTGAGCGTGCGCCTGAAGACCGTCAGCGTGACCGGACCGCGCGATGGCCGCTATCCCTACGGCTTCACCGTCCGCACCGGCGGCTGGCTGGGCGAGGATTGCGCCAACCCCGCCGCTACCTACAACGCCAGCCGCCGCTTGCTGAACCACGTCAGCGACACCACGCCCGGCTGGGTGACGGTCACCGGTACCTTCACCACCGGCCTGAACCAGTACTTCCTGGATAACTTTTACCTGATCCTGGAGAACACCACCGGCGGAGATGCCTACGTGGACGAAGTCTCGCTGCGCGAACTGCGCAACGGCGCGCCGACCGGCCCGGAAATCCTGCGCAAGAACCGCTTCGCCTACCACCTCTATTTTGACCAGCAACCCTCCTGGCAGTGGGATTATCTTTTCCAGCGGGCCGAACAGGGCGAAGTGACCATCCGTCCCGTTGTGCTGGAGAAAAACGACTGGATCGCCAACCATCTGGATGCGAACGGCAACCCGGTGGGCGGTTACTACGATCTGGACAACAACCGCTTCTACGCGGCGCCGAACACGGCGGTGCGCCGCCTGCACGAGTACTTTTGGCGCTACCTGATCGCACGCTGGGGCTATTCGCGCGCCGTCCATTCTTGGGAACTGATGAACGAGGGTGACCCCTACAACGGCAATCACTACGCCATGGCCGACGCCTTTGGCCGCTTTATGCGCGAGAACGACCCCCATCGCCATCTGGTTACCACCTCCCACTGGCACAGTTTCCCCCAGGCCGAGTTCTGGGCCAACCCGCAGTACAGCGGCGTGGACTATGCCGACGTTCACGAATACGCCTGCTGCGGCAACCGCTACGCCGGCTGGGCGCAGAACATCGCTAGACCGCTGGCCTTTGAGAATCGCCCGGCCTATGTCGTGGGCGGCCAGGGCCATTCGGTGCGCATCCCCGGCGCGACGCAGTTCAACAACGCCGGCAGTACCCCGCGCCACCTCATCATCCGTGGGCGGGGCGAATGGGTGATCCGCTACAGGATGAAAGCCGAGAATTTCACCGGCAGGTGCGAGTTCGACATCCCCCATACACTGGCCGGCCCGCGCCTGATGTGGATACTGGATCACGGGGAGAGCGACTCGCGCGGCAGCGTCGTGCCGCCGCCATCCGAAGAGGGCAAGGGCTGGCTCTGCACCGCGCCGGCTGGCACCTACGACTGGCGCACCTTTGACAGTCGCTATACCCACGCTGGACAACCGGCGCCAGCCAGTGAGCGGCTCATCCTGAACGATGACGCCGTACACACGCTGTACATCGCCTTCCAGAACGGCTTTGGCACGGGGGGATATGCGTGGATAGACAACGTGGAACTGATTGCACCGGACGGACAGCGGGCCTACCTGAACGGCGAATTTGACCTCACTTCGGTCATCTCGGACTCGGCGCATCTGCACGCATCGCTGAGTCTGCAAATTGGGGGACGCGCCCTCACCGGACCGCGCAAGCCGGTCACCCGCGGCGAAGTCGCCATCGGCGACGACGCGGAGTACCGCGGCGACAGCAAGCATGCCCAGAACCAAGACACCCGGGGCGTCTGGCTGCACAACTTCCTCTGGGCGCAGGTCAACCCCGGTGGCCTGTACGAACTCTATTGGGACCAGACCAATATCCGCCGCGACAATCTGTACTTCCACTTCCGCGCCTTCCGCAACTTTATGGAGGGCATCCCGCTCAACAACGGGCGCTACCAGGACGCGCGGGCGACGGCCTCCCATCCCGACCTGATCGTGCTGGGCCAGGCCGATCGCCTGGCCGGGCGCGGCCATCTCTGGATTCGCCATCGGCGATACACTTGGCGCAACGTGGTGGAAGGGGTGACGATTCCACCCGTCTCCGGCCAGATCACCGTTCCCGATCTGGTGACGGGCACGTATCGGGTCACCTGGTGGGACACCTGGGCCGGCGCGCCGACCACCCGCCAGCTGGTCACCACGACCGGCAGCACGCTGACGATATCCCTCCCGACGCCGCTGGCCACAGACGTCGCGCTCCAGTGGGAGTGGATTTACCCGATATTTTTACCGTTGATTCTCCGGAACCAATAGAGAACTTCAGGCAGGAGATGAAACGATGAAACCCCAAAACTTTGCGCTCCTGCCCATCTTCGTCCTGCTCGGATTGATCGATGTATCTGCAATTCATTCCCCTTATCTCAACGTCCAGCAGGTTACGCCCGCCCCGCGCGCCTACCCGCCCCCGGGGGTGCGCGCATATCCGCCGGCCGTCACCTCTATGGCGTTGTACTTCCGTTCTGCCGCCCAACGGCTGGCTGGCGGCGGAATGGCCGTAGGAGAAGATTCCCATTGAAAAGAGCAAGGTGATGGGGTACTCTTGGATAGAAGTTCTGTAGCACCGGATGAATCCTATGCTACGTCGTCTGGAGAGAAATCAACATGGTATCCGGCAACTTTTACCGGTCAACTCTCGCACGCATCCTAATGGCGCTCGTCAGCGGACTGGGTGCGTGGGCCCTCGCCCTGTCCTCTGACGGCGACTCCCCCCAAACGCTCTCCGCTGCCCCCTCTGCCGGCCTGCTCTCTACGCCCGGCATCGCCGGGCAGGAGACGATCCCTGACCGGGACTGGCCGCAACTGGGCCGCGACGCACAGCGCAGCAACTACTCGCCCCTTCAGGTCAATCCACCGTACTGCTACATCTGGAAATGGTACGAGGTGCCCTTCGCCTCACGCGCCCAGCCGGTGGTGGCCGCCGGCCGGCTCTTCATCGGCGGGCTGGACGGCGTGCTCTACGCGCGGGACGCCAGCACCGGCGCCTCGCTGTGGACCTTTGCCGGCGACGGCAGCCCGATCCGCCATTCCCCGGGCGTGATGAGCGGCACGGTGGTCTTCAGCACACACGGGGGCAACACCTTCGCCCTGGACGCCGCCACCGGCGCGCTGCGCTGGCAGCGCTTCACCGGCCGCAGCGCCACTGCCCCGCTGATGGACGCGGCGCGCGGCCACGTCGTCGTCGCGGCCACCGATGGCCGGTTGACCGCGCTGAACCTGCGCGACGGCGCGGTGATCTGGCAATACCAGTCCGACGCCCCCATCCTCACCACGCCGGCTCTCAGCCGCGATGGACGGCTGATCTTTGCCGGGGACGAGGCCATCCGCGCCTTCGCCGTGAACGCCGAGACCGGCGCGTGGGTCTGGCAGACGCAACTCTACGGCCAGAGCCTGACCGATCGCTACCCGGTGGTGCTCAGCGACACGGTGATCTATCGCTCGCAGCCGCTCTACGCCCTCTGGCAACTTTTGCACGAAGGCGACGAGGTGATGAACCGGGCCGGCGCCGTTAACTCTGACTGGGACGCCGACTGGAACGCCATCCGGCCGCATATCCAGAACTACCTGGCCTCTAACCCGCACAAGCAGACGCTCTTTGTGCTGGACGCGACCACCGGCATCACGCGCGGAGTGGCGCCGGTGCTCTACACCTTCGGCAACAGCGATGTGCCCGCAATGCCGGTGGTGCGGGCGAGCGCGCCGTACACGGCCTACGTGATGTACCGCGCCCGCCAGGGCATTCAGACTACCGGCTCATCGGTGCACGTTTCCTCGCAATATGATGCCGAGCTGGGTCTGCTGAACACGCAAATGCTCACTCAGATCATCGGCCTGCGCACGCGCGACTATCCGCGCTCCTACTTCAACTATGAATTTCGCCTGACTTCCGACGAGCCAGCGGTGCTGACAATGGGCGGTAACATCCTGCTGGTGGATAACTGGGAACGCCTGGGCGGCATCAGTCTGACGAACGCCATCAGCGGGTCGCTGGTGCACATCGGCAACGTCTCCAACATCTGGCCCGAGTGCGGCGGCGGGCCCGGTTCTGGTTGTGGTCCAGATGGTCCCAACCCCTTCTTTCCCCTGAGTGGCAATCCCCGCGACCCGGCCTATCCCTTCCCCTCGCCGCGCGTGAACGAGGGCCACTCGCGCGCCGGTGCGGTGGTGGCGAACAACATGATCTACTGGCGCGTGATTGAGGGCGGGCTGGCCGGCATCGCTACGCGTCCTGGCAGCGCCTGCCCCGCGCCGCGGGTCTACACCCGGACCCTGCCCCCGCCGCCCCCGCCCACGCCGCCCGTCGTGACCACCACCCGCCCGCTCACCGATTACGTGACGCTGGACCTGACCACCCCGGCGCCCAACCCTCCGGCCGACCTGGTGGCGCGCCTGCACGCCGAGGTGCGCGCGCTGATCGCGCTGACGCCCTACCCGATGCCCTACTACTTTGAGCGCGGCTTCAGCAACCCGGCCATGTGGCCGCACAATTCCACGCAGCCGCCGGAACCGCCCTCGGTCACCTACGACAGCCATGGCAACGCCGTCTGGCACGACTCCGGCGAACTCCTGCTCACGCTGGCAATGGCCTATCCCTACCTGGACCCGACTCTGCAGGTGAGCGTGAGGCAGTACGTCTCGGGCGTGATCGCGCGCTATCCGCCCTGGCAGGGCATGCCCTGGGGCGGGGACTGGCTGAAGAACAGCGCGCCGCGCGAACTCTACCCCGTGCCCGACGACATCCGCCGGAACCTGAACAACTGGCCGCCGCCGGCCGCCAGCCCCATCTCCCTGTACGCCGTCTGGCTGTGGGCGAAGAATACCGGCGACTGGGCGCTGGTACAGAACAACTGGACCGACCTGACTGCCCTCTACAACGCGCGGGCCAACGACCTGCCCTACTACGCCGACATCGCCGGTGTGATCGGCTACGCGCGCATGGCGTGGCAACTCTTCGGCCAGACCTCGATCACCTACACCCAGGCCGTGAGCACCGCCGTGAGCGCGCTGACCGCCGGGCGGGTCATCACGCCCTACATCACCTATGCCAAATCCATCACCCAGTACTGGACGCCGCGCGACAACCAGCCGGAGTGGGGCAACTTTGAGGGCTGGTACCTGCCGGTCTTCTTCGGGATCACGCCGGAGATCGGACTGTACCTGCGCGAGCAGACCGACGGCCTGGCCGCCGCGCACGTGCTTTCGCGCGAGACGGGCGACGGCCTGCGCTGGTGGTATCTGACGCGCGCCGGCGCCCACGCCGAGGAGGGCGAGACGGCTTACACGGCGCCGATCGCCGGCTGGTCGCACTTTATGGCCCACGCCTACATCCTGGGCGAGGGGCGCAGCCAGTTGCGCCGCTGGCTGGACCGCCCCTGGGGGCGGGGTGACCTGTATTCCATCCAGAAGATCGTGGCCACCATCCAGGCCTTTGACAACGAACGGATCACCCCGCGCCTCTGGCTGCCGCTGGTGCTGCGGGGGGACCGATAGGAGATCCATAATGAAACAAACACCATTTCCATCATCGGTGATGCGCGGATGGGTGACCGTTTTGACCGGCGCGGCATTGACGCTGGTTGCCCTGGCTTCGTCCCCTTTGAACGTTCTGCAGACTGCTCCATCGCTCACTCCGCGCGCCTACCTGCCGGTGGTGTTGCGGGCACCGTCCACGCCAACCTCGCCCGTTCCCAATACCTACTCCCTTCGTTTCTACGGCACCGGCAGCGGCGACATTGACCGGGTCAAAATCCCGATGAGCAACACCTTGGGCATTTCGCTGCCGGTCAACGTCGGCGCGACGGACTTCACCCTGGAGTTCTGGCTGCGCTTTGCGCCGGGGCAAAATGCCAGCGGCCCCTGCACCGAGGGCAACGACACCTGGATCAACGGCAACATCATCTTTGACCGCGACATCTTCGGTGTGCCCGATTACGGCGACTACGGCCTCTCCCTCTACGGCGGACGGATCGCCTTCGGCGCACACAACGGCACTAGCGGCTACACCATCTGCGGGAACACGACGCTGAGTGCCAATACCTGGCACCACGTCGCTGTGACCCGCCGCACCAACGGCGAGATGTGCATTTTTGTCAACGGTGTGCTGGATCGCCAACATAGCGGCCCAACGGGCAACATCTCCTACCGCGTCGGCCGCCCCATCACTGGCGGCTGGGTCAACGAACCGTTCCTGGTCATCGGCGCGGAGAAGCACGACTATGACCCGAGCACCTATCCCTCCTTCAGCGGCTGGGTGGATGAGGTGCGCATCTCCAACGTGGTGCGCTACACGGGCGACTTTACGCCGCCCAGCACACCTTTCGTACCCGACGGGAACACGGTAGGGCTGTATCCCCTGGACGAGGGGAGCGGTACGACGGTACGGGATATGTCCGGCGCGTCCGGCGGCCCCAGTCACGGCCAGCGTCGCGTGGGCGGGCCCAATAACGCGCCGACGTATGACCCGATCATCAAGCGATTTTAATCCGAGACCGTAACCACGGGTATCTCGCGCCGAGCGTACTGGCGCTGATTGCTCGAGACGAACACCACCCAGAACGGTATCACTGTGACCGACAACACCAAAAAAACGACAATCCTTGTTGAATTTCCAGGTCGGCAAAGGTGGCCTGCCTGCCATCGTCGCTGTGGTGCCGTCCTACGACAAAATTCCACAATTTTGTCGGCGTGGCTGACGTGGCTGACCTGGCTACCGGCGCGCCGATGACTCCCAAAAACACGGAAAGGCTGTTTGCTACCATGGACACCGTAAAACAAACATCTCATACCATCGAATTCACCGATTCCTATCCGCCGCTGAAACGTTTCCTTGTTTGGTTGGCCGCGTTAATCGGGTTCACGGCAGTCTATGGACTGCTCATCGCGTTCATTCAGGAGAAAGTGTTCGAGTTTGACGCGAGCATCTCTTATGCGATTTGGATTGTGCTTGCCGTGTTGAGCTCGATTGCGGTGGCTCTCTTGCTCTCCAGCCATCGTCTTCTATTCGATGCTTCGGAACGTCAACTCACACACCAATTCAAATCGGCTTTCACCGCAGGTCAGAAAATTTATTCTTTTGACCAGATCGAGTCGCTCAAAATCAGGGTAATAGAATGGGAAAGTGGACCGGACACTTACGGTATTGCTCTCAAAATTGCAGGCGGACCTAAAATGAGGTTTGGCGAATTCCGATCCCGGTCGGACGCTGAGCGTTACCTGACCATATTGCAGACAATGGTGGCCGACCGCGAATAGTTTCGCTTCCCCTGGACGTCGCCCAAAACTCTTGAAAGGTTTCCGCGCCCTGGAGATCTTCCGGGCGTTGCGGAAATAAAAATCGTCTGGGGCAGCCAGGCAGCGCAGTTGGGCGCCGGCCCGCGCCCCAAACGGACCGCCGAAAAGCTGGCCGCCGCCCTGCGCGCGATGCGGTTGCCGGAGATGCGCCGCAAAGATGCCGACCCGGGCGCCTCCATCCACGCCGAGCCGGACGAGGTACGGAGGTGGTGGGTTTGATAGAGACCCGTATTGAGTCCACCGCAAAAAGGGCAGGGATTTGAGCCTGAGCGTTTTCGCGCAAACGGCTGAATTCTGGTATAGTTCTGGAAAACTCTACCGGAGGAGAACGGAATGTTCCCAAAGAACACCCGTCCCAGTATTGGATTGGAGAAAAATGAGCAAAACAACCAGGATGTTATCATCCCATCTTTTGAGGAGAACGATCTATGAGAACCGATAGCTTCAAGGGCAAGGATTTCATCACACTGCTGGAATGGAGCAAAGAGGAAGTCGAAACCATCCTTGATTGCGCCCGCGATCTGAAGAGACGCTATGCGATGGGGGAGTTGCACGATCACCTGCTGCGTGCCAAGACCCTGTTTATGATCTTCTACAATCAGAGCTTGCGGACGCGCAACAGCTTCGAGGCCGGCATGACCCAGCTGGGTGGCCACGCCCACTATCTCGACCCGGAGAAGATTTACACGCCGGCGCTGGAAGGCAAAGAGGTAGCCTACTCCACTGAACGCGTCTCCGACGTTGCGCGCGTGCTGAGTCGTATGGGGGATGGCATCGCGATCCGCTGTTATGGAGATCCGGTGGACTGGGTGTATGGCGCCGCGAATATGCTCATCCGCGAGTTCGCTCGCTGGGCCGACATCCCCGTGTTGAATATGGAGGACGATAAGTACCACCCCTTCCAGGCTCTGGCCGATATTCTGACCACCTGGGAGCGTTTCGGCACCTTCAAGGGCATCAAATTCGTGATGAGCTGGGCTTACTCGCCCAGCATTCATAAGCCGCGCGCCGTGCCGCAAAGCGCCATCATCGCCGCTTCGATGATGGGTTGTGACACCGTGCTATGCCATCCGCCCGAGTTCGAACTCGATCCCGAAGTGATCGCGGCATGTCAGGCCAACGCCCGGATGAACAACGCTTCTTTCACCATCACCCACGATTTCGAAAGCGCCTTTAAGGATGCCCACGTGGTATACCCCAAGGCATGGGCGCCAAAATGCTTCTTCAAACCCCCGGTGGGTGAGGGAGACGAACAGAAGGCCAAAGCGATCAACGAAAGCTACAAGCACTGGAAGATGACCCGTCGTTTGATGGAAACCGCCGATCACGAGGCGATCTATCTCCATTGTCTGCCGGCCGACCGCGGCTGGGAAGTTGACAACGACGTGATTGACCACACCGATGTCCAACGGGGATGGCGCTCTGCGGTGTATGAGCAGGCCGAAAATCGCTTGCACGTGCAGAAAGCGGTGATGACTTTGACCATGGGAGGGCGACTCTAAGCATGGACCTTTACGGGCGCGATCTGATCACCACCCAGGAGTGGAGCAAACCGGAGCTCGACGCGGTGCTGGATCTGGCCGTGCGGATGAAACGGGATCGCTTTTCCGAGCGCTGGACCAAGATCCTGGCCCACAAGACGTTCTTCATGTTCTTCTACAACCCTTCGGTGCGCACCCGGCAATCGTTTGAGTGTGCGGCTACCGAGCTGGGTGGCCATGCGCAATTCTTGGTGCCGGAAAGCATGCGCCTCAAGACGGCCACCACGGCGGGGGAGACGATCGAAGATGCGGCCAAGGTGATGTCACGCTATGCCTGTGGGATCGGCATCCGCATCTTGGAGGACAAAGTCCCCTATTACGGTGCCGGCACCGAGCTGCTGCGCGAGTATGCCTATTGGGCGGATGTGCCGGTCGTCAACATGGCCGACGACCGCTTTCACCCCTTCCAGGGCCTGGCGGATGTGATGGGTTGGGCCGAATGGTTCGGTGGCGGCCCGGGCCGGCCGGACTACAGCCGCCTGCAGGGCAAGAAGTTCGTGCTCACCTGGGCACAAGGTGCTCTCGCACGCAGCTGGTGCAGCGTCCAGGAAGCGCTCTTGATCGCCAGCCGCTTCGGGATGCATATCACCATCGCGCGCCCCGAGGGCTATGACCTCGACCCTGAAGTGATCGAATGGACCAGGCAGAACTGCCAAGCGTGGGGCACCTCGCTGGAGATCACCAACGATCCGGTGCGCTGCATGGACGGTGCGCATATCGTCTACGCGCGGAACTGGATGAGCCCCCACGCATACCAGGACGGCCAATTTAAGAAACAGGAAGAGATCGCCAAGGCCCTCTCGTATCAGGGTTGGACATTGGATGCCGCGAAGATGGCCCGCACCGACAACGCTATCTTCACCCATCCCATGCCGGTCGATCGCGGCAATGAAGTGACCGACGAAGTCGCCAGCGGCCCTAACTCGGTGATTTATATAGTGGCCGAGAACCGTTTGCACGTGCAAAAAGCGGTGATGGCCCTGACCATGGGCAATTTGTGACCCGTCTGAAGGAGGGTAGCCAAAGTGCATCCGGGCGGTAGGAAGCGCCGCCCGGATGCACGCGCATCGCGTGCAGGAGAGAAAGAGATGAAGCGTACAGGTCGCAAGGTTGCGGTGGTGGCGATTGGTGGCAATTCGCTCATCAAAGATTCGGCGCACCAAACCGTGGAGGACCAGTATGCAGCCGCCAACGAGACCACCTATCACATCGCCCAAATGGTGCGGATGGGATGGGAAATTGCCCTCACCCACGGAAATGGCCCCCAGGTAGGTTTTATCCTGCGACGTTCCGAACTGGCGCGCCACGAATTGCACGAAGTCCCGCTGGATGTGTGTGGTGCCGACACGCAGGGCGCCATTGGATATGCGCTCCAACAGACCCTGCGCAACCACCTCCTGGACATGCGCATCGCCAAGCCGGTGGTGACGGTGGTGACTCAGGTGGAAGTGGACCCGAATGACCCGGCTTGGCAGAACCCTTCAAAGCCGATCGGCTCGTTTATGACCGAAGAGTTGGCCCGGGAACGACGCGAGAAGGACGGCTGGAACGTGATCGAAGATGCCGGCCGCGGCTGGCGCCGTGTGGTCGCCTCTCCCTTGCCCCAGCGGGTGGTCGAGCTGGATGTGGTCCAGCTGCTGCTGGATGCCGGCGCCGTGGTGATCACCGTGGGGGGAGGTGGCATCCCGGTGGTGGCCGATGAAAAGGGCCACCTCAAAGGGGTGGCTGCCGTCATTGACAAGGACTATGCCTCTGGGTTGCTCGCCGCATCTCTCAACGCCGATTTGTTGCTGATCAGCACGGCCGTGGAAAAGGTGGCGCTTCACTTCGGCACACCGAACCAACGCTGGCTGGATCACATGACCTTGAGCGAGGCAAAGCGCTATCTCGCCGAGGGAATCCACTTCAAGAGGGGAAGCATGGCGCCTAAGATCGAGGCGATCATCAACTACCTGGAGCAAGGCGGTCGGTATGCCATTATCACCAACCCGGAGAACATCGAACGTGCCCTGAACGGTGAGACCGGCACGCATATCACCCCCGATTAGCGGGGTCTTCCCGATATTGAGCCGCCTTGGGGCACACTCTATAAGGCCCTCTTCGATATTTTGGAGGAGCACATGGCCAGATATCTGGTGTATATCGAAACACGTGGCGACCCGATCACGGTGCAAGGACCGGTGGCGCATGTGCCGGCCCTGCCCGGTGCCTCGGCGCGAGGCAGGACCGTTGAGGAAGCCAAAGCGAACATCCGCGTTGCCATTGAGCAGTACCTCTCCCTGTTGCGGGATGTCGGGGAGCCTGTGCCTAAGGCTGATGAACCGATCTTGTTGGAATTCGAAGAGACCGAAGACACCACTTTTGTCACCGACTATGACCCCGTTCAGCCCAATGAGCTGGAGACCATGTTCCGCTGGATGGCGATTTCGCGCCAGGAGCTGATGGACTTGTTGCGTTGCATGCCTCAGGAGATGTGGGATTGGCGGCCATCCGAGGACGCCTGGTCGGTCGCCCAGATCGTGTGTCATCTGGCCGAATCCGATCTGTGGTACACGGAGCGTCTCAAGCAATGGCCCGAGGCACCGTTATACCGCCTGGCGGCGACGCGTGGCATCGCGCTGGAGCGGCTGCGCGCCGTGCCCGAAGCTGAGCGCGGCAAAATCGTTCACCATCAGGGTGAGAAGTGGACAATGCGTAAGGTGATCCGGCGCATGCTTGAACACGAACGTGAGCATATCGCCCAGCTGCGCACCATGATCGAGGAATATCGCCGAAGATCTCCATCCACAGCTGATGCCTCCGCCTGACCCCCGCTCAGGAAAGAACCCTCTATGAGGCCTGCGCAGAACATCACTTGGCCAGTTTCTTGGCAGTTTGTGATTGTGAGGAGAGATCTATGCCAGCCCAACCAAGATCGGGCCTGGAACACATCGCAGGTTTGAGATGCCTGATTTGTGGGCGAGAGTACCGACCCGATGAGGTGGAATACGTCTGCCCGCACCACGGAGACGAAGGCATCTTGGATGTCCAGTACGACTATGCGTTGATCGCGCGACGCATCAGCCAAGGAGATTTGCTGCATAGCACCGACTATTCCATGTGGCGCTACAAACCGCTGTTGCCGATCCGCGCCGACGCACCGGTGCCACCGTTGCCGGTCGGATGGACGCCGCTGATGCGCGCAAACCACCTCGCGGCCGAGCTGGGGCTCAAGGGCTTGTGGATCAAGGACGATGGCCGACAACCCACCGGTTCCCTGAAGGACCGGGCCAGTGCCATCGCCGTCGTGAAAGCCCGTGAGAAGGGGGCGGACGTGATCACGACGGCCAGCACGGGCAACGCTGCCGCCGCCCTCGCCGGCTTATGTGCCAGTGTACGGCAACGCAATGTCATTTTCGTGCCTCAGAGTGCGCCGCCGGCCAAGATCGCCCAGCTGCTGGTGTTCGGTTCCCAGGTCCTGTTGGTGCGAGGCAGCTACGATGACGCCTTTGAGCTGTGTCTCCTTGCTGCTCAAGAGTATGGATGGTACAATCGCAACACCGCTTACAATCCCTATATGACCGAAGGCAAAAAGACGGTCGCCTTGGAAATCTGTGAACAGATGGGATGGCAGGCGCCCGATGCGGTTTTTGTCAGCGTTGGCGATGGTTGTATCATCGGTGGGCTGCACAAGGGCTTCCGGGATTTATATCATCTGGGATGGATCGACCATATACCGCGCTTGATGGGTGTACAAGCCGCGGGTTCTGCTTACCTCTACGAAGCCTGGATCAACCGCGAAGATGTGCTCACCAAACCGCCCATTGAGGCCCATACCGTCGCGGATAGCATCAGCGCTGGCCTGCCGCGCGACCGCCTGAAAGCCATGGCAGCGGTGTGCGATACCAATGGCGCTTTCATCTGTGTGAGCGATGACGAAATCCTGGCAGCGATACCGGCGCTGGCACGCGGCAGTGGGGTCTTTGCCGAGCCGGCCGCTGCCGCCGCCTATGCCGGATTGCTGAAAGCGCTAAACAATGGGCAGGTACACGCTGATGAGCGCATCGTGGTGCTGGTCACCGGCAATGGGCTCAAGGATGTACAAAGCGCGATGAGGTCCGTTGAACAGGTGGGAACGCGTGCGCACGTCGTCGAGAAGACGTTTGAGGACGTGAGGAGGGTGGTGCAACAATTCAACCGCGCTGAGGAGTCCTCCTCGGTGTGAGGAGGTCACCCGGGGGACGAAACGCCAGCTATACCACAGGGAGGTGTTCTGTGACGGAACGGCCACGCTACTCCATTGTCGCCCCGTGTTACAATGAGGAAGGGGTGTTATACGAGCTGCACAAGCGCATCAGTGCCGTGATGGACAGCCTGGGTGAACCGTGGGAATTGGTGCTGGTCAACGATGGCAGTCACGATCGCACCCCTGAAATCATGCGCGAGCTCCATCAACGGGATGCGCGGGTCAAAATTGTGGACTTTGCGCGCAACTTCGGCCACCAGATCGCGGTCACAGCTGGCCTGGATTTCGCCCGCGGTGATGCCGTGGTGATTATTGACGCCGACCTCCAGGATCCTCCCCAGGTCATCCTGGACATGGTGCAAAAATGGAAAGAGGGCTACGAAGTCGTTTATGCCGTGCGCACCCATCGCAAAGGCGAAAGCTGGTTCAAGAAGTTCACCGCTTCCTTGTTTTATCGCCTGATCTATCGCATCACCGATGTCAAGATTCCGCTGGACACGGGGGACTTCCGCCTGATGGACCGCCGGGTGGTGGATGCCCTCAAACAGATGCGCGAACGGCATCGCTTTATCCGGGGCATGACCAGTTGGGTGGGCTTTCGCCAGACCGGCGTCTACTACGTGCGCGAAGAGCGTTTTGCCGGCCAGACCCATTATCCCTTCCGGAAAATGTTCAAATTCGCCCTGGACGCCATCACCGGGTTCAGTTATCTCCCCCTGCAGCTGGCCACTTACCTGGGCTTTACGATCGCCGCGCTGAGCGCGGTCGCCGCTGTAGTGGTCATCTTCACCCGCCTCTTTATGGGAGCTGCCCCCTTTTACGGACAGGCAACCACGCTGGTGTGTGTCCTGTTTATCGGTGGCGTGCAGCTGATCACGCTGGGTATTATCGGCGAATACTTGGGACGCATCTACGATGAAGTGAAAGGACGCCCCCTCTATGTCCTGCGCGAGGCGATCGGCTTTGAGGAGGCGTCGGCACCAGCGGCGAGACAAGCGGCCCAATAGCGCGTGAAATCTACTTCGCGGAGAAACGAGATGATCGATTTGACCATCTATGAAGATCGCCTGGCGCGAGCCGTCCAACGTGCCCGTGAGCGTGGCATCATCATTCCCACCTTGGCCCAACAGCGCGATCCGACGACGGTTCCAGAAGCGATCCGACGCAGGCTCGCGAGCATCGGCCTCTGGGATATCACGCCGCTCAATCTGTTCCGCATCACGTGGAAGAATGAACCGGTGCCGACGGGAGGCGGCTTTGGCGCGGTGAACTATCTCGAATTTCCCGCTTCTTTGACCGGAGTTGAGGCGCGCATCATCGCCTTGGTGGGAAAATGGTTCCCGACAGGTGCCCATAAGGTGGGTGCCGCGTTTGGGTGTCTGGTGCCGCGCCTGGTCACCGGTCAGTTCGACCCGACCAGCCAAAAAGCCGCGTGGCCTTCGACAGGCAACTATTGCCGGGGCGGTGCCTATGACTCCGCATTGTTGGGCTGTGATTCGATCGCCATCCTGCCGGAAGGGATGAGTCAGGAGCGCTTTGAGTGGCTCGCTTCCGTGGCGGGAGAGGTGATCAAGACACCCGGCACCGAGAGCAACGTCAAGGAGATTTTCGACAAATGCTGGGAGCTGCGCCGCTCCGGTGAGGACATTGTGATCTTCAACCAGTTCGATGAAATGGGCAATTACCTGTGGCATTATTATGTCACCGGTCACGCGATGGAGGAAGTGTTGCAGCGGGAGCTGCGCTCCGGGGACACCTACCGCGGCGTGGTGTTGACCACCGGTTCAGCCGGGACCATCGGCTGTGGGGATTATCTGAAGCAGGTTTTCCCGAGCAGCAAAATCGCTGCCAGCGAAGCATTGCAGTGCCCGACGTTGCTGTACAACGGGTTCGGCGCCCATCGCATTGAGGGCATCGGCGACAAGCATGTCCCCTGGATCCATAATGTCAAGAACACCGATATGGTGATGGCGATTGACGACGAAGCCACCATGCAACTGATTCGGCTCTTCAACGAGCCGGCCGGGCAGGCTTATCTCGCCTCTCAGGGCGTCCCCGAACAGACGATCGCGAGCCTGCCCCTGCTGGGCATTTCCGGGGTGGCCAATCTGCTGTCGTGCATCAAGTTTGCGCGGTATTATGAGCTGGGTAACCACGATGTCGTGCTGACGGTGTTGACCGACTCGATGGAGATGTATGCCAGCCGGCTGCGCGAGCTGACCGCAGAGCGCGGCCCATTCACCCGCGAGGATGCCATCGTCGCGTATCATCGCTATCTGCGCGGGCAGGGGATCGAGTATATGGAAGAATTGAGCTACTACGGCCGCAAACGCATTCACAACCTGAAGTATTACACATGGGTGGAGCAACAGGGCAAGAGCGCCGAAGAGCTCCAGGCGCAGTGGTACGACCCGAATTATTGGACGGATATCCAAAATCAGGTGGAACAGATTGACGCGCTGATCAAGCAGTTCAACGAACGCACGGGTCTCTTGAAGACTTTATAAGCCGAAATAAGTTTGCAACCAGGGTGAGCGATCGGATAGGGCTTTCAATTGTCGAGGTGATGACGAATGGGTGCGCTTCCGGAGATCCGCATTGGGCTGATCGGCTATGGTTTCATCGGCAAAGTGCATACCCTGGCCTATCAGTCGTTGCCGCTGATGTACGACCCGATGCCGGCACGGGTCAGGTTGGTGGGCGTGAGTGCAGCCAGCCGTGAGTCGGTGCAGAAGGCCATTGATCAGGCTGGATATGCGTTTGGCAGCACCGACTGGCGTGAGGTGGTCGCGCGCGAGGACATTGACGTCATCGATTGTTGCGTGCCCAATCACCTGCATTATGAAGTGGTGATAGCAGCCCTGCGGGCGGGCAAGCATGTGTACTGCGACAAACCGCTGGCGGCGAGCCTGGAGCAGGCCCGCGACATGTTGGCCGAAGCGCGGCGCTCCGGCAAACAACACCGGATGACCTTTCACCTGCGCTTCGTGCCCGCGCTGATGCGCGCCCGGCAGCTGGTCGAAGAAGGATTTTTGGGACGGGTGTTCAGCTTCCGCGCCTGTTATCTCCACTCGGGATATGTCGATCCCAACCGTCCGATGTCCTGGCGTCTGGATGCCGCGGCCGGGGGTGGCGCGCTGGTTGACCTGGGATCCCACGTGCTCGACCTGTTGCGCTATCTGTTGGGCGACTTCGCGGAAGTTTTTGCCGTCACGGAGACTTTTATCAAAGAGCGTCCGCTTCCCAGCCAGCCCGAGCGCCGTGCCGCGGTGACAGTGGACGATCTGGCGATGTTGACTCTGCGCACTGTGAACGGCGCCCTCGGCACCGTCGAGGCCAGCCGGCTGGCGACGGGCACGAATGATGACATGCGCATCGAGATCTACGGACAGCAGGGGGCGTTGCGTTTCAACTTGATGGATCCCAACTGGCTATACGTCTTCGACGCACGCGATCCGGAAGCGCCTCTGGGCGGCAATCGCGGATTTAAGGCGGTCGAGAGTGTCCAGCGCTATCCGGCGCCGGCGGTACTGCCCGGCCCCAAGTTCGCCATCGGCTGGCTGCGCTACCACGTCGCCAGCCAGTTCGACTTTATCGCCAGCTTGGTGAAGGGCCAGCCAGGCCCGCCCGATTTTGAAGACGGGATGCGCGTGCAGGAAATTATGGAAGCGGCCTATCGTTCCGCTCGGGAAGGTCGTTGGGTCTCTCTACCCCTGCCGTGAGATGCGGCCTGGAACGAAGCCCAAAAGCTATACAGTTGATTTCGCAGCGATCGCTGCCTGAATCATCGCAATGAGCTCATTGACCGGCTTGGGGCCCAAATCTTGTCCGCTGCGCAACCG
>Ga0308395_1000792_pt1 | contig 23444 bp, 19 predicted proteins | sample Hotspr20SampleP4_FD_202097 | JGI IMG/M metagenome (GOLD analysis project Ga0308395, IMG submission 202097) | Hot spring phototrophic mat microbial communities from Mushroom Spring, Yellowstone National Park, Wyoming, United States - 20050930_P4 ...
TTTGTTCATTTTTGGCGCTGGGTGAGAGGAATTCTGTGTTGTCCCTACGGGGAAGGGCAAACGGTGGCCTCCCTCACCAGCTCTGCGGAACGCGGAAACATAAGAAGCGCTGCCGGGAACAAAACGCGTTCCACTGGCGAACCATGGACTCCAGGACACCGTCCGACCGGGTGCGCCAGGTGAAGCCGCGTTCCTGCCACGGAGAGACTTCGTCAGGGCCAAACGCGAGTGTCTTCTGACAATAGGAGTAGTAGTCCTTGAAGCGACGCAGGGTCACCTGTACCGAGAAGCGGCCCGGTTCGCGGCTGATCGGGCAGCAAGGGTCGAGGGTGTGCGCCTGGTTGATCATCTTCAACAGATGGGGCGGATACATCCGGGCGATCTCTTCTGCCAGGTGCAATGTTTCGCGGAAGGAACGTTCATCCTCGCCTGGCAGGTTGAACGAGAAATACACATACAGGGGCATGCCCACCTGGGCGAGCACACTGAGGACAGGATAGAGGTGCTTGTTGGAGAAGAACTTGCCATTGTTCCGCCGCACCCGTTCGCTTCCCGAAAGGAGAGTCAAGGCGACCTCGGAGCGGGAGATGTCCACCGTTTCCGCAAAATCGCGCACAAACTCGAGCGACGGGAGCTGGAAGTGCTCATTGTAGATGCCAATGCGCACGTTGCGCTGCCGCAGCCCGGCGAAGAGCGCTCGCCAATAGGACTCCTCGAAAATGGCCGGGTCCAGGTTGAGAGCGACCTGATCGATCCCCCGATGCGCCAATCGCACGATATCCTCAACCACACGTTCCACCGCACGCAGGGTGACCTGCTCGCGTCCGGCCAGCAGGCGATGCGATTCCTTCCCCCCACCGCAGAAGGCGCAGTCAAAAAGACACCCGCGCCCGATGCACAACCAGTGTCCGCGCAGCCCGCTCATAGTGCGGGTCAGATTAGTGGGCTCGAACTGGAGCGTCCCATACCAGTCGGCATATTCCAAGAATTCAAGATCTACAAAGTCCAGGGCATCGATCTCAGCAGAGGTGGCACAGTAGGTGAGCGCGTTTTCGATCACCTGATCGCACTTGCGGTAGGAAAGATTGGGAATGGTGGACAGATCCGGATCTGGGCGAGTGAGCTCAGCCATCAGGCGTGTGAGCGGCAGCTCCGCATCGCCGCGGATGACGAAATCCACTTCGGGAAAGGATTGCAGGATCTCGGATGCGTATATGGAAGCCGTAAAGCCACCTAAGACGATACGGGCATTCGGGAACACCTCCCGACAGATGCGGGCCACGCTGATGGCCCCGAAGGCGTGCTCAAACCAATGCAGGTCCACCATCACCAGGCGCACTCCCTGCTGTTCTTTGAGCCACGGCTTTAGCTTGAAGCTGCGGTCGCGCAGCAGCTCCGCCGGGTAGTTGATTCCCCGGACAGTGTATCCCTGGCGCCGTAGCATATTGGCCAGTCCGATCACACCCACCGGGATCAGAAAGTAAAATCCCAGGTCCTGGTAACCGGAGTCAACCGCATGGCGCGCAGGGTGAATATAAAGCACGTCGGTCACAGAACAGCTCCTGATGCCAATCGCCCCTTGTGTCTAACTTTTGTGTTGCCCAACCTGGGCTGCGGGCTATTTGGGTTTGAGGGTCGGATGACGGACCCACCGTTATTTTGATCCCTCTCTTGCGTGCTCGCCCCTTTCTATTCTCACGCGCACCGGGCCGCGCCACGGAAATAATCGTGGCACCTGACGTTGATACTGGCGATAGGCTTCTCCGTATTCTGCAACCAGCTTCCTTTCCTCCAGAAAAGTGCCTATATAGAGGTAAAGCGAAAACACGGCGAAGAGCGCAACCCGATTCCAGGTCATACTGGGGAAAGCCCACATCAGGATCAGCCCGAATAAGTACTGGGGATGGCGCACCCAGCGGTACATGCCCGACACGATGAGCGGCGCACAGCGGTAGACCGCGGTGCACTCGGGATCGAATACCTGGCGTATTCCCAGAAAACTCCACGGGTCGGTTATCAAAACCCCATAGAGGATGCCCAAAGCGGCCAACCCTTCAATTATCCACGCCAGCTCGTACCAGGGCGTGGGTAGGGTATAGAGCGTCTGGTCGGGCAAGATCGCCAACATAACCCCGAGTGGCAGCAGTAGTATGGTGGCGATGCCGTTATATGTCAGACGATACCAACGGTCGGAAAGGACACCCAGTCGGCGACGTGTCCAATCTTTAACGGTATAGCTTGCCAGCCCGCTATGGAGGGCGGCGTATATCGCCGCATACACGACAATGACGGCGACACTCGTCCAATCCATCGCAAGCCCCCGAGATTTACAGAGGTCGCCCCATCTTTTCCAGATCAAGCGCCGAAAACTTCCGCCAGCGCGCGCAGCATCACGTCAATGGGGGGCTCGACCCCGGTCCACATTTGGAAGGCGATAGCGCCCTGGTAGACTAACATTCCCAGACCATCCAGAGTGCGCGCTCCTCGCTGTTCCGCCGCAGCCAGGAAGGCGGTGCGCGGCGGGTTAGGGATGACGTCGCAGACCAGCAAATCCCGTCGAACGGAAGACATCGCCACGCGCGGCATCTCGGTGACATTGGGAAACAGCCCGATAGAAGTCGCGTTGATCAGGATGTCCACATCGGGCGGCACGACGTATTCATCCTGCCAGGGCACATAGTCCGCCGTGACGTTCGTGCGCTCGCGCAGGTGACGGGCCAGCTCTTCGCCACGCGTGGGGGTGCGGTTGACGATGGTGATGTGGCTGGCTCCCGCCAATGCCATCTCGACCGCCATAGCGCGTGCAGCCCCGCCAGCGCCCAGGAAGACCACGCGCTTTCCGCGAGGATCAACGCCTGCGTCCTCGCGCACCGAACGCAGAAACCCTTTGCCATCGGTGTTATAGCCGATCAGCTCGCTCCCCTGAGCGACGACGGTGTTCACAGCGCCGATCAGTTCTGCCTCCGGAGAGAGACGGTCCAGGTAGGGGATCACCGTCACTTTATGGGGAATGGTCAGGTTGATGCCCCGCATGTTAAAAGCGCGCAGACCGCGCATCGCATCGGCCAGCTGCTCCGGTCGCACTTCTATCGTCAGGTAGCGCCACTGAAGGCCACATGCCTCGAACGCGGCCTGTTGCATCACACACGTGGGGTTTTCGGCCACCGGATAACCAAAGACACCCACCAGCTCTTCTTTATACGAACGCGCCTGTTGGGCCATCTCGCTTCCTCCCTTCTCGTGCATCTGCTGTCGTATGCCGGGTTATGCAGCGCGGATGTTCATTTGCCTGCATAGGTTTCATAGTGGACTTTGCGCTCGTCGAACTTGGTGTGTGCCGGCTTGTCCTCAGCCGGATGCCCGACCGGCACCAGGCAAAGCACGCGCAGGTGCTCGGGGATGCCCAGCAAGCGGCGTACGTATCCTTCATCCGTGGTCTGCGGATAGACGCCCACCCAGACTGCCCCCAGGCCCAGGCCGGTCACGGCAAGCAACAGGTTCTCGGTCAGCGCACTGCAATCCTCCACCCAGCGGGAAGATCGCCGTGCGTCACCCAGGATCACGAACACCACCGGAGCGGATTTGCACATCGCGGCCCAGGGATGCACCCGGCTCAGCTCTTCGCGCAGGTCTTTGCGGCGCACCACGATGATTTCCCATGGACGCATGTCGTCGGCCGACGGAGCGGCCATCGCTGCCTCTAGCAGCGCTTTAATCTCAGAATCTGAGATGGGATCAGAGGTATATTTCCGGATGCTTCGTCGCTTCTTGATCAGCTCCAACATCGTGCTCTCTCCTTACTTGATAAACATTATGGCTCATATGGCTGTTTCAGGTACCAGCAACAACCTCGTTGCTGGCTGTGTACGGTCAAGTCGGAGTCACTGATTGGTGGAAGCATTGGCGGGTGTGGGACGGCGCAGCCTGTTCCGCAAATCGCTTCCCAACGCGCGACATAGGTGTCCTGACATTATAGTCAGATTCAACAGTGTTGCCAGAAAAAAAACCGATGGCCCGGATGTGCATAATCCGAACGGAGAGTGGATCAGCGCGAGGCAAGGCGACAGTTGAGGGCAAACATCTTGCCAAAACCTGGATATAAAGCCAGCTCGATGAAGCGTGCGCGCGATCGCAAGGCACGTGCTGTATGGCGCAAGGACTCGGACAGCAGCAGCCGACGTGCGCCAACACCGGCAGCATTTCCGATTTGCGAGAAGCGTCCCAAGGGAAGAGAGGGCAACATGCCAATGGCCACGGCGTTTCCTACGTCAATGTAGCTGCCGAAAGCTCCGGCGATCAACACTTTGGACACTTGCTCCGCTGCAAGTCCGTTTTCCCGCAGCAGCACTTCGATGCCGGTTTGAATGGCTGCCTTGGCCAGCTGGATCTCGCGCACGTCTTGCTGGGTGACCGTGATAACACGCCCGTCTTGCTCTGCCAGGATGAATTGCCACTGGTCATCCATGCGCCGTAAGTGCGGGTGTGACTCGGCTTGAAAGGTTCCGTTTTCGCCCAGGACACCTGCCAGACGTAATTGCGCGACAGCGTCGAGAATGCCCGAGCCGCAGATTCCCACCGGTGGAACGTCACCGATGGTTTTGTAAAATACCTGGTCACGTGTCACCTGGACACGCTCAATGGCACCCTTTGTAGCACGGATGCCGTATTTAATATGATAACCTTCAAAAGCCGGCCCAGATGCGCACGAGAGACTGGTGATATCACCTGAAGGGGTGATGAGCGATATCTCAGTGTTGGTGCCAATGTCAATCACCATGGTCGTTGCATCCGACCATTCACCGCGGGTGGCTATGAGCACCGCTATGTGGTCTGCTCCGACATAACCGGCAATGTTGGGTGGTATATACAGGTGCGCGCCGCGAGCAACCACAAGACCGATGTCACGTGCTTTCACGTCGAGATCACCGACCACAGCCGGAATAAAAGGTGAGCGAGCCAGCTGATAGGTAGGTAGACATAACAATAGATGGTGCATTGCCGTGTTGCCGACGATGACCACTTCTAAAATATCCTGACGGTTAGCGCCGGCAGCTTTGCACAGCTCACCGATCAATTGGTTGATCCCTTCAACTACCACCTGCTGCAATTTGGTGGCTCCGTCGGGGGCACGTTCGGCATATGTGATGCGGCTGACAATGTCCTCACCGTAGCTGATTTGCGGGTTCATCATCCCGTGAGCTGCGAGCACGCGACCGTCACGAAGATCAACCAGGTAGCCTGCAATTTTCGTGGAGCCGAGATCAACCGCTAACCCCAACGGTGCAGCGTTCACCGAGGTCACTGCCACGATCTCGGTGTCTCGGATATGCGCTTGACAACGCCAGCCCCATGCGCGTAGCTGGCGTGACAGTTCTTGTAATACCCCTAGATCCGTTGACGTCACCGGCCTATCCGATAAGCGATTGACTGCCTGGAGCAGGTTCTCAGCGTCAGCTGTGGGCTGGCTGAGTGAAGGGGGTTCCAGCTCGAGGGCTAGACTATGCAACGGTGGGTCTACCGAGGCCGCAACTTCTCCCATTCCTTCCACTTGAGTGCGCATCGGGGTGCTGAGCGACTCCGGTGGCACGTCTACCTTGCAATCGCTCAGCGGATATGCCATACAGGCCAGCCGGAAGTTCTGTTCGATCTCCTGCTGAGAAAGCGCTTCGCGTTCGTGGGCGGTGAGCTCGGAGAGCTGCCCGGACAGCAGACGCACTTTGCAGCGTCCACAGATGCCCACACCACCGCATACGCTCACCAGCTCAACCCCCAGGTGGCGTGCCGCGTCCAGCAGGGACATGCCGGTGGTCACCTCGCCGCGCCGGCCTATCGGTTCAAATTCGATGTAAACCGTGGCTGTGGAAGGGTTAAGGGAGTTATAGGTGCGCATACCTGATGCTAATCTCCGTTGTTTGTCTGCAGTGTAGCCGCCAGGGATTCTATTGTGAGATGCAAGATCATCTGAGTGCTCGCATACTGGAGCTCGGATTTAGCAGGGAAGGGGGAGCTCATGCTACCCCCTTCCCCATCATATGCCTTCGAGTTGCGATAGAGGCGCAGCTACCCTTTAACGATACACCCCATACTCGCGCGTGAACTCGAACATGGCCTTGACATTCTCCGGCTTGGCCTCGTCGAGCAGTGCCGAGGTGTCCATAATATAGCCGCCATCCTTGCCGACCGTGTCGATGAGCCACTTGCAGTAGGCTTTGACGTCGTCGGGAGTGCCGGTCAGCAACAGGCGGTTGGGCACATTGCCCGAGATGGCGGCGATGCCATGCAGCATCTCCTTGGCCTTGGCCATATCCATCGTGGCGAAATGATACACCACCTTGCCCTTGGGCACGTCAACAAAGTATTTCAGGCGGGGTGTGTCATTGCCTTCGCAATAGATCACCACGATGCACCCTCGTTCGACCAGGCCCTCGATCGCACGCTTCAAGAAGGGCCAGTAGAAGGTTGCGTATTGCTCGTCAGACATAAACCCTTCCGAGCCCTTGTGCATCCAGATCCACGTGAGCGGCAGATCGGCTCCCGCTGCGGCAGAGCCATATTCGATGCACAGCTGCGTGGTGATCTCGAGCGCTTTGAGCAGCTTATCGGGCCGGCGGATCATGTCGGACATGATGCCGCGCGTACCGCGCAGCGTGTCGCCGATGATGTCAAAGGGAGGCCAGCTGAAGGCGCCATAGGCCAGCGGGAAGCCTTTCTGCTTGATTTCTTGGGTGTACTGCCCCAGCGAGGCGAACCACTCGCTCAACTGCTTGCCGGCCTCAATGGCATTCTGCAATGCCTGCTGCATCTCAGGATTGGCAAACGCCGTCAGCAGGCCGGTCCATCCGAACCACATCATCAGGCGCATAGGCGGGAAGCCGGCAAAGCCCTCCAACGCTTTGAACGAACGCGGCAACCACTTGGTGGCCATAAAATGGGACGGGTCATAGATGAACTCGTCGTACTCCTCGGCCTTCATGTACTCGCCTTCGGTGAACTGGTACATGATATTGTCGCCCAGTCCGTGTCCGGCCCACTTGAACCACTTGACGCCCAGGAATTCCATCGGCTTTGCCGGATAGGCGAGCACGGGCCCGAAGTCGGCGTCGGGCTGAAAATCATCCAGGAACTTGTGACATGCGCGACGTGCCAACGCATAGTCGTTCATCGCCTCTTTGATGGTGACGCCCGCGTAGTTGTAGACAAAGAGCTCATAGGGGCCCATGATGGGCACACGATCCGGCACCTTGCCCGTGCAGGCGTCCAGGACACGCTTGACACGTTCTTGATACAGCTCTTCCGGTGACTTTTCCATGATCAATTCCCTCCTGTCCACTGGTTGGCCAATTTGACGGCAGCAGCAGCGTCTTCACCATAAGCATCGGCGCCGATATACTTGGCGGCCTCTTCGTCCATCGGAGCACCACCGATCATAATCTTGACCTTGTCACGCAGGCCGGCCTCTTTGATCGCCTCGACGGTCAGGCGCATCTGATCGAACGCTAGTGTGAGAAACCCGCTCATGCCCACGATTTCGGGGTTGACCTCCCGGATTTTTTCCACGAACCTCTCGGCCGGAACATCAACTCCGAGGTCAAAGACTTGGTAGTTGTTCACCTCGAGCATGAAAGCGACAATCTCTTTGCCGATATCATGGATATCTCCCTCGACGGTGCCGATGACCACCTTGCCACGCGGTGTCGTCTGAGCTGCAGTCTCGCCTCGGATTTTGGGTTTTGCCAGCTCGGCAATTTCCTTGAGGATTTCTCCAGCGACGACCAGTTCGGGCAGGTAATACTCCTTGCGCTCGTAGCGTTCCCCCACGATCGCCATGGCCTCATGACCGGCCTCCAGAACAACGTGTGGGTCAACGCCGGCATCCAACATTTGCTTGGCTATTTGGATGGCCTCTTGATCTCTCATATTGGCAATGGCATCAACCAGCTTCTCTTTTGTCATGGATTCATCTCCTTAACAAAGTTAAGATCGCCTCAGCATCCACTTAGCGAAAAGTGGAAGATCTGATGCAAATCGTCCTCCCCTCTCTTCAGCAGGTGGAACATTTCTCATCTTTATCCGTATCCTTCGGTGGATTCGACATCCATGCAACGGTCACCTCACCCCCTTTCACTTGTAGTGTCACACCTTAAAAGGATCACATCCTAAAACAAAGGAGTGGTTGAAGCATTTTTGAGCTTCAACCACTCCCTCTACCTCGGAGGATCTGTGGTTGCAACGGCAAGGCAGGTATCCTGGCTCGTTAGCCGCGGCAATGCGATCGTGTCACCCATTTGGCAAATCAGCCGCGCCGCTAACCTACAGTTGCGGGACAGCGCCGGACTTCCTCACAACAAGGTCACCGGCTTCCCCTTTTAAGCCCGGCCTTTCCGTTGGCACAGGGCACCTTGCCAGATCTCCGGAAGGGAATTATACATGGCTCGCGCGATGATGCAAAACCACCCAGTACCTGCGCGACGCGCGATCAGACCGGTCGCGCTCTCAAGGAAAGCAGCCTGGAAAATTGACAAATCACCGCGCAAGATATAACATTTTATAAAGATTCTACGGTGGGGGATTTTATCTGGCAAGGGAGAACCGGGCATGCCCAGGCGCACATCTGGCAAGAAGCGGGCTGCCGCCCAGTCCGGCAAAAGGGTCGAAGTGGCCGGAGTTATTCTGCTCATCCTGGCACTGCTCACCACGCTCAGTCTCTTCTCCGTCAGCCATGGCCCCATCACCCAACGGTGGCTCTTCTTACTGAACCAGCTGGTCGGCTGGGGTATGTATCTTGTGCCGCTTGTCCTGGCAGCTCTGGGTATCTGGCTGCTGCGCCGTTTCGCGGCTGATCCGGCTGAAGAACGGGGGGAGAAGCTGGTGGGCGGACTTCTCCTCTTCTTCGTGCTATTAGCTATCTTCCAGCTGATTGAGCCGCGCCAGGAGCTTGGAGCGAGAGAACAACCGGGCGGCGGTGGCGCGCTCGGTTGGGCACTCGGCACACTTCTCACCAATGGCCTTGGCACCTTTGGTGCCGCCATTGTGTTGTCGGCCATCTTCCTGGTGTGCTTGATTCTGCTTTCGGACCTGTCGTTGGCCGGCATCATCCTATGGGCACGCCAGAAAATCCAAGCGATGAAGGAGAGGCAGCGCCACGAGGAACTGGCGCGTCTCAGCACTCCACCCCCGATGTCCTCTCCTCGTCCTGGAGCTCCGACTCCGGGGCTGCTCAAACGTCTCCTCTCCCCATCCAGTTCGTCTGCGGTGACCTCCGCGTCCCAGCCGGTGACACTCTCCCCGGAGACTCTTGCAGCTCCCATTCGACCTTCTCGCCCGACGATTCCCGGTGCCCCTTCACCAGGCGTCTTGTTCCCGCGCGTGGTGGGAGATCAGGGGTGGCGATTGCCGCCCATCGAATCGATCTTGGAAGAGGGGGTCGAGTATGAGATCAGCCAGCAAGACATCCGCGAGCGGGTGCGCATCATCGAAGAGACGCTGGCCAGCTTCGGGATCGAGGCGCGCGTGCGGGAGATCAATCCTGGCCCGGCCGTGACTCAATTCAGCATTGAGCCCGGCTATATGAATACCAAGGACGGGCAGGGACAGCCGCGCAAAGTGCGTGTGTCGCGCATTGTCAATCTGGCGAACGATCTCGCGCTGGCTCTCTCGGCCAGCCCTATCCGCATCGAAGCGCCGATACCAGGGCGCCCTTACGTGGGCATCGAGGTGCCGAATACCACCAAATCGTTGGTGTCCCTGCGCAGCATTCTCGAGTCGGATGCCTTTCGGCAGCATCCCGGTGCGCTGCGTATTGCATTGGGACGCGACGTCTCGGGCCAGGCGGTGGTGGCAGACCTGGCGGCGATGCCCCATCTGCTCATCGCCGGAGCCACCGGTTCGGGCAAGAGCGTGTGTATCAATGCCATCATCGCCACCTTCTTGCTCACCCATACCCCCGAGACGCTGCGCTTGATCATGGTGGACCCCAAGAGGGTGGAGCTGATCAGCTACAATGGCATTCCCCATCTGTTGGCACCCGTTGTGGTGGATCTGGGGCGGGTCATTGGAGTGCTCAACTGGGCTATCAAAGAGATGGATCAGCGCTACAAGACCTTCTCGCAGCTGGGCGTGCGCAATCTGGTCGCGTACAATGAGCTCATGACGAGCAAGGGGCAACGCCCTATGCCTTATATCGTCATCATCGTGGATGAGCTGGCCGACGTGATGATGACGTCTCCGGATGAGGTGGAGCGGGCCATCACACGCCTCGCCCAGATGGCACGTGCCACCGGCATCCACCTCATTATTGCGACGCAGCGCCCTTCGGTAGATGTCGTCACCGGGCTCATCAAGGCAAACTTCCCTGCGCGCATCGCGTTTGCGGTGACCAGCCAGGTGGACTCACGGGTAATCCTGGACAGCCCCGGCGCGGAACGGCTGCTCGGACGTGGCGACATGCTCTTTATGTCTCCGGAGAGCACCAAGCTGCAGCGCCTGCAAGGGGTTTACGTTTCGGATCACGAACTGTCGCGGCTGGTGCGCTTCTGGAAAGGGATCGGACTACCCGAACAAGTGTCATTGTCCTCAGAAGCGGCGTCGTCACCCGAGCCGAGGTTCAAGGGTCACCCGGTACAACCGGCATTGTGGCCGGAGATTGAAACGTCGGGGGAAGCAGCTCCGTCCAGCAGCGAGGAGGACGACTTGCTGGAACGCGCCATCGAGGTGGTGCGATCGCAGCGGCGCGCGTCGGTTTCGCTCCTGCAACGGCGTCTGCGCATTGGCTATGCCCGGGCGGCCCGCCTGATCGATCTGTTGGAAGAGCGTGGCATCATCGGACCGGATGAAGGAGCGGGTCGCGCCCGTCAGGTGCTACTCACGACGCCGAGTGAAGGGGAGAAACGCGAGCCCGGTGGCCGGTGAGCTGCTGCGTTGTCTGGTAGTGCTCCTGGTGATTCTACCGGGCTTGTTGCTGATCGGTCCCCTTCTGCTGGTGACAGCATGTCGGGGCAGCCAGCGCTTCGGCCCGCTGGTCTTCAACGTGCGTCGCAGCGGCTGGAAAGGTCGCCTGACCAGCGGACTGATCGGCATAACGCTGTGGGCTGTGGTCTGGGGAGGTCTGGTGTGGTGGTCTTGGCCAGTGGTCGAGAGTCTGCGTCTCTCTCGCGCGATTGAGGGGATATCCAGCCTCGCGCTGTCATTCCCGCATTCAGGAGCGGACGAAAATGCGCAAAGGGCCACAACCGCTTCTTTCCCGATGACAGTGTCAGCAACTGCATTGCCCACCATCGTTCCAGGGCTGTCTCCGCAGTTGCCGACACGTTCTGTCGAGCGGTCATTGCTGACCCATACAGCGATACCCTTTCCTGTTGGAGGCACGATACACACTGCAACACCTACCTCCGTGCTATCAATAACCCTCACGCGATCTGTGGCAGCGAACACGCGCCTCCCACACACGACGGAACCGTCTCCCGCGCTGAGCTCGACGGAAGAGCCCACAGACAATTTTACCCCTATGCTGTCTCCAACTCCTACGGCGACCCCGACAGAAACACCGTCTCCGACGCCGACTATGACGCCTACGCGGCCGCCATCCCCAACACCCACGGCGACGCCCACCTCGACTCCAACGGAGACACCGACCCTGACGATGACACCCACACCAATCCCCTCGCCGACCCCCTCGCATACTCCGACGCCTTCGCCGTCGCCCACCGTTACCGCCACACCGACCGTCGATCCGGCGCGCCAGGCGATTGCCGCTGTCGAAAGGGCCAACGAGGCTCTGCGCCTGGCGCTCGAGATGCCTTCGCCAGAACGACTGAAAGCTCTGGCTACGTATTGGCAAGATCGGGCGTTTCCGAATGTGCGCGCTTTTGTTTTCGCGATGATCAAGCTGGTGGGCCGACCGGTGCGGGCATCCTATGTGTATCTGATCCCTCCCCTCGCCACGCATGACCGGTTAAATGGAGTGGCGCATGTGAACGCGATTGAAATCTGGACATACGAGGGTTCTGCGATAACATACCAAGAGCAGTTCGCGTTCCATTACGTTCTGGCGCAGCGTGAGGCGGACTGGGTGATTGTGGATTATACTTATCGAAACGTGCCCACAGCCACACCGCCTTAGAGCAGAGCGGTAGTGTCGGACATCGTCTTGAGGGGCTTTCCGTCTGGGAAGATGACGTAATGGGCTAAATGGGGAGAGAGAATTGGCAAAGAGTCAGGTGCGCTTCGTGTGCCAACAATGTGGCAGCATCCAACCCCGGTGGTTGGGCCGTTGTCCGGAATGCGGCGAGTGGAACAGCCTGGTGGAGACATTGCTTCCGGCGCAGAAGACGCGGACAGGTCACACACCGGGTGTTGTAACCTCGGGTAGTGCGCCCCAGCCATTGGGCGCAATATCCGCCGACGGTTTTGATCGGTTGTCGCTCGGCATCGGGGAGTTCGACCGGGTGTTGGGCGGCGGGCTGGTACCCGGTTCCCTGGTCTTGATCGGGGGAGATCCGGGTATCGGAAAGAGCACGCTGATGTTGCAGGTGTGCGGGTATGTCGCACGTAGTAAATACCCTGTCTTTTATATCTCCGGGGAGGAGAGTGCCCAGCAGATTAAGTCGCGCGCCCATCGCCTCGGTATCGCCGGGGAAGGTCTCTACATCCTGGCCGAGACCAATCTCGATGCTATTATCCAGCATATCCAACAGAGCCAACCACAGCTGGTGGTGATCGATTCGATCCAGACAGTCTATGTCAATGAGCTCGATTCGCCTGCCGGTTCCATCAGCCAGGTGCGGGAGTGTGCTGCACGCCTGATGCGTCTCGCCAAGACACAGAGCATCCCCATCCTGCTCGTCGGCCATGTCACCAAGACGGGGGTTATCGCCGGCCCGCGCGTCCTGGAGCACACGGTAGATGCCGTGCTCTACCTGGAAGGCGATCGGTTTCACATCCATCGCTTGCTGCGCTGCGTGAAGAACCGCTTCGGCCCGGCGAGTGAAGTGGGGGTGTTTGAGATGCAGGACACCGGTATGGTCGAGGTGACCAACCCCAGCCAGGTATTCCTGGCGGAGCGGCTGGTGCCTGCAACCGGTTCGGCCATTGCCGTGACGATGGAGGGTACCCGCCCGTTGCTGGTGGAGATTCAGGCGCTCAGCAGCACCACCGCCTTCGGCAATCCGCGTCGCACAGCCAACGGGATCGATCTCAACCGTCTGTGGTTGTTGGTGGCGGTGCTGAGCAAGCGAGTTGGTGTGCGATTATTTGATCAGGATGTGTTCGTCAACGTGGTGGGGGGCTTTAAGGTGAGCGAGCCGGCAGCGGACCTGGCAATTGCATGCGCTATTCATTCCAGCTTTCGTGATGTGCCCGTCGCGCCCGACATGGCATTTATCGGCGAGGTAGGGCTTTCGGGTGAGCTGCGGACGGTGAGCCAGCTTGAGGCGCGGCTGCGCGAAACCGCTCGGTTGGGCTTTAAACGCTGCCTGGTGCCTCAGACGCCTGCGCTCAAGCGCATCCAAGTTCCCGATCTGGAGATCCTGGTGGCCCGTACGCTTGCGCAGGCGCTTGAGCTTGCGTCGTTGGGGTGATACTCGGTATATTATGATTGACCCGATGGATGTTCGAATCGACGACATCGTCCGGTTGCGCAAACCACACCCCTGCGGAGGGGACACGTGGCGCGTGGTGCGATTGGGTGCCGATATCAGGATCTGCTGTCTCACCTGCCAGCGCCGTGTCCTGTTACCGCGACGCGAGTTCGCGCGTCGTGTCAAAGTTATCTTGCAGCGTGGCTCGCCACCATAGATAAGTGGACAGTCGACGCTCCTGATGGAGTTCTGATGATGCGTCCGCGGGGTGATACGAGACCATAATGGAAACAGCCGGTTCAATAGCTGAGAAGGGGCGCACACGAGTGAACGCTTCCAAAACACCGAAATCCACCTCCGCTTCATGGGGAGCTTTCGCATTGTTTTACGTGCTGATGTTGGCAGTTATCGCTTCATTGGACTGGGTTAACGGTCTATTGCGTCCCATCTACTACCTGACCCAAGCAGGTTTGTTGACTGTGGGAGTGGGGGTCTTCGCGCTCTGTGGTTGGCGTTTTCCCACGATGCAGGCCGAACACAGCGCGCTGTTGGCTTTTACGATCGGGGTATTGACCATTGTGCCAGCCGTTTTGATGAGTCTGCGCCTTATGACGGAAGGGTTTTGGACTCAATATTTCCTGATCGCCTTCGGCATGGCCAGTGGGAGCTTGTTGGGTTTTCTGTTCACCGTCTTAGCGAAGCGTCGCCTGATCTCGCGACAGAAAAAAGGGAAATGAGCCGTCAAGAACCTGTGTCTGCGGATCAACCCTGTCAGGCACCACCTGTCATCCGGTGCAGCGTTGGGATCACTGCCCATAACGAGGAAGCGAACATCGGTCAGCTGTTGGAAGCGATCCGCAACCAGCGTCTGCGCACCGTTGAGATCACCGAGATCATCGTAGTTGCCTCGGGCTGCACCGACCGCACCGAGGAAATCGTCCGTGAGCACATGGCCTGTGATCCGCGCATCAAGCTGCTCGTGCAGGAAAAGCGGGAAGGCAAGACTTCAGCCGTCAACCTTTTCCTCGCACATGCAAAAGAGAACATCTGTGTTCTGGAAAGCGGCGACACCCTGCCCGGTGAGGATGCGATTGAGAATATGGTGCGTATGTTTGCCGACCCGGCGGTGGGGATGACCGGTGCACACAAAGTGCCGGTGAACGCGCCAGAGCACATTGTGGGTTACATGAGTCACCTGCGTCTGCGTCTGGAGCATCAGCTGTGTCTCGAGATTCCACGGTTGGGAGAACTCATCGCATTTCGCAAGGTATTTGACCGCATCCCTCCGGATGTCGCGATGGATGAAGCGTTCGTCGAAGCGCTGGTGGTGCGTCGCGGGCTGCAGGTGCGCTATGCGCCAGATGCGGTGGTCTACAACATGGGCCCGCAAACCGTGGGGGATTTCATCAAGCAGCGCCGGCGTAATTATGCAGGGCACCTGCACCTGATGGAAAAGTATGGCTATCGAGTCTCCAGTTTGGACGGCGGTCGGGTGTTGCGTCTTGCCCTGGGAGAGGTGTGGCGTGCATTGCAACTCATTTGGGCGTTAGGCGTGCTGGCGGTGCTTGAGGGAATCGCACGCATCTTGGGCTGGTGGGATTATCGTGTGTGCCACCGCCGGCACGAGGTCTGGGATATTGCCTGGACCACCAAGCGGGTGACCCCTCCATCCGCTCCGGCTACTCATCTTGCTTCCTCACCACCTCAGACACGACAGGAATGAAATTGCTTTGAAGAAACATTTGTTCACCTCACTGAAGGTTTTGGTCAGCTTGGGGCTGATCGTGTACCTGTTCTTGCGTATGGACCTGGAACAGGTGCGTATGGTGCTGTATCATGCCAATTACCTCCACTTGTTGCCGGCAGCACTACTATTTCTCGCCGCTATGACGAATTCCGCGCTAAAATGGTATATCCTGTTGCGCGCACAGCGCATCGCGGTGCCCTTTCACGCCATCTTGATTTACACCTATGTGGGATTTTTCTTCAATAATTTCCTGCCTGCCAACGTGGGAGGTGACGTGATGCGTGGTTATGGCCTGGCACGCTACACGGAACGCACCGCCGAAGCCGCGATCAGTGTGATTGTGGATCGCATTGTGGGCCTGACCGCCTTTATGGTATGTGCCGCTGTCTCGGCGGCAGTGGCGATTCTGTTTCTGCACCACACCGAGCTGCAAGGTGTGGAAGTGGCCGCCATGGTTGCGCTCGGGCTGATCGTCGGGGGGTTTGCCGCGATACTCAGCCGTCGCATACGAGCACAGTTGGGAAGGGTATTTTGCTGGCGACCTCTTATGCCATTGTCTTCCCTTTATCAACGCACCTCAGAGGCACTCGATGCGTACCGCCATAGCTATGCTGCCCTGGCCACCGCTTTCTGCGTCTCCCTGTTCACCCTCATCCTCACCAATATGACGGATTACTTGATCGCCCAGTCTTTGGGTGGCGGGGTTGCCCTGATCTATATCTTTATCTTCAACCCGATCATCGCCTTTGTGTTGTTGGTGCCTGTTTCGATCGGTGGGCTGGGCGTCACGCAGGCGATTTATCCTTTCTTCTACGGGTTGGTTGGTGTGCCGGCGAGCCTCGCTTTCTCCATTTCATTGCTCAAACAGCTGATCATCTACGTCACCAGTGTGCTCGGGGGGATACTGTGGTGGCGTGGCAAGGCCGGCGCCGGCGAGACGGCGCGGCATGTCGTGGAAGCATCCGGTACATCCGGTACATAAGGTCATGCAAATCAGCAAGTGGCGAATGGGCTCCGCAGGACACGTGGAGATCAAGGAATGAAGAACCTCTGCGTGCGCTGTGGTAAGTACAATAGGGCACCTGTTCCCTGAAAATCGTGGCTCGGAGAGGTTGCCTTTGCAAAGGTATCAGCTTATAATGCGAGCCGCTCGAAGATGAACCAGATGAAAAGCCGGACTCTCCATGGATGGAGCGTCTTCGTTGCCAGTATGATTGCCAAGGAGGTTACAATGGTGCGCATTGCTCTCCGGCTGTTGTGGGTGGCATTGTTTCTTGTCAGTGTGTTCCCCATCCGCGTTGATGCGCAGGAACCTTCCTCCACTGCGCTTTCGGTAAGCATAGACGCCTCAAACGTGGCCAATTTCCCTCAAGTGACCCTCATGGTCACAGTGCGGGATGCTTACGGGCGCGTGGTCTCCGACATCACACCGGAAATGGTGGAGATCCTTGAAGACGATAGCCCGCAGGCACGTCCGGTTGTAGATGTCGAGCCACTGCTCAATCCCTCACGGCCAGTGTACGTGATGATCGTGCTAGATATTTCTGGCTCGATGATCGGCCAGCCGGTGAAGGATGCCAAGGCAGCGGCGCGTGCGCTCATCGAGCAGATGGGGCCACAAGACTATGTCGCCCTGATCGCCTTCAAGATCTCCATTGCGTTGGACGAATTAGATCCCACCCGCGAGCACCTATTCACTACCGATCATGCCTCGGTGCTGGCGCTGGTGGATCGTCTGAGGGCAAAAGGGGGCACCCCTCTATATGACGCCCTGTATAAGGCGGCGCGCTGGGCGAAGAACATGGCGCCGGACAATCGCATAATCGTGCTGCTTACAGATGGGGTGGATGAAGATCCGGGCAGTGTGCTGGCAACCCCGGACGACGCCATCGCCGAGGCTGCGCGTGCTAATATCCCCATCTTTGCCATTGGATATCAGGGTGTGGGGGGGCGGCTGGCGCGCGAGTTCTTGCAGCGCGCTGCACAAGAGACGGGCGGTTCTTATCAAGAAACCCCTGATTCGGCACAATTGGTACCCTTGTTCCGCGAAATCCTAGAACGTCCCAGGCAGCAGACGCGTTTGATCTATCGCTCCGGGCTGTTGCCGGACGGACGAGTGCACTCCGTGCGGGTGCGGATACGTGTGGGTGACCAAAGTGGCGAGGGTGTGGGCACTTTTGGACCTGTGCCGTTCATACCTACCCCTACGCCGACATTTACACCTACCGCTACGCCTACTGTCACACCGACACCAACTAACACGCCAACAGCTACAAGCACGAGTACCTCGACCCCCACAGCCACTGCGACAGCTGTGCCATCTCCGACAGCGACGCCTTCGGCGACGTCTACGGCCACACCGTTGCCGACGGCGACGCCTTCCGCGACGTCCACAGCCACACCGTTGCCGACGGCGACGCCTTCCGCGACGTCCACAGCCACACCGTTGCCGACGGCGACGCCTTCCGCGACGTCCACAGCCACGCCGTTGCCGACGGCGACGCCTTCCGCGACGTCCACAGCCACGCCGTTGCCGACGGCGACGTCCCCCGCGACGTCTACGGCCGCGCCGTTGCCGACGGCGACGCTCTCCGCGACGCCTATGGCCACGGTATTGCCGACGGCGACGCTGGCCCTTGCTCTTGTGGCTTCGCCCACAGTGATGGCTTCACCTACAACCACATCTCTACCCGTGGCCACGTCTTCACCTACAGCGATACCTTCACCCACTACCACCTTGGTGTCTCAACCAACTCTGACACCCGCCGCGGTGACAGCTGCAGCAACTCCGGCTATGGAATGGTTGTGGCCTTTCATAGGTGGCCTGATCGTATTGGCAATTGTCGTGCTGTTGGTGCTGTTGTTGTTGAGGAGAAAACGTCGCTAAGTCTGCCAGTGTAAAATTGGATTTATCAGGTCAGGGGTGTGTATGAATCTCCGAGGACATCCGCACCCCTGATTTCAAATGGCATTGCTGTGCCAATGCACCGTGGCGGGGGACGAGAGCCTCTTAACTTTTCGCTTGGCTGATATCGCTTTTTAGTTGACCAGCATCCTGCAGGGCCGCTTTAGCTCACCGCCGGCCGGTCGAAGTAGATGTTCTTTCCCGTGGCGGACAACGGGATCCCTACCGCAAGGTCAGCATCCAGCATCCCCAAGGCAAGTGCCGCAGCGCCAACTGTGTACATAATGCGATTATCCGCGTTTAGGATGCTGGCCATTTTGACCGCAGAGCCGACGGCGATTCCCAAGTCCATCACGCGGAAGGCACATTGAGGCCCCTTGAACTCACCGACATAGCTGCCCACGTCCAAGTCATTGCAAGTGGGAACGCCACAGGCACCACAATTGAGGTTTGCCTTTTGGGTGTCTTTGATGCCGATGAGCAATATCACCTCCGATGCGGTCACGTTCTTGGCGTCGCGCAGGAAGAACTTACGTCCGGTGTGCTCCCCGATCTCGATCATCTTCTCGGCCAGGGATTGGAGTGCCTCTCCTTGCACAATGGCGGTCACGATGAAATCCTGTCCGCGCGACTTCGGCGCCGTGCGCGCAGCGAGTGCCATCAGGTTGGCCACGGTCGTGAGTGTGTTCATAGCGTCCTCCCGGATACAAAGTGTGCTGCGTAGTGACAGGAGAATACCCGGCTTGCGTGTATAGGGCAAGTGGTATACGGGTATAATCGCGAAAGTCAGCGCAGGCGACGCAGGAAGGCAACTTGCAAGCCGTAGACGACGATGAAAACCACTCCGCCGACAAATGCCAAGATCAGACAGCGTGCCGGCGTGAGAACGGTGAACAGAGTGACCTCCGGCAGAGGGGTCGGTTCGGGTTGGACAAGGAATGCGCCCGAAGATGGATCTTCCGGCGAGGCCAGGACAACCCCAGAGGATATGCCCTCGGGAGGGTGTGGCACACGATGTTCTTGAGCAGGTGGTGTCGCCGCAAGCGTATGCCCGTGGCGGGTGGATGACCCAGGGGACTGAGCACTGCACAATGATATGGATAGCCACATCCCACCCAACGCCAGCACCACAATGCAAAGCCCCCATGTCCTGACGGAGCGCATCGCTCTTCACCGTTCCAACGCGATCCCGTGATCGGCCGGTATGGATGGCTGCTCCTGTCCCTGTCCCAGCGTGCTTGGAATCATCTCCAGCTGCTCGATCATCTCACGCACGACGTCGAAACCACTCTGCCAGAACTCAGCGCGGCTGACATCGATGCCGGCTGCCTCCAGGATGCGCAGCGGCGAATCGGAGCCCCCTGCGGCAAGGATGCTCAGGTAGCGCGGCTTGAACGATTCACCGGTCATCTTGTATTGGCGGTAGAGTGAAAGCACCAGGAGCTGCCCGAAAGCATAGGCATATACATAGAAAGGCGTGTGGTAAATATGCGGAATGGACACCCACTCCCAGCGGAACTCCTCGCTGACATCCACTGTATCGCCGAATTGAGAGCGCAAGTTCTCCAAATACGCTTTTGCCAGGTCGTCCACCGAGGCGCCCTGTTGCACCATCTCATGTGCCTGGCACTCGAACAGGGCGAAGCTGGCCTGGCGCATAATCGTGGCGTAGGTGTCGTCCACCTGATTGAAGAGGAGCTCATAACGTATCGCATCGTCCCTCTCCTGGTTGAGGAGATGATCCACCAGCAACATCTCGCCGAAGGTTGAAGCGGTTTCAGCTAACGGCAATGTGCTATGGTACGTGAGGATGCTGTGATGTCCGGCAATGATGCTGTGCACAGCGTGTCCCAGCTCGTGCGCCAGCGTGCTCACGTCGGAAGGTCGTCCTTGATAATTGACCATGACCCATGGAGTCAGACGAGGCGCGACACTCCAACAAAAGGCGCCACTGCGCTTGCCCTTGTGCACTTGACTGTCCAGGTGGTCTGCCTGAAACACCTGGCGCGCCATGTCGGCCAGCTGAGCGTCGAAATTGTAAAAGGCGCTCAGCACAATGCTCGCCGCTTCGCCAAAGTTATACGTCTTTTCAGTGTGCATCACCGGCGCGTACAGGTCATAGCGTCGTAAGCGTTCCATACCCAGCCATCGCGCCTTGAGACGGAAATAGCGCTGATATAGCGAGGCGTTCTGGCGACATACTTCCAACAAGGTATCCACCACATGATCGGGCAGGTCGTTGCTCAAGTTGCGGGCACTGATCGGACTGGAGAAGCCGCGCAACTGGACCTGCTCGTTATACCAGTCGCGTGCGACCGCTTGATACAATTGTCCTAGGATCAGGCCATCTTGGGCGAAGACGCGATACAGCTCTTGATAGGCACGGGCACGCAGTCCGGCGTCGGGATGGCGGAAGTAGACACTGATTTCGCCGCGGGTCAACCGTTTGATGCTGCCATCAAGCTTGAGGCGGAATGTGTATCGATTGGTGATGGCATCGTACAGGGTGCGCAAAGCATGAGTGCCTGTGACATCCTTCAGGTTGATGATCTTCTCTTCCCCTTCGGAGAGCGTATAGGGCTTGAAGCGGCGCATAGTCTCCAGCCAATAGCGGAACTCTCCCGCCTTGGCCAGCAGACGCGCCGCATTCTCGTCATCCAGCTCCTTCCACCACAGGCTGAAGAAGAGCAAGCGGTTGTTGATCTGGGCCATCAACTGATTGATACGGGCCAAAAGCGTCTGCGCCACCTGATTCTGCGTGTTTTCGGCAAAGCTTAGCCCAGCGTAGGCGTGCAGACGTTGTGAGAGGTGAGTGATACCCTCCAACTGGTGGATGAGTTCCAGCAATTCTTCAGGCGAGATATCCGGTCGCAAACGCGCACGCGCTGACTCAAACGCAGCGGTGCGCGTCTGCAACTCTTCGATTGTAGATTGCATCTCCGGGCTGTCCGGTGCCGGGAATAGGTCGGCAAGGCTCCAGCGTTTCTGGGAGTAAATTGCGCCGGCGGGTGGCATGATCTTCTAAAACCCCCTTCCTTGAAGCGGGATGTGTCCACAAGATTGACATTGCCGGCACGATGTCACTGTGCCGGCAAGCAGGGTCATGATAACACAGGTCGAGCTTTGAGAGAAAAAATGAAAAGCTGGTTACATCGGAAATGCGTACTGGCACATTCTGATGCCCGCGTTTTCACACTGGTTCGTAGTGACGGGCAAGACATGGGCCGTGTTACTACCGCTGCTGCTTGGTGTGTTACTTAGCGTAGTCCACGGCGCGCGTTTCACGGATCACCGTCACCTTGATTTGCCCGGGATACTCAAGCGTCTCTTCTACCTTGCGCGCGATGTCCTTAGCGAGCGTGATGGCTGCATAATCGTCCACCTCTTCGGGCTTGACCAGAATGCGGATTTCGCGACCGGCTTGGATGGCAAAGCTCTCGGCCACGCCCTTGAAGGAATTGGCCACCTCTTCCAGGGCCGTGATACGCTTGACATAGCTCTCCAGGCTTTCGCGGCGAGCACCTGGTCGTGACCCAGAGATAGCATCCGCGACAGAGACGATGATAGCTTCCAGTGATTCCACCTCGGTCTCTTGGTGGTGGGCTGCAATGATATCTACGATCTGTTGGCTGACGCCGTAGCGCTTGGCCAACTCGGCGCCGATAGCGGCGTGGGGGCCCTCCATCTGATGATCCACCGCTTTACCGATGTCGTGTAGCAAAGCGCCGGTCTTGGCGAGCCGCACATCCGCACCCAGCTCGGCGGCCAGGATGCCCGCGATGTGGGCACACTCCAGAGCATGCTGATACTGGTTCTGGCCATAGCTGGTGCGGTACTTCAGACGACCAATGAGCTTGACCAGTTCAGGATGCAATCCTGGCACCCCCACCTCCAGCACAGCACGCTCGCCTGCTTCGATGATGTCTTTCTCCACTTCCTCTTGGGCCATCTCGACCACTTTCTCGATGCGTCCAGGGTGAATGCGCCCATCCATGATCAGTTTATTCATGGCCACGCGCGCCACTTCGCGCCGCACCGGGTCAAAGCCTGAAAGGATGATTGTCTCCGGCGAGTCGTCAACAATGACGTCAATACCGGTCGCGTTCTCAAAGGCACGAATATTGCGCCCCTGTCGCCCGATAATGCGCCCTTTGATCTCATCATTGGGCAACGGCACAGCAGAAACCACCGTCTCGGCGACTTGATCGCTGGCAATGCGCTGCATCGCCAGTGCGATGATCTTGCGCGCACGCCGTTCACCTTCTGCACGTGCCTCCGCTTCGACCTCGCGGATGATGCGCGCCATATCCTGGCGTGCTTCTTGTTCGACCCTTTGCAGAAGGAGCTGTGTCGCTTGTTCCTGCGTCAGATTGGCGATGCGTTGCAATTCGGCCAACTGCTCCGCGTGGAGCTGTTCGATCTCATTCGCCCGTCTATCGAGTGCGCTCTGGCGCTTGTTAAGCGCACGCTCACGATTCTCGATATTCTCCAATCGCCGATCCAGAGCTTCTTGTCGTTTCTGCAGACGCTCCTCCTGGCGGCGCAACTCAGCACGCCTCTGACGTGCCTCTTCCTCGAATTCATCGTGCAGTCGCATCACCTCCTTTTGCGCCTGTAGGAGCATGTCCTTTCTCTGTGCTTCGGCCTCTGCCAAAAGACGTGCTGCCTCTGCTTCTGCGGATTTGATCCGCGACTCGATGAGATATTGCCGGATAAGGTATCCGATCAGAATGCCTAGACCCAATGCGCCGAAGCTGGCGCCCAAGATGACTATCGTCGTAAGATTACCAACCAGCATAATTTTCTATCCCCCTGATTTCGCGATTCACTCAGCTATTGATCGTCAGTGTGTCGTAATATCTGGCGTGCCCGGCGGTAAACGGCACGGATTGTTTCATGGGCGAATCCACGTCGCCCCAAAAAGTCATTCAGTTTACGCTGCAACTGCTCCTCGTTAAGTCCACGCCAACGGGACAGCCGCGCTTCCACCGCTTGCCAGGCTGCTTCTTCGTCATCCTGCTCGCCGACGACCTCCTGGATGATGTCTTGCTCCACACCCTTCTGACGCAATTCGATGCCCAGCGCACGGCGGCTGCGCGGACGGAAACGCTGGCGATTTTCCACCCAGAAACGGGCGAATGCTTCATCATCCAGGTAACCTGCCTCCTGCAGGCGCGCCATCACATGGGTTATGGTCTCCTCAGCAAAGCGTTTGCGT
>Ga0308395_1000800_pt1 | contig 23328 bp, 15 predicted proteins | sample Hotspr20SampleP4_FD_202097 | JGI IMG/M metagenome (GOLD analysis project Ga0308395, IMG submission 202097) | Hot spring phototrophic mat microbial communities from Mushroom Spring, Yellowstone National Park, Wyoming, United States - 20050930_P4 ...
CGTCGTCGCCAAATACAACCACATCATCAGCTCACGCGGCTCGAGGCGCCGAGTTCCCGACTTTACCCCTGAGGCCATAGCCATAAGCCAAAATAAAACAGCGTTAAGAATAGCGTCAGGCTCACTAATAGCCGCCGGGCCTCAGGCAAAGTCGGACGGCAGTAAAAATACAGAGCTACTGCCGCCACTACAAGTCCCAGCATCCCGGTCCAGACTCCGGCTCCAAAACCAGCGTACTTCCCCACTAGGAAGCCCGCTATGCTCAATAACACCGTCCCCACTATGATCGCTCCTCTATTCCACCTTTCATCCGAAAAGAGAAGCATCCGAAAACCTGCCCGCATATAATCCTCTCGGCTTATCCAGGCGATTATCCAGAAATGTGGAAACTGCCATAGAAATTGCACACCAAATAGAACCCACAACACCTCATCCAGCACCGGCCGACTCGCCCAGTAGCCGATCACCGGTGGCAGGGCCCCCGGAATCGCCCCCACAAAAACTGACACCGGCCCCACCCGCTTAAGGGGTGTGTACAGAAATACATACGAGAGCATGGCGAGAAGGCCCAGAAGAGCCACATCCCACCGGATCAGCCACAAGCCCAGTACGCCTATTACAGCCCATGCCAAGGCTACCCGAACCGCCTCTCCCAGCGCTATTTGTCCGGAAGGTAGCGGCCGCTCCATCGTCCGGGCCATGAGCGCATCCGTCTCTCGTTCAAGAACCTGATTCAGCGCATTGGCCGCGCCTGTCACCCCATACCCGCCGACAAGCAGAAGTGGCCACATCCACCACGCCCCTCCCCCACCTATCACCGCGCCCATCATCGCTGAGAAAACTACCACGATGCTTAGCCGGGGCTTCGTCAAAGCCCAATAAGCGCGCAACTTATGCCACACGGATAGAGACGCTACCTGAGACATGAGCATATTCCGAGTATCTGTAAAAGTATAACGCCGCAAAAGCCGTATTCATAGACAAAAGCCCCATTAAGAGGTGTAAAACCTTCCACACACCTGTGAAGGCAAAATAACTCATGATAGCTCCCACGAAAATTTGCCCCAAGAGAAGGGCTGTCGTCAGGATAGCCCACCGCCGTGCCTGCCGCAATCGTACAGGGTCCATATACACTCGCCAGTGGAAGTACGCCCAGGTGCCCAAAACTAACCACGAAAAACTCCGATGCACATAAAACAATACGCTTTCTAAGGCGGTTTCGGCGCCGAGCTGTTTCACCCAGGCTCGCAATGTAGCGCCCATGAGCACCTGCACGGCCAGTAGTACCCATGATACCCAGCCCAGCCGCCAATACCACAACCGCTCCCCACGCAGCTCTCGCTCCCGCACGAGGTACGTCTGAGCCGCTACCATGAAAGTCAGTAGGGTAAGAGCCAGCGTGAAAATCATATGAGCGGTTACTAAGTGCTGAGCCAAATACGTGGCCACCACTCGCCAGCCCAGAAGGGCCTCCGCTACAAGGGCTACGGGAATAGCCGTTGCATACAGGAGAATTCGCCTCCGATGGCGAAAGTGAAGCCACGCATAGCCTAACAAAGCCAACACACCCAATCCAGCCACCACACTCAGAAGCCGATTGAGGTACTCAGCCCAAGTTTTGAGGGGGTCGAAGGGATCTGCCAAGCGCCCAGCCACCGCAAACCGCTCCCGATAATCCGGGGGAAGCTGTGCCTCCGAGGTGGGCGGAATCAAAAGTCCATAACAGGTAGGCCAGTCTGGACAGCCCATTCCCGCCTCCAGCACGCGGACCGTACCACCGGCCAGTACCACCAGAAAAAACAGACCCCACACCAAGAAAGAGAGGCGCCGGAGACGAAGAAGCCGTCGCCACTCCACCTCCGGCACCTGACTCAGACCCTGCACCTTCACGCCTGCGCAGAAGAGGCGCTATCCTCGTCGCGATTAGGATTCAGCACTGCTTGCGGGGCAGGCGCATCGGCAGGACTCATAGCTTTCCGCTCTCCGTCCCCCCCCTCATCGGGCCGATCTATCACCGAAAGCGGCTCAAAGTCCTCCTCCCAGTAGCGCACACCCCGTGCAATGTCTTCATCCGAGATGTACTGCGGGATGAAATCCGCCGGCGCTCCAGACTTGGAGTAATCATAGGGCCAGCGATGTACGACAGGCAGCTGGCCCGGCCAGTTGCCATGAATGTGCTTGACTGGCGCGCTCCACTCGAGCGTATTGGCCTTCCAGGGGTTGCGCGGGGCTTTCTTACCCCAGAACATGCTATGGAAGAAGTTGTACACAAAGATGAGCTGGGCTGCAATCGTAGCCAGAGCCGCTATGGTAATCACCACATTCAGGTCCTGCCACTTATTCGTAAAGGCAAACTCCGTAAAGGCATAATAGCGTCGCGGCACACCGCCCAGCCCCATGTAGTACATGGGGAAAAAGACGAGGTTGGCCCCAATATACGTAAGCCAGAAGTGAAGGTATCCCAGCCGCTCATTCATCATGCGGCCCCATAGCCGGGGAAACCAATGGTACGTCCCGCCAAACATCGCAAACACCGCCGACACCCCCATCACCAGGTGAAAGTGCCCCACCACAAAGTAAGTATTGTGAAGGGGTATATCCACCGGAGCCACCCCTAAGAAGAAGCCCGTCAGCCCCCCGCTAATGAAGAAGCTCACCGTCCCAATCGCAAAAAGCATCGGCGTATTGAGCTGAAGCCGCCCCTTCCAGAGCGTGAAGATGTAGTTGAATATCTTCATCGCCGAAGGTATCGCAACGAGCAGGGTGGTGGCAGTAAATATTGAGCCCAGAAGCGGGTTCATCCCAGAGATAAACATGTGATGTGCCCAGACAATAAACGACACAAAGGCGATCCCCAGAATGGAGTAGACCATGACCTTGTACCCAAAGATGGGCTTACGGGCATGGGTGGAGATGAGTTCGGAGGCGATGCCAAGGGCCGGCAGAAGCACGATATACACTTCGGGATGGCCAAGGAACCAGAAAAGGTGAAGGTAGAGGAGGACGTTCCCTCCTTGCTGCGGGAGGGCCTGACCCGCAATGTAGATATCAGACAGATAGAAGCTCGTGCCGAGGCTATGGTCGAAAAGGAGCAGAATAAAAGCGGCCACAGCAGGCGGAAAACTGAGAAGACCCAGTACCGCTACCGTAAAAAGCGCCCAGACGATAAGCGGCATGCGCATAAGGCTCATCCCCTTCGTGCGCATGTTGAGCACCGTCGTGATGTAGTTGAGCCCGCCCATGAGTACGCCTACGACGAAAAATACCAAGGCTGTTATCCAAAGCATCATGCCCAGGCCCGACCCCGGCATAGCTTGAGGGAGCGCACTCAAAGGCGGATACACCGTCCACCCCGCCGCCGCCGGCCCCGTCTCCACGAAGAAAGACGCCATCAGCACCACCGTCCCCCAGAGGAAAAAGTGAAATGAGAGCATATTGATAAGAGGCGAGGCCATATCCCGCGCCCCAATCTGTAGCGGGATCAGCAGGTTCGCAAAGGTCCCACTCAAGCCTCCGGTAAGCAGCCAAAAGACCAGTATCGTCCCGTGCATCGTTACCAGGGCCATGTAAAAGTTGGGGTCTAACCGCCCTTCCGGCGCCCACTTCCCTAAGATCGTCTCCAAAAACGGAAAACTCGTATCTGGATAGGCCAGCTGAAGCCGGAAAATCCCCGACAGCAAAATCCCAATGAATCCACTGAGAAAGCCGGTAATGAGGAACTGCTTGGCGATAGTTTTGTGGTCCTGGCTAAAGATGTACTTTGTCCAGAAACTATCGTGGTGATGGTCGTGGTCGTGATGATGACCACTTTCCACGGCGTGCGCCGTAGTTGCTGTTTGGACGTGGGTAGCCATAGGCTTATGAGTTTTGATTAGGTTGCATTCTTAATTCGGCCTGGACGGGCTGGGGCTGAGCAGGCTGATAGGCTGGCTTTTGCTGACGCAGCCAGGCTTCATATTCCTCCCAGCTTTCTACGACGACTTTCATGCGCATATTGTAGTGGGCGCCCCCACACAGCTGATTGCATGCCAGCTCGTAATCAAAGTCGGGGTCGCCAAGCTTTTTCCGCATTTCCCGGGTGGTTATCGTCGGTACCAGCATGACTTTGTTTTTCTGCCCCGGCACTGCGTAGATATGCGTGCGGAAGTGCGGCAAATAGAGGGAATGAAGCACATCCTTAGAACGCACATGAATAGTAACCAGCGCGCCCACAGGGAGATGTATCTCCTTGAGCTGCGGGATGATATCATCCTGAGCTTTGACGTCGGTGAAGTCTATGCCCAGCACATTGTCACCGCCGATAAGGGTATAGTGATAGCGGCCGAGCTTGCCGTCCTGGCCAGCATAACGGGCTCGCCATTGGAACTGCTCCGCAACGACCTCCAGCTCTATTTCCTTTTGGCCCGGCTCGGGTGACTGACCATGCACGGGCTGCGACCAGACATAGATGCCCGCCACCGCAATGGTGAGAACTGGAATAGAAATGGCAATCAAAGCGCCCCGCTCAAGGCCATGATGGGTTTCCATATAAGTAGCCGCGCGCACCCGCCCATTGTAGTATCGCCAGATCATATAAAAGAGCATGAGATGCACGATAAAAAACGCCGGGTAAGTAAAGCTGGCTATCCCCCACAAAAGCCTGTCTATGGGCACACCATGTAGAGAGGCTGGCTCTGGAAGGTATCTATCCGCATAATGCGGCGCACTCCACAGAACCAGCGCAAAAAATACCAGCCCCACCAGCATCCACAGGCGCATGTTATTCTTATCGCGGTCCCAGGTGGCGAAAGGGTCCCAGCCCGTAGCACGAATCACCACCCGCACCAGGAGAAACGACAAAAGGATGATGGCAATCACTTCCAGCCAGACGACTTTCCAGAGGAGGCTTTCCCAGCTGAAAGCGGGGGCACTTTTCGCCGCTTCTATGGCGATTTCAGCGGCACGGGACTTGGCCGCCGCCCCAATCTGCGCCCACAGCGTAGCCGCCAGTCCCACTGCACCTATCCAGCGCATACGCTTCATACAACGTCAAAGATACAGCAAAAGTTTCAATCCACACTGACATCGCCCGCCCTGCCACCTCCCCAGTCCCCCCCTGCCCAAAACCTAAATCAAGCACCTATTGCGGGAGGTCTCCGACCATTCATGGAAAAAAGCATATCTTTGTGCTATGCGTACTCTCATAACCCTCATGCTCGTGCTCACACTGGCATGGGCACAGCAGCGAATGTGCGGAACCGACATAGCGTATGAGCGGGCCCTTCAGGCAGATCCCAGCCTGGCAAAAATGCGCGAGCTATTAGAAGAGGCAGCGGCGGCCTATTTGGCGCGGCACGGCCCCAGTCTACGCACCCAGACGGGCTGTCCAGAGTCGGAGTATGTCATACCCGTGGTGGTGCATATCATTCACTCGGGCGCAGGCCAGCCTGATAGTCTGCCCCTTTCGCGGGTGCTTTTTCAGATGGAGCAGCTTTTTGATGACTTCCGCAAACGGCCCTACTCCAAGGCGTACAGCTCGGGCGTGGACACCCGTATAGAGTTCTCCCTGGCTACTAAAGACCCAAGTGGCAATTCCCATCCCGGTGTCACCTAACATCCATTACACAGCGGCTGGTCTCCTTGCCCCCAAAGTGGGGGCTGACTCCAATGACGCCACCATCATGAAAAGCAATACCGGCTGGCCCCGCAATAAGTACCTGAACATCTGGGTCATAAAATGTATTGATTTAGCAGGCTCGCGAGGCCAGTGTAATATTCTGGGATTTGCTACGTTTCCGCTCATGTCAACCACTGACCAGGGGGTCGTCGTGATGTCGGGCTACTTTGGCCTACCCAACCAAAGTCAAACCACCACCCACGAAATCGGCCACTACCTCAATCTCCTCCATACTTTCCATTTTAATAACTTCCAGGATGGATGCGCTGGCCTTAACAACAGCAACTGTGGGACGAGTGGCGACAGGGTATGCGATACCCCCCCTACTCGCCAGCGCAACTACGGCAGCGCCCGACGCCAGAATACCTGTTTTGAACCCGACCTTGACACCACGGGCGGGGATCGTCCCGACCAAGTGCGCAACTACATGGACTACGTAGACGATTCTTCCATGGATATCTTTACCGACGGACAACGCCGGCGCATGTTCTCCGCTCTCAATACCGCCTCCGACCGCAAGCCCCTCTGGCAAGCTTCCAACCTTCTGGCTACTGGCACCGGCCCCTACGGCCGCATCAAGGCAAACTTCGCCCTGCAAGGCTGCGACCAGCCCCCCTGCTATGTATGCCCCGGCCAGCAGCTCAATCTGACCAGTTACAGCACGGGTAAGCCTTCCTCCTTCACTTGGCAAATCCGTCAGGGTTCTACCGTCATCAGCAGCTCTAACACAGGCCCCTGCACCCAGATGACTGCCCCTACCAACCCCGGTACGTACGATATTCGCTTGCAAGTCTCTAACCTCGCCGCCCGCACCGCCGACACGACCTACACAGGCTTTCTGATTGTGCGAGACCCCGCGCAGGCTCAAAGCTATCCCTTCTCGGAGGGATTTGAGGGCAGCACCTTCCCACCCGCCGGCTGGGTGTACCAAAATCCGGATTTTGCGACAGGCAACTCCAATCTCACTTGGGAACGGTTCAATTCCACAGGGCGCGGGAGCTTCGGAGCCAGTAACGCTATGGCTCGCCTACGAAACTTTGTCTACTACAACCGCACCCAGCGCGACCACCTCATCACCCCCCTCATAGATATCCCCGCTACCGCCGAAAACCCCGCCATAGAGTTTGATGTGTATTACCGAGCCCTCTATTGGGAGAATACTAGGGCCAATCAATACGGCTACTTGTACGGCGATACGCTGGCTGTATACATTTCTAAGGACTGCGGCACTACTTGGCAAAGGCTCTACCACAAAGGCGGTGAAGACTTAGATGTAACCGGCTCCCCCATTCAAGTCATAGGACGAAACATCAGTAGTAATGAACAGGCCGTCCCTCCCTCAGGCGCTAACACCGACTGGCGCCATGAGATCATCTCCATTCCCTCTACCTACAAAGGCGAAAAAGTCCTCATTCGCTTTGAAAACATCACGGAGATGGGCAACAACCTGTTCACAGATAGCATTCAAGTGCGCGAAGCCTCCACCACTGCCCTCGTTGGCTCCCGGCCTCAGTCTACCCTTACCCTCACCCCCAACCCCACTTCCCAGGAAGCCTACCTAATCGCCACGCAGGCGCAGGGTACTCTCCTCCACTGGACGCTTTACAACACGCTGGGGCAAGCCCTGCTATCCGGTGAGGCTTCGCTCAGGACCGCAGACGAACGGGTAACCCTCCCCACCCATAGCTTGCCAGCCGGCCTGTATGTTATCAAGGCCCAGCTCGGCTCGGAAACGTTCCTGATGCGACTGGTGAAGGAGTAGCCTTTTTCCGGCCAGCTATCTCTATGGGCGGGAATAGCTTTTGTAGCTATTCCCGCTCTTTTTATATTCTTTTGCGCAGGGGCTCCCCTTACTACCGGATGAGGGTAGCTTATACCAATTCCGGGCAAAGGGTTTCTGAATGTAGGAGGGTAGAGTTATGTGTGGCTGCCGCTCCCCCCTCAGGCGGGCATGCCCACCTCCTCCTCACATTAACAAGACCTTTGACTTAAGGTGGTATAAGGTAACGAGGAGGGCCCCGAAGGGACACGGCACATGGGTGTACGATTCCCCTTCACCCCGACCCTCTCCCCCCTTGAGAAGGGGGGAGAGGGTGTAGGGAGTGGGGGGATGGTAAGAGGGACATTTTGAGCGCCCCCGCCCCACAGAGTGGGTGCGCTGAGGGCTATTACCGCCTAAAAAGAAAGTCTGTGTCAGGAAATAGTATTACATGGCAAAAAGGGCCTCTATACTGCTCCCCAGCGACGATTTATTTCAATAGGGGGCCAGTCTCCCCGACGAAGTCCATGGCTTCCCAACTGATAAGCGGGGCCTCATTCCCCTCGTCTATGAAGCGGCTATTCCTGGGGCGGGAGGGGCTCAGCCGATTCCAGGACGCGAAATTCGGTTCGGCGGTTGAGGAATCGGTTGTAGGGGGTATTATTGGGGCGCCAGGGTTTCCGTTCGCCATAGGAGTAGGGGCGCAGGCGGTGAGGAGCGATACCACGCTCTATGAGAAACGTCCGGACGGTTTCAGCCCGGCGCTGTCCCAAGCGCAAGTTGTAGGCATCGGTACCAATGCTATCGGTGTGGCCTTCTACGGCTACGATGAGAGTCGGGTACTGCTGTAAGATGGCAAGTACCGTGTCCAGGCTTTTAGGGGCTTCTGTGCGGAGGTTATACTTGTCAAAGTCAAAGTGCACGCGAGGAAAGCGAATCTTACGCAGTTCATCCAGGGGCACCATGGCGATTTCATAGGTGAAGTCGGTACTATCGGGGAGGGTGATAGGTTGCACATAGGCGGCGTAGCCCGGAGCGGTGGCAATGAGGAAGTACGTTCCGCCGGCGGGCTTGGGCGTGGCGAAGGTTCCTGTAGATTCGCTCTGGGACTGCCAGGAGGGGGACGCTTCAGGGTCGGTGGATAGGTAGATCGTTGCAGTGAGGGGGGCCTGAGTTCGGATGTTATAGACTCGCCCAGAGAAGGTGTAGACCCGAGGCGGAGGCGCTGGGGCCTGGGGCTCTTCCTTCGGAAGTGGTTCTTTGACAATGAGGTAGATGTCCATTTTGCCTAAGGTGCCTAGACGGTCGGAGGAAATGAAAGCAGAGTCTGGGCTAAGCCAGAAGAGGTAAATATCGTGGCCGGGTGAGTTGAAGGGCTTGGGGAGTCTTTCGGGGGTGCTCCAGCGGCCTTCACGACGAATGCTGCGAAAGACATCGTACCCGCCGAGGCTTTGGGGGCGGTTGCTGGCAAAGTAAAGAGTATCGCCCAGGATGATAGGGGCATCCTCATCGTAAGGGCTGTTCAATTCAGTGATAGGTTCGGGTGTACTGAAGCGGCCATCTGGGAGGCGGCGGGTACGCCAAAGGTCTTTGCCGCCCTGGGTGCCCTTGCGGTCAGAGGAAAAGATAATTTCACCCGTCTTAGGATCTTCGCAAATGGCGTCTTCGCTGCCCTTGCGGCTATTGGGGAAGGCCTTCCACAGGACGGGCTCTGACCAAAGCGATCCTCTTAACGTGGAGATGTAAAAATCACCCCGGCGGCGGGCGGAGCGATAGACGACCATAGTGTCTTTACCCAAGAAGCCGGCAACCCCCTCGTGAAACTTTCCAAAGAAGCCCATGCGAAGGAGGCTGGTGTCTTTCAGGGGGGAGACATACAGGGCTTCGTAAGGCAGCAGGTCTTCTGGAGCCAGGCCGCGATTAGGGTCCCGCCGGCTGATAAAGTACAGCGCATCGCCATGGCGGAAGACACAATAGTCCATCTCGGCGGAGTTGAGCCGGGAGAAGTTGTAGACTTTCCAGACATAGTCTGTCGGGGGAGGTTCTTTGTAGCCGAGCATTTGCTTAGTCCAATCAAGCGCTGTGGAAATATAGATGATGGAGTCGGCATCCTGGAGGCGGCTCAGGGCGTTTTCTAAGTAGCGCTGGGCCGTCCTCAGGTCCTCCGCATATAGGCAGAGGAGGCCAAACTCAGCGACGAAGCGCACATCTGTCTGGTCAGGATTGCATTCGGCGAAGGCTTCCCGATAGAGCGCATACGCTCTGGCTTTATTTTGGAGGGCGTAAAAGCTACTCGCAGCATAGAGTTTGGCCTGCGGCGAGAGCGGAACGCCCTCTTTTTCTTTGTTTTCAAAGGCTTTGACCACATCCAGGTACTTGCCCCGATAATAGGCCCGAATCGTGCCAGAAGGGAAGTTAGCAGTCTTGATAGCGGCGCTGCCCTGGGCTCTTAGCTCAAAAGAAAGTGCGAGGCACCCAACCAAGTACCAGAGCACCTGAGCAGAAAGCAACTTTCTAATGCCAGAGTAACCGCTTCTCATACACACGCAAAGGTAAGCAAAAGCGCGTATATAGGTGAAGCTACTTGCTGGGGTTTCTGATTGGCGGGAAGGCGGAGGGATGTACATTTGCCTGATGCGGTGGGCTGGGATAGGGTTGCTGGGCACAAGCCTGCTCATAGCCCAGGTGCAAGGGATAGTACGAGCCGGCGGGGAGCCAGTAGTGGGGGCCCGGGTATGGTGGCATGGAAGTGGCGATGGCGCTATTACCGATATGCTGGGACGGTTTACGCTGCCGGAGCCCCAGGCCTACCCGGCTTACCTGCGAGTGGAGGGCGAGGAGGATAGCCTAGTGATACGAGAAAAGCCCGTGGGCCCACTTGAATGGAATCTCCCCCCCCGGCTAACGCTCTCCACACAGACGATCACCGGGAGACCTCCAGCCCGAACGCTTTCTTCCCAGAATGTACAAAGTGTTGAAGCCTGGTCACGTGCGGCGTTGACTTCGGTGCCATGCTGTAACTTGTCGGAGGCCTTTCAGGGGTCGGCCGTCGTAGACGTCTCATTGGAAGGGAGTGCCATGGGACTTCGGCAGCTGCGGCTCTTAGGTTTTGAGCCGGCCCATAGTCCACTCCTCGTTGAGAATAAACCCCTTAGTTGGAGCGTGGGGCGCCCTTGGAGCACTGCGTTTCTGCCTGCCCTTTGGATAGACCACCTCTCCTTAGCAAAAGGGATCGGGAGCGTCCTGAATGGGCACGATGGTCCAGCCGGCCAAATTCAGGTCTTTTACCTGCCGGAGACGGAGGAGGCCTCCTCGGCGATAGAGCTATTTAGCCGTACGACAGGGGAGGTGCTGGGGACTTTCCGATACCATGACACGACGGGCCGATGGCGAAAGCTCTGGCTTGGACAGGGCGGCGGCACACCCTGGGAAAGTGGCTTCCTCCAAGACCATAATGGCGATGGGTTTCTGGATGTGCCGCTCTATCGGCAGGGGCAGGCCCACCTTAAGCTGTACCGGCGGCCAGCTTCGGGGGGACTGGTGGAATGGGAAGTAGGAGGGCTCTATGACTACCGGCGGTCGGGACAGCTCTTCATTTCGGAGCCGGCGCAGGTGGCGCGAATGGAAGGATGGGCGGCGTTTCAGACTATCTGGCAGGTGTATGCCTCGGGACGGCGGGGATGGGTATGGCGAAAAGGGCGTGGCCTGAGCCTTTTATGGCATGGGCGGCTGTGGGAGCAGCGGAGCTACCCCGGCTTAGCCGAATATGCAGCGAAGGTGCCCAGTGGGTGGGTTAGCCTTATCTATCGGCAGCCGATTGGCGATACGCGGCTTTTGTGGAATGTGGGGCTATCAGCTTACGCCAATGAAATTGTAGAGCGTTTACGGGATCCCGTGCGGCTGGATAGTAGCTGGCGGCGGCTGGAGGGGGTTCCTGGTGTGGCTTCCGAGCTGAGTTGGACGCCTTCGGTGCGGTGGTCGGTCGTCTTAGGGGTACGGGCCGACTGGCATTCCTATTACGGGTGGCAAGGGGTGCCCCGCTTGCATGTGCGCTGGGCTTACACGGAGGGGGGGGCGCTCCGTCTCTCGGCTGGGCGCGCCTGGCGAGTCCCCGATCCCATCGCCGAAAATCTCCCTTTTCTCTTCTCTGCCCGAGCCTGGCATATAGAATGGCCCAGTTGGCCCCCCTTAGAAAGCGCCTGGAGCAGCGGCTTTTTCTGGACGCAGGCCGTCTCTCTTTGGGGCGGCACTTTCCGTTGGCAGGTAGATGGCCTCCTGTCTCGGATTTACAATCTATCCGTTCTGTACATAGAAGACCCCTGGCAGGTGCGTCTCTATCGGGGCGAAAAGCCGGCCCCCTATCAGACGCTCTTTATCGAAGTACAGTATGCGTGGCAAGACCAGCTACAAGTGTCCGCGAGTTATAAGCATCAGGAGGTGTGGTGGCCCTTACGGGGGGAGCTGCGAATGCGGCCCCTTTTACCGCGAGACCGGTTTGCCTTCTGGGTGACGGCCAATCCCCTCTCCCGCCGCTGGCAAGTCGATCTCCTTGCGGCCTATGCGGGGTGGCTCCGGGTGCCTTCTACGGCCGCTTGGCCCGAAGCCTACCAGCGCAGTACGACGGGCGGCTTCTTCTGGATCGTCACGCCACAGCTCACCTACCGGCTGGATCAGTGGGAGGTGCAGGTAGCGGTAGAGAATCTTCTAAACTATCGTCAGCCGGCGCCGGTGATTGCAGCGCAGCAGCCCTTCGGGCCATATTTTGACCACAGCCTGATATGGGGACCCATCATGGGGCGCATGGCCTCCATAACGCTGCGATATAACTGGTGAAGAAAATATACCTTTGGGGCATGTGGCGCTTTCTGAGGCTGGTGCTGGCGTTTCTGGTAGCCTTCATCATAGCGGTGATCCTGGGGACGCTCCTCCTCACGCTGAGCTTTACCGGAGCAGTGGTGGCCCTCTCGCAAAAGCAAAAACCTATCATAGCGCTGCCAGACAGCAGCTGGCTCTATATCCCGCTGACAGGCGAGCTGCGAGAATACCAAAGGGACGACTTAGAGGCACCGTCGTTCTCCGTGCTGTCGCTGGCATTTTCGGGACCGAAGGCCTCCGTGCCCACTTTGGAAGAGCTGCGCAGAGCGCTGGAGGCCGCCGCCGAAAATAAAAAAATCCGCGGTATCGTGCTTTATGCCGGCGCACTGGAGGCTAATCCAGCTCAGGTCCAGCAGATTGGCCGGTGGCTGCGAGATTTCCAGAAAAAAAGCCAGAAACCTATCCACATTTATGGAGAGTACTACACCGAGAAGACCTATTATCTGGCGGCGCTGGCGGATAGTGCATTTATGTATCCCGGAGCAGGTGGAGGCGTAGAGTGGAATGGCGTCACAGCGGAAGGGATATTCTTCCGAAAGGCCTTTCAGCGGTGGGGAATTCGGCCCATCCTGGTACGCGTAGGCAAGTACAAGTCCGCAGCAGAGAGCTTTACCGAAGAACAGTTTAGCGAAGCAAACCGGGAACAGCTACGCCTACTCTTAGAGAATGTCTGGACAACCTGGATAGACAGTGTTTCAGCTTGGCGGGGCGTACCCGCAGAGAGTTTGCGCACCTGGCCGGACACGCGTATTTTCCTCTCTTCTAAGGAGTCTAAGGATGCTGGCCTGGTGGACGCGCTTCTCTCCTGGGAGGACTGGCAAAAGGCTTTTACTGGAGAATACAGCGCGAAGAACAAACGGCTCATCCCGGTGTCGCGGCTTTTGCGGGAAGTAGAGGAAAAGAAGGAGAAGGCGCCGAAGGTTGCGATTTTGTACGCAGAAGGAGCGATTGGGCCGACAGAGGACCTTCAGGCAGAGGACATGGTGCCAGAAATAGAGCGGCTCCGCCAGGATACCACGGTAAAGGCGGTGATTTTACGGGTAAATAGTCCGGGCGGGGCGGTGCTGGATTCAGACCGGATGGCTACTGCGCTCAAAGCCCTCAAAGCCGAAAAGCCCCTCATTGTCTCCATGGGCGGCGTAGCCGCCTCGGGTGGCTATTACATCTCGGCCTATGCCGATTCAATCTTTGCTGAACGCACGACCATCACAGGCTCTATTGGCGTGATTGGTATTCTTTTCAATATACGCGAGCTTATGGAGAAACATTTAGACCTTCGCTCGGACCGGGTGCGGGTGGGGGGCCGGTATGCAGATTTCCTTAGTCCGTACCGGGAGCCAGATGCGGCGGAGATAGCGCGTTTGCAGGGGTCTATTGATGAAGTGTATCAGGAGTTTTTGCAGGTGGTGAAGGCTGGGCGGCGGTTTCCGTCGGTGGAGGCGGTGCATAGCATTGCGCAGGGGCGGGTGTGGTCGGGGGCAGATGCCCTGGAAGTGGGCCTAGTGGATGGGCTGGGCGGTTTAGAGTGGGCTCTGGAAGCCGCCCGCCAAAAAGCTGGATTAGACAAGTATACCATCATTACAGCCCCGAAAAAGAAAAGCTTTGTAGAAACCTGGCTGTCTAAATGGAACGAATCGCTTGCCTGGCTAGCTAAACTGGGAAGTAAGCCCTCCCTGCCTACTCAGGTTCTGCAAATGCGACTTCCCGAAGTGTGGATAGATTGAACAGCAAAACGAACTGGCTAAAATGCCCTAAATTGGGGCCGTTATGGAGATAGAGCTTTTGTGGCCACTGGTTCAGGAGCTGGCAGGCGAAGGGCCACTCTCGGAAGAGGACTGGGCCTTTTTGAAGCAAAGTGCGGAGCCCCTGGAATGTCCTGAGGCGGTGGTCCAAGCCCTGGTAGCGGCTCGTCAAGCTGCTCCCTCTCCCGATGTCAAGGCTCGTCTTAAGTCTTTGACTGCTTTCATCGAAGCGCTGGGGAAGGAAGCAAGCAAAAAGCTCAGTTTTATTCTGGAGCTGACAGAATATTTGAGCTTGCCTGTGGAGATTGTGCAGGTGCTCATTCAAGTGCCACGGAAGCCGGTTTTGCCGTTTTTAGGGCGGTTGTGGCGAGCGTTACCGCGGGGGGCAGAAAGGGCCGCATACGAGCAGTGGTTCCAAGAGGTAGGGCAGGGCTCGGGGCTGGCTTCTGAGGTATGGTCCGCTCTGATAGACCTTTTGGAGGCCTCGGAAAGGGGGCAAACGACGGCCGTCTTAAGGAGCCTGTGGCGCCTGCTCTCGGTGTGGCAGGGGGATGCCGGGTATGCTGCGGAAAGGGGCCACTTGATGGAGTTAGTCCGGGAGGCTCGCTTGAGCGAGTCGCTGGTGAAAAGTATGGAGCATTTTCTCCAGCTGCGGGGGAAAGGGCGGTCTCCCATCACATCGCTGGGGGAGATTATTCAGGGTCTTTTAGAGAAGGGGCCACTAACCCCCGAAGAGCAGGAGCTCGTGAGGCTGATAGCGGCAGAGAGTGAACTGCCAGAGTCTCTCTTGCAGGCGGTGATCGCCGTAGAAGAAGCCGTGCACGAGTATGAAGCCAGAAAGAAACCTATCCGGTTTGGTGCCGAGGTGTTAGAGCCCTTCTTGCGGCAGGTCCTCTCCTCGCAGCTGGAGTCAAAAAGCCAGTCGTACATAGAGGATCGGGGCCGTCGCTTGGGTCTTACTGGCACTCAGGTAGCAGCGATTGTAGAGCTGGAGAGGCGTCTTCTGGAAAAAAGTGCGAAATTTCCTCAGCATATTCAGCCGCTGGTACATGTACTGGTGGAAAAAGGCCAGATTCCCGATGAGAGACTTTTGTATTTAGCGCGTAAGGCTCAGGAAATGGGCGGTAGTGAGAAGGTGGTTCGCTCCTTAGTGCAGATAGAGGTGGCAGCCCAGCGAAAGGCGGCCTCCACGACGTATTTGACCCCCCCGGAGAAAGGGGAAACGGCATCACCGGTGCCCCCCGCAATATCTGCGCCCGCCTCTGCGACGGCGACACCCGCCCCCCCGGAGCCAGCCAAGCCTGCACCACCGCCCAACCCAGAAACTACCCCACCCACATCCCCTCCACCCTTAGCACAAAGCACGCCCCAGACTAACCCACCTATATCCACGCTTGACCCGAAGCTCATCTCGACTTTGCCGCAGACCTTCCCGAAAGGAGGCAACTTCCCAGCTCTCAAAGCAAGCTTCTCATCAGTAGTGGCATTTTCTTTGCGTTCTGAGAAAGACCGCCTTCGTAAGAGCGAACTATTTGCAAAGGAGGGACGGACACACTGGTATGCGGTAATGGACGTAGAAGGCGCGCAGGCACTCCTAATTCTAAAGGGCAAGCCCGAACAGCAGCTCCAGGAAGTTCTACAAATCACCGCCAGCCCCACGGGCGATGTCTTTGCCCTGAAAGAACGCGTCCCGGGCGGGATTCGGGTACATTTCAATGGGGATCAGAGCGTGCCCTATGAGGAGGTGGGGAGTTTTGTCTTTTCCCCGAATGGCCGGCACCTGGCTTACGTAGCCGTCAAAGGCCAAGACCAATTCCCTACCCTGGATAACATCCCTTTCCGCCCCTACCTCTACATTACCGAACTGACGTTTCATCCCACAGCCGAATCGGACTTGTATTACATCGCCCAAGCGGAAAAGGGCAAATGGCAAGTCTGGGACCATTTAGGCCACCCCCGTTCTGAGGTCTATCCGGCTATCCGACTTCTGACCTTTTCCCCAGATGGGAAAAATATGGCCTACTCCTACGTCAAAAACCGTAAGTTTCAGGTCTTTGACGGAAAAAACCACGGCCCTGCTTACGACACGATTGGTGACTTACAGTTTACGCCGAATGGCGCTCACATCTTTTACTCTGCCCAAAAAGGCAAAGTCGTGGAAGTGCTATGGGACCATGCCCCACTTGCGTCGGCGGAGGGAATCGCCCAGCTGACCGCTGATCCCAGCGGCAAGTTTGTAGCCTACATCGCCCGGGACAAAGAAGGCCAAAGTGTGTACCTTCACAATAAAAAACTCGGCACTTACGATAAGGTTGAAAAGCTTCTGATACCTCAGGCAGCCAGACCGACGGTTATTTATATCGTAGAATACAATGGCCGCCATCATATATTCATCAACGGCGCGCCGGAATCCGGACCGTATGAGCACATCACGGCCTTCAGCGGGCGGGGCGAAAGCTTCGCTGCTATTGTGCGCAAAGACAAAGATACCGTTCACGTCGTCTACAATGGCCAATTAGGCGCTCCTTACACGAATATCCCATTCCTCGTATGGGACGAAACAGGCAAAAACCTCGCCTACCCCGCCCGTCGAAAAGGTAGCTGGAGCGGCATCGTTTGGAATGGTAAAGAAAGCGACCACTACGAGTATGTGCTACATCCTACTTTTAGCCCGGATGGCAAGGCGCTCCTCTTTTTCGCTCGTCGGCGAGATGGGTGGTATGCCGTACTGAATGACCAGCCTATTCCGGATTCCCTTTGCAATGAAATACTGACACCGCCCGCTTTCGATGAAAAAAGTAAGAGCTTTTACTACCTATACCGCAAGGAGAAGACTGTTCGGGAAGCGCGTCTCACGATAGAGGGGTAGGATGGGCTTTACAGAAGTGGATGGGGTGCTTCTGCGGCGGGCGATGGCCCTGGCAAGGCGCGCAGCACCCACTGCGCTCGCCACAAACCCCCCCGTAGGTGCCGTGATCGCAGAGAAAGCGCGCATCCTCGCCGAAGGATGGCATCAAGCCTACGGTGGCCCCCACGCCGAAATAGAAGCCCTTCGCCGCCTGCCGCCTGACACGCCGCTCACCCACGCTACGCTTTATGTGACCTTAGAGCCCTGCTGCCATCACGGCAAAACGCCCCCCTGCACCTCCGCTATCCTCAGCACGGGCATTCGCCGGGTAGTCATCGGCACGATAGATCCCAATCCTCTGGTGGCCGGCCAAGGCCTATCCCAGCTCCGTGCAGCTGGCATTGAGGTAGTTCTGGCCCCCCATCCAGCGCCCTACCGTCGCCTAATCCGCTACTTTGCCGTCAGCATCCGGGAAAAGCGTCCCTACCTCACCCTCAAGTGGGCCCAGCTCAAGACGCCGGCTGAGCCGCCTATTCTGGGCAGCCGGCACCTCCCCCAAATGCCCATTTCTACCTTATGGGGGCGCGTGTGGGGACACCGGCTACGAGCCCGCCATAGCCACATCGCCGTGGGATATGCTACCTGGCACTTAGACAAGCCCCGCCTCACCACCCGCCTCTTTCCCGGCCCATCCCCCCAGCCAATAGTCTTTTATGATCCTCGACGGGGAGCACCCGACCTCCCCACAGCTATTCCAGCCCTCCCCCTCTACCCCCTTGCAGAAACCTTACACGCCCTTTATCGGGACCTACACGTGGGTAGCCTCCTCATAGAAGGGGGCGCGCAGACGCTCCAGGCTTTCCTCAGTAGCGGTCTCTACGATGAGATCCACATTTTGACCCGGCGGACCCACCGCCCCACTCTCCCGGCAAACCCCGTCTGGGCACCTGTACCCCCACCGCATCTCCCCTTCCGGCACTACCGGCTCAGCCGCACCGAAACCGTCGCCGTCTATCGCCGGCCCATCACCTGGTAAATAGCCCGCCTCATTCCATTTTGGAATGCCTACGCCACCGCATTTGTTTCTACTTTTGCAATATGGCAAGCGCAACAGACCTGGCCAAAGGCTGGCTACACACCACCGTCGGACGAAAAATCGTCATGGCCCTCACCGGCCTCTTCCTGATTACCTTCCTGGTGGTGCATCTGGCAGGCAACCTCCTCCTCCTCCGGAATGATGGGGGCGAAGCCTTCAATGCTTACGCCGAATTCATGAGCACGAATCCGCTCATCCGCATCCTGGAAGTGCTGCTCTTCTTAGGCTTCGCCATACACATCTATCAGGGCTTATACCTCGCCCTTCAAGCCCGTAAGACCCGCCCTACCCCCTACACCCTGCATAACCCCCAGCGAAATAGCTCCTTCTTCTCCCGTACCATGCCCATTTCAGGCTTGGTCATCCTTGTATTTCTCCTGGTACACCTGCGGTCGTTCTTTGTAGAGTCGCGCATCTTAGGGAGCCCCTATACGATGTATGACCTCTGCAAAAATGCCTTTGAAAATCCCTGGTATTCGGGTTTTTATGTGGTGAGCATGGTGCTTTTGGCATTTCATCTGGCGCATGGGTTTTATAGCGGCATTCAGACGCTGGGGCTAATTCTCAATCGCCGCATCCAACGCATCGTGCAGTGGGTGAGCGCAATATTTGCCTTTGCTGTGCCGCTGGGCTTTGCGATTATCCCGATGTACTTCCTCATCCTAAAATACTTCTAAGCGTATGAGCACGACAACGATTGAAAGTCCGGTCATCACGACACCGTCGGTGATTACCTGGCGAGAAGGAGACCCGATTACGAATAGCAAGGCCCCAAGCGGCGACCTCTCTACCCGCTGGGCCAGACATAAGGATAGCCTCCGCCTGGTGGCCCCCCACAATAAGCGCAAACTGGAGGTGATCGTGGTAGGAGCAGGGCTGGGTGGCGCCTCCGCAGCGGCCTCCTTAGGCGAGCTGGGATACCAAGTGAAAGTTTTCGTCTATCACAACTCCCCCCGGCGCGCGCACAGCATTGCCGCTCAGGGCGGTATAAACGCCGCTAAAAACTACCGCAACGACGGCGATAGTATCTGGCGGCTCTTCTACGATACCATCAAGGGAGGCGACTTCCGGGCGCGTGAGTCCAATGTGTACCGCCTGGCCGAGGTCAGCGTGAAAATCATTGACCACTGCGTGGCGCAGGGGATTCCTTTCGCCCGGGAGTACGGCGGGCTGCTGGATACGCGCTCTTTCGGGGGTGCTCAGCTCATGCGTACCTTCTATGTGCGCGGACAAACCGGCCAGCAGCTCCTCCTCGGCGCTTATGCCGCCCTCCAGCGCCAAGTCGCCCTCGGCAATGCCAAAGTCTACCACAACCACGAGGTACTGGACATCGTCGTAGAAGACGGCCGCGCGCGCGGCATCATCGTGCGTAACCTCATCACGGGCGAAATCCACCGCGTCGCAGCCCATGCCGTCGTCCTCGCTACCGGCGGCTACGGCAACGCCTATTTCCTTTCCACCAACGCCAAACTCTCCAACGCCACGGCGACCTGGCGGGCACACCGGCGCGGGGCCTACTTCGCTAACCCCAGCTTCGTCCAAATCCACCCCACCTGCATTCCGCAGAGCGGCGAATACCAGTCCAAGCTCACCCTCATGAGCGAAAGCCTCCGCAACGACGGCCGCGTCTGGGTCCCTCGCAAAGCCGGCGATCCCAGACCCCCCCACCAAATCCCCGAAGAAGAGCGCTGGTACTACCTGGAAGAGTGGTACCCCTCCTATGGTAACCTGGTTCCCCGGGATATCGCCTCACGGGCTGCCAAGCGGGTCTGTGACATGGGCTATGGGGTCGGTCCCACCGGACGAGCCGTCTACTTAGACTTCTCCGATGCTATCAAACGCTTGGGACGGGAAGTAATCTACCAGCGCTACGGCAACCTCTTCGAGATGTACGAGGAGATCACCGGCGAAAGCCCCTGGGAAACCCCTATGCGCATTTACCCGGCGGTACATTATACGATGGGCGGTCTGTGGGTGGATTACAACCTCATGACCAACATTGAGGGGCTGTACGCCATCGGAGAGGCCAACTTCTCGGACCACGGGGCTAACCGCTTAGGTGCCAGCGCCCTCATGCAAGGCCTGGCTGACGGCTACTTCATCTTGCCCTATACGATTGGCGATTACCTGGCCACCCAGCTCTTCGTCAAGCTCTCGACAGAAACAGCCGCCTTTGAGGACGCCGAGCGCGAAACTAAGGCGCGTATTCAACGTGTACTTTCGGGTAAAGGCACACGTACCGTGGATGAATTCCACCGTGAACTGGGGAAAATCCTCTGGGACCACTGCGGCCTCGCCCGCAATGCCGAAGGTCTCACCCAAGCCTTCCAGCAAATACGTGCGCTTCGCGAGCGGTACTACAAAGAAGTGCTCGTCCCCGGCACCGGTCAAGAATTCAACCAGAACCTGGAAAAAGCCCTGCGCGTGGCTGACTTTCTGGAGCTGGGCGAGCTCATGATCACCGATGCCTACCATCGGGAGGAGTCTTGCGGGTGTCACCTGCGCGAAGAGTACCAGACCCCCGAAGGCGAACCCCTCCGTAACGACGAAAAATACGCCTACGTGGCCGCTTGGGAGTGGAAAGGCGAAAATGAACCGCCCGTCTTGCATAAAGAGCCGTTAACTTTTGAGTTCGTCAAACCAACAACCCGTAGCTACAAATAAGCCTATGCGATTCACCTTGAAAGTCTGGCGGCAAAAAAACGCCCAGGACCCGGGACACTTTGAGACTTACGAGGTAGACAACATCTCGCCGAATGCCTCCTTCTTGGAGATGCTGGACGTCCTCAACGAGAAACTCATCAAAGCAGGAAAAGAGCCGGTTGCCTTTGATCATGATTGTCGGGAGGGTATCTGCGGCTCCTGCGGCCTATTCATCAATGGTCGGGCACACGGCCCCCTTCCAAATATCACCACGTGCCGGCTCTACATGCGGCACTTCCGGGATGGAGAGACGATCACCATAGAGCCTTTTCGCGCAAAGCCCTATCCAGTTATTCGGGACTTAGTGGTAGACCGGTCAGCCCTGGACCGTATTGTCCAGGCGGGCGGTTACGTGTCGGTAAATACGGGCAGTGCGCCAGATGCGAATAGCCTCCCGATACCCAAGCCCGTAGCGGACAAGGCCTTTGACTATGCGGCCTGCATCGGGTGCGGAGCCTGTGTGGCCGCTTGTAAGAATGCCTCGGCCATGCTTTTTACGGCGGCGAAGGTGGCCCACCTTTCTCTGATGCCGCAAGGACAACCCGAACGTCGCAGCCGCGTTCTGAAAATGGTCAAGCAAATGGACCTGGAAGGCTTCGGCCACTGCACTAATACTGGCGCCTGCGCCGTAGAATGCCCTGCTAAGGTGCCCCTCTCAGCTATTGCTACTCTCCAGCGCGAATTCCTGCGGGCCGCCCTGCTCCCAGACCCCTACGCAGAATAAACCAAGGGAGGGGTTAGCCACACCCCTCCCCACTCCCCTTCTCCGATAGGATTGGGGGAAGAAGGACCCACCCCTAAACCGGGAGGCAAGGAGCTGGAAAGGTCCTATCCGGACCTTTTTACCCGCCTTTTCCCTGCCAGTAGCTGGAAAGAAAAAGCTTCCCGACGGGAGGGCGCAGTAAGTTTTTTCTCAGGTAGCCTCGCAGAGGCAGATTAGACTCGCCACAAAAGCAGCAAGTTCAGGGAAATGATGACCAAACTGATAGTAGCAGCAAGGCCGTAAGTCCACCGGCTTATACCTACGGCGGGGAGCTTCCAAAGGATAAACAGCATAGGCAGGAGCACGAAAGGCAGCTGCAAAGAGAGCACCACCTGACTGAAGACTAAGAGGTCATTCAGGTGATTTTGGCCCCATATTAGGAGGGCCAGGGTAGCGGGGACGATAGCGGCACCGCGTACCAGGAGCGCTCGCCAAGTAGGAGACAAGCGCTGAGGGATGAGGTGCTCAAGCACGATCTGACCGGCTAAGGTGCTGGTGAGGGTGGCATTGTGGCCAGCGAGTAGAAGCGCTATACCAAAGGCTATCCCGGCTGCGGCGCTTCCTAACGTCGGCTCAAAGAGATAGTAGGCCTCTGTGATGCCCCAACCTGTTGGCGAGCTTTCAAACGTGTGCAGGCGCAAAGTCGCCGCTGTCCATAGCAGGGCGATATTCACAAAAAATGCCAGGCCCAGGCTGCGCACCGTGTCTACGGTCAGCGCCCGAAATCCCTCCGTGCCCCGGAAGTGTCCCCGCGCCCAGGCACTATGTAGATAGAGGTTATGGGGCATGATAGTGGCGCCAATGAGGCCCAGAGCTAAATACAAAGCCTCGCCATCCCGGAAAATAAGCCCATTGGGCAGAAGACTCCGTCCCATCTCCGCAGCAGCAGGACGTAAAAGCCATAGCTCATAGACAAAAATCCCGACGATGCCCAGTGTCAAGAGGCCGACCAATACCTCCAGGAGGTGGGGGCGCCGCCCCGCCCAGCTCAGAACCAGCAGCGTCTCTACGAGAGCCAGAAAAGCACCAGCTGATAAGGGTAGCTTAAGAAGGAGATTGAGCGCCAGCGCAAACCCCAGTACCTCCGCCAGGTCCGTCGCAATCACGGCGATCAGGGCCGTAAGCGCCAAAAAGCCTCCCCCCCAGCGCCCGAAGTAAGTATAGCCCAGCCCAACGAGGTCTTGGCCGGTAACGATGCCTATGCGGGCCGATAGCACCTGCAAAAGCATCGCCACCATACTCGAAGCCAAAATCACCCAACCTAACTGATACCCATACTGACTGCCCGCCGCAATCCCCGTCGCCCAGTTTCCCGGGTCCATGTACCCCACCGCCACCAGAATACCCGGCCCTATCAAGCGCATACACAAAGGTATGCACTTTTAGGCTGTACGAAATCGTTTTCTATATCCTGAAATAGCTGCCTATGCTAAGAATCCAACGGGAGGTACTGCCCGGCGTAGGATAAAAGCCATAGCGCGCAAAGAAAGGAAACCCATCCTGAGTGGGTAACCCCAGCTCTAAGACGAGAATAGGCCGGATTTGCGCATCCTGGGAAAAGGTCGTGTAGGCGGGGTCGCCAACCTGCATCCAGTAGGCGTCTACGCCTGGGCTTATCTGTAAGTAAAACTGATCAAACTCCGGGAAAGCTACCTGAAAGGCAAAGCCTGTAGCAGCGCCGGGCACGACCTTAAGCCGTCCCATACCACCTGCCCCAACTACTGGCAGCGCTATGCGTCCCTCGCCCCACCACCGTATTTGATACGATCGCCCAGATCGGGCAAGGCCCCGACTCACCCCCAGAAAACCGCCATTCATTAGGAGCGGCGGCAAGTAACCCCGATGATAACGATGTCTAATCAGCTCAGACCCGCTGTACGCCATCC
>Ga0308395_1000801_pt1 | contig 23322 bp, 13 predicted proteins | sample Hotspr20SampleP4_FD_202097 | JGI IMG/M metagenome (GOLD analysis project Ga0308395, IMG submission 202097) | Hot spring phototrophic mat microbial communities from Mushroom Spring, Yellowstone National Park, Wyoming, United States - 20050930_P4 ...
GGTAGAGCACTGAAACGCTTGCAACCGCTTCGTGTCAAGAGGAGCGCAACACGCTTTCAACAATTTCGGCTCACGGTAGAGCACTGAAACCGGACAAGTCATGACTATCGCTCCTGGAGAGTCAGGCTTTCAACAATTTCGGCTCACGGTAGAGCACTGAAACGCTCAACGGGAAACGAATCGGAGCGGTTCCACAGCACTTTCAACAATTTCGGCTCACGGTAGAGCACTGAAACTTCCCGTTCCCGTCGCCACTCCCGCAGCGAACGTACCCCTTTCAACAATTTCGGCTCACGGTAGAGCACTGAAACCACAAAAGGTGGTTCGGTGTTGTAAAAATGAATAGTCTTTCAACAATTTCGGCTCACGGTAGAGCACTGAAACGCTTTGTCCGCGTTCGGACGCGGAGCAACGAATTGCCTTTCAACAATTTCGGCTCACGGTAGAGCACTGAAACGCGCTTTGCTGACGAGTGCGATCAGCAAGCGCTCGGCTTTCAACAATTTCGGCTCACGGTAGAGCACTGAAACTCGCGGTTTGGCAACAGACGCCGAACGCCGACCGCCTTTCAACAATTTCGGCTCACGGTAGAGCACTGAAACTCACCGCGCAGGTAGTGCTGGCATACGCGGATATTATTGACTTTCAACAATTTCGGCTCACGGTAGAGCACTGAAACCAGCGCGTTGGGCGGTCGCGAATGGTGAAAAACAACATTCTTTCAACAATTTCGGCTCACGGTAGAGCACTGAAACCGACCGGCGGGAACGCGATCTTTTGTTCGCTTGCGTCCTTTCAACAATTTCGGCTCACGGTAGAGCACTGAAACCCTAAATCGTTCCATCAGTTTGTCAAGAACGTATGGTCTTTCAACAATTTCGGCTCACGGTAGAGCACTGAAACAGACAAACAACATTGGTTTCTGCCGGAAGTCGGCGCGGCTTTCAACAATTTCGGCTCACGGTAGAGCACTGAAACTTGAGGTACTCGACGAGCTTGAGCGCATCATTCTTACGGCTTTCAACAATTTCGGCTCACGGTAGAGCACTGAAACGTCTGCTCTCGTGCAGACGGGCTCTTGTGTTGCAAGGACTTTCAACAATTTCGGCTCACGGTAGAGCACTGAAACTGACAGCGATGATGCTCATCGCGGCAGTGGCGTTTCCTTTCAACAATTTCGGCTCACGGTAGAGCACTGAAACCACCACGCCCACGCCGGCGACTATGCGGAGGCATACTACTTTCAACAATTTCGGCTCACGGTAGAGCACTGAAACCGCGGCGGTGTGTTTGAAGTGGGGGTACGTACAGCAGACTTTCAACAATTTCGGCTCACGGTAGAGCACTGAAACCAAACCGCGACGGGCGCGGACTGAGAGGATCAAACTTTCAACAATTTCGGCTCACGGTAGAGCACTGAAACGTCTGGTCGCAGCCGAGCGGCACCGCAAACCGCGACGGCCTTTCAACAATTTCGGCTCACGGTAGAGCACTGAAACATCTCGAAAATGAGTTTTTTACGAAAGATACGGATCTTTCAACAATTTCGGCTCACGGTAGAGCACTGAAACCGTCGGTCGGCAGCGGGCGCATCGGGCGTATCTTGTCCTTTCAACAATTTCGGCTCACGGTAGAGCACTGAAACGGTCACCGGTTGTGCGTGCGACGGTTGCGATAACACCTTTCAACAATTTCGGCTCACGGTAGAGCACTGAAACATACGCTCATGAGCGTCAACTCCCGCGTGCGTGTCCCTTTCAACAATTTCGGCTCACGGTAGAGCACTGAAACCGGCGCGCTGTTTCTGAGCTTGGCGCATCGCTTGGCGGATCTTTCAACAATTTCGGCTCACGGTAGAGCACTGAAACTGATGATGGCGGCAATCGCGGCGTCACGTACGAGGTCTTTCAACAATTTCGGCTCACGGTAGAGCACTGAAACACTGCTCCGGCGCGGGCGCAAGCGGAGTCGTGTGTCGTCTTTCAACAATTTCGGCTCACGGTAGAGCACTGAAACAAGAGGAAGACGAAGAGGAAGGCGAAGAGGAAGACGACTTTCAACAATTTCGGCTCACGGTAGAGCACTGAAACGACTGTTATGACACCCGCGCCGCGCTCGACGCGGTTGCTTTCAACAATTTCGGCTCACGGTAGAGCACTGAAACCGGTCTCGTTTTCGTACTTGTAGAAGGTGGTACCTTCACTTTCAACAATTTCGGCTCACGGTAGAGCACTGAAACAATCGCGACATTAACATATCAAGAAAAAGTGGTAAAACTTTCAACAATTTCGGCTCACGGTAGAGCACTGAAACACCCAAACGTCGCGCCGTCATTGCTCGTCGCGTAAGCCTTTCAACAATTTCGGCTCACGGTAGAGCACTGAAACGCGCCAGGTTGTCAAGTGGGTATTTTGAAGAAATTTTCTTTCAACAATTTCGGCTCACGGTAGAGCACTGAAACCGCAAGCTCACTGGTGTCGGTGCGCAGCTTGATCCCTTTCAACAATTTCGGCTCACGGTAGAGCACTGAAACAGCGCTGGATCAAAGAGAAGTTGAACAAAGCCGTCCGCGACTTTCAACAATTTCGGCTCACGGTAGAGCACTGAAACCGTCACGCTCAACGCGATCTAACGTATCGAGCTTGATCTTTCAACAATTTCGGCTCACGGTAGAGCACTGAAACAACGAATACAAGCGACGTATCTTAAACGACAATCCAACTTTCAACAATTTCGGCTCACGGTAGAGCACTGAAACGTTTTGAACGGGGCGTACATTGGAGAGTTTCTTGGTGCCTTTCAACAATTTCGGCTCACGGTAGAGCACTGAAACCTCTCGCAGTAGTGAGTGGTGCGGGGTCATATTGTCTTTCAACAATTTCGGCTCACGGTAGAGCACTGAAACGCGAGGCCGAGCGGTGCGAACGGCAGGCGGCTGAACTTTCAACAATTTCGGCTCACGGTAGAGCACTGAAACCGAGCGAATAACAACAGAAGCATTAAGATTCTCAACTTTCAACAATTTCGGCTCACGGTAGAGCACTGAAACCGCGTTTGATGCGCGCCTCCATCGTCCACGCCACCACCACTTTCAACAATTTCGGCTCACGGTAGAGCACTGAAACTCCGTGTTGTAGTACACGAGTTGCTGTGCTGTGCGCACTTTCAACAATTTCGGCTCACGGTAGAGCACTGAAACATGATCCAGCCGTCGCCCCAACCACCGGCGAGCGGATCTTTCAACAATTTCGGCTCACGGTAGAGCACTGAAACCTTCTTCGTAAAACGCGATCATCCCACCAGACGACTTTCAACAATTTCGGCTCACGGTAGAGCACTGAAACAATGCGCGGGGAGGCGGAACAACTCATAGTCGGGTCGGCTTTCAACAATTTCGGCTCACGGTAGAGCACTGAAACAATTCGCGTAGACTGCAAACGGATGATGTGTTTGTCTGATCTTTCAACAATTTCGGCTCACGGTAGAGCACTGAAACCTTCCACTCTTGACGCGAGACGCGGTGCAGCAGGCGGCTTTCAACAATTTCGGCTCACGGTAGAGCACTGAAACCGCGTCGCGACAACGATACACAGTCTCGATAAACTTCTTTCAACAATTTCGGCTCACGGTAGAGCACTGAAACCTGTCTTTGCGTCGTAATAGTCTGGATTAGCGCCCAGCTTTCAACAATTTCGGCTCACGGTAGAGCACTGAAACCTTCCGCGAGCGTCGCGGGTACAATCGCGAGGGCTTCGCTTTCAACAATTTCGGCTCACGGTAGAGCACTGAAACTTACAACGAACGGCTCCGGATCGCTCGGATCGAGCCTTTCAACAATTTCGGCTCACGGTAGAGCACTGAAACCGCCAGGCGCGGCGGTGAAAGCAATCGAAACGGGCGACTTTCAACAATTTCGGCTCACGGTAGAGCACTGAAACCTTGAAACGCATACAGCGCGCTCTCGAAGTTCGCAGCGCTTTCAACAATTTCGGCTCACGGTAGAGCACTGAAACAAAACTTGCCATTTAATTGCATAACTATCAAACAACACCTTTCAACAATTTCGGCTCACGGTAGAGCACTGAAACTTGGCGGCGCGGGCAGCCCCGCTGCGGATTGGTGATCTTTCAACAATTTCGGCTCACGGTAGAGCACTGAAACCGACGCGGGCGACGCGAGCGGTGTGGGAGATTGACGACTTTCAACAATTTCGGCTCACGGTAGAGCACTGAAACCCAGCGCGTTCAAATAATCTGCTACTTTCCCTTTTTTCTTTCAACAATTTCGGCTCACGGTAGAGCACTGAAACTCGGCGTTGCCGGATGACGTTAAGCAGATAGTGGAGCTTTCAACAATTTCGGCTCACGGTAGAGCACTGAAACGCAGCGCGAAGGGGAGATCGAGGCGCAACTAGGCATCCTTTCAACAATTTCGGCTCACGGTAGAGCACTGAAACAGCGGTGAGGCGTATGTCGGCGGCAGTAGTGACTACCTTTCAACAATTTCGGCTCACGGTAGAGCACTGAAACGTTTTTCGATAGTAACGTTTGTCTGAGAGGGTAAACTTTCAACAATTTCGGCTCACGGTAGAGCACTGAAACCGACGGCCTGGGCCGCGATTCAATCGGTAATACAGACCTTTCAACAATTTCGGCTCACGGTAGAGCACTGAAACAGCGCGCTGTGGTGTTGGAAGCTGTGAACGCGCTGGGGCTTTCAACAATTTCGGCTCACGGTAGAGCACTGAAACATCTTCCCGTCGTTCAGCTTCGATTTCGCCGGAGTTCGCTTTCAACAATTTCGGCTCACGGTAGAGCACTGAAACCCTGGGTAAGGAAAAATTTGCTTGAGTGTCATTTCATACTTTCAACAATTTCGGCTCACGGTAGAGCACTGAAACGGCCAGCACTGCGCGACCGGCGCGGTCGATTAGTGCTTTCAACAATTTCGGCTCACGGTAGAGCACTGAAACTAGCAAGACGAGGTGGTAACGTTTCCCGAAAGAAGCCTTTCAACAATTTCGGCTCACGGTAGAGCACTGAAACCAACATCGGATGTGTTATACACCATAAACTTGGATAACTTTCAACAATTTCGGCTCACGGTAGAGCACTGAAACTTCTGGCGGTCGCGGCTGATGGCCACCAAGCTGGCCGACTTTCAACAATTTCGGCTCACGGTAGAGCACTGAAACCGCGGCTTGGATGTACCGCCAGCGCGGTACTGCCAACGACTTTCAACAATTTCGGCTCACGGTAGAGCACTGAAACCTGTGGTGGTACGCGCTCATTACACGTACACACGACCTTTCAACAATTTCGGCTCACGGTAGAGCACTGAAACCGTCCGCGCGCGCGGCTGCGGCAAGAATGATGCGCTCTTTCAACAATTTCGGCTCACGGTAGAGCACTGAAACTCTTTCGTTTCCTCAATCCGCTCAATTTGCCCGCGCCTTTCAACAATTTCGGCTCACGGTAGAGCACTGAAACCTGTTTAACCCTTCCGATCCGCGACCCTCGCGCCTCCTTTCAACAATTTCGGCTCACGGTAGAGCACTGAAACCGCTTTTGCGAACAGCGCTTCAGCGCGAGCGTAATCACTTTCAACAATTTCGGCTCACGGTAGAGCACTGAAACGGCCGACGTAGGTACCGCCGTAAAAATAGAGGAACGCTTTCAACAATTTCGGCTCACGGTAGAGCACTGAAACGGCTTTGTGATTGAAGTGAAAGCGAGAAAGAGGACTTTCAACAATTTCGGCTCACGGTAGAGCACTGAAACGTTCGCGGGTAAAGACGCTGGAATATTCCGCGCCGGCTTTCAACAATTTCGGCTCACGGTAGAGCACTGAAACTCCGCGCTTGTATCTGTGACAACACCAGCAGCTTGCGCCCTTTCAACAATTTCGGCTCACGGTAGAGCACTGAAACGGATTGCAGCGCTGGCAGATCAACTGCGCTCAAGTATCCTTTCAACAATTTCGGCTCACGGTAGAGCACTGAAACCTCGTACTACGCGATGGTCGAGCGGGCCGGGTTTACGCTTTCAACAATTTCGGCTCACGGTAGAGCACTGAAACCAACATTTGCACGTGCAACGGTAGCGCTCGCAACCGCTTTCAACAATTTCGGCTCACGGTAGAGCACTGAAACTCGTTGCTCGTCGCGTAAGCCCTCGCGCTACCAACCAACTTTCAACAATTTCGGCTCACGGTAGAGCACTGAAACCGATGATCCGCTGTTGGCCATCTTCGCCGTAACCACTTTCAACAATTTCGGCTCACGGTAGAGCACTGAAACTGTATGACGGGCTAACGGTAGAAGACAACAAATTGACTTTCAACAATTTCGGCTCACGGTAGAGCACTGAAACGAAGCGGAAGCAGTAGTTAATCAGTTGTTGAAGGAAGCCTTTCAACAATTTCGGCTCACGGTAGAGCACTGAAACTCTGTGTTGTAGTACACAACGCTTGCATGTCGCAACCTTTCAACAATTTCGGCTCACGGTAGAGCACTGAAACAGCACAATTTAGAGTATGTGATGGTGTGGGAAACCGCCTTTCAACAATTTCGGCTCACGGTAGAGCACTGAAACCGTCTGGTTCAAAAATCTGCGGGAGAATACGCTCGCTTTCAACAATTTCGGCTCACGGTAGAGCACTGAAACGGCCAGCGGGTTTTGTTCTACGACGCGCTGATCAGCTTTCAACAATTTCGGCTCACGGTAGAGCACTGAAACCGTATGACGGTCTAGAGGTTGATAAGAACAAAGTAACTTTCAACAATTTCGGCTCACGGTAGAGCACTGAAACCGTCGCGGCGCGGTTGTCAAGTGTCACAACACTGCTTTCAACAATTTCGGCTCACGGTAGAGCACTGAAACGCGTTTTCTAAAACCTTCCTCCAGCCCGCTTTTACGCTTTCAACAATTTCGGCTCACGGTAGAGCACTGAAACCGCGGCGGTGTGTTTGAAGTGGGGGTACGTACAGCTTTCAACAATTTCGGCTCACGGTAGAGCACTGAAACCGTCTTCCTCCTCCTCATCTTCCTCGTCCTCGTCGTCACTTTCAACAATTTCGGCTCACGGTAGAGCACTGAAACAAGTTGTTCGACGAGCAGCCGCGCTTCCCAGCGAGACTTTCAACAATTTCGGCTCACGGTAGAGCACTGAAACGCGTCTTTACCAGCGAACTGGACGCGGATAATGTAACTTTCAACAATTTCGGCTCACGGTAGAGCACTGAAACAGTCCGCCAACAGCGTATCTACGTCAACTGCGATGCCCTTTCAACAATTTCGGCTCACGGTAGAGCACTGAAACACTCGTCTAGCAACCAAACCAACGCGATTGCCGTCGCGGTCTTTCAACAATTTCGGCTCACGGTAGAGCACTGAAACGCCGGTGCGGGGGAGTTCGTCAAAGTCGGGCGTGGGCTTTCAACAATTTCGGCTCACGGTAGAGCACTGAAACCGACACGCGCAACAAAGGCAGTGTGGGAGATAGACGATCTTTCAACAATTTCGGCTCACGGTAGAGCACTGAAACTACAAGCCACCTTCGGGCGGGTAAGCGATCCGACGCTTCTTTCAACAATTTCGGCTCACGGTAGAGCACTGAAACCGCAGCGCGGAAGTTGCGGCACTGAAGAGATTGCGTACTTTCAACAATTTCGGCTCACGGTAGAGCACTGAAACAGACGCGGGTTCGCGCTTTGGAATTGGTCAAAAATCTTTCAACAATTTCGGCTCACGGTAGAGCACTGAAACGAAGAGCGCTACAGATTGTTTGAACAGCTCGAAGCACTTTCAACAATTTCGGCTCACGGTAGAGCACTGAAACTACTCAGTGCTCATCCGGCGCGGTGCGCGCTGGTGTTCTTTCAACAATTTCGGCTCACGGTAGAGCACTGAAACTTGTAAGTATCGCCGACGCGCATTGCGTGCGTATTGTCCTTTCAACAATTTCGGCTCACGGTAGAGCACTGAAACCGCTTGCTCAATCTCATCGAGATGTTGCGCAAGCGCCTTTCAACAATTTCGGCTCACGGTAGAGCACTGAAACCAACTTCACACAGATCAAAAAGCGGTCATCGAGCGCTTTCAACAATTTCGGCTCACGGTAGAGCACTGAAACGCCCGCTGGCGGGTACGGTGAAGATGGCCAACGGCCTTTCAACAATTTCGGCTCACGGTAGAGCACTGAAACCGAAGCTGCGCGGCAAAGAAGCGCTCTGCGCGTTGAAGCTTTCAACAATTTCGGCTCACGGTAGAGCACTGAAACCGTCGCTGTCGCTGACCAACGCCCGCCAGCCGCGCTCTCTTTCAACAATTTCGGCTCACGGTAGAGCACTGAAACCGCAATTTGCGCGAGATAGCGGTATTTTGCATCGAGCTTTCAACAATTTCGGCTCACGGTAGAGCACTGAAACTTCAACTTCGCCCGTTTCGATTGCTTTCACCGCCGCGCTTTCAACAATTTCGGCTCACGGTAGAGCACTGAAACTCGAACGAAACCACAGTGTGCTGTGGTTTCACAAAGTGTTTCAACAATTTCGGCTCACGGTAGAGCACTGAAACATCGCAGACGCGCACTGTGTGCGTATCGTAGCGCACACCTTTCAACAATTTCGGCTCACGGTAGAGCACTGAAACAGCAATCAACTCATTCATAGTTTTAACACCCAGACCCCTTTCAACAATTTCGGCTCACGGTAGAGCACTGAAACTACTTGCGTTCGCTGCCGACGCCAGCAGATCGGCACCTTTCAACAATTTCGGCTCACGGTAGAGCACTGAAACCTTTTGGCGAAACAAGCGGTTTCTTTTCAGGTTGGTGCTTTCAACAATTTCGGCTCACGGTAGAGCACTGAAACGCGACGTTGACGTTTCAAAACCAGCCGGTAGAGGGGCTTTCAACAATTTCGGCTCACGGTAGAGCACTGAAACGTTGCAGATGCTGGCGCGGGAAGGATTTATCGCGGAGCTTTCAACAATTTCGGCTCACGGTAGAGCACTGAAACTCACACCAAGCGCGGCTTGTAGGACAAGCGCGTTGCCTTTCAACAATTTCGGCTCACGGTAGAGCACTGAAACTTTCTGGTCTTGCGTCGGGTGTATGGGTTGCGCCAATTCTTTCAACAATTTCGGCTCACGGTAGAGCACTGAAACTGGGAGATTACAACCAGACGCGGATCACTGATTGCTCTTTCAACAATTTCGGCTCACGGTAGAGCACTGAAACCGGTGTCGTAGAGAAGCAACGGGCGACGTTCGAGACAACTTTCAACAATTTCGGCTCACGGTAGAGCACTGAAACGCGTTGAAGTTTTCTAAAACGAGATTGCTTGACACTGACTTTCAACAATTTCGGCTCACGGTAGAGCACTGAAACGTATAGTATAGACACAGGAAGTAAGTAATCAAAGAACTTTCAACAATTTCGGCTCACGGTAGAGCACTGAAACACGCAGATGTCGGTGAAGCGACACTTACAGTGCTGACTTTCAACAATTTCGGCTCACGGTAGAGCACTGAAACAGTCGGTGTAGGGGTTTTTGTTTTGTCGCGACGCTGGCTTTCAACAATTTCGGCTCACGGTAGAGCACTGAAACCAGCCGCGCGCGCGAAATTGTTGCGATGCTACAACCCTTTCAACAATTTCGGCTCACGGTAGAGCACTGAAACTAGCCCGTTCGTGCAGATCGCGGCTGGCGCGTAAGGTGGGGTGTCTTTCAACAATTTCGGCTCACGGTAGAGCACTGAAACTCGCTTGTTGGTGCGTAACGTTGTAGTATTTCGCGTCTTTCAACAATTTCGGCTCACGGTAGAGCACTGAAACGACGACGTTGCGCGGTATTTGGATTTCCCGCTTGCGGACTTTCAACAATTTCGGCTCACGGTAGAGCACTGAAACCACCAACCTGAAAAGAAACCGCTTGTTTCGCCAAAAGCTTTCAACAATTTCGGCTCACGGTAGAGCACTGAAACCGATTCTGCGCGCTTGCGCTTTTGTCGAGCGCGCACTTTCAACAATTTCGGCTCACGGTAGAGCACTGAAACGCGCGGAACGCGGTTGGACGGTACACAAGTCGGGTACATCTTTCAACAATTTCGGCTCACGGTAGAGCACTGAAACACGGCGTAAGGTACACGGGGCGTATGACGCTACCACTTCTTTCAACAATTTCGGCTCACGGTAGAGCACTGAAACGTCGGGAAACAGACACGCCTTGAGGCGGTCCTGAAACTTTCAACAATTTCGGCTCACGGTAGAGCACTGAAACTCTGATCGGTGGTGGGTGTACGATGTTACGGAATGGCTTTCAACAATTTCGGCTCACGGTAGAGCACTGAAACTTCGTCGCGGGTATTCGTTCAAGAGACGTACATAGCTTTCAACAATTTCGGCTCACGGTAGAGCACTGAAACAGCGGTTGGTACGAAATTGTGCATATTGCGCCGGTGCGCTTTCAACAATTTCGGCTCACGGTAGAGCACTGAAACAACGTAGTGTTGTGACAGCGCGGAAGGGGGATAGACCTTTCAACAATTTCGGCTCACGGTAGAGCACTGAAACAATACAACCGCAACCAACGGGACTCTACCAAACTGCCTTTCAACAATTTCGGCTCACGGTAGAGCACTGAAACCCACTGCCGCATCAAAACCGCTTCTGATTGACACCCTCTTTCAACAATTTCGGCTCACGGTAGAGCACTGAAACTCACAACACTGCAATATCTTTTATTTATACGCAGTGTTCTTTCAACAATTTCGGCTCACGGTAGAGCACTGAAACGTCGAGTGGGTTGAAGAGGGGCTTTCGTCTGGTGGGATGCTTTCAACAATTTCGGCTCACGGTAGAGCACTGAAACCGCGGATGTGGCCGAGCGCTGGATCAAAGAGAAGTTCTCTTTCAACAATTTCGGCTCACGGTAGAGCACTGAAACTTGTCAAGGCGGGAACGCAGTGGTTATGGCTCGCGCGCTTTCAACAATTTCGGCTCACGGTAGAGCACTGAAACCGAAAGCAACGAAGACAACAACGAAACGCTTGAAAATATCTTTCAACAATTTCGGCTCACGGTAGAGCACTGAAACCGCGGTACAGTACAACAGCGCGACGGTATCAGTGCCTTTCAACAATTTCGGCTCACGGTAGAGCACTGAAACTCGCAGCATCGCGAATTTTCAGCGCGCTGCGGTCAACTTTCAACAATTTCGGCTCACGGTAGAGCACTGAAACAAGTTTGAACAGCGTATCTTTCGCCCGCACTCGGCTGATCTTTCAACAATTTCGGCTCACGGTAGAGCACTGAAACACCGACCGCAGCGCGAGAGCGGGTATACGCAAGTGAGCTTTCAACAATTTCGGCTCACGGTAGAGCACTGAAACCGCCGCAGCGCGGGCAGGCGAACGATGCTGATCGATCTTTCAACAATTTCGGCTCACGGTAGAGCACTGAAACTTCTGAACCCAGATGGAAGAGAAAGGAGCGCGAGGTCTTTCAACAATTTCGGCTCACGGTAGAGCACTGAAACACCGGCTCTTCAATAAGAATAATTCCGCTCGCAATTTTGACTTTCAACAATTTCGGCTCACGGTAGAGCACTGAAACCCCGCTCGACCATCGCGTAGTACGACAGATCGGCGCTTTCAACAATTTCGGCTCACGGTAGAGCACTGAAACATGTGCAAAGCATCTTTTTCAAAATCCAACCAGCGACTTTCAACAATTTCGGCTCACGGTAGAGCACTGAAACTCGCTAATACGATTAAGAGTGGAAGCGGCTCAGCAGCTTTCAACAATTTCGGCTCACGGTAGAGCACTGAAACACTTTGAGACGGTGAGACGGGGACGGGCTGAGACAGAGCTTTCAACAATTTCGGCTCACGGTAGAGCACTGAAACCGGTCAAGGGATTTTGGCCGGTCTAACAAAGGGCCTCCTTTCAACAATTTCGGCTCACGGTAGAGCACTGAAACTCGCGTGCAACACTCGCGCGGACGCCGACAAAGCTGACTTTCAACAATTTCGGCTCACGGTAGAGCACTGAAACGCAATCGTCAACGACGCGAATCTCAAACATCGAAAACTTTCAACAATTTCGGCTCACGGTAGAGCACTGAAACGTGCGCCGAGCGCGACGGCAGCAGCGGGAGGTTGCAGCTTTCAACAATTTCGGCTCACGGTAGAGCACTGAAACGCACTAGTTGCGCATCAACTTCGATGCCGTATCGTCTTTCAACAATTTCGGCTCACGGTAGAGCACTGAAACACGGCGAATAGATGAAAACGTCAATGTCGGCCAGGCGCTCTTTCAACAATTTCGGCTCACGGTAGAGCACTGAAACTTTGCCATCTACGCGGATTGGGCCACGAGCGTTGAGCTTTCAACAATTTCGGCTCACGGTAGAGCACTGAAACAAGCTGCCCGACGCGATAACGATCAACCAGCGATTCCTTTCAACAATTTCGGCTCACGGTAGAGCACTGAAACTCTCGCGTCGCGGCTGAAGAGGTCGGCGTTCCCCTCGGTCTTTCAACAATTTCGGCTCACGGTAGAGCACTGAAACCATCACCAGTGCGAAACTCGCGGAAAAATCTCGTAACTTTCAACAATTTCGGCTCACGGTAGAGCACTGAAACCAACGGGCTTCTGTTGGTCAAGCAGAAAGAAGTCAATCCTTTCAACAATTTCGGCTCACGGTAGAGCACTGAAACAACGCGCATCTTACACCCTCCCCAACCGCGCCAAGCGCCTTTCAACAATTTCGGCTCACGGTAGAGCACTGAAACCGAAACGTCTGGTACCAACCCTTCTACCCGCGACCGCACTTTCAACAATTTCGGCTCACGGTAGAGCACTGAAACGCGCGTTGGCGATGCGCTCGGCTCGCTCGCGCTCGCGGCTTTCAACAATTTCGGCTCACGGTAGAGCACTGAAACCGAACAATATTGTCAAAAACTCAAATGCGAACGAGGCCTTTCAACAATTTCGGCTCACGGTAGAGCACTGAAACTCGCTGCGGGGTAAGGTTGGTACGCAAAGATGAAGCTTACTTTCAACAATTTCGGCTCACGGTAGAGCACTGAAACGCGAAATTGCGACGCTGGACGGGGATCAAGCTGCGCTTTCAACAATTTCGGCTCACGGTAGAGCACTGAAACAGAAGGTTCTGCGCGGGAGGTGATCGATGATGTGGCCTTTCAACAATTTCGGCTCACGGTAGAGCACTGAAACGTGTGCGCGGTGATACGCACACGGTGCGCGTCTGCGACTTTCAACAATTTCGGCTCACGGTAGAGCACTGAAACACGTTTACGAATATGTACATTACGCGAAATACTACACTTTCAACAATTTCGGCTCACGGTAGAGCACTGAAACTCGAAACAGAGGTTCGGGTGGTGGGCGACGCGGTGTCTTTCAACAATTTCGGCTCACGGTAGAGCACTGAAACTCGGATGTTGTGCACGCAACGATCCGCCTCGCGGCTTGCTTTCAACAATTTCGGCTCACGGTAGAGCACTGAAACCTGTATCGATCCCGACCGCAACCGCTTCCCGCACTGTCGCTTTCAACAATTTCGGCTCACGGTAGAGCACTGAAACTGCAATGGTGTACGGACAACAGCGCAATGATCCAGCTTTCAACAATTTCGGCTCACGGTAGAGCACTGAAACGTCATTAATCAGCGATTCGGTGATATAGATGTACGACTTTCAACAATTTCGGCTCACGGTAGAGCACTGAAACACGTTATTCAACGAAGGGGATAGTATCTCAAAAGAAACTTTCAACAATTTCGGCTCACGGTAGAGCACTGAAACACAGCCGCGCTTCCCAGCGAGTGGCGCGATACCCGACTTTCAACAATTTCGGCTCACGGTAGAGCACTGAAACCGTTGCAGCGCAGAATCTGGTTGTACGCTGCAAAGTGCTTTCAACAATTTCGGCTCACGGTAGAGCACTGAAACGTGATTACCCCCAACCCAAACGTCGCGCCGTCATTCTTTCAACAATTTCGGCTCACGGTAGAGCACTGAAACCGTTGGTTTGTAGCACCAGCGGGCCGCGACCGGCGGCACTTTCAACAATTTCGGCTCACGGTAGAGCACTGAAACGCGAGCTGGGACGCTCAACGAACAGTTCAGTTCGTACTTTCAACAATTTCGGCTCACGGTAGAGCACTGAAACGCGCTCGCAATACTTTTCGCGCTTGTTCCCAGACGCTTTCAACAATTTCGGCTCACGGTAGAGCACTGAAACGCGCGTCAGAACGCGACGGGACGGGCGCGGCTGTCGCGGTCTTTCAACAATTTCGGCTCACGGTAGAGCACTGAAACTTTCTTGACAAGTTAATGGAAAAGTTCGGAAGGAGGGCTTTCAACAATTTCGGCTCACGGTAGAGCACTGAAACTCCCTCTTCGTCCCCGTCTAAAGACGTAGAAAACACACTTTCAACAATTTCGGCTCACGGTAGAGCACTGAAACAGACGCTCAAAGAGCTGCGCGCCATCCGCGAGCGCGACTTTCAACAATTTCGGCTCACGGTAGAGCACTGAAACTCGTTTTGTCAAGCACCTCGCAACGTCTGCGATACGGCTTTCAACAATTTCGGCTCACGGTAGAGCACTGAAACGCGGGCGGGTACGGCGACGAGGGCCAGCGGCGGATTGTAGCTTTCAACAATTTCGGCTCACGGTAGAGCACTGAAACGCGCTGTCGCGAGGCGATTGCGCAGGCGCAACAACCTTTCAACAATTTCGGCTCACGGTAGAGCACTGAAACCTCATTCAGTGATCGATTTTTTCTTACTCGATCAGCAGACTTTCAACAATTTCGGCTCACGGTAGAGCACTGAAACCAGTTGTTCGACGAGCAGCCGCGCCTCCCAGCGGCTCTTTCAACAATTTCGGCTCACGGTAGAGCACTGAAACCTCAACGCTGATCGCGGGCGCGTTGGTGGATGGTAGTCAACTTTCAACAATTTCGGCTCACGGTAGAGCACTGAAACTTTACGGATTGCAGTGTGCGGGTATTTCACTGAGCGGCTTTCAACAATTTCGGCTCACGGTAGAGCACTGAAACGGCGCTTGAGGAAGCGCGCGTGTTCACTGAACGCGACCTTTCAACAATTTCGGCTCACGGTAGAGCACTGAAACGTCGCGGATGAAAACAAAGCGGAACGGCGAATTGATACCTTTCAACAATTTCGGCTCACGGTAGAGCACTGAAACACGGTTTTGATGTCGATCACCGTCAGCGTTCCGTCACTTTCAACAATTTCGGCTCACGGTAGAGCACTGAAACGCCCAGCGTCGCAACTTCGACGCTGACGGATTGATGCTTTCAACAATTTCGGCTCACGGTAGAGCACTGAAACCAGTTTGTTGAAGATACTGTTGATCAATCGTTGTTGCTTTCAACAATTTCGGCTCACGGTAGAGCACTGAAACCGCATCATCGTACTGCGTTCCGCGAAAGGAACGGGCAACTTTCAACAATTTCGGCTCACGGTAGAGCACTGAAACCCATACGACACGCTGCATCGGCTCGGATCAGGATCACTTTCAACAATTTCGGCTCACGGTAGAGCACTGAAACTGCAGGCGTTCGGCATGGTGCTGCACCCGTACCCGAGGCTTTCAACAATTTCGGCTCACGGTAGAGCACTGAAACCGTCACGTCTGCCGCGATCTTGACCCGATGCCCGCCTTTCAACAATTTCGGCTCACGGTAGAGCACTGAAACATGCACTCGTCAGTGACAAGCTGTACATCTATCGCTACTTTCAACAATTTCGGCTCACGGTAGAGCACTGAAACGACCATCGCCGGTTGGTGTTGGTCGTCTGTCCCGCGTCTTTCAACAATTTCGGCTCACGGTAGAGCACTGAAACAACACCCATCTCCAGAGATCCCGCAGCATGGCGATCTTTCAACAATTTCGGCTCACGGTAGAGCACTGAAACTTTCCGTTTGTCGTAAATCTAGCACGCTGTAATGTTGTCTTTCAACAATTTCGGCTCACGGTAGAGCACTGAAACGCGCGAGCGTCGCATCTGTCGCCTCGCCCATCACCAATTCACTTTCAACAATTTCGGCTCACGGTAGAGCACTGAAACATTCCGCAATCCACTTGACCGCGAAGTGCATCTTTCTTTCAACAATTTCGGCTCACGGTAGAGCACTGAAACCCGTCTTCGTTTACGACAATCTATACGAAGCTGCAGCTTTCAACAATTTCGGCTCACGGTAGAGCACTGAAACCACAACGTTGAAACAGTAGTTCATTCGATCTTTGGTTCTTTCAACAATTTCGGCTCACGGTAGAGCACTGAAACGACCTGGCCGCGTCGTTCAAAGACGCGAACTCGACTTTCAACAATTTCGGCTCACGGTAGAGCACTGAAACGTTGTGGGGGGTACTGATGGTTGAGAGAGGGTACTGTCTTTCAACAATTTCGGCTCACGGTAGAGCACTGAAACTGGAGTGGAGGCGACGCCGGTGGCGCCGGGGCAGGCTTTCAACAATTTCGGCTCACGGTAGAGCACTGAAACGTATTATTACTCATTGTTGCTTCAAAATTGTGAATTGCTTTCAACAATTTCGGCTCACGGTAGAGCACTGAAACGCAGTCACCAGCGCGGGTTCGCTCATTCTGGCCGATCTCTTTCAACAATTTCGGCTCACGGTAGAGCACTGAAACCGACCGCGATCTGCGTTGGTAGCGCAGTATTGTCACGCTTTCAACAATTTCGGCTCACGGTAGAGCACTGAAACATACCACAACACCACCCGCGACGTTCGGAAAAATACGCTTTCAACAATTTCGGCTCACGGTAGAGCACTGAAACGCGCGAGCGCGGGGATACGGCAAAATTACTCAAAAACTTTCAACAATTTCGGCTCACGGTAGAGCACTGAAACGGTCAGGTTGGCGGACGGTGTTGGAAAACGCGGGAGCTTTCAACAATTTCGGCTCACGGTAGAGCACTGAAACCCGCAACCCCAATCTGCCGTAACGCGCCGACCGCAATCCTTTCAACAATTTCGGCTCACGGTAGAGCACTGAAACACGAGGTTCAGAACGGGATCGTTTCGTCAACGTCTGTTTCAACAATTTCGGCTCACGGTAGAGCACTGAAACAAGCGCGGGTTTGCGCTTTGGAAAGCATCAAAAATAGCTTTCAACAATTTCGGCTCACGGTAGAGCACTGAAACGTCCATCCCAGACCCGCTCAACGCTGAACGTCGTGACTTTCAACAATTTCGGCTCACGGTAGAGCACTGAAACGTGGTTACGGCGACGAGGGCCAGCAGCGGATTGTAGCTTTCAACAATTTCGGCTCACGGTAGAGCACTGAAACAACGTTAATCGAACTGGCGTCGGTGGGTTTGGTACAGCCTTTCAACAATTTCGGCTCACGGTAGAGCACTGAAACGCGCGAACAGATGCGACGCGCGCTCAAGTGCGGCATACGCTTTCAACAATTTCGGCTCACGGTAGAGCACTGAAACGACGCGATAAAGATCAACCAACGCTTCATCGATATTGCTTTCAACAATTTCGGCTCACGGTAGAGCACTGAAACGCGCTGCGGCGCGGCGCTGACGCAGCAGCAGTACGCCTTTCAACAATTTCGGCTCACGGTAGAGCACTGAAACGCAAACATTTTATTATTACGATACCTACCCTTCGCTCGCTTTCAACAATTTCGGCTCACGGTAGAGCACTGAAACTCGTCATCCTCAGTCGTCCACTTTGACCAGTGGACCTTTCAACAATTTCGGCTCACGGTAGAGCACTGAAACCAACATTGTGCGTGGCTCGGCTGGCGTTGGTGTAATACTCGCTTTCAACAATTTCGGCTCACGGTAGAGCACTGAAACGTTCGGGTTATTCCGGCGCTGAGCGGTCTGCGGTTGATCCTTTCAACAATTTCGGCTCACGGTAGAGCACTGAAACCGCTGGACGATCCGCGCTGGGCAACGATCAGACGTTCTTTCAACAATTTCGGCTCACGGTAGAGCACTGAAACCTCGACCAACCCAACTCTTGCGCGATTTGCGCAAGACTTTCAACAATTTCGGCTCACGGTAGAGCACTGAAACCGTTGCAGCGAAACACTTGATTGTACGCAGTGAAGTCTTTCAACAATTTCGGCTCACGGTAGAGCACTGAAACCGCTACGACTGAAGCTTGAGGAAGGTGCAGTAATTACCTTTCAACAATTTCGGCTCACGGTAGAGCACTGAAACAGACAAAGAGCATCGGTTTCTGCCGAAAGTCGGCGCGGACTTTCAACAATTTCGGCTCACGGTAGAGCACTGAAACCTTGACAAGCCGATGTAGGTGTGGTATAGTATAGACCTTTCAACAATTTCGGCTCACGGTAGAGCACTGAAACAGCTGCGCGGCCAGCGCTGCCAGAGGATCGCTAGAAGACTTTCAACAATTTCGGCTCACGGTAGAGCACTGAAACATCAGTCGCGATGAGCGTGGAGTCTTTTACCCGCAAGCTTTCAACAATTTCGGCTCACGGTAGAGCACTGAAACGTTCGATTCGTCTTGAGCTGATAGTCACATCAGTTGTCTTTCAACAATTTCGGCTCACGGTAGAGCACTGAAACCTCCTCGTTCGAGCGGGCTAACTTCTACTCCTCTTCTACTTTCAACAATTTCGGCTCACGGTAGAGCACTGAAACCCAGACCGGGATGCCGAGCGCGGCACGGCCGTCCCTTTCAACAATTTCGGCTCACGGTAGAGCACTGAAACCGACGATTGGCATCATCGTGGTTGCTGGCGCGGTGGTCTTTCAACAATTTCGGCTCACGGTAGAGCACTGAAACCGATTCGCGGTGAAGAGGGTATTGACAAGTCGCGGTGGTCTTTCAACAATTTCGGCTCACGGTAGAGCACTGAAACGCGCGCAGTTGTCCGAGCATCAACCATCCGCCGCGCAACTTTCAACAATTTCGGCTCACGGTAGAGCACTGAAACCGCACGCGAAATTGTTGCGATGTTGCAGCCGCACTTCACTTTCAACAATTTCGGTTCACGGTAGAGCACTGAAACATAAGGTATTGAATCCAGTGCAGCTAGCATGGGCTAACTTTCAACAATTTCGGCTCACGGTAGAGCACTGAAACCATATCATTCTTAACACTCAAGCCTGTTACGTTGCGCTTTCAACAATTTCGGCTCACGGTAGAGCACTGAAACTGGAACCTGTCGCTTGAACCATTAACCGCTTACCATTCTTTCAACAATTTCGGCTCACGGTAGAGCACTGAAACTCTAGTATCAACCGTTTTTTCTGTGTCTGTTTCGATCTTTCAACAATTTCGGCTCACGGTAGAGCACTGAAACCCGCGTACGCTCGTGCTTCTTCGCGTGTCGCGAACGGCTTTCAACAATTTCGGCTCACGGTAGAGCACTGAAACCGACCGCTCGCGTCGCAGCGGTTTTGCGTTTGCATCCTTTCAACAATTTCGGCTCACGGTAGAGCACTGAAACGAGAAATGTTGAATGCATCCAACAGCGCTTTCATATAGCTTTCAACAATTTCGGCTCACGGTAGAGCACTGAAACTCACGCTCGCGTCGGAGATGATCCCGAGCGCGAGCTGGAGACTTTCAACAATTTCGGCTCACGGTAGAGCACTGAAACCACGACGTACCATAACGCTGCTAACGCGACGATGATGATCTTTCAACAATTTCGGCTCACGGTAGAGCACTGAAACCCTCATGCAAAAAACGCCTGCTCGCACTTGCGAGCAGCTTTCAACAATTTCGGCTCACGGTAGAGCACTGAAACCAACCGCGTCGCCCATGAGGGCACGTTGACCGTGACCTTTCAACAATTTCGGCTCACGGTAGAGCACTGAAACCGTCGGGTATCACTCGGCAGCAGACTTGTGTGAGCTTTCAACAATTTCGGCTCACGGTAGAGCACTGAAACGCTCAATCTCATCTACGTACTGCGCAAGCGCGTTATCTTTCAACAATTTCGGCTCACGGTAGAGCACTGAAACGCGGACGCCATCCGCGCAGCGAAGCTTGACGCCAGCGCGCTTTCAACAATTTCGGCTCACGGTAGAGCACTGAAACCATTCCAACCACTAAAGACGCGACACAGATGATGATCGCTTTCAACAATTTCGGCTCACGGTAGAGCACTGAAACTCCGTATCTCACACAACTTGTGACTGCTGCCGCAATTTCAACAATTTCGGCTCACGGTAGAGCACTGAAACTCGGCATAAGGAGGGAATATGTCACATACAGGTATTATTCTTTCAACAATTTCGGCTCACGGTAGAGCACTGAAACTTAGACAACACAACAACGGTTGCCGGTCGTACAGCGACTTTCAACAATTTCGGCTCACGGTAGAGCACTGAAACCGACGATCGGCATCATCGTGGTTGCTGGCGCGGTGGTCTTTCAACAATTTCGGCTCACGGTAGAGCACTGAAACAACAAACTTCACCATCGCCGTCAGCGCGCTGATAGCCTTTCAACAATTTCGGCTCACGGTAGAGCACTGATACGTTCGCTCACGCGCGCGAACGGGCATTTTTGTGCATGAGCTTTCAACAATTTCGGCTCACGGTAGAGCACTGAAACGTCGGCTTGGCTACGGCAATGGTGCCGGCGGCGACGATCTTTCAACAATTTCGGCTCACGGTAGAGCACTGAAACGTCGCAGGTGGTACTGTGGTACTGGTCACCCGTTGCACTTTCAACAATTTCGGCTCACGGTAGAGCACTGAAACCGAGTAGGCGCGAGGGCGCGCTGCACCCCCAGCGCTTTCAACAATTTCGGCTCACGGTAGAGCACTGAAACGCGAGGCCGAGCGGCGCGAACGCCAAGCAACGGAACTTTCAACAATTTCGGCTCACGGTAGAGCACTGAAACCATCAACCGGTTCCGGCGCGTCAGAAAGCGACGGGACCTTTCAACAATTTCGGCTCACGGTAGAGCACTGAAACCATTGATCGCCGCGATTGCGTCAACAATCCGCTTTTGCTTTCAACAATTTCGGCTCACGGTAGAGCACTGAAACCGGTCGCATTTCTCATTAACACGATTCGCAGAGGATCTTTCAACAATTTCGGCTCACGGTAGAGCACTGAAACCTCCGGCGCGGGCGCAGCAGGAGTCGTGTACGGTGACTTTCAACAATTTCGGCTCACGGTAGAGCACTGAAACGGCTCGTCTCGCGGCGATGGAAGGTTGTGAACTCGGCCTTTCAACAATTTCGGCTCACGGTAGAGCACTGAAACCGTGGGGGAGCCGGCCGAGTGGGTCGATTCGTCACTCACTTTCAACAATTTCGGCTCACGGTAGAGCACTGAAACCAGCGGGATGCCCAGTGCGGCGCGGCCATCCCAGACCTTTCAACAATTTCGGCTCACGGTAGAGCACTGAAACCGTGGGGGAGCCGGCCGAGTGGGTCGATTCGTCACTCACTTTCAACAATTTCGGCTCACGGTAGAGCACTGAAACCCCATCAACCATCCGCGCCGCGACTATCTCCCGCGCAACTTTCAACAATTTCGGCTCACGGTAGAGCACTGAAACCGCCGCGATTTCTGCGGCTAACTCGGCCTGATTCATTTTCAACAATTTCGGCTCACGGTAGAGCACTGAAACAGCGACGCGCTGGCACTGTTCAGGAGGTTATAAAATCTTTCAACAATTTCGGCTCACGGTAGAGCACTGAAACCGCTGCAACGGGCGCGGTTGGTGCATCAGCAGTGTCCTTTCAACAATTTCGGCTCACGGTAGAGCACTGAAACGCGTTGCAGTGTTGCGCGCTTTGTACGAGCTGGCAGTAAACCTTTCAACAATTTCGGCTCACGGTAGAGCACTGAAACGTTTGGGAACAGGCTAGGCGCGTACTGCGGGCGCCGGCTTTCAACAATTTCGGCTCACGGTAGAGCACTGAAACACGAATAATCACCCCCTCGTCTGTCACTTCCAGAGCACTTTCAACAATTTCGGCTCACGGTAGAGCACTGAAACGTAAACGCATCAACTCTTACATCTATATCACCGAATCGCCTTTCAACAATTTCGGCTCACGGTAGAGCACTGAAACCATCACGCTCGATACGATCCAGCGTATCGAGCTTGCTTTCAACAATTTCGGCTCACGGTAGAGCACTGAAACTCTATTTCAATCAGTTGACCTCCTTCCAGCTCTGCCTCCTTTCAACAATTTCGGCTCACGGTAGAGCACTGAAACAACGCGATAAAGATCAATCAGCGATTTATCGATCTCGCCTTTCAACAATTTCGGCTCACGGTAGAGCACTGAAACCGCTGGAATTGTCGCGCTTGACAGTTTCAACGTATCTTTCAACAATTTCGGCTCACGGTAGAGCACTGAAACCTGTGACTAAGTGCTTAACCGTTACGTCTATACTATACCGCTTTCAACAATTTCGGCTCACGGTAGAGCACTGAAACGCTGGTGCTGGAGCGTGCGGGTGTCATTCCGCGTCGGCTTTCAACAATTTCGGCTCACGGTAGAGCACTGAAACAACGCGATAAAGATCAATCAGCGATTTATCGATCTCGCCTTTCAACAATTTCGGCTCACGGTAGAGCACTGAAACCGCAACATCGCCCGCGCCCGCAGTGTGCTGTAGGCCTTTCAACAATTTCGGCTCACGGTAGAGCACTGAAACCGACGATCGGTATCATCGTGGTTGCCGGCGCGGTGGCTTTCAACAATTTCGGCTCACGGTAGAGCACTGAAACTCGCGCCGCGTCGCGGATGTCGGCCAGGACGGTGATCTTTCAACAATTTCGGCTCACGGTAGAGCACTGAAACTGGCGCACATCAAACGAGCTATTCCCATGCCGCTCCTCTTTCAACAATTTCGGCTCACGGTAGAGCACTGAAACCGAACGACATTGCATTACCCTCGTCGTAGTGCTAACCACTTTCAACAATTTCGGCTCACGGTAGAGCACTGAAACTGCCGCCGGCCCGTAGATGGTCAAGGAACTCGTCACCTTTCAACAATTTCGGCTCACGGTAGAGCACTGAAACGTACGAATCTGGGAAGGGACACGCGGAACGGTCGGCCTTTCAACAATTTCGGCTCACGGTAGAGCACTGAAACAGAAAAACCCTCACCGCGTACTTACGAAAGCTCAACTTTCAACAATTTCGGCTCACGGTAGAGCACTGAAACCGTTCACCGTAATCCCCCCGACGTTGACCGTCGTTGACTTTCAACAATTTCGGCTCACGGTAGAGCACTGAAACTGTCGCTGTCAACACGAACGAACA
>Ga0308395_1000805_pt1 | contig 23242 bp, 20 predicted proteins | sample Hotspr20SampleP4_FD_202097 | JGI IMG/M metagenome (GOLD analysis project Ga0308395, IMG submission 202097) | Hot spring phototrophic mat microbial communities from Mushroom Spring, Yellowstone National Park, Wyoming, United States - 20050930_P4 ...
CACTGCTCAGTTTTTCAAAAACATCACTCAATCTCAATGACGCTTCAGCTAGTCTTCTCTGCGCTTGAAGCGACACTATGTTACTACCTAATGTTATCGGCATCTTTCACTCACCTCCAACTGTTTTGAAATATCGGCTGATTTTGCTAAAAACTTTAGAACAAAATTTAGTTTTCAGATAAGTTTTTTCAAAAAAAAATTTACTTCTAAGTTTATAAGCAATCAATAATTAAGAGAACCTTGTTTTTTTGCTTCAACCCAGTGAAGCAATTAACAACGAAACAACGCTCACTATTTTTATCAAAATATTCAATGCTGGACCGCTTGTATCTTTAAAAGGATCTCCAACTGTATCCCCAACTACAGCTGATTTATGCGAATCAGAGCCCTTTTTCTCTCCCTCGATTAATCCTTGTTCGATCGCTTTTTTAGCATTATCCCAGGCTCCTCCACTATTTGCCATAGCTATTGCTAACACTATTCCCACAAGGATTACTCCTAGGACATATCCAGCCAGTCCATCAAGCCCAATTAAATATCTAACCAAAAAAGGACTAACTACAGCGATCAAGCCGGGAGCTTTCATTTCACTTAGCGCACTTTTAGTCGAGATAGAAATACAAGCATTGACGTCAGGTTTAACTCCCTCTTTACCTTCCAGTAGTCCGGGAATCTCGCGAAACTGTCTACGTATCTCTTCAACAATTTTGGAGGCAGCCCTTCCAACACTTTCCATCGTCAACGCTGCAACAAGGGCTGGAATAACAGCTCCAATTAAAGCTCCAATTAAAAATCTGTGGTTCATAATTGAAAAATTGATATCCAAGTTAGCTCCTTTTAATAGGACTGTCTCTATGTAAGCATAAAATAAGCTAACTGCTGTTAGGGCTGAAGCGCCTACTGCAAATCCTTTGCCCAAGGCTGCGGTCGTGTTACCAACGCTGTCTAGCTTATCTGTGATTTTGCGAGCCTCTTCTCCGGCTTTAGAGAGCTCTACTATTCCTCCTGCATTGTCTGCTATTGGCCCGAAAGCATCGACAGTCATTATAATAACCACTAAACTCAACATTCCTACACCCGCTAAAGCTGATCCATAAATACCGCCTATCCAAATGGCAAGAAATGCTACAATGCCTAAGGCAAATACTGGGGGGAGAACGCTTTTGAGTCCCACAGCAAAACCAGAAATTATATTTGTGGCAGGACCTGTTTTTGAGGCCTCAACAATGGCAAAAATAGGTTTTTTTGAAGTGTAGTAATCTGTGAAAAAGCCTACTGCTAATCCACCCAAGGTGCCTAAAACAACGCAAATCCAGAGTTCTACATCAACCCCATACAAAAAATACCAGGGCAAAGAAATTAACCAGAACAACAGGACCGACCAAACGATAGACCTTCTTAAACTTACAGCTGGGTCAAAATCTTGATAAATATCAAACATTTTTATAGCAAGTGTTCCCGCTACAACCCCCACGGCTCCCTGGAAAATTGGCCACATCATCAACAAAAGTTGGAAGTAATTAAGATCCGATTCATCCGCCGATTTAAAGTTTGTTATGCCTTCAACGGAAGCTGCCGCCATCGTTGCCCCTAGAGCTAAACAACCTATAACAATCGCAACAAAAGACTCGTAAATATCAGCTCCCATCCCACCTATATCACCGACGTTATCTCCCACATTATCAGCGATAACTCCTGGGTTCCTTGGATCATCCTCTGGTATACCAGCCTCTATTTTACCTACTAGGTCAGATCCCACGTCTGCGGCTTTAGTATAAATTCCTCCACCTATCCTAGCGAATAAACTAATGCTGGAGGCTCCGAAACCAAAGCCAATTAATGGCTCATGGTTTATAATATCTCCGAAAAAGGCAAACAAAAGCGCCAAGAAAAAAACTCCAGAGGCTCCTACCATAAGGCCCATAATAGACCCACCCCTAAAAGCTATTTTGAGAGCAAGGTCTGACCTTTTTTCAACGGCTTGAGCAGCAACTCTTACATTAGAAAATGTGGCAGCTCGCATTCCTATCCATCCGCAAAGAAGTGAAGAAAAGGCGCCAACCAAATATCCACAAGCTGTAAACGCTCCCGTGTAAAAGTTTACTTGAATGCCAAACAGTAACCATAGCGCCGAGGCAAATAAAATTATGAAAGGAAATATACTTTTAAATTGTTGACTCAAATAAGACTCTGCTCCCTCCCTTATTAGCCCTGAAACAAATTTCATAGAATCATTTCCCTCGGGCAAGTTTTTGATTTCATTGAACTCTCTGAAGGCGAAAATAACTGCTGGTACAACAGCCACAAAACTTAGGAAAACCAAAATAGCTATATCAATTGACATAGCTACCTATTAAATTAAAAATTATTCAATCAAGTCAAGTGCAGCGTAGAACCCCAGTATTTGGAACAACAGGAATTTTGGTTGCCTTAGGTCTTGTTTTTGGCGACATCGGAACAAGCCCCCTATATGTCTTGAGAGCCGCTACCGAACTCAGGCAGATAAGCGAAGAGCTAATTCTACAGATTCTTAGCTTAATATTTTGGATCATCACACTTATAGCCTCAGTGAAATATGTTTCTTTTGTTATCAATGTTGATAATCAAGGTGAAGGCGGTATTTTAGCACTTTATAGTTTAGTTAAGCGAAGATTCAAATGGCTTATATTTTTGGCACTGATTGGATTAGCGGCTTTAGTCGCAGAAGCTGTGATAACTCCCGCGATTTCCATATTAGCCGCTGTTGAGGGTTTAAAGCTTATCGATCCGAACATACAGACGACTTCAATAGCGTTTGTTTTGATTATTTTCTTGTTTACGTTGCAGGGGTGGGGTTCTCAGGTGGTGGGAACCATACTGGGGCCGATCATATTGATTTGGTTTAGTTTTCTTGGTTTTTTAGGTCTAGTACATGTGATTGAGTCTCCCTTTGTGTTAAGAGCTATTAATCCTAAGTATGCAATAGATCATATTTTGCAAAACGGTTTTTTTAGCGCTGAGTTTTTTAAGTCGTTGGCTGCAGTTTTTCTTTGCATAACTGGAGTGGAAGCTTTGTACTCCGATGTGGGGCACGTGGGCAGGTTGAACTTAAGAGTAGCTTGGGGTTTTGTAAAACTAGCTTTACTTCTCAATTATTTTGGCCAGGGAGCCAATCTTTTGAAATACAAAGGCCAGACCTTAGATCCCGCTTTTAGCCCCTTTTACGATTTAGTTCCTGAGGACTACATATTGATTGCCACTTTCATAAGTTCTTTCGCAACGGTTGTTGCGAGCCAGGCAGTTATTAGTGGCGTCTTCACCCTAGGCTCTATAGCAGTTAACACAAATCTGATTCCAAAGTTAAGAATTAAATATCCCGGCAAGTTTAAAGGACAAGTCTACCTGCCGCAATTAAACTTTATTTTGATGCTTGGGTGCACTCTGATTGTTTTTATATTTCAAAACTCGAAAAATTTGGAGCATTTATATGGATTAAGCGTGAATCTTTCGATCATCTGCACCACAGTTCTGTTTACTTGCTTTTTAATTAAAACTCGAAGATTCGGTATGGCAACTGTCTTTTTCGTGTTCTTTATCTTTTTAGAGCTCTGTTTTTTAAAATCTAATTTGTCCAAGTTTTGGGAGGGAGCATGGCTAACCCTTGTTTTTGCGGCTGTGTTGTTTACTCTTAGCTATGCTTGGCTTTTTGGGTATTCGGTAAACAAAGACGTAAGAGCTTTTATCGAGCTAAAACCTCATTTATGTAAGTTTGAAGCTTTAAGTAAAGATCAAGCTGTTCCTCTATTCGCCGATAATTTGGTATGTCTTTCTGAGTCAAACATCCCAGAGGTAATAGAGAGCAGATTAATTTATTCGATTTTCTACAAGAAGCCCAAAAGAGCACTTACATATTGGCTAATACACGTAGATATTGTGGATGAGCCATTTTCCGAAAAGGAAGAGATATTTTGTTTAATTCCTAAGGTACTTTATAAGGTTAATTTCAAACTTGGCTTTAGAACGAGAATAAACCTTGATCAGAGATTCTTTAATCTGTATAAAAGACTTGTTTCTCAGGGAGAAATTAATGATCTGACGGGGACTCCATCCCTTGCTTCTCTTGGCGTTCACAGAAGCACATTATTTCTGGTGTTCAAAAAAACTCCCTTACAGGATCTCGAGTTAAACTTTATCCAAGCAATTTTATATTCTATTTGGTTAATATTGAACTCTATCTCTGAGGCAAGGTGGAAAATGTTTGATATCGATGAGTATTTAATTATTCAGGAATCGGTCCCAACTGATCCCGTTTATTGTTAAATTACGGTAAGGTATCTAGATCTTCTAAACCTGAAAAGAAGCTAAAAAGCGCCTTTCTCTCATCTCTAGATAAAAGTTGTTTTAGGTATGGGGAGCTTGCTTCTGCATCCTGGAAAATCTTGTCGTAAGCACTGCCTTTCAAAAGCTCTGATAGCAAGTAATAACTGATCAGTTCTTTTGGGTTACCTGAGCAAACAATATTTGCAGTGAGCCTCCTGTTAAATGCCTCACAAAAAATAGGCCAAAGCCTGAAAGTTGATTTTGCATTAGTATCTTTTAAAACGGTGAGCGCCTCCTCTCGGCTTCCAAACTTTTCATAAAATAAGATCCCATAAATCTGCCCTAAAGTGTAATAAGGGTCTTGCATTTCGTTGTGAGCGTAATAAACAGCCAAAAATCTCTTCTTTTGCTCATCCGTTGGGTTCTTCCCCAGGTCTGCCCATAAGCCTTGCAAGGATACAAAAGAGTTAGCCGCCTTCATAGCTTTATCAGCTTGGCTTTTACTCCACATGGTTGAAAAATACCAAACTGCTATCGCGATTAAAGCCCCGTAAAATAAGAAATTACCAAACTTAGAAAAAAACTTGCCTATCGGATCCTCCTGTATCGAATAGAGTAAGTCCTTTAAGAAATCTATATACTCTTTCATGTAACAAGATTAACTGTCATTTTAGGACATTAGAGCTTTAAATTGAAATAAGACTTCTTTTCACGTAAGATACTTGTGCTACTGAATGAAGTTGGCAATTTTACTGGCGGTTCATTTCTTGATTACAGCTTTTTTGGTCATATTGGTGATTTTTCAACAGAGCAAGGGTGCAGAGATAGGAGCATCTTTTGGTGGTAGCAACACGCTCCTTGGCCCGGGAGGAGCAGATAAAATTGCTGTTAGAATAACCACTTTTACCGCAATTATTTTTATGATCAGTTGTGTCATTTTGGTAAATGTTTTTTGGTCTGAAGGTAGAAACAGGTTGAACAGCGCCTCGGGAGATGTTTTTACGGACCAACCTTTTGGAGAGCAATAAAATTTAGCGGAACAAAGCTCTTCTTACACTTTTAATTGTTAGTTTCCTCTAATTGTTGTTCTCCTCCTTCCCTACAACCACAGGCTTTTTTGATCTATACATCAAATCTATAAATTTTGTCTCAATTTCGCTCTCTAAGGTCAAAATTTCTTGAGTTAATTCGTGGTTGTTGTGCAATTTAGTAAGCAATTTTTCAATCAAAACTTCTAAATCTCCTCTTTGATCCTTGGGAGTCGAAGCTACATATTTGCTTATCTGCAAAAGTTTTTTTAAGAGCTTTGATTTTTTATCCTCCAACATAACCAATTAATTTGGATACTTCTCGCTCACTTGGAAACTCAACTCTTTTTCAAATCCAAACTGTCCATAAAAATGAAACTTAACCTTTGTTCGCCAAGCTGTTTTCATTTGTACTTCATCTCTTGAATGATGTATTTCAAAGTCTTCAACTCGAAGAAAGCTATTTGCATCGAGCAGTATTTCCCTTAGCTTTGCCTTAATTTCATCTTCTGTCAAAGCTGTGCCAACTTTTACCAACTGATGCACCTGAGCCTGAATCTCGTAAAAATGGTAGTACTCTTTCAGCACTTGAAAACCTGTTCTCGCAAAAGGAAATATCAGGGCAACAATCACTAACCATAAAAGTAGGCTAGATCCTCTCATTCGTCTGTTCCGATCCTACTCCTTTTATACGTAGCAAAGATACCAAAATCAAGAATGTTACTAATACCTCTGAGTCTTTAATATTTGACTCAAAAAAGCCCACTGTTAAAAAGTATATTAACAAACTTTTTAATGCTGCATCTCTGATCCTGACAAAGCTGAAAATTACGACACTTATAAACCCAATAAAATTTATCACGCCATTTTCAATTAGAATTGTAAGGAACGTGTTGTGAAAGTGTTTGAAATTTATCAAAGCAGGATTTCCTAGTTCTCTAATCACAGAGCTTCCTCCATAGCCTAAGCCAAAAGGTTGGTTAAAAATCAAATCAAATGCTGATTTCCACATAACCAAGCGAAGGTCGTTTGAAATCCCTTCAAAAAACCTCACTAAAATTGCGTGATTTGTAAGTACTAACGCTAATCCAGAAAGTAGCAAAATTGCCAAAAATCTTTTTTTTGTGTGTGTAAAAATATACGTAAGACTTGCTAGTAAACCTATTAACGGCGCCCTTTTCCCCAAAAAAATCAAACCACCAAACAGCAAACAGATGCCGGCTAAGTTAGCTGGCGATTTTAATATTAAGTTGTTTATGGCTAAAAAGGTTAATGCGAAAAAGCCCAAAAATCCGACTGGTTTTAAAACCGGAACAGAACTAATAATTAATAGCGTTCCAAGAGTTGCTAATAACAACACCATTTGCGTTCTGCCACTTTTTGCTAGATAAAATAGTAAGGAGTGCGTCAACAAAATCATACCAAGCTGGCCGGCTGCTGTTACTTCTCCAAAGCTAAATTTAGGCACGATAGAAAACAGAGTCTCTAGAATGTATATCAACGAAGCTAAATAAGCCCCAAGCCACAGGGTTGTGAATGACTTAATATAACCTTTCGCATGCAGGTAGTAGAGAAATGATGGTAATATTGAAAGGTATGCATATTTAAGAAAAATGCGGGTAGCTTCTGAAGAGAAATTTAAAGGCAAAACATAAAAAGCTAAATTTAAAGAAAAAAGCACCCTTGAGATGGGATCCTGAATCAAAAACCTAAGAAAATTTTTCCCACTCTTTAAACATACGATAAGGAACGCTAAACCAAAGCATATGTAAAAAAGTGGCAAATTCAAGCTGCTGAAAAATAGCATAAATGACAGTGTTAAAGTCAGGGTTGATCTCATGCTATGGGTTTAAATGTAAGCTTTAAAGCCTCCTTGACGCAAAATTTTGGTTTGAATCCTAGAATTTTTGTTGCTCGTTCTATGCAAAAAAAATGGTCATATAGCAAATGCTCCACAAGAGTGCCCGTTAAGCCGAAACTTGAAATACCTAACTTCATTTTAATTTCACTGAAATAGCCAACCGTTTTTATTAACCACTCGGGTACTACTAACTTTTTTAATTTTGTTGAGCAAAATTTAGCGATTGTTTCGATAAAATCCCAAATACAAAAAGGATCTCCTTGAGTTATAAAGAATACTCTAGGGGCTCTGCTGCTAGAACTCATAAGATACTGAAAAGCTAGCCAATGCGCTTCCACGCAGTCTTCAATGTAACAAAAATCTGAAAAAACTTTTTTTTCAGTGAACCTAAATATCTTACCTTCTTTTAAAGCTCTCTTGATTGACGGAATTAAATTGGTGTCGCCGGGACCAAAAATCAGGTGAGGCCTTAAAATTATCGACTTTAAGTTACTTGCTAAGACAAGTTGTTCGGCTTGAATTTTGGATTGGGCATAATAACTTTTTGGATTTGAAGCGTAGGGTAAGTTTTCATCTCCATTGATAATAGCTTGCCCGTTAAATACGACGCTAGGCGAGCTTGTATAAATAAAATATTTAACTCTAGCCTCTTCCGCGAGCTCTAAAAGCCTCTTAGTAGCTAGTACATTAGTCAAATAAAAGTCTTTCCAGCTACCTGAAAATCCGACTTTTGCCGCGCAATGAAAAATTACGTCTACAGGCATAAAAGACCGGAACTGTTCCTTGTCTAAACTCTGCAAGTTGCAGCTAATATATGGGAAATCGAAGTTGGCCTGTCTCCGACCGAGTCCTATAACTTCAACCCCTTTTGTTAAGAGGTATTTTGCAAGATTGAATCCGACAAAACCGCTGGCTCCTGTTATCAAGGCTCGCATAGTTGCCTCAGCTTGTCTCTTAAAATTTTTGAGTTGTGGCGTCTATCGTAAGGAAGTTTTTTAACTTGTTTGAATCTGTAATCAGTAACTGTTTTTCTTAAAAAATTCTCTTGAGCTTCAGTTAACTCCTTCTCTGCAAATACCCACACTCGATTACTATGGTATACAACAAACGCTGGACTATCTACATCCTGATTAATAGCTAGCTCGATTGAGTATGGGAAAAAATTATTCTCAATGGAACAATCAGAGTATCTACCCAGGATTGTCAAGGTGCCTTCACTTAGCTCTCCTACATCCCCGGTGAAATGGTATAATTTTCCGTTCAAAGTCAACTTGGCCTCTTTGTTAAGCTCATCACACAAGTAAGCGGGCGATACATGATCCCCAGCAACCCAAACTTTTTTATTTTGATCAACAAAAACTTCTACCTCGGATATTGGCTGTCCTACCGAAACTCCTCTCTCTTGATTAGGCTGGAGTTCAAAAAAAGAGATTGGAAGGGCTTCTGTTGCTCCATATGCTCCGACTAGCTTTGTGGAGGCGAGATTTAAGAAGTGCTTTGCTGTTGAATTAAAAATGGGAGATCCGGAGATTATGCCTTTTTTCAGATAACTCATTTTGAAATCCTCAAGCACGCTGGTATCTAACAAATTTTTCCAGAAAAAAACAGATCCAAAAATCGTACTAGGTTTAACAAGCTCGAAGTGTTTCAGCAGCTGTTTCCAATCGAATAGGGATAAAGCTCCCGCATAATTCACCAAGGTAGTTTGAGCCAGAAGAGTGTTGTAGATGAAAAATGCGGGCACCGAGGAAAAGTTGACTTGAAGTTCTTTCAAGTCTAAATACTTTTTAAAAATACAAGCTTGCTGGTCTACCATAATTGAGGTAAAAACAACAGGTTTAGGAATTCCAGTTCCTCCTGAGGTAAATGCTACAAATAGAGTATCTTTGCTAAGCAAGCTCTCGGAGCTAGGCGCACCAAATTTTAAGCAAGCAATATGTACTTTCTGTAAATTAGCAAGAAAAAGTTTAAATGTAACGATTGGCAAAGCTTTGAGAGTAGGACTAAAAATTTGAAAGTTAGGTAGTCGCCTCAATCCGCTAATTAAAAGATTAAACTCAATCGATGGATCTATCAAAACCGGAACGCAACCAGCTTTGATTGTGGCCCAAAAAGTCGCTACTAAACTTGCTCCGGGCGGAGCCAAAATTAAAACAAGTGAACCTCGAGGGAAGTTTTGTTTAATGCGGAACTCCAAATCTAAGATAGTTGAAAAAAGCTCTTTGAAACTAGTACTACAGATACGCTTTCCTTTTAACTCGATTACAGCGGGCTCCTGCTTAAAAGGTCTCCATATTTCAAGTACTTTGTTAAAGAAATTTGACTCACCAGAGCTGTGCTTTAAAAATATGCTTATTAATTCTTTGCACTCTGTTGGTTTTTCCAAAAAAATGTAATGATTACCATCGAAAAGGTTATACTGAGAATTTGGAAATTTTAAAATTAAATCTGATAAGTGAGGTATTTTAAATACGGGATCTTTGACTCCCCAAACAATTAAAGTAGGTTTGTCAAAAATTTTTAAATCTTTGACTAGTCTTATCAGCCGCAAGAATTCGGTTTTATTAGCAGAGTCAGGTATTAGTTCTATGTACCTCTGAGTTGCTTCGCACGAAAAACCCTCTAAGTAGGGGCTAAGGATTAGGTTTCTTTGAGCGGATGTTCCAAACAAAGCTGCAAGCAAGGGGAATACTGGCGCTTTTCTTGAGATATGTTTCAATGGGGTTGATTTAAATAATTTTAGCCACTTAGGAAGCTTGTCAATTTCCCCCACGCAGCTATTAAAAAAAATAAAACTTTCAACCGCTTCAGGTTTTTTGCACGCGATTAAAAGCGCAAATATGACTCCCCAATCATGAGCTACAATTGAGTAAGTGTTGAGGTGTTTAATTTGATTGAAGAGAAGTTCAGCAGTATTAAATATACTTGGGTCAAAAGAGGCGTTTGAGTAGGGCAAACCCGGCAGACTTAAATAAGTGGAGTTTTCTTTTCCTATAGTTTTAAAAACTTTGAAGGATGCGGGATTGCCATGAATAAAAACGAGTTCTGACATTTATTTAATTTTGGTAGAATATTATGCATTGTTAAGTGGCCGAAATTACAGATGTTGAGCTTTTTCAGTTATCTCGGAAGAGAACAGCAGCTATTAAAAAACCTCCTTGGATCAGAGCAAAAGCACCTGGTTCGGCTGGCTACTTTGAGACATTAGAATTAGTTAAACGTTATAATCTTCACACCGTTTGCCAAGAGGCAATGTGTCCTAACATTGGGGAGTGTTGGGGGTACAAAACAGCCACATTTATGATAATGGGCGATTTATGCACTCGGAGGTGCAATTTTTGCTCGGTAAAAAAAGGGTCGAAAGATACTTTGTTGCCTTTAGATCCGTTAGAGCCAAAAAGGGTTGCAGTTGCAGTAAAGCTTTTAGGTCTAAAGCATGCAGTTGTTACTTCAGTCAACCGTGATGATCTTCCTGATAACGGCGCATCTCACATCGCCGAAACCGCAAATTGGATAACTCATCTAAATCCCCAAACCACCGTTGAGTTGCTAATCCCAGATCTTCAGGGCTCTTTAAAAGACCTAGAAACAATTATGTCTAGTAGTGTTTCTGTTTTAAATCACAATTTGGAGACGGTTCCAAGTTTATACCGCAAAGTTAGGCCATATGCCGATTATCAGAGAAGTCTTATGATTTTAAAGTTTTCAAAGGTTTTTAAGCCGACAACTAAGACAAAAAGCGGAATTATGGTAGGGCTTGGAGAAACAGTCAAAGAAGTCTTACAGTTAATGGATGATCTTAGAGAGAACGATGTAGATGTGCTTACGATTGGACAATATTTAAGGCCCACTTGCAATCAAATGCCCGTTAAACAGTGGATAACTCCAGAGTTATTTTCGTTCTACAAGGAAGAGGGCCTAAAAAGAGGCTTTAAGCATGTAGAGTCGGGCCCACTGGTGCGGAGCAGTTACCACGCTTGGAAACACGCCGATTAATTTTCAGCTTTTAAGGTTTGTTTTCTCTTTTCAGTCTTGCAAATAAACTGAATTAGTCGACTATATATTAAATTTTACAAATTACAAGCAGACGCTCTCAAAGGTACTGAAAAAGTAACAGAACAACTTTTTTGTTATGTTTGATGTTCAGCTTTTAAGCAAAATTAAATCGAAATCTCAAGGATACTTGAGCTCTTTATCAAAAAGCATTCTTTGATGAAAAGCAGAACTTTCGGGCTTAATTTTATCTACCTATCATTATCCAGTTTTCCAACGCCCTTTTTTCAATGTCATCGTCATTGGCAAGTTTTTTGTTTGGGTTAGCGGGCTGATACACCCACCCCCTTACTCCTTGAGGCGTTATAACCCTCACCCAGTTTCCTGAGGTTTCGTAAACCGGGAGCATTGTGTCTTGGTAAATTCGAGTTAATACGCTTGAGGAAGCGCTAGGTCCAGCGTAAACAACCGTTCCAGCAGGGATATTTTTAAGCGGTAAAGGCCTGTCTACGCTGAATCTGTCCTCGTTAACCAACTTATTAACTTGCATGCTAACTGTTTTAGAGGCCCGAGAAGTACTGTCCGCCACAAGCGCTCTTTTATTTAGCTCGTCAATTGTTTCACTGAGTTTCCGGATTTCGTCCTCATACATTTTCAATTTAGCTTGTAGGCTTACATTCTCTGCCTTTACTCTCGCCAGTTCATCTTTTTTCTTTTCAAGTTCAGCTTTTACTTTTAAAAGTTCGTCACTTTGAGCTCTATTTGCTCGAGCATCCTCTGCGAAAGCTTTTGTGGTTTTATCAGGCTCAACTTTAACTGCACCTAAAGTTCGAAGCTGGTCTTCTGAGTTGGAAATCTTGGATTTTTCATTTTTGACTCTATCAGCGGTATCGGCAGCATGCTTGAAAGTCTCAGTGATTTGCTTTCCCTGTTGAGCGCTTACTGGGGCGTCAGCTGATGTTAGGCTTGTTGAAAATGTGTTATCAGGCAGAGAGCCTGGGTCTGAAAGACTAGGGATAATCTCTTGGTTTAAAGCTTTTTTTGCTGAAGTGTTTTGTTGTTGGATTAGCTCTTGAATGTGATATTCTTCCTGCTGAAGCTGCATTAATTGTTTGTCAATTTCGCTGATATCCTCGGTTAGAGGCAACGATCCAACCAAAATAAAACTGCTAGCCAAAAAAATCTTACGCCTTAACATCTTCCAAGCCTCCTTGTTTCGTTTGATTTTTAAAATCTTCCTGCTTTAAGTCAGATAAGCCTTCTTTTGATTGCTTAGGTTGCCGCTTTAAACCTACCTGTCCCATGATAAACTCCTTAAATAAAAATGGACTTGAAATATTTCGAAGCGTTATCTCAACATCAGAGGTTGCGGCTGAAGCAATATACACATTTCCGTAGTCAAGAATCCTGCCTAATATTGATTTATCAACCTCAACAAACTTGATATCCTCATAACGCACTTTTGTTTGAAGCAATTGTAAGGATAGGATCCCTTCCATAGCCAAAATGAAATCGTCTGACAGGACATACTTATAATTGTAAATAGCGTGAATAATAACAAGCACTAAGAAGAAACTTAAAGCCGCTAAAACCTTACTGATAAGCACCGCAGCTGTCCAGTCCAACCCCAAACCTCTAAAAGCCAAAGTAGCAAGCGAGGCAGCTAAAAAAATGTTAGCTAACTGGCTTTTTATGGTTGGCCTAATCGTTAAATCTTCCATGCTAAGGTCCAAGGAGTTTTTCAATATCTTTCAAAAAATCTTCAGATGACGCGCTTTTGGGCTGAAAAGTTGGTTTAACGGCTTGACTCGTAGAAAATCTGTATAAAGCGAAAGCCAGGGAGACGGCAATTATGATCACTAAAGTTAATCTATCTTTAAAGGGACTTACAAAATGTCTTAGATCAATTAGCGCCATTTTACTCTTTTAAAACCCATCTTCCTTGTTTAATCTCCACAATCTGTTGGTGTTCAGGTCTGTAATAAATCCCCTCTGGGTCAAGACCGGCTGGAATTGTTATAACATCAACAATTGGCTCCTCCCATGCATATACTTGCGTGCCTTTATCTCTAATAACAATAACTTGGGGTTCCGAGGAGACACCGTTTTTAGCTGAACAACCTAAAACCAGTATACAGCCTAGAAGTAATATTGCCCAACGCGTTAACATACCTTTTCAAAATTATATCCTAAAGCTCGACAAAATGCTTCAGATGATTTTGGCTATCGCACATCAACCACTAAGAGTATTTGTTTAATAGCAGGGCTTAGGGTCCCTTATCAAATGTCAGCTTGTAGCTTGACTGCTAATTAAGCTGTGGACTTACTGTTACCACCGTGCTTTTAGTTAAGCCTTAATTAGTTTCAATTGAGATCTCGGTTAGGTCTAAGTTAGTGTATTCATTTATACTCGGTTGCTTAATCTCTATTGTTTAGTAACCTACTGGGTTTTAACTTAGTTTAGCTTTAATTTAGTTTGATTTTTTCTTGCCTGAATTAATGCTCTCTACCTAGTGCCCATCTCACAGGTGGCAGAAAGAGTGCCGAAATTAAGAGAAAAGAAAAAAGGCAGGTTCGTAGGAACGTATGGATTATTGTCTATTGCTTGCTGTATTTGCAGATTAAGGATTGCGAAGGACTGTTGGGCCGTTAGAATGATATTTTGAGGCAGCTTATCGGTTAACTGATTCAGAGTTGCATTTAATTTCGGGAAAAAAGAGTTCGGGTTAAACCTGGTATAAAAGCCTATCTCGTTGGATGGAATGTCATCAGCTGATACCTGTAGGTTTTTGGTACTTAAGCCTAATAAATAAAAATCGTTTTTTACGGTTGCATCCCAAAATTTGACTTGGGTTTGCTCTTCTTCCTGCAATGCTGCTCGTAAGAACTGAAGACCTAAGTCAATCATATTTTTAAATTGCTTCGGTAGCCCAAGCACCGGGTTTATTAGATCTCCATCCTCTCGGAGAGTAAGAAACATTTTTACCTGTTTAGATCTAAAATCTGTTTCATTTAAAAGACCCCCTAAATCCAAGCTCGGAAGAATCTCCTTAACAACCATCTCTGTGGGTAAACTGGCGTAAACCATAAAAACATTCTCTTCTCCCCTTTGTTGGGCTAAGTGGGGGTTTAACGTGCATGGTATTTCATAGGATCGCAGTAATCTAGCTATTGCCGCTTCCTTCTCTGAAAGTTTTACGAAATTTCCCCAAATCTTATCTAAATGAATTTTAAACCTTAAACCTTCTGACTCTTTCAAAACAGGGATTTGAATCTCTGAATGTTTCAAGTTTCTAACATCTATTTCTTCAACGCTATTTGAGAAAATAAAGTAATGAGTGACTTCATCTATTTGCTGAACCTGTGGCTCTTTAGCTTCTGAGCTTAAACTGGTCCTTAGCCATTTTAAAAACTCAAGGGGAATGCCTTTTGAAGATCTCACCCCCACTATGTAGTCATCTAGATTTTGTGGATTTGGGAATGAAACCGTTATCATCAGCGGTTGATCAAGCTTGAAAAGAGGACTTTGAGGCGGTACCACGACGGAAACTACAACTTGCTCTGGCACTGACACAACAGGAGGCAAGTTTTTGTGTTCTTTAGCAAATGGTAAAAAATAGGCAACTCCTAAGCCTATCAATATTAAAACAGCGACTAAAACAAAAAGCTCAGTTTTGTTAAGCTTCATGGTGGAATGGATTATGGGGTAATTATCATTTTTTTAGGACTCATTTAGAAAGAGTTTTTTAAGTTAGCCTAACTTTGGTTCTTTTGGCCCTTTTAATGACAAAACTATTTGGATAAAACTCCATAGTAAGATACTTTTTTAAACCAGCAATTGAGCACTTACGCTTTTGTGACTAAACAGTTTTGTTTTGATTTATAAAAGCAATTTTAGTTGCGTAAGTTGCAGATTACCTTGCTTGACAACTTGGCTATATTTAGGAAAACAGAGTAACGACTTTGCTTTAAGATTTTAAATGCTCTAAATCCGCTAGTAAGGTTTTTGGCATAGTTTTACCAGACTAGCAAAAAAACAGTTCAAGTATGCTTAAAGCGTGGAGGAACAAAGCTAAATTTGAAGCGACTATTGTTTGGAGTAACTTGATTTGGGTTAGGGTTCTTTGCTTTCTTTAAGTAGGTCTAAAATTTCAAACAGTGCCAGAGCTACCCCTGCAACAATTATCTTTGACCTATCTTTTTTTAACTGGAATTTTTTAGCTCTAGCGCCCATAGCTGTTGCTGTTGCTATATAGATTAGCCCTTCTTCATTTCCAAATTCATCTTCTCCAGGACCCGCAACCCCTGTGGTGCTAACAGCTAAATCAGTTTCAAAACGCTCTCTTGTTTTAATTGCCAGCTTAAGGGCAATTTCTTCAGTCACAGGATTAGTTATATCTTTCTCAAGAAATTTAGCCTTTTCTTTTAAACTGTACAAAATTAGACCACCTCTAAAATAGCTTGAGCTGGTTGGATATTGCATTAAACTGTTTGCTAGCAGCCCGCCAGTGAAACTTTCACAAGTTGAAATCGAGAGCCTCAGCTTTTTTAAGCAATTATGAACTTCCTGTTCCACGGAGTTGCACGTGACATATTTAACTTGATTTGATTTAAGCGCGCTTTGTATTTTCTCAAAAGTTTCGGAGATTTCTTGCAACTTTCCTGTTAAAACTATTTTCACTCTGGGGTATGAGAAATAAAAGCCGATTTTACCCTTAAAATTTTTCAGAACATCGGATAACAAATTGTGTAAGTAACCTTCAGCTTGAAAATAGCAAGTTAGTTCCTGCGTGGCTAAAAGTTTTGAGCTCCAAGAGCTTAAAATATTTTTAATATCTTCGTGCTGAAGAAATGCCTTAAACTCACTTGGCACACCTGGTAAAAAAATCCAGGTGCTCTCTTTGATGTTTTGAGACGAATTTGCTTCAGGCCTAGAATTAAGTTTTCCAAAAATGCAGGGAGCGGTTCCTATATTGTTCAATAGGTAGCTAAAAGTTTTTGGCACTAAACATTGTTTTTTTGTTTCCCGATGAGCTGAGTAAGAGACTTTTTTGCTTATGAACTCAAATATCTCTGGTTTGAACTCTAACTCAAGCCCACTCCAGGTTGAAAAAGCCTCCAAAGTTAGGTCATCTAAAGTAGGCCCTAATCCTCCGCTTATAAAGATTAAATCTGAGCTTCTGGCGATATTGAAAATTTGATGAAGCTCGCTTTCCGTGTCTCGGACAGTGAAGCCTCTTGAGATTTCAAGCCCAAAGCTTGCTAAAGTTTCTGCTAGAAATTGCAAGTTAGTGTCTAGTATTGATCCGTTTAATAGTTCATCTCCTACCGCTATCCAACAAATGTCTGGCAAGGTAGTTAGTGGCAGAAATTATACAATTAAACTAAAGCAAGGAAAAATTGAGGTAGTTTTGAAAAAAATGCTAGGGTTGCTATAAGATCAAACTTAAGTTGATGGAGGTACTGAAAATTGAGATAAAGCAAGGAAACATTTTAGAGCTAGATTGCGATGCTTTAATGAACCCTGCAAACTCGTATGGATTAATGGGAGGAGGTTTGGCTCTTGCCATAAAGCGTTCTGGCGGCAAGATAATTGAAGAGGAAGCAGTAGCTAAGGCGCCTATAGAGGTGGGTTCAGCAGTAGCTACCACGGCAGGGCTTTTAAAATTCAAAGCTATAATTCATGCTCCAACCATTAAACAACCAGCGGAACTAGCGACAAAATTAAATGTAGCTTTAGCTACGAGGGCAGCTCTACGATTAGCGGATTCTTTAAATTTTAGCTCTTTAGCCTTACCGGGAATGGGCACAGGCGTGGGTAAGCTTGCCGTCGAAGAGGCTGCAGAGGCAATGCTCAGTGAAATTTTATCGTTTAAAGCTACTTGTTTAAAATTTGTAACTCTTTGTGACTTAAATGGCAATCTTATTACAGCTTGGGAAAATTGTCTCAGGAAACTGGCTTGCTAGATTGAGGGCTCAAGCCACATGTAAGAATTGAAACACTTGGCAGTAAAAGTTGATTACCAAACTTTAGTCTAGTGGATATCCACAGGAAGGATGTTTAAACCTAACCACAGTGTAGAAGTGGTAGACTTTAGTTTTTTTCAATTTTTCGCATTTCTAAAAACAATTAAATCGAGAGCATACAAGAGTACAAGTTAGAGAATTTTTCAAACGGTGAAGTTAAGGCTTAGTGAGCTACGCTAACTTAATGCAAAGCTAACTGAGCCGGGGCTATTTTTAACAATTTTGATGGTTAAGTTTTTAGGGCAAATCTTTCTGGCTAAGGTAAGGTATTAGCTTAGGTATTAAATTATGTCAGGTGTTAAATCTAGGCAGAAGAGCCACAGTGGATTGCTTTGAGGGGTAAAAATAATATTGATAGTAGCCACTCGACTAAGTTTAGTGAAGTGTATAAGCGGCCAAGTTAAGCTATGGTTTTAAAAAACTAAACGAAAGAACCCTCAAGAAGCTGTTAAAAAGGCACTCAGCTGGGCGGCCTCACGGTTTTTTAAAGTTTTCAGGTAGAAGCGCCTAACTTTCAAAAAACTAGGGCTATGAAAGATTTAGGAATTTTACCTAGGCAACGCGAACGCTTTTGTAATAATGAATAGGATACTGTGAAAGTTTGAGCCTTCGATTTATACACTCTGAAGGGACCTGTGTTAATGGAAAAGGTTATCCTTAGTTTAGTTATCGATTGCTTTGCTCCCTAGAGCGCTCAATCATGGCGAGGGAGTTAAACTTAGGAAAACAATCTTCTAAGAGCGTTAAAGTGTCAAGCAAGATAACTTGCTTTCGGTTTGGCTAACTTATTTAATTGGGGAAGGCAACTTGGATTTTGAGTAACGATTCTCGTTCTTTACCAAATAACATTTTTGTAGAATTCCTTTTTATGATGCCTAAAATCACAAGAAATCGCAAAACAGATCGAGACTTGATCAGTACCTTGAGCAAAATAATGAAAATATCAATCGCTTTATTTCTTACAGGTTATTTGGGGCTTTGGTCGTCTTATCTTATTGAGTTGCGCTCAAGTATGATTAGTGGGTCAGGAGAAAAGAGTAGAGTTGTTAAGCAACAAGAGTCTCGCGTATCGAGTCAACAGCATTCTTCTAGCACATCTGATAGCAAACAGAGTTTTGCAGGAAAGCCAAATTTCAATTACAGCGTTAATCAAAACTCAGGTAATGCCGCTGAAACACAGTCTTTCAATGAAGTTAGGGTTGAAGAAGGGGATCGGAGTCTTTTGAGGGATTTAAAAACCTGGTTTGAAAATCAGTCTCCCTTACGAAGATGCTTTGTTATATTTACTGTCCTAGGTCTTTCTGGAGTGTATTTCGTAATCTGGCTCAGTGGATGGCTATATGGTAAAGGAGGTGACCCTGATAAAAGTTCTTAAAAAGGTTGTTAGTTGAAGCAGTAATAATAATGTCGTAAGTTATCGATCTGGGGAATATATTTATCTTATGAGGTGGTTTTTAATTTTTGTAGTAGCTGCTTTATTGTTAGGAATTGACAGCTGCACAGAAGATTATGAGTTTTGTCCAAAATGTAGACTTACTCCGACACCCACTCCGACTCCAACGCCAAGCGTTACTGCTACCCCTACACCTAAACCAACACCAAAGGTATCTCCTTCTCCTGACATGGAGGAAGAATGATTGGTGATAAAGTTTTTAACACCAGGATTTTTGGGAACGTGCGACTAGGATTTTAGGGTAGCGAACAGGATGTGGGGACATCTTTCAGTTATTAATAAAACAGTGTTCTATTTAAAAGAGGCTGCGACCAGGAGAGGAGAGAGAGCAGGAGTTTGGAGGTAGAAGTCTACTACTCTAAAACTAAGATTGGCTAAGTGAAATGCATCTTCACCAGAAAGCTCAAGCGATTTCATCTAATTTAAAGCAAATCAATTTTCTAGCCTCAGTCGCCCTTGTTAAGATTCCTGTGAAGAGGCAATCGAAGGTATGATGTTTAACCCAAAACATCAATTTTTTAGTTTTCACTAAATCATCCAAGCTTGCCTAGCTAATCAAAATACCACCAAGCTGTACCTCAGGGGAGGTTAGCACCAGGTTCTCAGTTAATGAAAGGAAATTTAAAGGTTAAAAATAACCAAACCTCGAAGTCGAGTTATTTTAGTTACTTCCTGATGCCTTACGGCGTAGCCAAGAGCTACCCTAAATAACCTACCAACAAGATTGTAAGGAAAAACAAAAAAAGCAGCCAGTTAGGTTTCATTGAAATTAGGACAATGCACTTGTAACTTAGTATTAAATTATCTCCAATAATTTTGTCCAATCATTTACTTTTTTTAGGTGGATTTAAAATCAACAGAACGCCTTTGATAAAAGAAAAGCTGCGACAAAATGGCCGCTGAGGCAGTTGTTGCAAAATTAGTGTTCCTAAATGTGGAGAACAAAAACAGTATGCCACCAAAGTTTACCCCTAAGTTTCACCATAAAATGTGTATTTCATTAACTCAAGTAGTTCACTACTCTTTTTAGACCTAATAAAACCACGTTCTATCATGAAGAGGCTGCAACCAGTAGGTTAGCTGTTCTATTTTCAAGGAGGCTGTAACCAGTAGGAGAGTTGAGTAGAGAGACGAAACTAATCCGAAAGAGGATGCCACCAAATACCTACGAGTCCTTAATTTTCAAGGAGGCTGCTACGAGGATTTTGGGCTTAACATTTAGCAAAAGTAATATTAAAACGATGTTCTATTTTAAAGTGGCTGCGACCAGGAGAAATGAACGTAAAAGAGGCTGTTACTAGTGATGAGTGGGACACGCAAGAGATTGCGAAAAAGACTTACAAAGTTACTAAGCAATATTAGAACGTTGTTCTATTTTAAAGAGGCTGCGACCATGATTTTGGGCTGAGGGATTTTGGAGGGCAATATACAAGTAATTTAATCAGTAAAAATAAAGTGATTTTTTGGATGGTAGGCAAACTAAAGACTTTTAATACAAATTTAATCAACTTTAACAGAAAATCTCAGTAGCTTCGAATAGTTCGTCAATGGTTTTATAACTGCTAATAAAATTCGCAAATAAACGCGGAGCAATGTGCCAAACTAAGAGAGGCTAAGTGAATGAGTCTTCGCTATAAAGCTCAAGCGATTTCATCTAAATCAAGGCAAATCAACTTTCTAGCCTCAGTCGCCCTTGTTAGGATTTTAGAGAAGAGGCAATAGAAGAATTGGTGTTTAACTCAAAACATTAATTTTTCAGTTTTCACTAAATCATTTAAGCTTGGCTAGCTAATCAGAATACCAACAAGCTGTAATTTAGGGGAGGTTAGCACCAGGTTTCTCAGTTAATGAAAGGAGATTTAAAGGTTAAAAATAACCCAACCTTGGATTTGAGTTATTTTAGTTACTTCCTGATGCCTTACAGCGTAGCCAAGAGCTATCCTAAATAACATCCCAACAAGATTGTAAAGAAAAACAAAGGAAGCAGCCGTTTAGGTTTCATTACAATTGGGACAAGACACTTGTAAGTTAGTATTAAATTATCTCTAATAGTTTTGTCCAATCATTTACTTTTTAAGTGAATTTAAAATTAACAAAACGCCTTTCGTAAAAGAAAAGCTGCGATCAAATGGCCGCTGAGGCAGTTATTGCCAAATGAGTGTTCTTAAATAAAGTATAGTGGAGAACAAAAACATTAATCCACCAAAGTTTACTCCTAAATTTCACCATAAAATATGGACTTCATTAATTCCAACAATTTACTACTCTTTTTGGTACTAATGAAACAATGTTCTATCATAAAGAGACTGCGGCCATTAGGAGAGTAGGCGACAAGTAAATCCAAAAGAGGATGCCACCAAATACCTCTTTAGAACGTTGTTCTATTTTAAAGAGGCTGCGACCATGATTTTGGGCTGCGACCAAGTGAGTTGTTCTTAGGTAGGATTAGTGGGTCAGTAGAAAAGAGTAAAGTTGTTAAGCAACAAGAGTCTCGCGTATCTAGTCATCAGCATTCTTTTAGCACATCTGATAGAAAAGAATTTTGCAGGAAAGCCAAATTCCAATTATAGTGGTAATCGAAACTTAGGTAATGCTGCTGAAACGCAGTCTTCCAGTGAAGTTAGGGTTAAGAAAGGGGATCGGAATCTTTGGAAGGATATAAAAACCTGGTTTGACAATCAGTCTCCCTTACGAAAATGCTTTGTTATATTTACTGTGATAGGTTTTTTTGGAGCAAATTTCGTAGCTTGGCTCACTGCATGGCTATTTGATGAAGAAGGTAGTTCCAGTAAAAGCTCTTAAAAAGGTTGTTAGTTGAAGCAGTGATGATAATGTCGTAAGTTATCCATGTGAGGAATATACTTATCTTATGAGGTGGTTTTTAATTCTTTTAGTAGCTGCTTTATTGTTGGGTATTGACAGCTGCACTGAAGATTATGAGTTTTGTCCAAAATGTAGACTTACTCCGACACCCACTCCGACTCCAACGCCAAGCGTTACTGCTACCCCTACACCTAAGCCAACGCCAAAGGTATCTCCTTCTCCTGACATGGAGGAAGAATGATTGGTGATAAACTTTTTAACACCAGGATTTTTGGGAACGTGCGACTAGGATTTTTGGGTTAGCGAACAGGATATGGAGACATCTTTCAGTCATTAATAAAACAGTGTTCTATCATGAGGAGGCTGCGACCAGGAGTCAGTACCAGGAGTCATTCAGTCAATGTGTATTTCATTACTCTACTAAGAAGAGGCTGCGACTAGTCGAGAGTTACATCATACGAAAGTAATCTGGAAGAGGATGCCACCAAATACCTATTTTAAAGAGGCTGCAACCAGGATGGATACGGAAAGAAACAGGATGCCACCAAATACAGCTATAATAAAACACTACTTTTTAGACGCGATAAAACAGGATTCTATTTTAAAGAGGCTGCGACCAGGAGGGAAAAACTAGTAGGGGATACGGAAAGGACTGCGGCTAGAATTTAGCTAAATAGCTTTCTAATTTTACTTAGTATATGTTTTAGTCTGCAGTATATTTTGTTCTATCTAAAAGAGGCTGCGACCAGAAGGGGGGAGTTTTAAATAAAACAGTGTTCTATTTGAAAGAGGCTGCAATTAGGAGAGGAGAGAGGAGGAGAGAGAGCGGGAGAATTAAAAAGAAATTAAAGCTTACAATTCTGTTCTATTTCAAAGAGCCTGCGACAAAGAAAATAAAAAAAATTTTATAAATTCTCTAATCTTTTTTAGTATTGTGGCGATTATATTGGTGAGTGTGTTGAGAGTACAAGGAATAGATGCCTACAAGATCCTCAGGAACCTAGGCCTGGCAGAGGTGCAGGCTACTAGAAGCTTAGAAAGACTCTCAACCGGCTCTCGCATTAACTCTGGCATTGATGATCCTGCAGGAATAAGCTTACTTGCCGATGTAAAGTATAATCTAGCAGTTCTTAAAGTAGGGCTAAGAGCAGTTTCTGACACTGCTAGCTTTTTTCGTATCTACTCTTCAGCTGTAACTCAGGCAAAAGAGATACTAGTTAGAGCAAAAGAGCTGCTGGCTCAAGCTGCAAGTGACTCGCTTAGTGACAGGCAAAGATCTGCACTGCACGAAGAGCTTGTTGCGATAACACAAGAAGCAAACAGGCTGTTTTCTTCAAGTGTGTTTAATGGCACAAAGGTGTTTAAGCTAGATGTTTTAGACTCTAGCTTTGGAGGGCTAGATTTTAGTGTTAGCTTAAGCCCCAGTGTCTCTTCCCTAACAACCCCTAGGATAGCTTCAACTAACTCTTCGGGAGTGGTGGAAAATGGCTCTAGTAACCATGCTAGCCTTTCCTCAGATGGAAGGTTTGTGGTGTTTAGAAGCGATGCAACTAACCTTATCCCTGGGGTGAGTGGGTGGCAGATTTATGTAAAAGACTTACTTACAGGGGAAGTACGCTTAGCTTCTTCTACCTCTTCTGGCAATGCGGGGAATAACGGTAGCTACTCCCCTCAGATTACCCCAGATGGAAGGTTTGTGGTGTTTAGCAGCAATGCAACTAACCTTATCCCTGGGGTGAGTGGAGCTCAGATTTATGT